>Ga0207701_10000446_pt1 | contig 42743 bp, 53 predicted proteins | sample KBSSwiSSwithPhiX_FD_184294 | JGI IMG/M metagenome (GOLD analysis project Ga0207701, IMG submission 184294) | Switchgrass rhizosphere bulk soil microbial communities from Kellogg Biological Station, Michigan, USA, with PhiX - S5 (SPAdes) (version 2) | ecosystem: Environmental > Terrestrial >... | reverse complement strand
GGGCTCCGGCATCGCGGGCCCGCTCTGGAACACGATTATGGCGACCAACGCCAACGTGCGGAGCGGCGTGTTCTTCGCGGGGCAGCTCACCGACGGGGGCGTGGACACCCGCTATGCGACCATGCTCGCGGGCGCGGCCGCGGTCAAGACGGCCAACAACCAGGCCGCGGTCGCGGCCACCGACTCGGCAGGTACGGGCGTGGTCGAAGGGCTCCGTCTCGACACCGCCAACCGCTGGCTGCTCGGCGGCAAGCTCGGGGTCGACGCGGCCGGCCACGTCTCGACCATCAACGTGCCGGCTGGGGCACCTGCCCCAGGGCTCGCGGCGGGTCCTGGGGCAGGCGGGGCTGGCGTCTCGGTGAGCGTGACGGGATCGGACACGGTCGGCACGATCTTCGTGACCACCGGGAGCGCTCCCACCGCCTCGGCGATCGTCGCCACGCTGACGTACGCGACGGCCTGGGGGTCGAACCCGCGGGTGCTGCTGGTCCCCGCCAACCGGCTGACACGGGCGTTGACCGGGGCGCAGATCGTGGACTGCGACCAGGCGACCGACTCCACCACCGCCTCGTTCGTGTTGCGGTCGGGCACGACCGGGCTGGCCGCGGCGACGACGTACGCCTGGAACTACCTGGTGATGCGGTAAGCCGATGCCAGTCTGGCAGGACGTCGACACGGGGGCCCAGCCCTCCGAGGAGCAGGTCACCCAGATCATCGCGGCCGAGCGCGGCTACGCGGGCCGCGGGCTCGCTCGGCGCTGGCTGCGACCTGACGCCGACGTCGCCGTGCTGGAGCTCGACGAGGCCGGCATCCGGCTCTCGATGGATGGTGGTGCCACAGCGCCGGCCCCGCCGATCGTGGTCGGCTCGCCCGCTGGTGGGGCCCTGACTGGCACGTACCCGAACCCGACGCTTGCTCCCGCGACGATCGCGGGGTTGATCCCGCCAGGGACGATCTGGCCGTACGCGGGAGCCGGGGTGCCCGCGGGCTGGCTGCGCTGCGACGGCGCTGCGGTCTCGAGGGCCGCGCACCCGGGGCTGTTTGCGGCGATCGGGGGGATCTACGGCGTGGGCGACGGGTCCACCACGTTCAACGTGCCGAACCTGGTCGGCCGGGTGGTGCTGGGGGTCTCTGGCGCGCACCCGTTAGGTGGAGCGGGGGGCGCCGAGACGGTGGCTGGGCCCGCGCACACGCACCCGGGGTCGCACGCCCACGGGATGAACAGCCACACCCACGGGCCAGGGCTGCACACGCACGGGCCAGGGCTCCACGAGCACCCCCAGGGGTCGCACACCCACGGGCTGAACAGCCACACCCACGGGCCAGGGGCGCACACGCACGGGCCAGGGCTCCACGAGCACCCCCCGGGGTCGCATACGCACGGGTTGAACGGCCACACCCACGGGCCAGGGTCGCACACCCACGGGCCAGGGACGCACTCCCACGACCTCGCGCACGGCCATACGCTGTCGGGGCATACGCACGACCTCAACCACAACCACGCCCTGGCGTCTGGCGTGGCGGTCGCGTCGGGCGCGGTCACGGGCGTCCACGAGGGGACGTTAGCCGTGGTCAACGTGAGCGCGTCGAACCACGCGCATGACGTCGACCTGCCGGCCCTCGGGGTGCTCGCCTCGGGCACCCCGTCGGCTGACAGCACGCCGGCGATGGCGCCGACCGCCACTGGCGCCCCATCGGCCGCGAACACGGGCACGGCGTCAGCCACGCCGACCGACGGGGCCACGGGCGCCACGGCCGTGCCGTCGGCCACCAACACGGGTACGCCGACGGCCCAGAACACGGACGGCCCGACGGCGCTTGCGACCGACGCGGCCACAGGGGACACGGCCGGGCCATCAGCGACCAACACGGGCACGCCGACGGCCCAGAACACGACCGGCCCGACGGCGGCTGCGACCGACGCGGCCACGGGGAACACGGCGACCGATGCCACGGCTCCCAACGCCGCGTATGGCGCGACGACGGTGCCGACCATGATGCCGTTTTTGGGACTGCACTATCTCATCAGGGGGGGCTAGATGCGATTCAGCACCACGGCGAAGTCGGCCATGCTCGACGCGCTCGACGAGAGCCAGACGGTGGGTGCGAAGTACGGGTCGCTGCACTCGGCGTACTCGGCCACGGGTGCCAACGAGCTCGCGGGTGGCGGGCCTGCCTACGCGCGCAAGGCTGCGGCCTGGGCGGCGGCGGCCTCCGGCTCGAAGGCGATGACGGGCACGCTGGTCTTCGACGTGCCCGCGGGCCAGACGGTCCGCTGGCTCGGGCTCTGGGACGCCGTGACGGCCGGCACGTTCCTGGGGATGACGCCGAACGGCGGGACCGTGCCGCAGGCGTTCGTGGTCCCTGACAGCACGAACGACACGCTCGAGTGCGCTGCCCACGGGTTCTCCGTCAACGACGCGGTGGTGGTCTGGGCGGGCTCTGGCGACCCGCTGCCGGCCCCGCTGGTCGAGGGGACCGTCTACTGGGTCGCAGCGAGGACGACCGACGACCTGACGCTCGCAACCACGTCCGGCGGGCCGGTCCTCGACCTGCTGGCGGTCGGTGCGGGGCTCCTGCAGCGGATCGTGCCTGAGGTGTTCGGGGCGCAGGGCACGCACACCATCACCAGCTGCACGCTGAGCCTGGACTGAGGAGGGGGAGCTGATGGTCGACTTCCCGACGGGCACCCCTGACATCCCGGCCGCGGTCGGGGCGAACCCACTGGCGACGTTCCATACCGCGGAGGCCCACTCGACCGCGACCAACCGCATCCTGGCCAACCTGGTAGCGCTCGCCACGAAGCTCGGGATTGGGGCGTCCACGCCAGGGGCGTCCGCCGGGGTGCTCCGTCGGACGGGCACGGGCCAGAGTGGGTGGGGCCAGGTGGCCGCTGGGGACTATGCGGCAGGGTCGATAGCTGACGCCGATATCAACGCCGCGGCGGCGATCGGCGTTGCCAAGATCGCCCAGCTGCCGATCTGCGTGGCCTACACGGTGGGGACGACGGCGATCACGGGGACGCTCACCCCGGTGCCCTGGACGGGCGAGATCACGGATATTCAGGCGATGCACGACCCTGCCGACAACACCAAGATCACGCCGAACCGCGGGACGTTCTGGCTCATCAACGTGTACGGGGTGATGGACGCGATGGCCTCGGGGACGATCGTGCTGGAGCTGCGCAAGAACGGCGCGGCGTTCGAGTCGTTCACAATCTCGCGGGACCCGACGGGCGGGAACACCAACATCCGTCACATCACGATGCTGCACGCGGTGGCGGCTGGCGACTACCTGCAGGTGGCGCTGTCGCAGTCGAGCGGGTCGAGCGTCAACCTGGCGGTCGGCGCCCGCTTCCAGGTCTGCTACCTCGGGCATAACTGATGGCAACGGTGCTCGGCGACGACCTCACTGCCCTCGGGGATGACCCGAGCGTCCGTGGTGATGGCGGGGGCGCCGAAGGGGCAGGACGGGTCTGGGCTGTGGCGACCGGCCAGTCGGCCGGGACGGCCGCTCGGGCTGGGGCGGGAGCCCTCGGGGGGCGGGCGCGGGCGTCCGTCACGGGCGTTGCTGTCATCGCCGGGCAGGCGCGTCTGGTGGGGCGGGGGTGGATCGGGTCCGCTGGCCGGCGCGCGAACAGGGCGGGCTCAGCGCTCCTGTCGCGGGGGACGGCCGCGAGCGGCTCGCTGCCGAACCGGCCGCCGTCCGTGGGGCCGTACAGCACGACCGGTGTCATCCTGGTTGGGACGGCCCGTGGGCAGCTCGCTACCCCCACGGCGGAGGCCAGACTCGGGGCGTGCCCCGTGGGGTACGGGGAGGTCCGCTACGAGTGGACCGGAGTGGCACGACGGAGGGAGGCCGAGCTTGAGCCAGTTTAACCAGCAGCTGGGGCCCGTGGCGCTGGGGGACCAGTTCAGCATTGTCTACCCGTTGCTGGCTGATGACGGGCAGCCGTGGACGCCGGCCGCGGAGGCGGCGGAGTGGCGGGCCAAGCTGTCGCGCGACGATGACGACGAGGTGGCGCTGATCGCCAAAGCGCTTGGGGCCGGCATCGAGGTGCAGGGGTCGACTGCGACCGTGACGGTGCTGCAGGAGGACCAGGCCGGGATCGTGGGGACGGTGACGTTGTGGTGGTCGCTGCGGATCACCGACGCTGACCTCGGGCCCGTGACGCCTGGGGCCGGCACGATCCGGCTGGTGCGCGAGGCGGTCCGGACGTGACCGACATCGAGCTGTTCATCCGCGAGGCAGCGTCGCCGCGTGGGATCGACGGCGACACGGCCGTTGCCGTCGCTATGAGCGAGGGCGGCGTCACCGAGTATTGTGCCGTCGGGACATTCCCCACTGGGTCAAGTTTTTGGAGTTTCCAACTGCACTACGGCGGCCCGTCGTACCCGCAGTACGGCGTGCCGGGCCAGAGCGTGATGGGGATGGGGGGCGCCTTTACGGAGCTGACGGGCTGGCAACCGGAGGTCGAGGCGGCCTGGCGGGACGCGATCCGGTACGCCCTGAACCGGGCGCGTGAGGGCGGCTGGGGGGCCTGGTACGGGGCAGCGGCGGCCGGCATCGGTGACTGGGACGGCATCGACACCTCCGTGCCGTGGGACCCGAACAGTGAGACCTGGGACTATGAAATGACGACACCAGCACCGCTCCCGAGCTACGACTGCCTGTACCCGTCGTTCGCCCAGAATGACGACTGGTCGTGCGCGCCGACCTCGATGCGGTGGGCGCTCTGGTCGTACCAGCGTGAGCCGACGGAAAGCTGGCTCGAGGGGTCGATGCTGGCAGAGGGTGTGGTCTCGACCAGCCTGGGGCTCTTGAACGCCTCCGGGGTCGACCTGGCGGCCTGGGCCTCGAGGCACTATGGCGAGAACGGGTATGTCGGCGAGAGCGACGGCAGCGTGACGTTCGCGGAGGTGGCCGAGGAGGCGCAGACCAGCCTGCACCCGCTCATGATCGGCGGCCGGGCCTGGGGCGCGGGCGGACACTGGAGCGGGGTGCGCGGGTTCGACGGCCAACGATTGCTCTTAGCGAATCCGGCTCCTGGCTATGGCGGCGTGACCCAGCACATGAGCAAGGAGCAATTCGGCTGGCTCGGGCCGTTCTCGATGGTCCGGCTTCGCCATCCGGAGGCCGAGGGGCAGCCCCGCCCGCCCGTGCCGCCGACGGAGGACCCGTACGCGCCGTGGCGCTCGGGCGTCGGGAGCGGCCTGCTGGAGCTCATGGCGCAGGACGGCACACTGCCGGCCCAGCGCGCCTCGACGTGGCTACCGCTCGGCGCGCCGTCGCCGGCCGACATCGAGGAATGCTACGGCGCCAATGGGGTGCGGTATACGTGGCTGCTGACCGTGGGCAAGGGGTACAGGTATCCGCCCGCGTGAGCTACCGCCCGTTATGACGGGCACCTATCCTGTCGCCCGAAGTCGGTCGTACTCCTCGACCCGAATGAGCATGGTCCCAATGCGCTGCGTTGCTGCCACCGTCTTGATCGTGATGACGCCGTTGGTGCCGTCGCTGTGGCCGCAGCAGCACGAGACCGTGATGACGCCAGCCGCCCAGAGGGCGTGCACGGCCGGCACGATGCAGGTGTCCAGCGCCAGGCAGCGGCGCCCCTGGTCGTCCAGGCCGAACTCCGGATGTCCAGGATCGAACCCGGCCACCTCGCCGGACTCCCACAGAACGTCCGGAATCGGCACGAGCGTTTGCGTATCACACATGGTGTTAGGCACTCCACTGGTCAGAGGTGAGCCGTGCACCGCTCGCAGACGTAGCGGTACTCGCAGCCGTCCGGCCCCGTCTGGATCATCTCCCAGCCCTGCGGGAGTGGTCCCAGGGTGTGTTCTTCAGCGCCGCAGTCGCAGCGCCAGGCGTACTCGATGTCGTCAGGGCTGGCGTGCATCTCTCCTCCTGCGTGTCCGACGTACGCGGCTTTATGACGGCCGCTCTCCGAGTGCGCCCCTGGCTTGCCGCAGCACGGGATCGGCCAACAGGAGGGGCACGTCGGCATCCCGATACCCCGCAGGGATCAGCTCGGTCTCGGCCAATGCCAACAGGTCGCGCAACGCCGTGCGCAGCCGCTCGACCTCGGCCTCGGCGGCCTCGGCACGTTCACGCTGCTCGCGCGCTTCCTCGAAGATGCGGTACGCCTCGGCATGACTGAGGATGGCGCGTTCGGCGCGAGCGTCCTCATGCATGGTCACCTCCTGGTTGGCCGACAAAAAGATGGTTATCTAACCCACCCGCTCGCCCTGTAGGGCGGCCCAGTTGTTCTCGCAGATGATCGTTCGACACGTCTCGATGGTCTCCTCCGGGGACTGCCGATGGCTGTCATGAATCGAGGAGGCGGCCGAGGTCAGTGCATTCCGCAGCCGCTCGACCTCGGCTCGGTACTTCGCTGCCACGTTGTCAACAGCCACTTGACATTCACGATGTTTGGCGACCCAGCGGGATGTGCGGGGCATCAATCATCCTCACGCAGCGCGTGGTATCCGCTCAGGAGTCCCGTCAGGCACTCGCCGCACGGTGCCACGATTGACGTCTCTCCAAGCTGACACACGAGATCGTACGGCCGCTCGTAGGTGTGACAAATCGAGTACCCGAGGAAGAACCCGGACCCCTCTTCCTCAGCGACAGGGAACACCAGATGGGTGACGTGCCGCGCATCGTCGGGGAAGAGGGGGCTTGGCCGGCCGTGGCGAGGAGCAACGACAGCCCAGACAACTTGCTTGCCCATCGGTCAGCCCTCCACGACGGCGCGGGCTTCCTCGCTCCACTCCAACGCCCCCTTTGCATTGCTGGGCTTGTTGCTATGGCTCAGGACGGTCGAGAGGTACCCGAGCCGGCCGGCGGCCTTATCGAGCGCCGCCCTCAGCACGGTAGCGTCGCACGGCCACGGCTCGTTGACACAAGACGTGCAGTGAACAGCGCTCTCGCGGGTGCAGCCGTCCAGGCAGCCGGAGCATGCGCGGTGTGTTGCCATCACTTAGTCCTCTCCAAGATAGCGCCAGATGATCCAATGGTTCTCGCCAACCTGCTCACGGTGCAGCCGAGCGACCATGACCAGTGACCCTAGCATCGCCTGATAGTGCTGCTCCGCTGCGCTGGCCCCGGCGAGATCCTGCTCGCAGACGGTGCAGCGGATCACCATGCGGTACGGATGGTCACCCACCGCTCGGCCCTCTCCTTTACACCCGATCTAATCCCAGTTATGACGGGCCGGCACAGCGACGGCCCGAGCTGGATCAGAACGCCTCCGCGAGGTCGTCGGCCGGGTCGTCCGAGCGGAGCGCCCAGCGCTCCCACGACTCGGCGATAGCGAGCACGTCGCCCGACTTCAGTTGCGGCCGAGCGGCCGCGAATTCGGCCGCGGCCTTGAGCACGGCCAGCCGTGTGATGGTGCGATCCTTCACGCTCGGAGCGGCCGGCACGTCGCTGCCGCCGGCCACGGGCGGCGGGCCGTCCAGGAGCGTGACGGATCGGACGAAGCCGGCCTTGTCCACCGTGACGGTGACGGTGTCGCCGCGCTCGGGGGCGACGATCCCCACGGCGAATTTGGAGTAGTTGGCCCAGGTGTCGTGCCCTTCCAGCTTGAGCCCCTTCGGGTTGACCGAGGCCACGCGGCCCGTGAACGTTGACGAGAGCGATCCCGCGTCGGCTAGACTGGTGTTGACTGTCATGGAAATGGCCTCCAGGCGGTCGGGCCGCTTGGTGATACGAACACCAGGCGGCCATTTCGTGTCGTGGGCGTCTCGCCTCACCCTCATATAATACCGCTAAATCCTGACACTGCGCAAGGAATAGCGCGGCGATATGCGGCATATCCTGACATTCGTGCTATACTGCTCGCATGATGATCTCGACGGAACAGGCCCGAGCGATTGCCGCGATGCGGAAGGTTCGCAGCAAGACGTGCCCCGTCTGCGGCGCGCCGTTCGAGGCCGTCGGCAAGCAGCAATTCGACTCGAAAGCGTGCGCGAACAAGGCCAGCTATCGGCGGGTCGGGAGGAAGGAGCGGCGCGGTGCCATCCCGACCCGGGAGCCGGTAGCGCCGCATCCCATAGCGAGCCGTAGCCGCGAGATGGCCGTCGCGGGGGCGTTGGCGGCGGCCGAGGAGGCGCGAGCCGCGGGCAACGCCGAGCGCGCCGCGTACTACGAGGGCTACGCTGCCGCCCTCATGCAGCATGCCCGGTAGTCAGTCGCCGAGCTCGGCCTGGTCCTGATCCTCGGCTCGGGCCCGCCGGGCCGGCTCACGGTTCCTGAGATCAACGAGCGTCTGGTCCTGCTGCATCGCGAGCACGACCTGCGCCGCGCGTTCGGTGCTCATGCCGAGGCGCTCGAGCACCCGTATCAGCCCCTCGTCGCCCTGGTCACCGCCTTCTTGGATCAGTGCCGAGAAAAGCACGGCGGCGTGGTCGAGAGCGCGCTGCCGCTCGGCCATGGACGCGCAGCGGCAGCGCAGGAGGGCAGCGTTGAGCGCGAGGTAGCGGGAAGCCAGTTCGTTCTGATCGGGCATCGGCGTCCTCTCCGTGGTACGAGCACCGGCGGGGCTGCTCTCTCCGCTGAGTCTACGCAAAGGTGACACCATGTGGCAACCACCGTGGCGGCCACTCTGTTATACTCCGCTATAGGTCAGGTAGATAAATGGCGCCACTGGCCTATACTCTGCGCCATGAGGAAGAGGCCCGGTCTCGTGGCTATCACCATCCGGCTTCCCGACGCCACGCACGCCAAACTTCAGGAGGCGGCCGGCGAGGATATGCGGTCCATGAACGCGGAGCTTGTCTGGCTGCTCAACGAGGCGCTGGAGCGCCGCGCGGCCGCGCGGCAACGCGCCGAGCAGCAGGGCACCAACGACGACCAGCCCAGGTAACATGATGCCCCGGCAGCGGTGAGACGCTCCGGGGCTGGCAGTCCTGTGAAGGAGGACTACGTGACAAGTGTACGCAAGCGGGGCCGTGTCTACATCCGCGAGTCGAAAGAGGAGCTCGCTCGGGGCTACTCGCCCGACGAGATGGTCCGCCAGTGCCTACTGAAAGCGGCCGTGCTCGAGGCGGACGTCGATCCCGATGATATCGTCATCGAGGTCGGTAAGCGCGACGAGCTGGACTGTCCGAAGCTGATCCAGAACATCGAGGACGCTAAAGCGGGGCGCTACGACTACCTGATCTCCTACGACATGTACCGCCTCTCCGGCGAGCTCGGCAAGCACATCTGGGTCAAGGAGGAGATCGCAAAGACGGCGGTCGCGATCCACTACGTGACGATGGAGGTCGCCTCGGGACCCGAAGGCGAGCTGATGGAGACGGTCCAGGCCGCCGTCGGACGGTACGAGCGGATGAAGACGCTCGCCCGGACCCAGAACGGTATCGCGGGGAAGTTGGCGCGACGCCAGCCGATCTGCAACGGCGTGGCTGGCTACGGCCTGGAGAAGGTCCGCGACGAGCGCGGCAAGCCGATCGGGTACGCCGCGGGCGACAGCCTCGCGGTGATGGAGCGGATCGTCCGCGAGCTCGCGACCGACACGATGGGGCGGATCGCGGAGCGGCTGAACGCGGACGGTGTGCCGACGCCGAGCGGTAAGGGACGCTGGCACTCCGGCACGATCTCGGCCCTGATGAGCAACCCGATCTATGGCGGCGAGTATCGCTGGGGGCGCGTCAAGCGGACGCCAGCCAGACATCCAGACGGCCGGCGGAAGTATCTCTCTGAGCGGCGGCCCGACGACGAGCATCACGTGTTCGCGGTGCCGGCCGTGCTCAGCCTGGCCGATCTGGCAGCAGCGAGGGACGGGATGGCGTCACGCAAGCAGGTGCGCCGGTCCCGTCTCGGGGAGACCGACGACCCGTACGCGCTCCGGGGGCGACTGTTCTGCGCCGCGTGCGGGGGCCTGCTCTCGTGCGACGTCAACAACGGGTATCGTCGCTACTCCTGCGAGCGGTCATATCCGCTCCCTGGCGTCGAGCGGACCTGCCGTGCGCCGCAAGTCCATGCCGAGGCGATCGAGCGCCACGTGTTCGACGAGCTCTGTACGGTGCTGGCCGACGACGACCTGCGCGCCGAGGCGTTCAAGCGGGCCGCCGATCCCGATGAGGCGTGGGAGCGCTATCAGCAGCAGATCGAGACGCTCCGTGTTGACATCGCGAAGCTGGAGCGGAGGATCGGCAACGCCGTTGCCATCCTGCTGGACTTTGCCCCTGGGACGCAGACCTACGCGGCGACGCTCGCCCAGCAGAAGCAGGACGAGGAGACGAAGGCGGGCCACGTCGAGCTGCTGGCGAGCCTGGAGCGGCAGGCGCCGTCGAGAGTCGAGCCCGACCAGATCGTTGCGGCTGAGCGGTTCTGGCGCGAGGTGGCGGCTGGCGTCAGGAGTGCGGCGGGGTCGGCTGAGAAGCAACGGCTCTCGTACCGCGTGCTCGGGCTGCGGGTGACGGTGGCGCTGGATCCGGGCGGGGTGAAGCTCGGGCGCAAACACTGCTGGTCGGTGCGGACGACCTGGAGCGGCCGGCTATTGGATGGTGACAGTGATCCTTGCGGGTCCATTGCACTATGGGATAGTCAGCCCGCCCCCGGACGGCCCCGCTTGCGGATCGTGCCAGCCTCCGACCCGGCGGCATCGGCATCCTTCGCCAGCGCCTCCCGCCCCCACGCTGCCAGCATCAGCACCCACTCGACGAGTGGCGGCCGCTCCTCGAGGGGCGGCTCGGGCACGCGCTTGAGAGGCGTCGGCTGACGGGGCTGCTTCTCCATACCATCCAGCGTACCGGCCACGAGCGGAAAGAAACGGAACGTTTTGCATGACAAATCGTTCCGTTTCTTTCCGCTCTGACGCACTAGACTGGCCATACGTTCACCTGCTGGTGCGCCCGAACACCGCCCGCCGGGGTAGCGTCGAGCGACCGGCCACAGGGTCATCAGCACCCGAGACATTTGTCTCGTTAACGCGGGAAATCCCGCCCGCTTGTCTCGTTCCCGGTGCACGTCATTTGTATTATGGCAACTACGGCAGTAGCACCGGGCAACCATCGGTCTCCGGTCATCGGAGGTAGGCACCATGACAACGGCGTCGCGCTGGACATGCCATGCATCACCGCACTGCGTCCCACCGCAGCGCCTCGGGGAGGCGCTGGGGTTTCACGGCGGCGGCCCGGCGTGGTCGTGGCTGCATCTCGGGCCGATCGAGCCGGGCCTGGTCCCGATCGTCGAGCATCGGGGGCGGAGTCCCGTGACGCGGCGGCTTATGCATGACAGCTCCCTGGCGCGCTTCGCAGGGTGCCATCTCGATCTGCTTGGATCGGCGTCGCCGACGCCGGGCGTCGACGCCAACTATCACGGGCTGGCCGGCTTCTGGTACGTCTTTGCTGTCGCGTGGCGCACACCAGACGGGCCGACGGTGACGTGGCGCGTCGACAGCTCGGGCGCGGACGGCTTCGCTCCCTGGATACCCGGTCGCCGTGGTCTGGCCGCGGACCGACACCTGCTCCTACGACTCGAAGATCTGCTCACCGGCCAGCTCAGCAGGCGCGGCCGTCGCGCTCGCGTCGAAGACGACCCGGAGATCATCAAGCAGATTGTCGAGTCGGCCAACGCGACCAAAGCGGCGAACCGCAAGCTCTCCTGGGACATCATCGCCCAATCGCACGGCCTGACCGACCGCACGCTCCGCAACTACCGCGCTGACGCTCGGCGCGGACTGCTCACGGTCGAGCACGAGCGGGCTACTGACGAAACGAGGCAGATCTCGTAAACAACCGCCACCTGAAGGAGGCGGCTTTGCAGGTAGAGGACTGATGCGAACCACCAGCGACTCCCGCGTACGGCCGGTCTACAGCGGCCCGGCTGAACCGAGATCCAGCCGTGAGGTGCAGACCCGAAGGTCTCACTTCGAACCTTTTACGCCCCGGAAGTTTTCCCGAGGCAACCCCGAAGATTCGGTTGTAAAGGAGCAGAAACTGGGGCTCCGGCACGCCGGAGTGCCTTCGCTCACCAGCAGCGTAGCAGCCCCCGGTGGAGATTCGGTTGCCAGCGCAGGCGCGTTCCGGCGCCGCTCCAGTCCTCTGCTCCCTGAAGGAAGCAGTCTCCTGGAGGCATGCCGATGAGCACGCTGACCGACATTCGCACGGCGGGGCGTCGCGCCCCGGACGGCGCACGCCGGCGCCAGAATCGCCTGATCGCGTTCGGGCTGGCCGGCGACGAGTGGGACGTCCTGGTCGACCTGGCCGAGTCCGAGGGTCGCCTGCCGGAGCAGCAGGCCCGCTGGGTCGTGCTCCAGGCGATCCGTGGCTACGCCGAGCAGCGCGCCTCGTAGGCGCGGGCTGGAGGGCATCATGCGCGTGCTGTTCGCCGCGATCGTCGCCGGCCTGGCGGCCGAGCTCCTGTCCACCTTGCCGGCCGACGAGCACGAGGCCGGCACCTGGATCGCCGGGTTCTGTTGGGCATTCGCAATCTTCATCGTCCTGCTGCTCGCCGTCACGATGGCCTGGGCGAAGGCGCAGGGGGTGACGTTGTGACTGCTCAGGAGAAGCTGTCACGAACGACGGAGCCTCCTGCCCCTTCGGGGCACCCCTCCGTGTCACCGCGTGCCACGCTCGACGAGGGCTGGGTCGACTACGTGGCATCGGGCCAGTTCGCCGACATCATCGCCCACCGTCCCTCGGACGTGGTGCTGGAAACGATCCGCGAGGCCAGGGTCGCCTGGTATGCGGGCGTCTCCCACGGAATCGCCATGCTGGTCTCATCGAATATCGACCCAGACCTCCTGTCTGCCGTGGCTGACGAATTGCTCGCCTGGGTGCAGGCCGAGGGAGCCAATCGTGGCCGCCACTGAGCAGCGCCTGCCGTACGCCGCCGCCTACGCCGTGGCTCAGCGCCTGCTCGACGAGATCTCCGACTGCTGCGACGCGGCGGCCATCGCGGGCTCGATCCGACGCGGGGAGCCCACCTGCGGTGACGTGGAGCTCGTCGTGGTCCCGTCCGTGGAGCTGCGCCACGAGCGCGACCTGTTCGGCGAGGTCGTCCGGACCATCCCGAACGACCGTCTGGCCGCGAGGCTCGACAGCCTGGTCGACCACGACGTCATCCGCCGACGGCCCAGAGCTGACGGCAAGCTCGTCTGGGGGCCGTCGTGGAAATCCTTCTGGTTCGAGGACTTCCCTATCGACCTGTTTACACCCGAGCGCGCGCGCCTGGGCTGGATACTCGCCCTCCGGACCGGGCCCGAGGCCTACAGCCGGCAGCTCGTGCGCCCGGTCGGCCTCACCACGAAGCACGGCCGCCCGGGACTGCTGCCGCCAACCATCAAGCCACGAGGTGGCTGGCTGACCTGGGGCGGGTCGGGCGAGCGGATCGAGACGCCGACCGAGCGCGAGGTGTTCGACCTGTTCGGGCTGGCCTACCCGGACCCGAGGGCCAGGCGATGAGCGCGCCGCCGTGGCTGCACGGCCGACGGATCGACGGGCCCGGCTGCGGAGACGGCTGCATCGCCGCGAGCATGATCGTGGCGGGGCACCTCGTCCGCGCGGACGTGGAGGTGCACGACCCCGCGGCGCACGAGGCGTACGGACGACGGCTGGCCCAGCCGGAGGAGGCTCCGGTACGGACGGGCGGATTAGCTGTCGATATCGGTGGCTCAACCGTCATGCTCGACGGGCGGCTGATCGCGCCGACGATGACCGAGCTCCGGATCTTGTTCGTTTTGGCTCGGCGCGTCGGGCGGGTAGCGACGCACGCCGAGCTCGCGGCCGGCACCTGGGGCTTCGGCACCCTCGACCAGCCGCTTGAAACGTACCGCCACGCGCTGCGCGTCAACATGACCAGGCTCCGGCGGCGGCTCCGCCCGCACGGCGGGCTGATCTCGACGGTCCCCGAACTCGGCTACCGTCTGGAGGCGCTGCCGATCGGCAGCGCTGCTCCCACGCCGTCAGACAACTACCACCTGCGCATCGACGGCTGGGCGACCGACTGGGACCGCTGCCGCGGCTGCGGACTGACCGACCTGCCGTACGCCTACAGCGGCTACTGCGTCTCCTGCGTCGAGCACCGAGCACCGCGAGCGCGTAGAGGCGCCGTGGCCGACTGGCACGCCCAGGCCGCACGCATCGCTTTAGCCACCAGACCGGAGGGACCATGACGACCGAGCTCGTCCACATCGACCCCGACGACGTCGCGATGCCCGACGCCGAGTCGGCCAGGTCGGCGCTCGATCACTACCTCGGGACCGGCGACCTGGGAGGGCTGCCATCGGCGCAGCGCGCCGCGCTCTACCTGGAGGTCTGTCGGTCGCTCGGGATCAACCCGAGAACACGACCTCTTGACTGGATCGAGTTCTACGACCCCGAGACGAAAGGGAAGAAGCTGGTCCTCTATCCCAACAAGACGTGCACCGACCAGCTCGCGTACCTGCACAAGATCCGCGTCCGACTGGTCGAGGAGAAAACAGTCGGGACCTTGTTCAAGGTCGTGGTCGAGGGAACCATGCCGGACGGCCGGCAGGAGACGAACGTCGCCTATCTCGACCTGACCGACGCGCAGGGCCAGCCGTTGCGGGGCCAGCGGTATGGCAACGCGCTCATGAAGTGCCACACCAAGGCGAAACGACGGCTGGTGCTGGGCATGGTCGGGATGTCGATCCCGGACGACGACAGCCTGCCGAAAGCCAGGCGCGTCTACGTCGATGCGGGCGGCAACGTCATCGAGCACCCCACCGCCGAGCAACGAGCACTCGCCGAGCGACCGGACATGGCACGCGTGATCGGTGAGCCGACCCTGGAGGGCACGGCCCGCGGCGTCGAGACGGGCTTCGAGGGGGAGCCGGACCTACCAATACGAGACGGCCCTGGCCCAGTTCGTACGGAAGCACGCCCGACGTTCCGGCGCGACCCGAAGCAGGTCGAGCGGTGGCTGGGCGCGTGGCATGGCATCGTCAAAGGCACGCCGTACGAGGACGCCGACGAGCGCCACAAGTGGTTTCGGCAGTGGACGGCGATGCTCGACTGGCCGCAGGCGAAGCAAACGGACAGCTCGAAGGCGTTCTTCGAGCGCTGTAGCGACGACGAGGCCGCCGATCTGCTGGCGCGCATCCGCCTTGTGAAGGAGCAGGATCGCGCGGCACTGCTCGCCGATGTGACGAACGCCGCCGACGAGCTTGACGACGAACGGCCGTTCTGATGTGCCCGCTCGTCCTGTCTCTGTTCCCTGGCATCGGGCTCCTGGATCACGCTTTTGAGCTCGAAGGGTTCTGCGTTGTTCGCGGCCCTGACGTGCTCTGGGGTGGGGACGTGAGGGCCTTCCACCCGCCGGCCGACCGCTTCGACGGGGTGATTGGCGGGCCGCCGTGTCAGGCGTTCAGCGGGCTCGCGAACCTGGCACGGGCACGGGGTGTTGAGTTCGAGAACCTGATCCCCGAGTTCGAGCGTGTCACCTCGAGCGTGCGTCCCTCATGGTGGATCATGGAGAACGTCCAGGCCGCGCCTCGGCCGCACGTCCTCGGATACATCGTTACTGATGTCGTCCTGAACAATCGCTTTTTTGGCGGGGATCAGAACCGCGTCAGGCGTATCAGTTTCGGGACGATCGACGGTCGCCGTCTCGCGTTTGACGGGATCGTGGCGTTGGAGTCCCCGATCTGGGAGCACGCGGTGACTGCCGCACACGCCGGAGAGCGGCGTGTGCGGGCAAAAGGGCGTATCGCCAGGTACACCGTCGCCCAGGCTGCACGTCTCCAAGGACTCCCGGAGGACTTCCTTGACGATGCGCCACTGACACAGCAGGGCAAGCTCAGGGCCATCGCCAACGGCGTTCCGATCCCGATGGGCCGCGCCATCGCCCGAGCCGTCCGTCGCGCACTTGGGCTCGACGTGGAGGCTGTGTGAGAACGGACGACCACTGGCTGGAGCTGCACATCGGCCTCCGGGACCACCCGAAGACCGTACGTTTGCGGCGCCGGCTCGGCGTGACGCTGCCGCAGGCGATCGGGCACGTGGTGCTCACGTGGACGTGGGCTGTGCGCTACGCCCCGAACGGCGACCTATCACGCTTCGACCCAGACGTGATCGCCGACGCGGCCGGCTGGGACGACGACCCGGGCCAGTTCGTCCGCGCCATGGTCGCGGCCGGCTTCCTCGACGACGACCTGGCAATTCACGACTGGGACGCCTACGCGGGTCGGCTCCTAGACCGACGCGAGGCCAATGCACGGCGCATGCGCGAGGCCCGCGAACGGATGCGCGCGGCAACCAACGGCTCAGAGCCCGACGAGACACGTGCAGCGCACGCCACCGGCACACGTGCATCGCACGTACAGGGGCTACCGGACCTAACCGGACCGGACCTAACCGGACCGGACCTAACCCCTCCCCCCAACCCCCTCCGCACGGCGGAGGGGGCCGATGCCCTGACGGAGGCGACGGAGGACGATATCGGGCTCTGGGAGCGGGCTCGCGCTGCGCTCACCGACGGCTGGCTCACGGCGAATATGGAGAAGGTCTGGGCGTTCGAGCTGCTCGGGCGGGGTCCCGACGGCGCGCTGCGACTCCGCGCCCCGCCGTGGGCGGGCGCCGTGGTCTCGCCGTACCAGGTCAGGGCGGCGCTCCTGGAGGCCGGCGACGCGGCCGGCGCACACGCGCAGATCGTGACGGGAGGTATCGATGTCTGACGCTGCCACGGGCTCGTGGGCTACGCCGACTGCCGAGCCCATCGACTCGCTCGCGCTGGTGGACCGCGCTCGCGAGGCCCTGCGGATGGCGCACACGCTGGCTGACATCGGCGGCGTGATGGAAATCGCCGAGCGAGCGCGGCGCTACGCGAAGGCGGCGAAGCTCGGGCTCGACGCCGAGAACCACGCTGCCGCGCTCAGGCTGGAGGCGGAGTGGCGGGCCGGCGGGATGCTCGCAGAGGGGCCGAAGCAGGGGCCAGGAGACTATCGCAAACGGGGGGAAATTCACTCCGTTCCGATTCCGCCGTCTCAGGCTGACCTGGGCGTGACGAAGCAGCAGGCGAAGGACTGGCAGACGGTGGCGAAAGTCCCCGAGCCGAAGTTTCGCCAGTACGTTGAGCGAGTCAAGGAGGCCCGACGGCCGCTGACGACCGCCGGCTTGGTGCAGTTCGCGAAGCAGATCACACGGGGCGAGCATGCGAAGCAGATCGCGGCCGAGCCTCCGCCGCTGCCGACCGGGCCGTTCCGCGTCATCGTGGCCGACCCGCCGTGGACGTACGCGAGCCGAAGCACTGACCAGACCCACCGGGCGCGCAACCCGTACCCCGACATGACGCTCGACGAGATCTGCGCCATGCCCGTGGCGGATCTCGCGGCCGAGGATTGCATCCTCTGGCTCTGGACAACGAACGCCCACATGCGCGAGGCGTTCGACGTGCTCGACGCCTGGGGCTTCACGCACAAGACGATCCTGACGTGGGTGAAGGATCGGATGGGCACGGGCGACTGGCTCCGAGGGAGGACGGAGCACTGCCTGGTCGCCGTCAGAGGCCGTCCGACGGTGCTGCTGACGAATCAGACGACCGTGCTCCACGGGCCGCTCCGCGAGCACTCGCGGAAACCTGACGAGTTTTACGCGCTGGTCGAATCGTTGTGCCCTGGCTCGAAGGTGGAGCTGTTCGCGCGGCAGGCGCGAGATGGGTGGGTGGCGCATGGCAGCGAGGTCGCTGCGTGACACCGAGCAGTTCAAGATGGGCAGGCGCGGTGAGCAGGTCGTGGCCGCGATGTTTCGCGAGCTTGGCTGGGGCATCATCCCGAGCTACGACTACGCCGGCCCCGACGGCGACCGTGCGCCGAGCCTCCAGGGCAAGGGCTGGCGCGTGCCGCTCCCGGACCTGGACACCGCCAGGAGCGGCCAGCGGCGCTGGGTCGAGATCAAGACGAAGAACGCCGCGACGTTCACGTACAAGACGCGCCAACTGGAGCACGGTATCGACCTCGACAAGTACGAGCAGTACCTCGTGGTTGAGCACGAGACGGGCGTCGAGGTATGGCTCGCGTTCTACGAGCTCGACACGCAGACGGTGCTCTATCAGTCGCTCGATCGTCTTGCCGACGTCGTCCGCCGCTACGAGGGCGACAAGATGGGGCGGCACGGGATGGCGTTCTTCCCGCGCACGGAGTTACTCCTACTCGGAACCGTGAAGGAGACGCCATCAGGCGCGCAGTTCGAGCTTGCCCAGGATGCGCCGCGCTCGTCGAAAGGATAGGCATGCGACCACTGATGCTCGGCGTCCTGCTTGCTTTCTTGCCGGCCGACCGCACCGCCGACGCTGCGTGGTGCGGCCGTTCGATGACCACCGGCTACGTGCGGAGCGACTATGGCCCGCACGGTCGGACATTTGATGGCACCTCCATTCTGAGCCCAGAGCCCATCGCCGCGGCCGGCTGGTCGATCCCCCTCGGGAGCTACGTCGAGGTCGAGGGGCTTCCGGGTCGTTACCGCGTCGCCGATCGCGGCATGCTCGGCGCCGACAACATCGACATCGCCGTCTGGAGTCGAAGCGAGGCGTTCGAGATCACCGCCATGCGGAGCTACTGCGTCTATCCCCCGGGGTGACCACCATGACCTATCTCGACGTCGAGCCGAAACTGAGTCGCCACGCCTGGCGCTGGCGGCTGGGCGATATGGCCGAGCTGCACGGCTGGCGCGTGCGGGCGTTCGGCCCGGAGTGGGAGCCGGACTTCCTGCTCACGCGGCGTCCGCGGGTGCTCTGGATCTTCGCGGAGCCGGACCGCTCGCGCCTGTCACGGTCACGCTTTGCGGCGCTGGTCGAGCTGCGGGCCTGCGGGCAAGCGGCGGTCGTCGCCCGCCCGCACGACGTCGAGAAGATCGAGCGACTGCTGGAGGTCGGCCGAGGATGAGCGACCTCGCGTTACCGATCGAGCAGCGCATCGTGGCGCGGGCGTGCGTCGCCGCGTTCGAGGCGGGATTCCAGATCGTCGGACTGGACGACGAGTCGCTGGCGTTCATCATGGAGCGGCTGGCGTACGTCGGCACCATGGTCGTCGAGGAGCAGGGCATGGCGAATCACGGCACCGAACCCCCCGAGTCGAAGCGTGGCGATGGCAGCGAGGTCGACGAGCTGCAGGCGATGCTCACGGAGCGGAGTGACAGTCTGCAGCGTGAGGCCGCCAGGCTGGCGCTGGCACGGGTGGTCGTGGCGTGCGCTGAGCGGATGCTGGACAAGGTCGGCGCGTGGAGAAGCAGCAAGGGCGCGCCCCCGTCGTCATCCGACATCGAGGCCCTCGCCGCTGCGCTCGACGCCTTTACCGAGTTTGACGAGCGGCTGCCCCGCGTGGAGCTGTAGGCCGATGCCAGAGAGCCCCGACCGGCTGCTGCTCCGCCTCGTGATGGTGACGCGACGGGTGATCGACGTGGCCGGCCTGGAGATGCTGGACGAGGCCGAGCGCCAGGTCCTCCGCGACGTCTCGCGCTACCTGCGCACCAAGTACGGCTCTCGCACACCAGGGGGTGATGATGATCGTGGTGTACGTACACCCGAACCGCGTTGACTACGTCGCAGAGGTCGACGGCCACTGGCTACGCTGGCCGGCCGAGCGCAACGGCTGGGAGCGCCGTCAGTCGTGCGCCCCTGCCGAGGCGGAGTGGGACGAGCTGCCGGAGGCGCGCTCCAGGCTCGCGCTGAGGCTGACGGGCGGACCGGCGTGATGGGCGCCGCAGCTGTCGAGATGTTCCCTGGCCACGGCTGGAACTGGCTGCCGAGCCACCGCGCCGATCCGAGGGCGTACGCGCTGTATCGGCGGCACTACTCGGCGGTGAAGAACGCGCGAGGTCGCGCCCGTACCGACAACTTCATGGGTCCGGGTGAGACGATGGTGCTGCTCACCGCCGGGTGTGACGCGGTCTTTGCGTGGCAGTGCAACGTCGGGGCGCCGCGCCTCGACGGGCAGGAGGGCGTCTGCTGCACCATCTTCCGCAACGAAGGGCCGCTCTTGTCGAGCGGGCTGATCGGTGAGGCATGCGAGCTCGCCTGGGGCCGCTGGCCGGGATCTCGCCTGTTCACGTACGTGGACACGGCAGCGGTCAAGTCGGCCAACCCTGGTTACTGCTTCCTCGTGGCCGGGTTCCGTCGTGCCGGGCGGAGCAAAGTGCGGAAGCTCTTGCTGCTGGAGCGACTCCCGTGAAGGCGTCCGACGTGCCGATGTCTCGGGTCGCGGACGTCGCAATCACCATCGGCGAGCATCGCGTCCGTCGGGGAGCGGCGATTGCCACGTTTGCCGAGCGCGTCCGCGGCCGGCGGCTCGCGCTCGGGCTCACCAGGGCGGCGCTCGCAGAGGCGGCCGGCATCGCCCACGACACGCTGCTCAACGTCGAGCGCGGCCACCACGAGCCGAAGGCGTACACCCTCGCCGTGCTCGCCGACGCGCTCGACACGACGATGGACGCGCTCTGGCACGGCGAGACGTGAAAGCTCGGAGCAAAAAGTCGAAACTGGGTGTATGATGGGCACAGTCCGGGGTCGGGGGGTATGCCGTGCCTGCGAAGAGCGCAAAGCAGCAACGATTCCTCGGGGCGGACCTCGAGCGAGCGCGGAGCGGGCAGAAGACGAAGACGGATCTCTCGGCCTCGAAGCTCGCGGAGATGGCCGAGAAGCCGAAGCGCAAGCCGAAGGGGTACGGGAAGTGAGCCTTGGCACGCTGGTCGCCCTGCTGGTCCTGATCGTCGCCGTGGTCCTGCTCGTGATCGGACGGATGGACGGACTCGAGGCGGGGATGTTCGCCGCCCTGGCCCTGGCTGTCCTGCTGACGGCGGTCCCGTTCCCGTGGCGGGTCTCGGCGTAGCTGTGGCGACCGAGCTCGCGCCAATCCGCGCCAACGCCTGGACCGCAGATCAGATTGCGTTCCAACACTGGTTGGCGTTGCCGCCGCCGTCCCGCGAGCCGCGCTCGCAGAAGGAGCTCGCCCGGCAGCTCGAGCGCGACGCGAGCACGCTGTCGGACTGGAAGAAGCTGCCGGGCTGGGGCGACGCGGTCTACGCGGTCGCCGCGGAGCGACTCCGCGGCGAGCTCGTGCCCGTGCTCGGGGCGCAGATCGCCGAGGCCAAGAAGGGCAGCCTGCCACACGCGCAGTGGCTGTTCCAGCTCGCCGGCCTCTGGGAGCCGAAGGCGGCCCTGACAGGCGGCGACGGCGGCCCCCTCCGGATCGTGGTGGAGCGCGTTGATGATCGCCGAAGCGCCGGCTAGCGGGGGCCGCAGGCTCCGCCTCTCGGACACGCAGTGCGACTTCGTGGACGACCCGCACCCGTTCGTGCTGTTCGTCGGCGGCGTGGGGGCCGGCAAGACCTACGCAGGGGCTGCCCGCGCCCTGCTGCGCCGCTTCGGCGTCGCCCGCCCCTCACTCGGACTCGTGGTCTCACCGTCCTACCCGATGCTCCGCGACGCCACCTGGCGCACGGCCCTCGACGTCTGGGCCCCGCTCGTCGAGCGCGTGGTCGGCAACGAGATGCGGCTGGTGCTCAAGACGGGCGACGAGGTCATCTTCCGATCGGCCGACGACCCCGAGCGCCTCCGCGGCCCAAACGCCGCCTGGGCCTGGATCGACGAGGCCGCCCTCTGCCACCCCTCAACCTGGCCGATCACCATCGGCCGGCTCCGGCAGCACGGCGAGCTCGGCGAAGCCTGGCTCACGACCACCCCCAAAGGGATGAACTGGGTCTACCAAACCTTCGTCGTGGACGCGACCGACCAGACCGCCGTGCACCGAGCCGCGACCGCGCAGAACCCGTTCGTCGACCAGGCGTTCGTCTCGAGCCTGCGCTCGCAGTACAGCGGTGACTTCGCGCGGCAGGAATTGGAAGCCGAGTTCATCGCCGACCAGGCCTCAGCCCTGATCGAGTGGAGGTGGCTCGATGACGCCCGAGCGAGGCCGGCAACCTACGATCCAAAGGCTGGAGCCGTGGTCGGGGGCCTTGACGTTGCAGGACCTGGCGAGGCGGAGACCGTGCTCTGTGTGCGCCAGGGCGATGCCATCCTCGAGCTCCACGCCTGGCTGGACCCCGACCCACGGGGGCACATCCTGGATGCGCTGCGCACCTGGCGACACCGCGGCCTCACCAGGGTCGCCGTCGACACGGCCGGCATCGGCCACTACCTCGCCCGCTCGCTCCAGGACGCAGGCGTCACGGTCCGCGACGTCAACGTCGGATCGGCCCCAACCAGCGACGAGGCCCGCGAACGGTTCGCCAACCTGAAAGCCGAGTACTACTGGGGCCTGCGCGAGCGGTTCAAGGATGGCACGGTCAAGGGCTTGACCGACCGGCTGCTGCTCGGCCAGCTGGCCGGCCTCAAGTACGACCACGACCTCCGCGGACGGGTCAAGATCGAGCGCAAGGAGGACGCGGTGCGACGTGGCATCAAGAGCCCCGACCGGGCCGAGGCGCTAATGCTGTGTTTTGCCCCCGACGGGCAGCCCGAACTGGCCGAGATGTATCGGGCTGCCCGTCGGCTGGTGGTCGGGTGATGCTGCTAGGTAACGTGCGCCCAGGTTTCGCCCTTGATGGCTCGCGCCACCGTGGACCGAGCCACGCCGAGGCGCTGGGCTATCGACGTGAAGGTTGCTCCCCGAGCGCGGACGCCGCGTATCGCCTGGACCTGCTCGGCCGTCAGCCTGGAGAGGCCCTGGCGCTCGCCCCTGGCGACCCGCTCGGGATGCAGTCGTGTCCCGTTGCGGTCGCCAACCGCACCGCGCGCTTGCTCCCTCTTGTAGCGCATGTTGCCGGCGTGATCGTCGGCGTACAGGTGGCCCGGCTCGCAGCAGATCGAGCGGTTGCAGCGGTGGCAGACCAACGGTGTCTCGTCGCCGAGCACGCCGCCGGCCAGCAAGAACGCGAGACGGTGGGCGAGATAGGCGCGGCGGCGAATCCAGGCTTGCCCGTAGCCCGTCCGGTTGCGAGATCCCAGCCAGTCGCGGCAACCCCCGGCATCGGGCGGGGCGACCTTCGCCCAGAAGAGACGGGTCTGTCGCGTGGTAAGCTCAGGGTACATCGGCTGCTCCTAACAGTCGGTGTCACGCCCCCGGATGCCCCAAGCATCGCGGGGGTTTCGTGCACTGCATTCTACCTGGTCGGGGGGTCCTGATGGTCGCGGACCCGACCCGCCGGGTCTCGAGCGGGCGCTTCCCGGTGCGCTCGATGCTGGAGCTGCAGGCGTCCTACTGGGACACGATGGAGCGCTCACGGCTGCGCATCGAGGCCAGCCGCGCGACCGTGCTCGGCGAGAAGAAGACCCCGATCGACCCCGACATGCAGGGGTTCAAAGACCGCTGCTTCGACGGGCCCGAGCAGCAGACCGTCCCGCTCCACCTGGTCAACAAGATCGCGTCGCGCGAGCTGGCGCTGGTCCGCCACCCGATCGGGACGGGCATCCAAGCTGAGACGACGGCCACCCGCCTCGAATTGTGGGGGCACTCCGCGATGGAGGAGCTGTTCTCCCGCGACGACGCCGCCGACATGCTGGTGATCGAGGGCGAGATGGCGGGCATCGTCCAGCTCCGAGACGCCCAGTTCGGCTACGGCAAGCTGCCCGAGCTGTACGAGTACGACGAGGCCGGCGAGGAAGCCGGGTACCACCGCCGCTACACCCGAGACAGCAAGGGCCGGTCCCCCGACGAGGACGACTACGACGGCGCACCCGACGGCAGCAAGACCGCCCGCGCCTACTCCGCGGCCAAGCTCGACTACATGGCGCGGCACTTCCCGTTCGAGGTCCGCCTGCTCTCCCGTCTGCAGTGCGTCCCGATCAACCCCCGCATCACGGGGCCCAGGCGCAAGGTCACGGTCGACGGGCTGCTGGTCCGCTCCCAGCACAGCCGCTCCCAGCTGATCCGAGACGGCTGGCGCTGGGAGGGGATGGACGACGCCAAGATGACGCCATCCACGGCCGAGGTCGCCCCTGGCCTCGCGCTCGTGGGCGGCTCGGGCGGCTCCTCGCTCGACCAGGTCACGCTCTACGAGGCGTGGCTCGAGGACGAGGACGGTTGTTTCGCCGCGTTCTGCGTCGAGGGGCGCCCGACGGGACGGCGAGACTCGGGCGGCGACGAGGTGCTGGTCGACGGGGTGCTCGACCTGTACCGCGACTGGGGGCTCGAGCGGCTGCCGATCTGCTACGGCTACGGCCTCAGATGGGCCCACCCCAACCCCGACCTGCGCTCGATCCAGTTCCCACTGCTGCTCTCGGGCATGTGGCAGGCCAAGAACGCCATCCGGACCTCGATGACCGTGCACACCTACAACACGGCGTTTATGGGCTGGGCCTACAAGCCCGACCCCGAGGTCGTGCGGGCGATGGCCGACGCGGGGCTGCCACTGACCCAGCCGATCAAGCGGATGAGCCTGATCCCGGTCGCCGGCGACCTGCAGGGGCTGGTGCACCCAGGCGCCGGCCGCGACGCGCTCGCGCTGTACCGCTCGTACGAGGCCGACGCCCAGCGCGAGGGGCCCAGCCCCGCCGCCTTCGGGGGATCTGAGTCGGACTCCGCGATCGGGCAGTCGGTCATGAGCCGCGACGCGCTGACCGCGCTCGACCAGTGCCAGGAAGGCGTCAGGCGCTTCTACGAGGACGTCGCCTCGACCCTGCTGGAGGTCGGCTGCCTGGTCTCGGAGCGGTTCGACACACCGATCCCGATCGCCCGCAACCAGTCGGTGCCGATCCAGCAGCAGGGGGCGCGCGTCTCGCCGTCGAGAGCCCCGATCGTGCTCGACCCGAAGGACGCAGGCGGCGTCTACGAGTACATGGCCGAGTGGAAGCGCAAGCGCGGCGAGGACCTCGCCCGCAGGCAGCAGAACGTCGAGCTGGTCAAGCAGCGGCTGATGACGACGAGGCAGTTCCTGGAGGAGGACGGCGACCCGGCGCCGGAGGTCACCGAGGCCGCCATCGCCGCCGAAGACCTGGCCAAGACCCCGATCGTCCAGGCCCGCCGGCTGCGACTGGCCGCGCAGTACGCCGCAGACCAGGAGCAGGCCGACCTGCTGGAGGCGATGGCCGACCAGACCGCTGCCCCGAACAGCACCCCAGAAAGTCCGGTGCCGATGGGGCTGCTGCAGGGCGTCGGCGGGCCGCCAGGGATGCCCCCTGAGATGGCCCCGCCGCCAGGGATGGGGCCGCCAGGGATGGGCGGCGGGCCGCCGCCGTCGGTCCCAGGGATGGGCGTGCCGAATCCCGGCCTGAGCCAGCTTGCGGGCATCGTCGGGGCTGGGATGCAGACGGGCCCACTGCAGAACATCGCGGCGGCCGGCGGCGACACCTCGGGCCTGCCGTCGCCACCCACGCGCCCAGGATGAGGTGAGCCGTGCAAGACGAGCGCGACATGAGCCTGGACGAGCGAACAGCTCGGGCCCTGACCGAGGACGATCATCGCATCTCCCGCGAGATGGGGGCCCAGTACGGCCGGCCACCAGGGACCGAGCACACCTCCGAGGCGAGAGACCTTGAGCTGTGGATGAAGCAGGACCCGACGTTCACGCCCGAGGCCGAGGCCCAGGTCTGGCAGGAGGGGCTCGGCCAGGGCGGCGACGAGTGGAACATCAAGACCGACATCGCGACCCGGAAGTTCCCGTTTCGGCAGCAGCTCATGAAGGCGGGCCGGCCCCGAGTGAAGGATCAGATCGCGTTCGCGAACCGGATGGCCGAGCGGGCCGAGCGGCGGGCGGCAGCGCAGCAGGTTGAGGGACCGCCCGCCGCTGGCCCCGCTCCGCTTGAGGAGGGCTAAGTCATGCCCCAGTACGGGCCCGGCGGGGGGTACGGCTGGCCTGAGCAGCCGCCACAGTCGCTCCAGGACTACTACGCGAGCATCGAGCAGGGCTCGAATCGCCGCTTTGACCTGACGCTGGGCGAGTCCAGGGCCAACCGGCAGGCCGACCTCAAGTACAAAATGGCCGCCGTCGACATGCAGTACAAAATCGCCAAGCTGAACGCGCAGACCGAGGCGGAGAAGCTCGCAGTCGACCGCTGGTACAAGGAGCAGCAAACCCGCATCGCGGACGAGACGCTCAAAGAGAACGTCCGCCAGTTCGACAAGCAGTACGGCCTGAACGAGGCCGACCTGACGGGCTACTACGGCGGCAACCCGACCTTTGCCCGCGATAAGTGGCAGGCCGACGCCACGGGCTACGTCGGTGGCAGGGAGACGCTCGAGCGGGAGGAGCTGCGGCGGCGGTTCGGGCTTGACGAGCGGACCATGGAGGGACGGCTCGGGATCGACCGCGACAAGCTGAAGCTCGAGGCGCAGCGGCTCGGCATCGATGAGGCCGAGCTGCTCCGTCGCTACGGCCTCGACGAACGCAGGTTTGGGCTCGATGAGCGCAGGTATGGGCTCGAGGAGCGCGACTCGGACCGGCGCTACGGCCTCGATGAGCGCAGGGTGGGGCTCGACGAGCGCGAGACGGACCGGCGCTACGGCCTGGACGAGCGCAGGTTCGGGGCCGACGAGGCCGACCGGCTGCGACGGTTCGGGCTCGACGAGGGCGGGCTGACGGGCATGTACGGGGGCCGGCAGACCCTCGAGGCGCAGGAGCTGGCCCGCCGGTTCGGGCTTGACGAGACGGAGCTGGCCCGCCGGTTCGGGCTCGATGAGACGGAGCTGGCGCGTCGCTTCGGGCTCGATCAGCAGAAGTTCGGCCTGAACGTCGCCCAGACCGCGGCCGAGATGCGCTCGCGCCCCGACATGCTGTTTCAGTACAAGCAGTTCGCCCAAAACCTCCCTGGGCTGCTCGCGGGCCAGGGCGGGCAGGCGCCGGCCCCGGGCACGGCCCCGGAGGGGCAGACCATTCAGGGCCAGCTCAACGAGGTCGGCTACCTCCAGCCAGTCGTTCCCCAGCAGCCGTATCCCCAGCAGCCGTACGCCCAGCAGCCGTATCCCCAGCAGCCGTATCCCCAGCAGCCGTATCCCCAGCAGCCGTATCCCCAGCAACCGTACGCCCAGCCAGGAGCCCCTCAGCCGGCAGCCCCCCAGGCAGGAGCGCAGTCGGCGCCGACGGCCCAGGCCCCGCTCTCTCCGCAGGAGCAGGCGCGCTACCAGCAGATCATGGCTCGGCGGGCGGAGCTCGCCGCGGCTGGCCAGGGCGACGTCTCGCCCCAGGACCTGGCCGAGCTTCAGGGCTACCAGGCCCGCTCCGGCCCAGGGACGCCGGCCCCGGCGGCGAGCCCGTACGCGGGTGGCATTCCCAACATGGGCAGTGCTCCTGGCTCGTACATGCAACTGCAGAGCGGCGGGTCCGCCTACGGGGGCGCGGGCATTACGGACCCACGCTGGCGGCCAGGCAACCGACGAGCGGGTGGCGGCATCGGCATTACGGACCCGGGCTGGCAACCGGGCAACCGACAAGCGGCCGGCGACCGCATCGGCATTAGCGACCCAGGCTGGCAGCCGGGCAACCGAGGCGCAGCCGGCGGCATCGGCATCACCGACCCAGGCTGGCAGCCAGGCAACCGACAAGCGGCCGGCGACCGCATCGGCATTACGGACCCAGGCTGGCAACCAGGCAACCGACAAGCGGCCGGCGACCGCATCGGCATTAGCGACCCAGGCTGGCGGGCACCCGCCAGGCGAGTAGCGGGTGGCGGCACACCCGCCTCGATGGCGTACCTGTCGAATGCAGCGCCCGACCTGTCGTCAGACCCGACCCTCCAGTCGCTCGGGAAGATGTACCAGTCCGGCTTCCGGAAGCTGGGGGCGCAGACGCTCGAGGGCATGGACGCGAACGAGCTGGGCTTTTTGAAGTCGGCCGGCACGTACCAGGGCTACGACCCCGACCGCGAGATGCGCTCCTACCAGCGCTCGCGGCTCGGCCAGTAGGGCGGAGCGAGCCAGGATGACCTACCTGCCGTCGTCGCTGCTGGGCAAGGCTGACGCCCTCGACTTCCTGGGATCGACCACGCCGATGGTCGAGGACATCAAGAAGCGGGTGGGCGAGGGACTGGTGGGGCTGACCGAGGCGTTCCGCGCGCCAGCGCTCAGCCCGGTCCCGAGGCTTGGGTACCCAGGAAGTCCGGGTGCCCCTTCGGGGCGGACTTCCTGGGAGCCCCTTCCGGACCCGTTCGCCGCGACGGCGTCGGCACCGGACCCGTTCGCCGCGCGACCGGCACCGCCGGCCACGGCGCTGCCCGCGCCCCGACGCGCGGCCGATTCCTTCGGGATCGAGTCCTTCGCGCTGCCGTCGTTCGCCGAGATGACGGGCGGGTCCTTGGTGCCCGAGGCCCCCACAGCGCCCAGCCGTGGCACAGCACCGCGCAACGCCACCGACACCGCCGCCTTCACGCTGCCGTCGTTCGAGAGCCTGACGGGAGCCGTGGCCCCCGCTCCGCTCGCTGCCGATCGTGCCCCCCTCGGCTCTGGTCCGCGGCCCTCCCTGGCCGGAGCGTCGCCTCCCCCTGCTGCTGCCGCCGGTGCCCCAGGCGAGATCGAGGCGTTTATCAGACAGGCCGCGAGCGCTCGCGGCATCAACCCCGACATCGCCGTGCAGGTGGCTCGTGCCGAGGGCGGGCTCTCGGACCCCGTGCGGCAGTCGGACGTCGTCTACCGCGGCCGGCGCGAGCAGAGTTACGGACCGCTCCAGCTGAACGTTGAGGGCGGCGTCGGCTCGGCAGCCATCAAGGCGGGCATCGACCCACGGAATCCCGCGCACTGGCGCCGGGCGGTCGAGTTCGGGTTGGACGAGGTCGCCCGGGCCGGCTGGGGCCAGTGGCACGCGGCAGCCCCGCTGGGGATCGAGAACAGGACGGGACTGGAGTCAGCCAGGCCGATCGGCGTCACCGCGCCAGCAGCGGCGGCCGCGGTGGTGGCGGCTCCCGCTGCCCGGCCCACGCCTGGCGAGCCTGGAGGGCCGCCACTGGCACCTGGACCCGTCTGGGAGCCCCCACCCGCGGCGGCCGCGGGACCTGCCCCCACAGCCCAGGTCTTCGCGACCCCGAACCTCGGCGGCCCCCGCACCGGCACGAGGGGCATTGTCGTCCACAGCACCAGGGGTCAGGGCGCGACGCCCGAGGCCGAGCTCCAGGGCACGCTCTCGTGGTTCGCGAACCCGCAGAGCCAGGTCTCGGCGCACGCCGTGATCGGGACCGACGGCTCGATCTACACCGTCGGGGATCTCGACCGCCAGACCTGGCACGCGGGCGAGAACAACGCCGACCGCCTCGGCATCGAGCTCGTGCAGTCCGCCCGCGACAACGAGCGCGGCGTCCCGTTTACCGACGCCCAGTACCGGAGCCTGGCCCAGCTGACGGCCGACTGGTCGCGCCGCTACGGGTTCGCCATCGATCGCAACGCGCTCGTCGGGCATGAGGAGCTGGAGCAGGGCAAGCGCTCGGGCAAGTCGGATCCAGGACACAGCTTCAACTGGGACCGCTACGTCCAGTCGGCCCGGGCGCTCGGCGGCCCCACGGCGGCCCAGAGCCACCCGCAGCCAGCCGCGCAGGCGCTCCACCAGAACGTCGCCGCGGCCTTCGAGCGCGCGAACGGGCGCCCGCCGACGCTCGACGAGGCCCGCGAGCTCCAGCAGCTCGGCTTCGGGTTGGGCTGAGTCATGGTCAGCTCGTCGGTCTCGCGCACGCTGCGGTGGATGGCCGGTATGCCGGACGAGGAGGAGGAGGAGCCGGCGCTCGGGTCGTCGTACAACGATCCCACCGACGGCGGGACGCTGTCGTCGCCCATCTCACCCCCTCAGGCGCCCGCACCGGCCCCTGAGACACCGTCGACGCAGTCGATGGTAGGGATTTCGTCGATGTCCCAGACCGCCTCAGACCTCGCAGCCTCGCTCCAGGAGCGCCTGTCGAGCGCCGGGAGCACCATCGGCCAGGGCATCACGGGGCTGACGGACACGCTGTCGTCGGGCTACCGCGCCAACCAGGCCGCGGTCGAGGAGGCCAACGCCGGGCAGTCGGGCGGGGTGGACTTCGGCGCGGGGCTGCTTGCGACGCCTGCGGGGCAGGCGTACCAGCGGCGCATCGAGGAGGCCAGCCGGGCGGAGGACGAGATCGCGGCCCGCAACCGCGAGGTGATCTCGAACCCGCTGCTTGGCGCTGCCACCTCGGCGCTCGAGCCGATCCACCGCGGGCTCGCGCTCGGACACGCCGCCGTCGCGGCCACCCCCGAGGCGATCTACGAGACCGGCAACGCGCTGGGCACGCCCGTCGGGCTGGGGCGCGAGGGCCCGCTCGGCATGGACACCCCGTTCGGGCGGGTCGGCCCGACCGACATAGCGCTGACGCTGGCACCCAGCGCCCCGCTCCAGGCCGCGCTGAACCTGCCGATAGGCGGGCATCTGCCCGCAGCCGCCGGCCCCGCCGCGTCCCGCTTCACGGGGGCGCTCGAGTCGGCCGGCGACACCGCGGCCACGGCCGTCAGGGGCGCCGTGGGGCGTGCTGCGTCCGGGCTCTCCGATGCCTGGGCCGGCAACGCCGAGCGCCTGGCCGCGGCTGACGCCAGGATGGCGGCCGAGGGATCTGTGGCGGCCCCAGGGACGCTGGGCGCCCTCCCCGAGGAGTACGGACAGGCGTACCCGCCGCTGCGCGGCGACGTGCGCGGCGTCGTGCGCGAGCAGCTCGGCGAGACGTCGTCGGAATTCCTGGCCGACTCCCGCTTCCCGAGGGACGCCGTGCACCCGGACCTCAGGGCGGCCGGCATCGGCCCCGAGATCACCCCCCAGATCGACCTCAGCGAGCGGCTGAACGCGGGGTTCGGGGTGGTACCGTCACGAGCCGACCTCCGCGAGGTCGAGCGGCGGATCGCGGACGCCAACGGGGCGTACACCACGGCGCGGATCGAGCGGGCGCGCATCGAGCGGGAGTTGGCCCGCCTGCCCGATGATCCCGAATTGCAGCAGGATCTGATGGGCGCGCTCCGACAGGAGGAGTACACCCAGGGCAAGCTGGACGCGGCCCGCGAGTGGTCGCAGATGGTCAGGACGGGCGACCGAACGCTGGCGACGGCCGGCACGCTGCCTGGAGAGGCCCCCCCAGACCGGCTGGCCGGCGTGAACCGCGTGCTGGGTCAGGGGCTGGCGTCGTCGGTCTCGGGGGGCGTGGGCGCACAGATCAACCAGGAGATGAACCCCGACGACCCGAACGCCGCGCTGAAGGGCTTCGCGGTCGGGGCGCTCGGCCCGCTGGCGGCGACGCGCGGCGTCCGGGCCGGGCTGCGGGCGGCCGGGCGGCTCGGGGCGGGGGCTGAACGGGCAGAGGGCGCGCTTGGGACGCTCGGGAACCTGCCGGCCCGCCAGGCGCGGATGGCGGGGCTGGGCGAGGAGCTGGTCCCGCCGCTGGAGCGCGGCCCGAGCGGCTACGCGCCTCCAGACCTGAGACGACATCCTGGCGTGCCTGCGACCGAGCTGCCCCCGGAGCGAGGGGACGCGCTCAGATCCGCCCTCCCGGGCCTCTTGCGCGGCTTGAACGCACCTCAGCCGGCCGCAGCCGCGGAGGGCGCCTCGCTCGTCCTGCCCGACATTCCCGCGGCGTCGGGCCCGTACGGACGCCTCCAGGCCGCGCTCAACGGGATCGGCGAGGCCCTTGAGCCCGTGACGCGGCGGGCGAACATCGGCCGCTACGCAGGCATGCTCTCCGACGCCGCGTCACACGTCCAGAACATCCTGGGCGGCGCAACCTCGGCCGCGATCGACGTCGGCACGCTGCCGCCGATGCTGGCCCTCGACATCGCCAGGTCGAAGCTGATGGGCACGCCGCGCGAGGTCTTTGCGGCCGAGCTGCCCGCCCGTCTCGCGGGCATGCGCCACGGCGCCAGGCAGGGCATGGGACGGGCGCTCGAGATCATGCGCTCTGGCGTCCCCGCCGAGGAAGCCGCCAAACTGGACCAGGGCGGCGTCGGCTTCGACACGAACATCCCCGGGCTTGCCCCGCGGGGGAGCGGTCGGGCGGGGGCGGTCAACGTTGCGGTCGAGTCGCCGCTGCGGGCGCTGGCCGCGGCCGACGCCGTGTTCAAGACGATGGCGCAGGGCGGCCACCTGATGGCCGAGGCGACCGCCGAGGCGATGCGCAGGAACGGCGGGCGGGCGGCCACGCCCGAGCAGGTCCTGGCAGCGGCCCGTGACCCCGCGCTGCTCGAGCGCGTGCAGGAGCTGTCGCTGCGCTCGGTGCTGCAGGAGTCGCGCCGCGAGACGGGCGCCATCCGGGCGGGTATCTCCAAGCTGGGCCCCCTCGGGCAGGGCATAGCTGCACTGGAGATGCCGTTCACCAAGACGCCGTACAACGTCGTCGCCCAGGGCATGGGCATGACGCCGCTGGGGCTCGCTGGGCTGGTCGAGGACGTGGCCCAGGGACGGGCGCCGCGCGAGATGGAACGGCGGCTCGGGCGGGTCGCGCTCGGAACCGCGGCGATGGCGGTGGCTGCTGCGCAGTACGACGCGGGCACCCTGATCGGCCCGCGCCCCGACTCCGAGGCCGAGGCGTCGACCTGGCCGCCTGGGCAGATCCCGTGGTCGTACAAGGTCGAGGTGCCGGGTGTCGGCACCTACTACCAGCCACTCTCAGCGCTCGGGGTCCTGGCGCTGCCCGTCGTCGCGACCGTCCTGTACAAGGAGGCCGAGAAGAGCGGGACGCCGCTGCTCTCGGCGGAGATGGCGGGCACGCTTGCGGCTGGGCTGGGCCAGTACGCCGAGCAGAACACGTTTTTTGAGGGGTTCGGCAACATCTCGAAGGTGTTGTCAGACCCGACGCGGCAAGCCGAGCGCCACTTCGAGCAGATCGCGTCGCAGTTCGCGCCGCACGTCGTCGGCGGCGGCGGGGCAGGGCGGATGATCCAGCGGATCATGGGCATGCCAGCACGAGACCCGCAGGGCGCGCTCGAGGCGCTGCTGGCCTCGCTGCCGTACCAGGACCCGCTCGCGGATGTGACGGGCAGGTCCCGCGTCCTGCCGCGGCAGGACGTGCTCGGACGGCCCCAGGCGCTGGGCGCCTCGGGCCCGGTCGCCGCGGTCGCCCGCGTCGGCGAACAGCGTGACGCGGGCGTCATCCGGGCGTTCCGCCGTGCGGGCGAGGGGCTGCCGATGCAGGCTCCCCCACAGCTCCGAGACGACGCGCTCGGCCGCCAGGTGAGACTCACGCCCGGCCAGAAGCAGCGCTGGCGCCGGGAGTTCGGGGCCGAGCTGCAATCGCAGTGGGCAGCGTCCGGCAACCCGAGCGACCTCGAAGCCCTGCAGCGGCTGAAAACGGCCGCCCGCAAGGTCGCCGACGACACCGTGCTGGGCCGGCGGTAGGGAGGACTCGTGGCCACGAACGAACCGATCGAGCGCTGGATCACCGACCCCGAGAACTTCCCACCGCAGCTCCCGCAGGGCGTGACCAGGGGGCGGTTCGGCGACACGGGCTTGTACTACGCGCACGAGGTGACCTACCCCGACGGGAAGACGGTGACGACGTGGTACAAGCGCAGGTCTGGCGGGGGCCCCGACGGTGGCGACGCGCCCGTCGGCGAGCCGGTCGTGGGGCTCAACACCGTCGTCAGGGACGCCAAGGTCAAAGCCGACGCCGAGCTCGCGCAGGCGTCCCAGCGCACGATCACGCGCGAGGGCCACACCTGGCAGTTCAACCCCGCGACCAACAAGTACGACATCGACCTCGGTGCCTCGGCAGCCCCCCCGACGGCGGCCGAGGAAGCGACGAAGCAGGCCCAGGCGCAGGTCGCCCAGAGCCAGGCCGGCAACGCCGCATCGCTCGACGCCGAGCGCGCGTGGCACGAGCAGCAGGGCCACGGCAGGCTCACCCACGCGGAGTACGCCACGCAGCAGCGCCAGGCCCAGCAGGACCAGCTAGCTCTCGCCGCGGCGCAGCGGGCCGACGCCGCCGCCACCAAGCCGAACATCACCTACCGTGAGGTCAAGCAGCGCGACGGATCGACCCGAGTGATCCAGGTCCAGGTCGACCCCATCACGGGAGCCGAGAGCGTCAATCCGTCGGCGATCCCAGGCGCACCCGCCCCGCCGCCCAACGTCGCCACCGTCAACGGCCGGCAAGGCACCTGGGAGCGCGACGAGTCGGGCAACGTGGTCTTCAGAGAAGCCCAGGGGCCACAGACCCCGACCTACACCTACCCCGAATTGAAGCTCGCGTACGGCAACATCGCCTCCGAGCTGGGGGCGATCCAGCGCGACATCTACTCGAGAGTCGGCACGGGCCCAGGCAAGATCACCAAGCAGGAGGCCGACGCGCTGTTCTTGCCGATCCACCAGCAGGCGGAGACGCGGGTCTCGGAGCTCAACAACATCGTCTCGACCCAGCGGTCCCTCTTTCAGGCGGACCAGGACTGGGCGCAGGCCCAGCAGCAGACGGCCAACACCAGGCTGGGCGCTGCCAACGACATGTCACGGCTGGCGTTCTCGCTCGGCCAGCAGGCCGACAAGATGGCCCCAGGCACGGGCGCCGTGGCCGCACACGCGATCTGGGACACGCTCGGAGCGCAGCGGGACTTCGCCCGCAGCCTAGGAGGGCTTGAGGACGTGCAGCGACCATCGCTCCCTGGCTACCTGCAGGCGGCAGCGGACGCCCGCCCCGACGCGCCGTTCGGCACGGGCTCGCCCCTGGGATCGGGCTGGATGGCGCCACGCGGGCAGGCCGTGGCCGACGCCAACGCCCGCAGCACGCCCGCCTTCGGCGCCACGATCGGGAACATCCTCGGCGGCGGCGGCGCGGGGCCGGGTGTCGCTCCGCCGGCCGCCCCGGCGCAGCTGCCACTGGCCCCGCCCCCGGGGATGGGCCCGCAGCCATCGGCCCTGCCGCTGGCCCCGCCCCCGGGGATGGGCCCGCAGCCATCGGCCCTGCCGCTCGCGCCTCCCAGTGCGACCGGCCCACTGCCGCAGCCGCCGGTCCGCGACGACTGGGCTCAGCCCCAGGGCTACCACCAGCAGTCTGCATCCCAACAGTTCCCAGGGACGCCGATCAACATCTACGTCGGAGCTCCCGGGCAGCAGCAGATGCCACCCCCGCCGCCACCCCAGCCGCCGATGCCGCCCCCACAGCCACCCATGCAGCCCATGCAGCCCCCACAGCCACCGATGGAGCAGCAGGGGATGCAGGGGATGCCGCCCTCTCCCCAGGGCTACCTCCAGCAGGCCGCGCAGCCGCCGCGGCCGTCGCTCCGAGACGCCCAGCACGACACCGCCTCTGACCTGATCGCGGCGGGCTTCTCGCCGGGAGCTATCGAGGACGTCTGGAAGCGGAAGACCGGCCGCGGCCTGTTCGGGCGCGGCTCTGACGGCGACGAGTCGAACCGCCGGCCGTTCCCAGCGCAGATGCCGTCGGGGATGGGCGGGTACGGGTGAACGAGGAGACAGGAGACAGGAGTCCTTCGCCTGACTCCTCACGTCGTCAACCCCCCTAAACCCCCCTAAACCGCCCTAAACCCCCCCTAAAACCCCTCCTAACCCCTGTCACACGGAGAGCCAGCGGAATGTCAGCGGAACGTCAGTGGAATGTCGGCGGACAACCAGCGGAAAGTCGGCGGAAAGTCGGCGGAACGTCGCCGGGGATGGGAGGCTACGCGTGATCGCCTATCCGAAGCTGGTCCCCTACCGCTGCGACGCCACCCATCCCAAGACCGGACGGTGCTGCGGCGCGGTGCTGCTCGCGGCGTGGTCGCCCTCGGGGGCGGTGGTCAAGCGGCGCTGTAAGGACTGCGGCGCGTGGCAAACGGTCATCGTCGCGGCCGATGACGCGCCAGTGAGCGAGGACGTCGCCGCTCTGCTAGACTAGGCGCAGGTACCCGATACGGCCCGTATGCGGCCCGGAGCCGGCGTGAGGAACGCCGAGACCTCTGGGCCACGCCGTGGAAGAGCCAGTCGGGACCCCCCAGCCAGCCGCAGCCGAGACGGAAGCGCCGGCCGCCGCTCCCGCACCCGAGAGCCTGGAGGACAGGCTCGCCGCTGCCATCGAGGCGGCCAACGCGGAGATCACCGCGCCCCCCGAGGCCCCGTCCGCGCCCGAGGCGCCTGTCCCCGTCGGAGATCCTGGTCCGGCTGAGGAAGCCGGCCCCCGGCCTGACGACGACCAGCCGAACCCCGACCTGCCGCAGTTGACGCGCGGGCAGACCCGCCGACTGTTCGAGCAGTGGGAGTCCGAGCGCCGGCCGCGGTTCTTCCGCGACCTCGAGCAGGCCCAGGCCGAAGCCGCCGAGATGCGGGCTCGCGCTGAAGCCGCGGCCCAGGCCGATGCCGAGGCCAGAGCTGGCTACGACCAGTGGTACGGCCCCGACCATCACTACCAGTACGCCGAGCGGCAGTACGACCAGATCGTGGACAAGCTCCAGCGCGGCGAGTACGTGCCAGACCAGGAGATCCAGCAGGCCAGGGCGTTCGTGACCTGGCGAGACAACCGACGGATGGCGGGAGCCGTCCACCAGCGCGAGCTCGGCAAGGTCATCTCGAACGTCGACCGGCTGTTCCGCCAGGCGAGGGTCGACGGTCTGGACGTGGGCCAGGTGCTGGCCGACGTCAGCAAGCAGGGCGGCCACCCAGGCGCCGTGCTCGAGGCGGTTGCCGCCCGGGTCCGGGACGAGTGGAAGGGCCGCTACGAGGCCGAGAAAGCCGCCCACGAGGCCACCCGGGTCCGCGCCGGCCTCGGCCGCGCTCCCGGCGGCGCGCCTGCTGGCGGGGCCGCACCCCGCGGCGACCTCAGCTCGGTGCTGGGCTCACTCAGGCCCGGGACCGACGCCGCCGAGGCGTTCGTGGAGCGCGCCCTCAAGGGCGACCTTGCCCACCTCGACCTGGCCGAGCGATGAGACCAGAGAGGGACTGACCCATGGCTGTTCCGCAGACACTCGCAGGAATGTCAGCTGCCCAGCGCAACGCCTACAACATGGTGCTGCTGCAGCGGGCGCTGCCCTATACCCCGATGTTCGGGAGCTTCGGCGGCTCACAGAAGGCGTCAATCGCCAAGCACCAGGGCACCACGATGGAGTGGCGCGTCTACGGTGGCACCACCGTCGCCACCACGGGCGCGGGCCTGGCCCTCGCCACGACCGCCCTGACCGAGGGCGTGCCGCCGGCCGAGACCGCGATCACGGCGGCCAAGGTCACCAAGGCCGTCCTCCAGTACGGCGCCTGGGTCAAGCTGTCGGACCTGCTGGTCCACCAGGGCATTGACCCGATCTGGGCCGAGGCGTACGCCCTGCTCGGCGAGCAGGCCGGCCAGACCCTGCATACCCTGCTGATCAACGACCTGGCCGGCGGCACCAACGTGCAATACGCGGGAGCGGCAACCTCCAGGGTCACCGTGGCCTCAACCATGATCCTGAACGGCGCCGAGATCCGCGAGGCCGTCCGGACCCTGAAGCGGGCGAAGGTCCCCCGGTTCGGCGACGGCTTCTACCACGGCCTGATCCACCCCGACCAGTCGTACGACCTCCAGAACGACGCCGACTGGAAGAACATGAACGTGTACAACGGCGGGTCAGCCAACAATGGCAACTCGCTGGTGAAGGGCACCATCGGCGCCCTGCACGGGGTCCTCTTCGAGGAGTCGACCGACGCGCCGTTCTTCGCGGGCGCGGGCGCCACGGGCGCGAACGTCTACGCGGCCCTGATCTACGCGCCGCGCTGGTTCGGGACCGTCGGCCTCGAGGCCCAGCCAACCGCGTCGGTCACCGACCAGGGCGACTCGGGCATTCGCATTTCTGGTGTTCCCGTCGAGACCCCCACCAAGGACGACGCGCTCGGTCAGTTCGGCGTCGCGGGCTGGAAAACGAGCTACGGCGCGAAGATTCTCAGAGAATGGGTCGGGCTCCGCATCGAGACGGGTGCGACAGCATGACGACCGCACGCCCAACGGCGCCACCCGACGTCTCGGCCCCCGAGGACGACGCCCCGATCCCTGGCCGCACCAAGTGGAGCGCGACCAAAGCGCGACGGTTCCTGGAGTCGTGCCCGAAAAAGTGGATCACGGTTGAGCGCAGCGACGACGACCGCAAGTTCGAGACGGAGACGGGCCGGCCGACGTATCAGGTCGTCATCTGGAACGGCTGGCGGGTGATGGTCCCGAAGGGCAAGTCGGTCGAGGTGCCGGCCCCGATCGCCGAGATCCTCGAGCAGTCAGCCCAGATTTTCCGGACCGACCAGGCCCGCGAGGCGCAAGCCTTTTTTAACGACATCGGCGAGGGTCTCGGCATCGAGCTGCCGGGCCTGTAAACGGAGGAAGCCATGCCCACCAACCCGCCCACCAGCCGGGGACCGAGCACCGGAGCCGAGACGACCGCCTCCGCGACGTCGCGGTCGGCCCGCCGCTCCAGGGATGTCACCGGGGAAGAGCCGATCGGCTCGGACGTCGAGCGCGTCTCGAAGGGCTTCGCCCCCCTGATCGTGAACGTCGAGGACCTCTCCGACCTGCGCCACCGCGAGGAGCGCGAGGCCGACGCGCTGGCCGAGATCGCAGCGCCCCCCGAGGTCATCCCCGAGAGCGACGAGCAGACGGCGATCAGGCTGACCCGCGAGCGGTCGCTCGAGGCGCTCGCAGCCGAGCCCGTCGAGGCCACGAGAGGGGTCGTCGTCAACGGCGTGCCGATGCAGGTCACGTTCGACGCCGACGGCAAGCCGGACGGCCCGCCCGAGGCCCTCGAGGTGCTCAAGAACATCGCCCCGCTGGCCCGCACCGTCCAGGCGCAGGGGGGGTACGGCGCCCAGCTGCCCGAAGACCCGTCAGCCGCCATCAAGGCCGCTGCTGGGGCCAAGGAGGAGGCTCGGGCTCGGGAGGAGGCCAGACCGACGGCGCCCGCGGTCACCACGACGAGCCGGACGACGGCCTCGTAACGTGGTGACCCTGCTCGTGGCCGCTCGGGCGCTGGCCGACCAGATCGGGGGCTGGGGGATGTTCAAAGTCACCCGGGCCCCGGAGGCGGCCGACCCCGACGCGCGGCGGACGCTGATCTCGGACGAGCTCGTGGACGAGGACCGCGACCCGACCGCGTTCAACGATTACGTCGCCTACGCCGCGGGCGGGGCGCTCGGCGGCGAGCAGGTCGCCGTCCGCCGCGAGGGCTACGACGGCGCGAGCGGCATCCTGTACACCTCGGGGCTGTTCTCCCTGGTCCCGCGGGTCGGCCAGGAGATCGAGTACCACGCGCGGCTGGCCCGACGGCGGCACCTCGGCGAGCCTGGGCTGCGGGAGGTGCTGAACGAGGCGCTGGACCGGCTCTGGTTCGAGGAGCGCCTGCCCGTCGTCACGGGGACGGGCGTGCGGGTGGCCTGCCCCACCTGGATCTCGTCGGACCGGCAGCTCGGGCCCGTGCTCGCCACCAGCGACCCGTCGGCCGCCGCGTACGGGACGGGCCAGATGGCCTCCCTCGTGCACGACGGCTCGGGCCGCTGGATCGAGCTGTCGTCGCCCGTCTCGGGGGCCTCAGCGCTGGTGGTCAGGCGCCCCCACGGCTCCTGGATCCGGGCCGGCGGGACCTGGGCCGACTCCTCGGCTGGGCTGGTCGACGACGACGACGAGACCATGGCCGACCTCGAGCCGCTGCTGGTGGTCGCCACCTGGCGGGCCTACCGCGCGCTGAACCGCAGGAGCCCCGACTTCGAGCAAGGGCCCTGGAAGGACGAGGAAAGGCGGGCCGAGGTCAAGGCCACCGCCTACCTCCAGTGGGGCGCAGGGTCGACCGTCTCGCCGATCGGGCCGGTTGCCGGCCCGCCGGGGAGCTGGAGTAAGGGCTGGCGGCCGGGCTGATGGCGACCGTCACCGGGGCGCACGCGCAGATCCAGCTCAACGGCGTGCACTACCAGTTGCACCGAGCTTCGGGGCGGCCCGCCATCGTCCAGGGGCGGTTCGGGCCAGGCGACATCACCCAGCAGCAGCACGCCCAGGACGTCCCCAGGATCTGGGACGACTTCAGCGGCGGCGGCGGCTACTCCAGGCGGAGCAGCTCGGCCCCGAACGGCTACGCCTGGTGTATCGGTGACCCGCGCTACCAGCGGGCGTTCATGCCCGCGGGCAAGCTGGTCGAGATGGAGATGCCGGGCGGGTTTGGGGTCGGGCAGGCGTTCGACTCGATCTCGATCACGGGGCGGATCTTCCTGCTGGGCGGCGGGCGGGTCACGGGCATCCCGCAGGGCGGCGCGGATCCCTGGGTGGCGTATCAGCTCCCGGATGGCCAGAACCCGCTGTCGGCAGCCGCGATCGGCGGCGGCATCGTCATGGGCGTGCTGGAGGGCACGCTCCTGCGCTACGACTACACCGCGGCGACCTGGGCCAGGTCGGCGAACGCCAGTTTCAACTACGTCGCGGTCGCCTACTGGGTGGTCGGGGGCTACGGGGCGGCCCGTCTGGTGGGGGCCGGCGGGGCGTCGGCACCGAACGGGCTGCGGTTCTGGCCGGCCGACCCGACCCTGCCAGGCGACGTCATGAACCTCGACGACTGGTCGGCCGAGTACCCTGTGGGGGCGCCGTCGGTCCCGATCGTCGGGCTGGTCGTCGCCCCTGTGGGCGGGGCCGACCACGCGTATGTCATCAAGTCGGACGGCATCTACGACCTGGACCACCGCGGGCACTACTCCAATTTGACCCCCTACTGGCGGCACGGCTACGACCCCGTCAACGGCGGCTGCTCGCTGGTGCACGACCGCTATATCTACGCCCGCCACCTGCGCGGGCTCGACCGGGTCAGGGTCGGCCGCGGCAACGACGCCGACACGCCCGAATGGTGCTACCCGGGGATGGGGCTGCCGAACGAGACGCCCGTCCATGGGGTGGTGACCGCACTGGCGCTTGACGGCCCGTGGGTGGTCGCCGCGCTGTTCAACGGCCAGGACACCTACATCTGCTACGGCATGAGCCGCGACCAGCCGGGGGTGCAGCCGGGGCCAGGGCCGATCCTCTGGCACATGGCGCTGGCGAAGATCGACGGCGTGGTGATCTCGGAGCTGAACGTCCACACCTACCTGAGCACGCCGTGGTTGTTTATGGCGGGCGAGTCGTCGGTCGGGGCGGGCGTGCGCGTGTTCCGCCAGGCGCTGCCGAAGGCGGCAACCCCGCTCCAGGCGCTCGAGCGACACCGCCTCTACGGCGCCGACCCGTACCCGCTGGCCTCGACCGCGACGATCGTGCTGCCGACCGACGACTGGGACGACGCGACCGCGTACAAGGTCCTCAGGCGCTTCGACGTCCAGTTGGACAACCTCGGCACCGACGTCACGGCAGAGCTGTTCGCCCAGGCCGAGGGCGGGGCCTGGCAGAGCCAGGGTCAGATGACGACCTCGCCCCGCGAGACGGTGATTCCCGTCGAGCCGCTCACCGCGGGCTACCAGATCGGGACCAGGGTCGACCTGGCCTCGACCGAGACGGTGCCCGCGCTGCTGCGGGCGCTCAAGGCGAGGGCGGCCGTGTCGGTCGACGCGACCGAGCAGCGGGTCTACCATCTGCACCTGGGCCAGGCGACCGAGGGGCTGAACCGGGCGCGAGACCGTCGAGACCCGGAGGTCCTGTTCGCGCAGCTCTGGTCGCTGCAGATGGAGGGGCCCGTGGCGCTGCGAGACCACCGTGGGCGCGAATTGTCGGTCAAGGTCGAGAACGTCGCGCAGGAAGAGGTCGAGGTGCCAGGGTCCGCTGGGCGCCGCTGGGAGATGGTCGCGGTGGTGTCCCTCACAGTGCTGCAGCGTCCTGGATATTGGGATGTGAGTTTGTGGAACACCGACGCGATGTGGAGTGCCTGACATGTCGACGCGGCTGCCCGAGTTTCGCCCGCGGACCCTGATCCGCGTCCCCAACCCGAACACGATGATCAACACCCTGTTCAACGGGACGGTCGGGCGGTCGATGTCGCTGCTGGTGACGGGCGTCGTGGACGCGGCGGCCGCCGCGCTGACGATCCGGAACCGCAACGCCGCGGGTGGGCACTTGCGGGTGCAGCACTCGGCCTCGGGCGCGACCGTGTTTGAGGTCACCGACTCCGGCCCGTCGGCAAATGTGGCCTACGCGGGCGAGTACCGCGCGAACTGGTTCACGGTCAACGGCGCGGGCGCGTTCCGATCGGTCAACACCTCGGGCACGGGCGATATCTCGCTGCTGCGGCGGGCCACGGCCGCCGACGTCGCGACCCCCGCAATCGCGTTCGGGCGGGACTGGGCCGAGAACTTCGTCGGCATGCTCCACCCCGACACCTGGGTCATGTTCCGGCAGCGGAACCTCGTGCCCGCATCGTTCATGCGGCCGATCATGCACCTATTCCAGGCCAATCGCGGGTCCGGCAAGATCGGCGGGAGCCCGCCCGACCCGACGGACTGGGCCTACCGGACCGGCCTCCAGATCCAGCTTGCCGACGAGGCGGGCGTGGCTGAGTGGACCGTCTCGGGGGCGACCAACGCGGCCCCGATCGTGGTGACGACGACCGCCGCGCACGGCTGGGTGACGGGCGAGGTGGTGGTGGTCCACGGGGTCACCGGCAACACCGCGGCGAACGGCCGCTGGACGATCACGGTGACGTCGCCCACCACGTTCTCGCTCAACGGCACGACCGGCAACGGGGCGTACGCGGGGGGCGGGATCACCAACAACGCGCCGGCGATGTTCTGCCTGGCGCTGGACGTGGTCCCGCGGGTCGCGCGCACCGGCTTCCCTGGCAACGCGTCCGCAGCCAACGCCGACGACCTAGCGGGCCTGGTCATCAACAACCAGGGGACGGGGGCCGGCACCGATGCCATCTGGGTGTCGGGCTCCGGCATCGCGGGCCCGCTCTGGAACACGATTATGGCGACCAACGCCAACGTGCGGAGCGGCGTGTTCTTCGCGGGGCAGCTCACCGACGGGGG
>Ga0207701_10000444_pt1 | contig 42757 bp, 32 predicted proteins | sample KBSSwiSSwithPhiX_FD_184294 | JGI IMG/M metagenome (GOLD analysis project Ga0207701, IMG submission 184294) | Switchgrass rhizosphere bulk soil microbial communities from Kellogg Biological Station, Michigan, USA, with PhiX - S5 (SPAdes) (version 2) | ecosystem: Environmental > Terrestrial >... | reverse complement strand
CAGGCCCGCCTGCCGGTGTAGATGCTCCGCTGGCTCGGACTGCCCGTCGAAGCATCCGCGCAGGCGGCGCGGATCGATCTGATCATCGCGCTCGTTCACTGGCTGATGCTCGCGATGTTCGTCGGCTGGACGATTTTTTTCGTCTACGTTCTCGTTCGCTTCCGGCGCGGCGCGCATCCACAGGCACGCTACGAGGGCGCCTCCGGGCGATTGGCTCGCCTCGCCGAGATTGGCGTCGTCGCCGCCGAAGTCATCCTCCTGGTGTTCTTCTCCATTCCCACGTGGAGCGCCCGCGTCGACGCGTTTCCCACCGAACAGCAGGCGACCGTTGTTCGTGTGGTCGCGGAGCAATTCATCTGGAACATTCAGTATCCGGGCCCCGACGGTGTGTTCGGCCGCACGCGTCGTGATCTGGTCGGGCCAGACAATCCGCTCGGCCTCGACATCAGCGATCCCGCGGCGCGCGATGATGTGTGGACCCAGAATCAGTTGAATCTGCCCGTCGGGCGGCCAGTGATCGTGCACCTCTCCAGTAAGGACGTGATTCACAGCTTCGGACTGCCCCAGATGCGCGTGAAACAGGACGCGATTCCCGGCGTCGAGCAGCGCCTCTGGTTCACGCCGACCCGGACGGGCGAGTGGGAGATCGCATGCTCGCAGCTATGCGGTCTGGGCCACTACCGGATGCGCGGGTTCTACACCATTCAAACGCAGGCCGATTTCAACGCCTGGCTCGCAAGCCAACCCGCGGGACTGTGATTCTGGTTGGTGGTTGGTAGTTGGTGGTGTGTTGCTATGGCTGGTGGCTAGTCGACACCTGCTCCTAACCACGAGTCGCCACACCGAACTTTCGAACGACTTTGGAACGATTCGAACGATCTGAACGTTTCGAACGTCCCGACCGGTCCGAACGACTCGAACGATCAGAAGTTTCAACCTCATGAAGCATCTTCCACACGTGTCCATGTCGCGCGTCGAGCTCGCATGGATGCGCTTCCTCAAGACGTCATTGTTTTCTCCAGCGCTTTCAAATATTTCCGCGAGGAACTCGCGACGGCCACTGATGCGCAACGCGAGGCGAAAGAAGCTGGCCCGCCGCTTGCTCAATCTCGGGGGTAAGGGCATCTGGCCCGCGAGAGGAGATTGAATGGCGAGGAAAGCAATCCCCGCACACCCCACGCGCGACCGGACCCGCGACAACGATTCGCTGCTGCTCCGCTCTGCGGAGTCGCTCGGTCGCATGATCGGATCGCTGCAACGGCAGCTTGACGTCGCGACCGGCCGGCTCAATGCAGGCAAGCCGAATGGAAGCGGCCGGAAGCGAGTGGCCGCTGCACGTAGCAGCGCGAACGCGAAGAGCGGGACGACGGGTACGCGCGCGACGGCGCGCAGGAAATCGTCGGCGCGCAAGAGCACGAAGAAGCGCTGACCGGATCCTCCTGCTGCGGCCGGTATAATCCGGCGCGGCAGGAGGATCGTGTTTCGACCGCGACATCGCGCAGTTGCACGCGCCGCATCTGTAGCGACCCTCCCCTCGATTCAGAGCGACCCCGACCTGCTGCGATCATTCCTGAGCGATGCGGCTCATGTGCCGGGCGGTACGGCGGAGGGAGTGGTGTTTCCTCGCGACGTCGCCGAAGTCGTAGCCGTCGTCCGCGCCGCGAGACGTGTCCTGCCTGTCGGCGCGCAGTCGTCGCTGACGGGTGGCGCGACACCCAGAGGTGACGTCGTGCTCAGCACGCGCGGTTTGTCCGACATCGCGGAGCCAACGGCCAACACCATTCGCGTCGGTGCCGGCGTTCCGCTCTCGGACCTGCAGCGGTTCCTCGCGACGCGCGACCTTTACTATCCGCCGGTGCCGACCTTCGATGGCGCGTTCGTGGGCGGCACCGTCGCCACCAACGCCGCCGGGGCCGCCACTTTCAAATACGGTGTCACACGCGACTGGGTCGCGGGCCTGACGGTCGTACTGGCGGACGGGTCGATCCTGGACATTTCGCGCGGCGACGTGCGCGCCTCTGATGAAGGCGTCATCGAAGTCGACTCCATCGGGCGCGGATTGATCCGCCTGAACATTCCCACCTACCACGTACCTGCACTTCCGAAAGTATCGGCCGGCTATTTCACGAAGCCGCGCCTCGACCTGGTCGATCTGTTTGTCGGCTCCGAAGGGACCCTTGGCGTCATCGCGGATGCCACTCTTCGCGTCAAGCGCCGGCCGCTGCGTTGTGTCGCGCTGATCGTGTGCAGCTCGGAAGCGCAGGCGATCGCCGTCACGGCGAAGTTGCGCGCGGAAGCCGAGGCGGCCGCGGACCCGCTCGACGTCGCGGCAATCGAGTACATGGACGCAAGAGCGCTTGCGCTGGTCGACCAATCGGTATTCGGGCGCGCGGGCATTGGCAGGCCCGGCGAGGGAACAACGATGCTGCTCGTCCAAATCGAAACCGAAGGCAACCTCGACGCGCCGCTGTCGCGGCTGCAGGAGGTTCTGCAGATCACCGGCATCGGCGATGATCCGGTCGTCGCGGTGCCGGGCGACGAACGCACCGCCACTCGGCTGTTCGAACTGCGCGAAGCGGTGCCGGCTGCGGTCAATGCCTGCGTCGCGGCGGCCAAGGCACGCGCAGGCGATGCCATTCAAAAAGTGGCGGGTGATTTCATCGTGCCGTTCGACGCGATCGCACGCGCGTTGGCACTCTATCGCGAGGCGTTCGAACGACGCGATCTCGAGTATGCGATCTGGGGACACATCTCGGACGGGAATCTGCATCCGAATGCGATCCCGCGTTCGCCGCAGGATATCGAGAAGGCACGCGATGCGCTGCGCGAGATGGCGCGTGGTGTGATGGCGCTTGGCGGCGCTCCACTCGCCGAACATGGCGTCGGCCGCAATTCGCTGAAGCAGCAGTTTCTACGGGACATGTACGGCGAGAGCGGGATCGAGCAGATGCGCGTAGTCAAGCGCGCGCTCGACCCTGAAGCCAAATTTGCGGCCGGGGTGCTGTTTCCGTGACACGCGCACGGATCGCAAACCACGAAGACACGAAGGGCGCGGAGAAAACTAAAGCAACAGACTGATGGCGGTTGCCGCAAGCCCCGCAATCAGGAGCCACAACGGCAGCGCACCCGCGTCCGCACGTTCAGGTTTGTCGATGCGGTCTGCGTTCACGCGGCCCTGCGCGCTGAACGCGGCGCCCAGTGAGCCGAGCAGCAGCAGCCACCCGGCGCCGAGCACCACGCGGGACGGCATACTTGGCTGATGTACGAACAGCACCGAGATCGACGCAATCCATCCCACCAGCGCCGTCCCCGCCAACAGACGCAGCCGCCCGATCTCCCGATCGACCGTCTGCCGCCGCAGTTCCAGACGAAGTGCTTCCTCCGCTCGACGCCGCTGCTCTTCGATCTGCGCCCGTTCGAGTTCGAGCCGTGCGTGATCGCGGTCGAACGCCTCCTTGAGAGCCGCGACGACGACGTTGGTCAGGCGCGATTCGATTTGTCCGGCGATACCCTGCGCGGTGGTCGGCGACAGCGACGTCTCCGACTTCGACGCACCCGAGGAGTCCTTGAGACGACGCGCGGCGTCGCGAAATGCGATGACCGCGTCGTACGCCCGGAAGAGGTTGGCGAGATTCATCGACGCGGTGTGTTCAAAACGTGTTCCCCGCGCGCGAACTCAGCCAGCCGTCCCGAAATCGGCGCTGCGCATCGCTGAGCGCTCGACCCGCCTGTTCGGCAGGGACGACTTCAAGCGTCGGATCCGCAACCGTTCGAATCGTTGCCGTCAACGGCTGCCCCCGACCGCGATGGAGATACGTAACGGTCACGGTATTTCCGGGCGCGGTAGCGCGAATCGCTCCATCCACCTCCTCGGCATTCCTCGTGGCCCTGCCCCCGATGGCCGTGATCACATCGTCGCGATCCAGGCCAGCACGATATGCGGCTGAACCTGTCGGAACGGCCGCACCGATACGCACGCCGCCCGGCGAGTCCTGCAGGCGAAGTTCGCCCGCGAACCCTGACTGCGGAGTACGCGGGCGCAGCGCCAGTCCGGCTGCGGTGAGCAGTCGCGCGTAATCCGGCACCTCATGCCCCTGGATGTACCTCGCGAAAAAGTCGTCGGCGAACGCCCGGTCGCCGGCAACCGTCGCCAGCACGGCCTTGGCGTCGGCCATCGTGTACGGACGATCGACGTAGCCCGGCTCGCGGCCGCCACCCTTGCCGAACTGCTGCCACATCGCGCGCATGAAGTCGTCGAGCGTGATCCTGCCGTCGCTGCGCTGCCGAAGGGTCAGGTCGAGACCAAGCGCGATCGACTCGCCCCATGTGTAGTACGAAATGAACGTGTTATCGAAGTTGGTGCGATCGATCGACGTTGCGGCGTCGACAAACGGCGCCATCTGGCTCATCTCCTCCGCCGTGTGAATCTGCCGGCCCGGGCTGAACGTGACGTCATTGATCGCGGCGCTGATGGTGGCGGCGAACTCGGAAAGCCGTGTCAATCCAGCGCGCTGCAACACCAGGGGGCCGTAGTAGTTCGTGAAGCCTTCGGCCAGCCACAGCTCACCGGACATGTTCGCGTCGTCGAAGTTGAACGGTTCGAGCGACTTCGGACGGATGCGCTCGACGTTCCACGAATGAAAGAACTCGTGCGACAGCGTGCTGAGCAGGCCGACCCGGTTCGTGCGGATTGACGACGAGGACGCGAGGATGGTGCTGTTGCGATGCTCCATTCCGTCGCCGTTCGCCCACGGCAGATAATCAGCGATGAAGGTGTAGGTGCCAACATCGTAGGGCGCAAACTCCCCGTACACGCCGCGCTCCTCACGAACGATCTTCTCGACGTCACGCGCAAATCCATCGAGCTCAGCCTCGTCTCCCTCGTGGTGGATGGCGATGCGAAATGTTGGCTGGCGCGAGCCATCGGACACCGTAAAGGTTCGAAGCGCGAACGAGCTGAGCTCTGACGGACTGTCCATCAGGTATTGCAGGTTCGGCGCGGTGAACGTCTGCGCATCGGCGCCTGGGAACAACTGCGTAGCGACACGCCAGTTGGAGCCTGCTGGCGGCTCGAATCGCACGTTCACCGGACGTGTCTCCAGCCCGCGCGCCCACATCACAGCAGCCGGCATGTTGATGTGTGCGTGGGTGGGATCGATGGACAGATACGTCCCGTCGGTCCGGTCGCCGAATACGCGATATGTGACGCGCACACTCGACGGATGAGTCGTCACGACCCACTGATGGGGAGCTGTGTGTGTCACGGCAAGTGAAGCCCCTGCCGCATCGGTCGCGGCCAGGTCGAAGACGTTTTTCGCGAACTCGTGGAGCGCGTAGCGTCCTGGCGACGCGCGGCTCATATGCAGCTCGAGCGGATTGGAAGAGAGGTCGGCGAAGGAAGCCTCCACCTGCATCCAACGGTGCTCGGGCTCCGGAAACGTAAAACGATATGAAACAGGAGCCTGAGCGAAGACCGGTGGTGCAACGTTGATCAGGAGCAGCAGCGCTGCCGCGGTACGGATCCTCATGAGAGACCGGGTCTAATTCTGCCGCATCCGCGGAGGATCAAACCCGGTTTCTCGCCACGGCCTAATGCGCGCAAGCGACGCCCGCTTCACAAGCAGATCGCAGGAAATGCGCCATCGCGGTATAAACCGCTCGACTCACTGTGCTCGCTCGGGGTAAACGGTATCGATGAGCATCGCCGCTGCCGTTCCTGCATCCACGGTCGTCCTTCTCAGAGCCGACGACCCTTTCGAAGTGTTTCTCGTTCGGCGCAACGACAGCATCGCGTTTTTAGGCGGCGCACACGTGTTCCCAGGTGGGCGGGTCGATCCTGCGGACCACACCGATGACGTGGATGCAACCGCCGAGAACATCCGAGCGGCGGTCGCACGGATGGCGGACGTGCCGGCGGAGGTCGCGATTGCGCACCACGTGGCGGCCATCCGCGAACTGTTCGAGGAGGCCGGCGTCCTGCTCGCCCGGCCGCTGACCGCTCGGTCCGTGGATCGGCTCGCCGCCGATCGGCGAGATCTTCTCTCGGGGCAAACCACCTTCGCAGACATCATCGACCGCGAACATCTACAGCTGTCGCTCGATGAACTCGCGTATTTCGCCCATTGGGTCACGCCCGAGATCGAAATCCGTCGATTCGACACGCGCTTCTTCATCGCACGCGCACCGGAGGGACAGACGCCGATTCACGACGCGGGGGAGACCACGCACAGCGAGTGGATCGAACCGGCGGCCGCGATCGAGCGCTGCCGCAGCGGCCTCATCTCCCTGCCGCCGCCGACCTGGACGACGCTCGAGATGCTGGCGCGGTTCGAGTCGATAGACGCTATATTCGACTGGGCACGGCGCAAGCCGATTCCGCGCGTGCAGCCCCGGTTCGAGAAGCGCGGCGGCCAAACGCTCCTTTTTTATCCCGGTGATCCGATGTACCCGCCGGTGGAAGGATTCGACGCGACCGAAACGAGATTCGTGCTGGAGAACCGGCGCTGGATACCGATCACGCCGGACTGACAATCGGCAACGGACGGCCGGTCTCAAACCTCCGCATCGTCCGAAGGACGACGTCCGCCATCATGTCGAGAAAGAGCGGGTGGTCGTTGACGGCTGCCGCGCGAACCATCGGCAGCCCGATCGAGATGCAGACGTCCGCCGCTTCGCGATCCAGGTCGTAGAGCACTTCGATGTGGTCGCAGACAAAACCGACGGGACAGATCACAGCCGCGGCCAGTCCCTGTGCGTGTTCGCGGCGCAGGTAATCGCAGACGTCGGGCTCGAGCCACGGATCCTGCGGACGGCCGCTTCGGCTCTGGTAGACCAGCGCCCACGGCAACCCAACCTGCTCGGCGATTGCCGCACACGACGCCGACAGCTGGTGCTCGTACTGCGAAGCGTCAGCCATCGCCTTCGGAATGCTGTGCGCGGTAAACACGAGGCGCGCATCTTCACGCACGTTACCCGGGAGGCGCTTCAACCCCTCGCGAATGTGTGCTGCGTTGGCAGCAATGAACCGGGGGTGATCGAACCAGCTGTCCACGAACGTGATGTCGACGTGGCCGCCGTCGTTTCGCAGTGCTTGCTGCGCCGATGCGACGTTCTCCCGGTACTGCTGACAGCTGGAATAGCAATGATGAGCGGCGGCAATGAAGCCGATGGCATGCCGGACGCCGTCCGCATGCATCCGCTTCAACGTGTCGGCCAGAAACGGATGCCAGTTGCGCATGCCGATGTAGACAGGTAACGGGTGGCCCCCAGCAGCAAGCCGTTCGCGGAGGCCGTGGGCCTGCCGCTCGGTGAGCTCGGTCAGTGGTGAAACGCCGTCGAACAGCTCGTAATGATGCGCGACCTCTTCGACGCGTTCGGGTGTCACTCGCCGGCCGCGAAGCACGTTCGCGAGGAACGGACGAATGTCGTCAGGTCCTTGGGGGCCGCCGAAGGACACAAGAAGCACAGCATCGAACATCGGACGTTGTCGAGGAGTGTGTGGAGGATCCGAACTCTTCGCATTCTCGCCGACGACTCGACCCCGTGCAACTCACGGCGACACTGATCCGTTCGCTCAACGTTCGGTCTTGGGGCGCATCTTCGTGAGCGCCGCCTTGAAGGCGTCGCGATGGCCCATCTCGTCGCGTCTGACTTCTTCAAACAACGAGGCGGCCGCATGATCCCCAGCGGCACTCGCCTGCTCGGCGAATTCGCGGTACATCCTGTCGATCTCGTAAGACTCTCCCGCGATCGCATCCTGGAGATTCGCGACATCATCGCCGACCAGCTGCGCGAGATCGGCCTCTTCCGCGAGGTGCTCGAATCGCTCGACCTTGGCGGTGCGCTCGAACAAGTCGGCGAGCTCGACGTTCCCGCTCTTCCGCGCGTGATCCGCATACAACTGGTACTTCGCTGCAGCGAATGCTTCGCCCTGCATTGCCGTCTTCAGATGATCGCGTGTTGCCGACGTTACCGAGACAGGTTCACCGGATGCCGTAATGGCCGCAAAGGCGCCGAGCACCCCCGCCAGCAGCACACCTGATAGCAGCGTCAGTTTCATGGCAACTCCTTACGGAGTATCGCGTGCAACTGGTCTGCCGCTCGTCCGCACGATCACACACCACTTTTCGAACGGGTCGGCGGGGGCAGTCACGAGATTCGGTGATTACTTCTTCTTCGGGTCCTTCCTGAGATTCTCTGCAACCGCCTTTGCCGCGTTCTGAAGAGCCTCGCCGAGCGCCACGTCGAACGACGGGCTCTGACCGGGACCGCCGCTGAGCTCTGTATTGCTGGCCATTGACTGCTGCATCAGGAACGACGCGGCACCAGCCGTCGGATCGATTCCCATTCCCATGCCCATCTGCATCCCCGCCTTCATGCCGAGTCCCTGCGTCTGCATGTTCATCATCGCCGGATTGCCCAGCATGCCCATGCCACCGAGGTTGTTCGCCATCGATCCATTCAGCGCGTTCATCATCATCTTGCCGGTCATCATGTTCATGTACATGGTGCCGGCGAACTTCGCCACGCCGAGGCCGGTCTTCATGTCGAAGCCGCCATCTTTTCCTTTTGCCGTCGTCGTGTAGCGCGCTTTTCCGTCGGGTTGAACGAGTTTGATCGTGACCGCCGCCTCGGTGGGATCCTGGCCGGTGCCGCCGCCCGCTACCTTCGATGCCGCTTTGACGAGACCGCCAATTCCGCCGCCGGCTTTCGACACCTTCAGATCGGTGATTTCCGCAACGAGCACATAGTCGTACCCGTGTGAGCCGGCCACCTGTGCGAGGTCGGCCTGAGTTCCTGCCAGCGGCGCGGCGTTGAGCTTCGTGTCTGCCAGTTCCGATACGAGCCGGCCGCGCAAGGCGCGAGTGTCGATTTGTTGTGGAGTCTTGTTCACGATTTCGGGCACGCCGACGAGAGGCGCGCCTGGTGTCGTCTTCTGAACCGCGGTCGTGGGCGCGGCTAGCTCCTGCGCGAGTTTCGTTTCGTTCGCGTCACTGACGGCCCGGGTCAGCGCCTGAAGGTTGCCCGCATCGGTCATTCCTGGCGGAATGTCGAAGAGCGCCGCATCGAGCGTCGTGATTTCCAGCTCGGTGATTTCCATCGAGACGACGTTCGGCTTTCCGTCGTCGCCAGTGATCGTCGTCGAGTAGGCGATCGGGAATCCGAGCACCTTCGGGTCGCCGAACTGCGTCGCTTTGATTTCATCCACGCAGCCAGCAGGGGCCTGCGACGATGCGACATCGGATGCGGCCTGCGCGGGGATAGTCAGGTCGACGTACCAGCCATCTGTTTCGATGTGCTGTTTGGCTGGCTCACATGCGCCCGGCGCCGGCTGCTTGTCGATCACCATCTTTGCGTGCCGCGCCTCTCGGCCGAGCATCATCTTCCGCTCGCCGGTGTCCATGACTGTCGTCGTCATCGTGACGACACCGGGCTTTTGCGGCGACGCATTGGGAGCGGCAGCCGTCGCAGGCAGGGCTGGAGCGCTGCCATCCGGGACGACCATGTACGAGTTTGCAGCCTTCATGATCTGAACCGTCCGTTTCAGATCGTGCTGCTTGAGCAGAACGACGTCGCCGAACTCGAAGCGTTCGCGTTCACCCTTGCGATAGGTGACGCTCTCAGTCTTCTGATCGCCCGTCGTGTAGACCGTCTTCATGCGCAGATCCTGCGCCACGGGCCTGGGGGGTGGTGGTGGTTCCGCCGGTTTCGCGGCGGGCTGTGCAGGTGGACGCTGCGGGGTGGCAGGCTGGCGCGGTGCCGGCGCTCTTGGCGGCGTCTGACCGCGGGCCCCCGGCCGCTGCGTTGCCGTCTGGGCATCAAGCGGCGAGGCAAACAACGCCACGACGCACACAAGCATGATGGCGGAGACGACATTGAAACGTCGCGATGAGATAGACATGGCGGGCCTCACCGTATTACGCGTGCTTCGATGACAATCGGGCTCACCGAAGAGCCGTTATCCCAGGTGAAGGCGCCAGTGAGTCTGGAGGAGCCGGCGACAGGCGTAATACCGTTGGCAGGGTCTGCGACGATGCGAGTTGCGTCGCGGCGACGGCCGCGATTCCGGCGAGCGCCGCGACGGTCAACCGCTTCTGCCCATCTTCGACCGCCGATCAGCGCCCTGGTATCTGCCCGACCGGGTTCACACCCTGCGGTCCTGACGGTGTCCCAAACGGATTCGCGCCAGGGGGAATCGCGCCCATGATCCACGGGCACTGCTTCCCGTACGCGAGCTCCATGACATGCTGGCCGCGCATCACCTGCGGCAGGATGACGATCATCCGATCCATCATCGCGGTGATGTCCTGAACGTTCTTGGCCGCCTGCGCCTGTGCCTGTGCGGCCTGCGCCCGCGCTGCGGCTTGCTGTGGCGCGGCCGTCAGCGCTCCGACACCCGGAACGAATGCGGACGCGAGACCTGCGAACAAGCCCGAGGCGATTTGTGTTGCTGCGGCCGCCTTCGCTGCGGCCGTTCCCTTCTCGATTTCGTCGAGCTTTTCCTTCGCAACGGCGCCGTTCTCTTTCGCGACTGCCTGGACCGCGGGATCGAGGACGGCCGCCTGCAGCTCTGTTTGAAGCCCCTCGCAGCTCAGGCCGCCGTCGGCGGGACGAACGGCCTTCGCTTGCGCATCAGCCATAGCCGTCTGCAGCTTCTGCATCTGCTGCATTTGCTGCGCCTGCATCTGCTGCATTTGCGCCTGGGTCTGCGGCTGACCGTGGACGGCGGAGCACATGAACGCGACGAGCCCACACGCGAACACGACCTTGGACATATACGCCTCTCTTTCAAACGTGCGAGCCGCGTCTGTCGAACGTAGAGGCTGGGGGGAGCCCATGACCTGTTACGCGCGTCTCGCGGAAAAACGGCTCAGGATCCCGTGAGTTCCCGATAGAGCCAACCCTTCGCGACCGCCCATTCGCGTTTGACGGTAGCCGGCGAGATTCCGAGCGCGGCTGCCGTCTCCTCGACGGTCAGGCCGCCAAAGAAGCGCAATTCGACGATGCGGCCCTGATCGGGGTCGAGCGCTTCGAGCTTCTGAAGCGCCGCGTCGAGAGCGACGGCGTCGAGCACGTCCAGCGAAGATTCCGCCGCGGTCGAAACTGCGTCGCTCAATTCCACATGGATGGCGCCGCCTCCATGTTTCTCACGGAGCTCACGCCGCGCGTGATCCACGAGGATCCTGCGCATCAATTGAGCGGCAATGGCGAAGAAATGTCCCCGGTTCTGCCAGTCCACCTGACGCTGGGCAAAAAGCTTGACGTAGGCCTCGCTGACGACGGTGGTGGTCTGGAGGCGGTCGTGGCGCCACTCGCGCGCGAGCTGCCGGGACGCGATGGTCCGGAGCTCTTCGTAGACGATCGGGATGAGGCGGTCGAGCGCCTCACGGCTCCCGTCTTTCCACTCGTGGAGAATGCGTGTGACGTCGGCTGGAGACGGCGGCTGCCCGTCCATAGGCCGGGTGAGTTAAGCACCTTTCGGCCATGCCAGTCAAAGCGGGGCGTCAGCGCCGGTGAATCAGCTTCCGTTCAATCGTTGCTATGAGTTGCGGCTCGTCGTGGTCGAGCGGTCCTCCTGCACGCCGTCCGCTCGCGCGCAGCTCGTTCAGCACTTCAAGGCTACGCTCATACCACGCTCGTGCGGATCCGTCCTCGTTCCCGTTGGTCACCAAGGAGTTAGAGCCGGCAGGTGGACTGACGACGTCGCCCATCGTCGCGTACGCCATCGCGAGCTCGAATCGGAGTCTCGCGTCTGCCGGGTCCTTCGCCGAGGCGGCCTCGACCAGGTCAATTGCGCGGCGCGAAACCGCTTCTGCGGCTGCGGCGTCGCCGGAGACCAGGAGGGCCTGGGCCAGCTGCGTCGAGGCGCTCGCCACCGTCAAGCGGAAGTAAACGTACGATGGGTCGGAAGCCACCAATGGCTCGCCGCGTGCGAGCGCCAGCCGGTAGTGCTCTGCCGCCGTCCCGTAATCGCCGCGCCTCGCAAGCACCTCACCGGTCTCGAGTTGCGACACCATCAGGTCGATCGACGCCTGCCGGTCGGTCGGACTGCCGTCGACGATCGACTGCCGGAGCGACAAGGCCGTCTGCTGGTGTGGCCATGCAGCCGCCAGATCGCCTTCCCGCGCAAACAGTTGCGATAAGTGAGAGTGAGTGTTCGACAGTCGCCGCCGGAATGCGACGTTGTCGGGTTGTGCCTTCACTAAGTTCGAGGCCGCGTCGAATGCCGCCTCGAACTGCACGCGTGCGCCGGCGAGGTCGCCGAGTTTCAGCAGGAGCTGCCCGAGCCGCCCTCGAGCGGTCGCGACCTCGTTCTGGATGGCCAGGTCGGTCGGGCTGGCGCTGAGCAGTCGTTCGTCCAGAGCAAGGGTCCGTCGCGCCGCTTCTATCGCCTGATCGAGGCGACCGGACTGGACGTACGACAGCGAGAGCGTGGACGCTGTCTGCGCGGCGGCGCGAACCAGCTTCAGATCGTCAGGCATTTTCTGCAGAAGATCATCAAGCACCGCACGCGCGCGCTGATGCAGTTTCAGTGCACCGGCGGTGTCTGCCGTCTCGCGAAGAATCCCGCCTACGTTCAAGTAACTCGACCACAGGTCGAGCGGCGCAGCGGAGGTCACCGCACCGCTCGTCGCCAGCTGTTCGCGAATCACGAGCGCCTTCTGATAGCTGGCCAGCGCTGCTGCGGTATCACCGACGTTCGATGCGTACGAGCGACCGAGTACGTTGCCCAGCTTGTCGTAGGCCTGCGCCAGCTCCTGCTGCAGGGCAACGTTGTCCTGTTCCTCTGCCGCAAGGCCATCGAAGTATTCGAGCGCCCGTTTGACCAGCAGTTCCCGCGTCGCGAGCGCGCCGGGAACGTTCTCGATGCTGTCCTGTACCTCGAAAATCAACGAGCTGGCGAGCCGCCTGACATCGTCAAAGTGCCGCTGCGCGAGTTGCCGCTGGCGTTCCGCTTCGCGCGCCTGCCACAGCGCCGCGGCAAGCCCACCGACCAACGAAACGACAACCAGGGCGGCCGCTATCACGCCTACGCGATGCCGCGCGATGAACTTGGCGATGCGATACAGCCACCCGTCATTGCGCGCGGCGAGCGGAAGGCCGGTCAGATAACGGCTGATGTCATCACCCAACGCACCCGCGGACGAGTAACGCTCCGCCGGGTTCTTCCGCAGCGCTTTCAGCACGATCGTGTCGAGATCGCCGGCAAGCTGTCGTCGAAGCGGACGTGTGGACGCGACGGCACTTGGCCGGAGGGGCTCCTGGTCGCAGATGGCGGCCGCAAGTTCGTGCGCCGCATACGACCGAACTCGATATGGACTCGCATTGGCGAGAAGGCGGAACAACAAGACGCCGAGCGCGTAGACGTCGGTTGCGGTCGTAATCGGTCCGCGCTTGAGTTGCTCCGGACTTGCGTACTCGGGGGTCAGCATCGCCGGCCCGGTGTGCGACTGCCCCGGGGCCGCCGCGTCTCCTGATGATTCGAGGAGCTTCGCAATCCCGAAGTCGAGCAGCTTCGGCACGCCGCCGCTCACGAGAATGTTGCTCGGCTTGAGATCGCGATGGACGACCAGATTGCGGTGCGCCACATCGACGGCCGCGCAGATCGTGCTGAACAGCTCGAGACGCTGCCGGACGCTGAGCGCGTTCGCGGTGCAATACTCGTCAATCGGAACGCCCTGGACGTGCTCCATGACGAGATAAGGAACGCCGTCCTCGGTCGTGCCGCCATCCATCAGGCGCGCGATGTTCGGGTGCTGGAGAGTGGCGAGAATCTGCCGTTCGTATCTGAACGATCGGAGGCCCTCGGCGGATCGGACGTCGTGCGCGATCTTCAACGCGACGACCTGACGATATTCCTCGTCTGCGCGTTCCGCGAGGAATACCCGTCCCATGCCGCCGCGGCCGATCTCCTTGATGATGCGGTAGGGACCGAATCGGCCGCCGATGCGTGGTGCGGTGACGCGTGTCGTCTGCTCGATGAGGTTGACGGCCGAAGCGGCCGCGAACACAGGTGATTCAAACAACGCGGACGCGCTCACCGCGGAAAACAGGAGCGAGCGGACTTCCTGCTCGAGTGGCTCGTCACCGGCACACGCGTCGACGACAAAACCTGCTCGCCGCGCCTCGGGCTGCTCGAGTGCCGCCGCAGTGATCGTTTTGACGCGGAGCCAGTCTTCGCGAGTCATGGTCTGAATCGGTACGCGTGGATTTGGGGTAACCCGGCTCAGCGAGAGTTAACCACCGAGTTTCGCCGACGTCAAAATGTGCGATTTGGATCTGGCCTGGCGTGTCCGGTCGAGCGATGGCTTGCCAACCGAAGCTCGGATTGAATTCGGAGTGGCCTACCTTCGGCTGCCAACCCGAGCGAAGATTGGCGGTGAGGCAGGGATTCGAACCCTGGGTAGGACTTTAAAGGCCCTACAACGGTTTAGCAAACCGCCGCCTTCAGCCTCTCGGCCACCTCACCGCTCTGCAAAGCCAAGTATACGACGGGGTTCGAGTTACGCGAGAGCGATTGTCAACATCTTCTGTCCCTGAAATTGTCCCTCCCCGCTTCAACAATGAGCTTGGATAACACAACCGGGTTCGTGGGAACAGTCGTTCTGGAAAGCGGCCACGGGGCTACGGCTGAACCCGAGGCGATGCGACAAACGATGCATCCATCGTGTCCAAGAGACGCCGGACATCAAACCCGGTCGCGTTGGTCATGACAACCGTGCCGATTCCATCCGGGTACACGCGCATCATGCAGTGAAACCCTCCGCCCCCGCCCTCCTTGTAGAAGAAGCGCCGGCCGTCGAGATCACCGATGTGCCACCCGAGGGTCATCGCAACGGGAGTTCCCCGCGCGGTTGATTGCAGGGCATAAAGGAGATGTCGCGTCGTCTCGTTGAACAGCACCGACCGCTCACGAAGCTGGTCTTGAAGGAACTTACCAAAGCCTCTCGCTGTCCCGACAAGTCCGCCAAATGCCGGCCCGTTCAGATAGTGGCTGCGGATCTCTAGCCACCGGCCGCTGTACTCACCAATCAAGTCCCGATCGATCAGGAATCCCTTGGTGAGATTCATCAAGGAGTACTTCTCGAGATATCCGGTGGCGTGGTGAACGGGGTCCGCCACCGCATACCCGAGCTCCTGGGGAGCGATGGCCAGCGGCCGTAAGATGTGCTCGCCCAGGTACGCCGAGAGGGTCTCGCCGCTCGCTCGCTCGACGACCTTTCCGAGCAGCCAGTAACCGATGTTCGAGTAGGCGTACTTGGTTCCAGGTTCGAATGACAGGCGCGGATGATCGCGCAGGACCGCCGCAAGTGCTGCGTTCTCGTCGAAGCTCAGGTGACGTGCCTCGGGATGCACCCATCGCAACGGAATCGGATTGGGAATGCCTGACGTGTGCGAGATCAGCTGCCGGACCGTCACCTTCGAACCGTAGGGAAACGAATCCAGGTATTGGTCTACTGGATCATCGAGCCCTACTTTCCCCGCCTCGACGAGTTGCAGGGCGGCGACCGCGGTAATCGTCTTGCTCATCGAGTAGGCCATCATGGTGGTGGCGGCATCGACGGGCACCTCACGGCGGATGTCCGCCCAACCCCCGGCGTATTCGAACAGGACGCCAGTGGCGGTCACCACGACGTACTGAATCCCGGGCGTCTTCGAGGTTCTGGTCAGTGCGGTCAAGTACGACTCGACGCCTGCTGCGCCTGCCGGTTGCCGTTCATCCATAGTCGGCCCACACGCCGCCGCCATAACGACACAAAGCACGAAGACGACGCGGTCATCAAGCCACGTGCTAGGCGGCACTGCCTCGCACTCTGAAAAGTTGCGAGCCTACTGCCACGAACCATCCTCCGAAAGACAACTCACAGACGAGCGTCAGAACGCGTCCGATAGCCCAGGGATAGGAGCCAATGATGTCGAGTGCAGCCGTTGCGAAACCGAAGTATGCGATCCACTTCGCGTAGGCGCCACGTCTCATCGCCAGGCTCAGGACGATGGTCGCGACTGCCAGAAGAAGATAGATGGCGTGGAGACCGCCGTAGAACACCATGACCACAAACGCTGCGGCCTCCGGCGTGCCGACGCGCATGCCATAAATCGGATAGACGAGGCGCCCGTGAACAATGAGCATCACGGCCATGACAGGAATCGTCGCCGCGATGATGCCGCAGCCCGTCGCCGCCTTGGTTCTATCGACGTCAACGAGGCTTTGATACACGGCAACGGTTCCTGGAACCAGGAGGACTGTTGCGACGAAGAGACACTCGCCGACGAAGTCCAGAACAAGCGTCTGTGAATCCCTCCACAGGAGGATCTCGGCGCCGTTCGAAGGGGGCGGGCCGGCCCGGAAGTCCAGGAATGCCAACACGACGAACAGGATTCCGCTCGCCGCGAGTGCTCCGCCGCCGAACTTGTAGGGCCTCTTCAGCTCATGCCGCATGGCGAGTCTTGCCTGCGCGTTGCGTCAGTCGAGCGACAGCCCGAGCGTCCTGCTTGCGATCACACGGCGACCATCGAATGCGGTTCAGCGTTTGAGGATAATTCCAATTCTCCGAATTCAGGCCGATACGCGCGGCTCCGAGTGTTGACTCCGAAGAGAGGCACCAATGCCGTACCCGCTCGAGCACCGGACGATGAAGGTCGTCACCAGAGGGGCTCATTATCCGCTCGGGGCGACGAACACTCCGAACGGCGTGAATTTCGCGCTCTACTCCCAGCACGCCACCGAGGTGGTCCTTCTTCTGTTCGACAACGCTGATGGTGATCCCACGGACGTCATCCAGCTTCAGGAACGTGACAAGTTCGTCTGGCATGCGCACGTGAATGACGTGAAGGCCGGACAACTGTACGGCTACAAGGTTCGCGGTGAGTACCGTCCGGAGTGGGGCTTTCGCTTCAATGACGCCAAACTGCTCCTCGATCCGTACGCGAAAGCCGTGACGGCGAAGTTTCGCAACATCGACAATCTGCTGCTTTCCTACGATGCGCAACCCGGTGCCGGCGACGCCGTCCAGGATCATCGCGACAATACCGCCATCGTCCCGAAGGCCATCGTCGTCGACGATGCCTTCGACTGGCAGGGGACAGAATCTCCAGATCTCCGTCTCGAACAACTGATCATCTACGAAGTTCATCTCAAGGGCTTCACCGCGCACCCGTCATCCGGTGTGCGGAACCGCGGGACGTATCTGGGATTCATCGACAAGATTCCGTACTTGAAGAAGCTCGGAATCAATGCCGTGGAGCTCCTCCCGATTCATGAGCACTACGTGGACGATTTCCTTGTACAGAAAGGGCTGACGAACTACTGGGGCTACAACTCCATCGGGTTCTTCGCACCCGAATTGTCGTACTCGACGGCGCAGACGCCGGGATGCCAGGTCGCGGAGTTCAAGACGCTCGTCAGGGAACTCCACAAGGCCGGGATCAAGGTCATCCTCGACGTGGTCTACAACCACACCGGCGAGGGAAACGAGATGGGCCCGAGCCTCTGTTTCCGCGGCATCGACAACCTGGCGTACTACACCCTCACCGGACCAGAAGACGCACCGCGTCGCTACTACATGAACTACACGGGCACCGGAAACAGCCTGAACTTCGACAGCCCTGCGGTGATTCGCCTGGTCATGGACTCGCTTCGCTATTGGGCGGACGTCATGCACGTCGATGGATTCCGCTTCGACCTCGCTTCGGTGCTCGGGCGTGGGGGACAGTACGGTTCCTTCGCCGCAAACTCCTCGTTCTTCGATGCAGTCGCACAGGATCCAATCCTGAACCGCGTGATCATGGTTGCGGAGCCCTGGGATATCGGCACGTACCAAGTAGGCAACTTCCCCGTCGACTGGTCAGAGTGGAACGGCAAGTTCCGCGACGCGATGCGATCGTTCGGTAAGGGCGATGCGGGCACGCTCGCCGACGTTGGATGGCGGCTGACGGGATCCGCCGATCTGTACGGTGAGGACGGGCGATCGGCGTTCAACAGCATCAATTTCATCACCTGCCACGACGGCTTCACACTGAACGATCTCGTCTCGTACAACGAGAAGCACAACGACGCGAACGGCGAGAACAACCGCGACGGCGCTGACGACAATCGCTCGTGGAACTGCGGCGCCGAAGGCCCGACGACCGATGCTGCGATCGTGTCGCTGCGACAGCGATTGATGAAGAACTTCGCCTGTTACCTGCTCTTCTCGTCAGGGACGCCAATGATCCTCGGCGGCGACGAGTTCGCACGGAGCCAGCGCGGCAACAACAACGCGTACTGCCAGGACAACGACATCAGCTGGTTCGACTGGACCGCCGCTGCGAGCAACGAGGCACTCACCGAATTTTTCCGCAAAGCGATCGCGCTGACGCGTCGTTTTACGATCCTCCAACGACGACAATTCTTTCTGGGCAACGACCTCGACGATGACGGCGTGCCTGATCTGACCTGGTACTCGGGTGAACTGGGGAGACCGCGGTGGGAAGACATGAACGCTCGCACGATCTGCGTGCAGCTCGACGCGAGCGAGGACGGCACCAACAATGGCGTCGATCGCTTGTTCCTCATTCTCAACGGCCACTATGAATCGCAATGGATCAAGCTTCCGCAACTTCATGTCGATCGATGCTGGCATCGGTCAATCGACACAAGCTTGCCGAGCGGTGAAGACTTCCTCGACGCGGGGAAGGAATTACGGATCGATCCGGCGGATCACTACATCGTCAATCCGCGAAGCACGGTCGTGCTGCTCGCACAGCAGCCGAAGGCCGCCAAGCGGGTCACGCGCACTGAACGGACGGCCGCGGCCACGGTGACGACCTGACGGGCCGCCGAGCAACGTCGACGGACGAATCGCCTATAACGTGCCGCGCGACAGGACGATGCCGCCGAGGAAGCGCGTCTCCTTATTGTTGCGCCCCGACGTACGAATGATGCGGTAGTCGCCCTGCAGTCGAAGCGCGGCATTCCGCGCGACCCGCACGTCGACTCCCGCGCCCGGCTGGTACGTGAAGCCGGTGTTCAACGCGCCATCCCACTCGATGCCACCCCTGATGTGCGAGCCGCCCAGCAGCACCTGTGCAAATGGAGTGACGAGTGAGTTGGCGTGCGACGCGACTCTCGGTCCCGCCATGAAGGTGAGAACCGAGATGTGCAGATCAGTCCCACGAAACCGTTCGGTCGCAAACGGCCCCCGCTGACAGTTGTCACAGGACCTGTGACTTCCGCCAACTTCGGCGACGACTCCAATCCAGCTGTTGACGTTCCCCGTCGCGGCTACTGCCCAGCCGCCAGGAAAACTGTCGGACCGACTCGTGTCCTGCATGAAGGCGTAGGACCCGGCGAGTTCGAACTGCGGGGTATCGGCCGCAAATAGCGGCGTCGTACCCACCAGGAAGAGACAGAAGGCGATTCCGGCAAGTTTCATAGCCCCTCCTCGCGACCTTAGAAGGAGTACTCCGCGCCGAGCTCCACAATGCGCGGCGACAGAATGTTTCCGGGTCGTCCGAAATTCACGCCCGACAGCTGCGTGATCGACTGCTCGGTGTTGATGTTCGTGGCGTTGAACACGTTGACGCGGAGCGCCAGCTTCCGGCTTCCCGACAGCTTCACCTGCTTCTCGACACGCATATGTAGCAGATTGATATCCGGCAGACGCTCGGCACCGATCGGCTCGACGCGCACGACGAGGTTCGCAATCGGCTGACCGGCGGGCGCGGCGAAGTTCACCGTTCTCGCCCACGGCTGCCCGCTGCGATGCTCGAAGTTGCCCGAGAGCTGCACCGACCACGGGAAGATCCACGCACCCTCGACCCTCGCCGTCGTTTCGCGGACGTTGTAGGCGCTGTTGATTTCCGCGTTCGGGTCGAGCGTGTTCAAGAACACCTGCAGGCCGGGCATCGTGAAATCGTTGCCGACGCTCGCCGTGTTCTGCCAGTGCGGCACGTTGATCCACGTCGTGGAGTACGACGCCATGGCCATCCATCGCCGATCGAGCCGCTTGCTCGCGGCGAGCTCGAACGTCTTGTAGATCTGGTCGTCGTCTCGAGCGCCGTTGACGAGCATCGGCTGCTGGAACTGTCGTCCAGCGAGTGACGTCGGGTATTCGTAGAACGTGATCGACTTGCCGGTATCGTCTGCTGTCGCCAGCACGCCATCGGGCCCCGGGTCAGGCCTCGTGATCGGAATGTTGTACGAACTGTACGGCCGGAGGTTGTTCTGGACGCGGAAGACCTGCTGGCGCGAATAAATGCCGGTCGCCCGGATTGCAAAGCCGGCGATCAACTGATGCTCGATCGACGTCGAGTACTCGTTGCTCATCGGCTCCGTGATGTTGGGATTCGACACTGCGCCCGCCAGGCCGTCTTCGCTTCCAGTGAAGAGACTCGTCGACTGGAAATCCGGCGGGCCGAGGTTGAAGTTGATCTCACCGGGATCGTAGAGCAGGTTGTTATTCAGGTCGTGCCACAGGAAACGGGTCACGAGATGGACGTTCTCGTTCGCCATCTGCAGTTCATCGGAATGCCAGTTGTGCGCGAAGCGGCCGAAACCGCCCTTGACGACGGTGCGTCCGTTGCCCGAGATGTCGTAGGCGGCGTGCAGGCGGGGAACGATTGAGTTCCAGGTGCGGAAGTCGATCCGATCCCAGCACTTCGCGGGATACACGGTCTCGAGCGGTGCCTCCGACGCCGAGCGGCACTGCTCGGGGATAAAGCCGACCGCATGCGCGAACCGCGCACCCAGATTGAGCGTCAGTCGCCGCTTCAGTGTCCAGCTGTCCTGGCCGAACGCCCAGAACGTGTGCGTCAGATCCTTCGGCACACAGTCCGGCTGCCCATCCTTGTAGCAGTTGCTGTACGCATCCATCGCGAAGGGCACTGGTGCCGGTGATCCCGGAGGCGTCCGGAAGATGAGCCGATAGTTGCCGACGGTCGGCCCATGCGGGAAGCCGGTGTTCTGGTTCTTCGTTCCGTCGCGGGAGCTGATCTTCCGATCGGCATGCGCGGCTGCGTAGTCGAAGCCCGTCTTGAAGTCGTGATTGCCGCCGAAGAAGTTCGGCTTGTACCACGTCATCCTGCCGATCGTGTGGTTCCGTCCTTCGAACGAATCGATCCCGTAGTTGTTGTTGCAGCCGGTCAGGCGATTGGTGAGCAGGTCGAAGGTGTTGACGTTGTCCGAATAGCATTGGCGCGTGACATTCCAGATCCACGCGCCGGACTGCACCGAGAAGTACTTGTCTCCGCGGATCCCCTGCCATTCGATTTTGCTCGTCGTCGCCTGCGTCGGGCTGTACATGCGGGAGTCGAACGACGAGAATTGATCGTTGGTGCTCTCACCGCCCTGCCGCACGTACTGCACGAAGCCGATGAACTTGTTCGCCGGATTCATCTGATACGACAGCTTCGCGGTGTGGAAGTACTGGAACATATCGGTGACCGACGGCGTCACGCCGTCATCGTGAAAAGCATTGAAGGTCTGCACGCGCTCTTCGCGGCGGCGCGTCGAGTAGTAGAACCACAGCTTGTTCTGGATGATCCGGCCGCCCAGCTCGCCGGCAGCGTCCCAGCGTGAGTTCACCGGGTTGCCGCCGGTCACACCTCTTGAACGAAGGCCGTCGTTGACGTTGTCGAACTCGAGGCGATGGTTCGTCCCGAAGAACGATCCGTTGCCATGGAACTGGTCACCGCCCGACTTCAGGATGACGTTGATCTGAAGCCCTTTGGTCGGTGCATCGGCGGTATTGCCAACGGTGGAAACCGTGGATTCCTCGATCGCCGAGTAGTCGTAATGATTGCCGCCCTGCGTGCCGGTCTTCGGTCCGCTGGTGACGACGCCCTCCAGGGCGACCCACTGTTCGCCAAGCTCGCCGAACACTTTGAACTGCGGGTTGCCGGTGACAAAGCTCCAGTCAAGCTGCGGACGCGCGCCAGGCGCCTGGATCATCAGTGCGACGATGCTGTTGCGTCCGGTTGGAATCACTTCGAGCGTTTCCCTGGTCAGCTGCGTCGTCGCGGTGGTGGAGGTCACATCGACAACGGGCGCCTCGCCCGATACCGTGATCGTCTCACTCAGTTCGCTGATCCTCATGACGATGTCCACCTTCGCGGTGAATCCCGCGGTCAGGCGGAGATCGGTGCGGCGCAGCGTCTGGAAGCCCTGGAGCGTGTACTCGACGGAATAGGTGCCGAGCGGAAGTGGCGTCAGGCGATATTCGCCGCTCTCGTTCGTGACATCGACCACTTGCTTGACCTGCAGCGCGGGGCTCGTCGCGGTGACAGTGACACCGGGCAACACGGCGCCGGTCGCGTCTGTGACCTGGCCGATGATGCTGGCCTCCTGCGCCCAGCCGGCAACGGGGAACAGACAGACAAGAGGGACCAACGCAACGATCCGAAGAACACGCCGTACGCGGGATCCGGTCTCCATGACTCGCGCCTCCTTGATAAACGGCGACGGCCCGATGACACAACGCGACCGAGAGATGTTCTTGCCCGGCTCTTAGGGAGTGGGTGTGGGGTACGTGGAAGGAGGCGGGCCGGTACAGCGTGGCACTGCGCCAGCGAGGTGAGGAACGTTGCCGGAGCCGATGCTCATACGGAGTCCTTGTGTTCGACCGGCGGCGAGATCGTATCCGGACGCACGAATTTTTCAAGCGAAATCCACAAGCAAACCGCGCCTTGACAGCTACGCGGCTCCAGCCGAGAATCACCGCCTTCGCGAGGCAGGCCCGCAGTGGAAATTTGGAGGACTCGATGAGACGGTGGCTCCCAATCGTCGGCGGCATCTCGCTGAATCTCGCGCTCGGGTCGCTCTATGCCTGGAGCGTCTTCGTCCTTCCGCTTGAAAGAGAGTTCGGCTGGAATCGCGCGCAGACGTCGTGGGTGTACACCATCGCCATCGTGTGCTTCGCGGCGACGTTCATCATCGCCGGCAAATTGCAGGACGCGAGGGGACCCCGCATCTGCGCGTTTCTTGGTGCGCTCCTCGTCGGTGGCGGCTTCGCACTGTCGAGCATCACCACTTCTCTCACCTTTCTGTACATCGCGTTCGGCGTCATCGTCGGTGTCGGCAACGGATTCGGCTATTCGGCGCCCACGCCCGTCGCCTCGAAGTGGTTTCCAGACAAACGCGGCCTCGCAGTGGGATTGATGGTCGGCGGATATGGCGCCGGGTCAGCCATCATCGGGCCGCTCGCGACGAAGCTCATCGCCGCCTATGGCTGGCGCGCGACCTTCCAGATCCTCGGCGCGACGTTTTTCGCGATGGGGCTGATCGGCACGGCGCTGCTGAAGAATCCGCCGGCTGGCTACAAGGCTCCGGCTGGCGCTCCCGCGGTGGCGGCGCGAGCCCGCGCGGCCCTCGACATGCGCACGCGCGACATGATGGGGACGACGACATTCGCGGCGTTGTGGGTGGCCTACTGCCTCGGCACGACAGCGGGGCAGATGATGATCAGCCAGCTCGTTCCTTTCATGCGATCGGTCGGCCTGACGCCCGAAGCGGCGGCGTTTGCGATCACCATTGCCGCGTTCGGCAATGCCGGTGGCCGGATCCTCTCGGGAGCGCTCTCCGATTCGCTCGGCCGCCTGACGACGTTGAAAGTGATGGTGGTCGGATCGCTGCTGGTGATGTCGGCGCTTGGGATGGGCGTCAGTCAGATCCTCGCGCTGTATGCGCTCGTGGCCGCAGGGTACTGGTGTTACGGCACACAGCTGTCCGTCTTCGCGTCGACGACCGCGGACTTCTACGGCACGCGATACCTCGGCATGAACTACGGCGCGCTCTTCACCGCGTGGGGCGTCGCTGGCATCGTCGGGCCGTTCATCGCCGCGCGCGTGTATCAGACGACGGGCTCGTACTCGTACGCATTCTACGGAGCGGCTGGACTGGCGCTCATCGCGTTCGTTTCGCTCTCGTTCGCGCGTCCTCCGCTGGCAACGCCGGCGCCGACACTCGAGCCGGCAGCCGCGACTCGCTAGTACTCTTAAGGAGTGACGGCGCCGCGCGTTCGATTCGCTCCTTCTCCGACCGGTTATCTACACGTCGGCGGTGCTCGTACAGCGCTGTTCAATTGGCTGTATGCGCGCCGGCACCGCGGCACCTTCATTCTTCGCATCGAGGACACTGACGCCGAACGCTCGTCGGCCGACATGGTCACGGGGATCCTCGACGGCATGAAATGGCTCGGCCTTGACTGGGATGAAGGTCCTGGAATCGGCGGGCCGCACGCGCCGTACTTTCAGTCAGAACGGTACGATCGGCACCGCGCGGCGGCCGCGTCGCTCGTCGCCGAAGGTCACGCCTATTACTGTTACTGCTCGGCCGAACGGCTGCGACAGGAGCGCGAGCGTGCCGAAGCGCGCGGCGAGGCATGGCAGTACGACCGTCTCTGCCTACGTCTGCCTGCAGAGCGGATCGCGGAACTCGAAGCCGCGAAAACGCCGCGGGCGACGCGGTTCAGAGTTCCTCCCGGCAAAACCGCGTTCGACGACGTGGTGCACGGAACGATTGAATTCGACGGCGACCACATCGAGGACTTCGTGATCGTGCGATCGGATGGCCATCCGATCTATCACCTGTCCGTTGTCGTCGACGACATCGACATGGGCATCACGCACATTGTCCGCGGCGATGATCACATCTCGAACACCCCGAAGCATGTGCTGCTGTTCACTGCGCTCGGCGCGATGCTGCCAGTGTTTGCGCACGTGCCGTTGATCCTCGGCGCCGACAGGAAGCGGTTGAGCAAACGGCATGGCGCGACGTCGGTGATGGAGTACGAACGTCAGGGTTATCTTCGCGACGCACTCGTCAACTTCCTTGCGCTGCTCGGGTGGTCACCGGGTGAGGACCGGGAAATCATGTCGCGTCGCGAGCTGATCGACAGCTTCACCCTCGAGGGGATCACCGGAAGCAACGCCGTGTTCGACGTGGGCAAGCTGGATTGGATGAACGGGCAGTACATCGCGCGGATGCCGCTCGAGCAGTTGACGAATGCAGTGGTGCCGCTGCTGGTTCGTGAAGGCCTATGGCCCGCAGGTGCCGCTCTTGATGACTGGCTGCTGCGGCTCATCGAGCTGTTGCGGCCGCGCGCGAAACGGCTCACCGACTTCGTCGATCAGGCGCGGCCGTTTCTCATCGAAACAGTCGAGTACGAACAGCAGGCCATCACGACCCACCTGAACGTTCCGCACCTCTCCGACCATGTGAACGCGCTGGTGCAGGCGCTGCGCGAGGTTGTGCCCTTCGATGAGCCACATGTGGAAGCCGCGGTGCGACACACGGCGGAACAGCGCGACATTAAAGCGGCACCTCTTATCCACGCAACGCGCGTCGCGGTAACAGGTCGAACCGCCAGTCCGGGGCTGTTCGAGGTGCTCGTACTGCTCGGGCGGGAGCGCACCGTCGCGCGCCTGGAGCAACTCGCCGCGTTCCTCTCGACTCAAACTTAAGAATTTATTGAGGGAAATTTCAAAAATCGCGATCGGCGGCTGGGGCGGCGCCGACGCGGAGGACGATGTCCTCCATCGGCTTCGGGAAAAATGGGCAGGTAAGTTCCGTTATTGCTGAGGGTTACCGGATTTACCACTTGAGCCGTGGCACCCCCGTTGCAGCCTACCTCTGCGAACGCGGAGGCCCGCACTCAAGGGCTTGTCCCGAGCGAGCGCCCAGCAGGTCGAGGCAACGTTCGAACGAGCCTGACGGAAACGAATCGAGGCGGGCAGTGTGAGAGGCAATTGGCAGGAGGTCAGTGTGGCTAAAGAGGACCGCGGATTCGCTTCGATGGACCGCGCGAAGCAGCGCGAGATTGCCAGCAAGGGTGGCAAGGCCGCTCATCAGAAGGGCACGGCCCACGAGTGGACCAGCGAGGAAGCACGCGAAGCCGGACGCAAGGGCGGCATGGCCAGCCATCGTCGGCGCACGGAGCTGACGGGAAACCAGGGGACGAGCGAGAGCGCGCAGAACCTGGAATCGTCCGACATGATGCATCGCGACGACGACGATTCGGGCGAGCAGATTCGCTAATCGCCGTTATTCCTCGCGCACTTCATTTTCAGGCGGTCGGGTGCGTTGCGCCCGGCCGCTTCTTCTTTGTACAATTTCGTTTTCTCGCCGCCGCGCGCAACCGCGTCTAGCGCGCGTCGTCCGCACTCGATCTTGGGAGGTCGTTCAACGGTAGGACACGTGGCTCTGGACCACGTTATCGGGGTTCGAATCCCTGCCTCCCAGCCACAAAATTTGCCTTGTGTTTTCAATCACTTCCAGCACAGGGGTGATTTCACTCTAGCACTCACGCCTCGGGGATTTCCTTCCCGTAGGTTTCAAGTGTGATGCTGGCTGGGTCCGGCCCGCCGCGCACTCTTGTGTCGAGCGCGTCGATCGCGGCGATCTGGTCGCCGGAGAGTTCAAAGTCAAAGACCTCGAAATTCTCGGCGATGCGAGCGGGCTTCGTCGACTTCGGGATCGCCGAACGGCCCTCCTGCAGATGCCACCGCAGCATTACCTGAGCGGCGGACTTGCCATGCTGGCGCGCGATCTCCATCAGGATCGGATCATCGAAGATGCGCTTCTCACCACCGCGGTAGGACGTGATGCCGCCAATGGGCGACCAGGCCTGAGTCAGGATGCCTCGCTCGGCGTGTAGACGCTGCAGCGCCGTCTGCTGGAAGAACGGATGGACTTCGATCTGGTTGACGGCCGGCACGACGGAGGTTTCGGCGAGCAACCGCTGGAGATGCTCAGGCATGAAGTTGCTCACGCCGATCGCGCGCACCTTACCATCAGCGAGCAGCTTCTCGAGCGCCCGGTACGCGTCGAGCGCGAGATCGAACCGATTCGGCAGTGGCTGATGCAGGAGCAGCAGATCTAGCCGGTCGACACCAAGCTTGCCGGCGCTCTTGTCGAACGCGTGCAGCGCGGCGTGGTAGCCGTAGTCGTTGATCCAGATCTTCGTTTCGAGGAACACGTCAGCGCGGGCGATGCCCGACCGACGCATCCCTTCCCCGACTTGGCGCTCGTTGAAGTATGACGCCGCCGTGTCGATGAGGCGATAGCCCTGTGCGATCGCCGATTCGACCGCGCCGACCGTTTGCTCCGGGGAGCTCTGAAAGACGCCGAGGCCGAGCGCGGGCATTTGAACGCCGTTGTTGAGAGTGAGGAGGGGACTTCGACGCGTCATCTGCATCTCCGTTCGGGGCCATGAGAACTGCCGAGTCCACGATAGCTGATATTGCAGAAGCTTCGAATCATCCGTTCCGAATCTCAACTTGTAGCCCGTCGCCGCTCAGTAGCACGATCAAAGCGAATGGCGACGAACACAGACATCGACTGGCGGCGGTCACAAGCCAGTTGCAGAAATCGTCCCTCGCAGCCAGCCAAGTTCATCCACTTACAACGCTCGCATTCAGCACGGTCGCGCTGTCGCACGCATTCTCCAGGTAAGATTGCGGCGATTTGCCGACCATCAGCCGTCGCGGGTTCATGGCGACTGCGATCGCCGCCGCCGTAACGGCGCGTCCTCGCTACCTCGCTGCGCAAAATGCGCGCACGAGACTCATCCTCCTCGGGACGGGAGGTGGCCCGAGGCCGCGACGCGCGAGCTCCGCTTCCGCGCAGGTTATCGTCAGCAACAACCTCGCGTACGTGATTGACTGCGGGGACGGCGTCGCTCGGCAACTCGTCTTCGCCGGAGTGCCGCTGACGACGCTGCGAAATATCTTCATCACGCATCAGCACTCGGATCACAACGCCGACTACGGCAACCTGATCTGGCTCGCGTGGGCAGCCGGCCTGAACACTCGCGTCGGCGCGTGGGGCCCGCCGCCACTCGAGAAGATGACGAAGCTGTTCTTCGAGATGAACGCCTACGACATCGATACGCGGATTTCCAACGAGGGCCGGGTGCCGCTCCTGCCCCTCGTTCACGTCCACGAACTGCAAACCGGCGGCGTGGTCATGTCGGATGACAACCTGAAGGTCACGGCCGCGCTCGTCGATCACCCGCCCGTCGTGCCGGCTTTCGGTTATCGGTTCGATGCTCGTGATCGATCGATCGTCATCTCCGGCGACACAGCGCCATCGGACAATCTGGTGCGGCTGGCGCGCGGCGCCGACGTACTCGTCCACTCCGTGATGTATCCGGCCGCGATCGACCGTCTCGTGGGCCGCGTACCGAACGCGGCAGCGCTGAAGGAAAGCATCCTCGCCCATCAGACGTCGGCAGAAGATGCCGGTCGAATCGCCCAGGCCGCTGGTGTCAAGACGCTCGTGCTCTCTCACCTGGTGCCCGCCGATGATCCGCAAATCACCGATCAGATGTGGATCGAAGCCGCGCAGTCGCGCTTCCAGGGAAAGGTCGTCTTCGGCAGGGATCTACTAGAGGTCTGAAGCAAGCAGGAACGCCCGAATTTCGGCGTGCTCAGGCTGCGCAGCAGACGAACCTGCGTCGTTCCGAGTTCCCGGTGGCCGCGAGTTCTTCAATCGCCTTCCCCGCAGCACCTCGCATGGCGAGATGGTGATCGGTTCAGCGTCGTCCTGACACAAGACACGCGAACGCAGTTCTGCACGTTCTCCATCCCCACCTCGAGACACTCGGATTCCTGTTGTATGCTCCCGATCTCACGGAACGAGAGGTCAGAGGTGCCGACGTTTGCTGGTTCCCCTCGCAGCTTTGAACTGATCGGCGCCGGCTGTACGGCGGTGTCCACGCATCGCTGACTCCACGGGATGGTCTTCCGCTTCGAGTCGATAGACGTCATCCGCCTCGGCATCGCCATCATTGCCGTTCTGATCGTGCCGGGCGCCCTGGTGCTGTCCAGGGTGCGTACGCTTGCGTTCTGGCCGGAACGGGTTGTCCTGAGCGTCGCCGGCAGTTACGCGCTGCTCGTGCCGACTTGCACGATCGTCATGACGTTCGGGCTGTCGATTCGGGGCGCAGCCGTAACGCTTGCCGCATTGACCGCCGCCGCCGTAGTGTCGCTCGGTATCGCGGGGCGACCGGCGCGCCGGTCGCAGCTCATGCCGGCCGCCTCTGACCTGCTACCTCTCGGCGTGGCGGCGGCCCTTGGTGTGATTGCCTGGTGGCTGGAGCCAAGCATCGACGGTGAGGAACTGTTTGAGCTGATCATCGTCCGCAAGATCCTTACGAATGCGCACGTCACCTTCTCGAACGTCATGCATCGGCCGGACGCAGTGTACACCTATGTCCTCGCGCCGTATCCACTTCTCGTGGCGCTCATCAGCGACCTGGCGACGGTATCGCCCTACGTGGCGTACGCGAAACTGCGTCCGCTCTACGTGGCGGTCAGCGTGCTCGCCACCTATGCCCTGACACGCCGGGTGTCGGGGACGCGGGTTGCCGCGCAGTGTGCGGCTGTGGGCCTCGGCGCGCTCATCCTGATCGATCCCGACCCTTGGTTCTGGCCTGCGTCGCTCTTTCCGCTGGTCCGGCGCGGCAGCTTTGCCGCGGGGGTCCTCGTGCCCGCGGCGATGTTGATGGTACTGTGGTCCGTGCGGTCGCGCCGCCGCGTCGTGCCGCTAGGGCTTCTCGCCGGGTTGGTACTTGCGGCGCTTTTCACCCACGCGCTGACCAGCGTGTTCATCCTCTGGTGGGCCGCCGGACTGATGCTGGCCGCTCTCCTCGCGCGGCGACGCGTATGGCGCCATGCCGCGGCGCTGGCTGTGGTGGTCATTGCCTTGGTCGCCTTTCGCGCCATCACCGCGCGCTTCGCACCGCACGTGACCGAATATCTCAGCGGCGGCCGCGCCGCCACAGAAGCGCGCATCGCGACCTTGATCGCCGATCGGGACTGGCGTGGGCTCCTCAGTCAGTCGCCGGATGGTGTGTACTTTCTCGCGACGTCCGCGGCCGTCACCGTCTATGCGGTGTTCCCGTTCGTCTTCCTGACCATTACCGTCGCTGCGGGGGTGCCCTCGTCGCGAACTCTCCTTGCGGCGAGCGTACCGATTCTGCTGCTGTACACGACGACGCTCACGCTGGCACTGCTGCAGTTGGCAACCATCGACGAGATTATCTTCGCGGCAGGCTATTTCGCGATCGTGGGGTGGATAGCATGGTCCGTGCTCCTGACGAGTGCCGCGCAGAGGACGTTGCGCTGGTGGCACTCGCGGCTCGGATCCCCACGTGTCTGGGTGGTCGTGCCAGCGGCGCTGGCGGTTGGGTGGTTCGTCCTAGCGCCTGTGTGCTTCGCGGTGATGCAGGCGTGGGTTCGCCACTCGGCGTTGGCCCCGTGGGTAATCGCGGCGCTGTGGGCGGTCGCGGCCTGGCTGCGCGGCGGCTTGACCCTCGCACAGTCCCCCCGATCAGGGCAAGCGGGTGCTGTTGTGGCCGTGGCCGTCAGTCTCGCCATCCCGGGATTCGTCCAGCTGAAGACGTTTCCCGGTTCCATCTCCGGCAGCGATCGCTCAACGCTGCTCACGCAACTCCAGCGGCGCTGGAGTGCTCCGAGGCCCTCGGAGTGGCCAGCCTACTATGAGAACCGCCGCCAGACGCCGACCGCTATCACCGACATTCCGATTGATCGGTTGAACGACCTGTCGCGGGTGCTTCCGCGCGATGCCGTCGTCATGTACGACCCCCGATACAGCTTCAATCTGCCGGCCGTGCTCGATGTCTACATCGTCAACCCCGGTGTTCGAGTATCAACCGACTTGCTGTATGACACGACGTGCATTGATCGCACCGGCCCAGAACCGATCCACGCGCTGTTCAACGCGTCCGCCATCCTGTCGGCGCGCGAGAGGGGGTGCCTCAAGGCTCTTGGCGTGACGCACGTCATCTCGAATCCCGCGTATCGTGATGCGGTCGCATCCAAGCTTGCGGGTGTGCCCGGCGTGAGAACGGTGTACGACCGCAATGGATTTACAGTTTTTGCCGTCAGCAAATGAACGCACGCGCAACGCTGGCGAGGGCGAGCAATCCGCGCCAATTACTGCCTTCATCGTTCCTATCGTCCGTTCGGCTCGGTGACGACGCCGTCGAGTGAAATCAACGGGCTTCGACTGATCTTCCGGATCGAGATCACCTCCACGGTCTCTTCGCCCGTGATCAGCGGCTCAATCACCCATCCGCAGACAAACACGAACACCCCAGCGAGCGGCAGCAGAAACGTGAGGCGGTCCTCAGTCGAATGAAGGACACGACGGCGACGGCGAGAAGCAGCCGCGCCGAAGCCTGCAGCGTGGCGTCGGACGGGAATGCGCCTGCAATCCACGCAAGGCAGAACAGTGCCGCCGTACCGGCGGCATGATGTGAGCTCCACGAAGTCATCGGAGGTGTGCGATCCCCGGGGGCATCGTTCGGCGGCGACATAGCACGCGCACAACGCGGCACCGGGGCGCAAGGCTAGAATGGTGCGCGCCGAGATGTTCGAGCTTGTTCATCCTTTGCTTGCCACGGTGTTTTCAGGTGCGGTCATTCTCCTGCTCCCGGGCACGCTATGTCTGCTGGCCAGCACGCGAGCGGCAAGTCTGCGGTGGGCGGAAGGAATCGCCTTCGGTGCTGCCATAACGTGGTGTGCGCTGACGCTGTGTTGCATCGTTGCATTTCTGTTCGGCCTGAACCTGCTTCACATTCAACTGGCACTCCTTGGTCTAAACGCGCTGCTCGTGACCAGGTGGGCGCGCCGCACGCCGCGCGTTGTTTTTCGGCGTCCTGATGCGGCGGAGCTCGCCGTACTTGCGGCAATTTCATTGGTCTGCGTACTCGCGTATCGCGTGGGTGGATACACGAACCCGCAACTTGGACCGTCCATTGGCCCTGGGTGGAGCACGATGGAGGAATCGCTCCAGATCAGCACGATTCGAAAGATCCAAGATGCGCCGCGCCTCAGGGTTGACCAAGTCATGTACGCGAAAGCGGAATTGCCGACCTACTTCGTTCCCGTGTACCCGTTTGTCCTCGCGTTGATCGGCCGCACGGCAGGACTGGATCCCATGATCCTGTTCGACGCCTTTCGTTTCTGGTCCGCCGCGCTCGCACTCCTCGCACTGTATGCCCTTACGTCGAATGCGTTCGGTCGCACCGCCGGGATGGTGATCGCGTTCACGATGGTGGCGCTGCTGCTCAGCGGAAAGGCGGGACAGGGAAGCGGGCTCGGATCGTGGGGTCAACTGATACCTCTGTCGCACATCGCGGACTTTGGAATGGGCGTGCTCCTGCCGCTCGCGCTTGCGGTGCTCACGCGAGTCGTCAGTGCGGACAATCCGGGCTACGGCGCCGGAATTGTCTCAACCGCATTCCTCGTATCAATGGCCATCACACACACGCGTGAGGCCGCGCACATCGTCAGCTATATGGGCGCGACGCTTGTCGTCGCACCGATGATCGGCGCGCTCGATCGAAGGCGGTGGCTGAGGCTTGCCGGGTTGACCGTTGCGACCGTGTTGCTGGTGTCATTCTTCAGCGGCGGCGTTCAACACGCGGTTCCGTTTCTCGCAGAGCATGAGAGCGCGTCAGCCGCGAAGGCTCGAATCGATCTAGCCGCGACTCTCGAGGGCGGCAGTGCAGACTGGGTGCACGGGGCCGACGTGCCCGAAGCACTGAGGCCGTTTGTCATGCTGGGTTTCCTTCTCACGCCAGTCGCCCTCTGGTGGTGGCGGCGATCTGCGGGCGCCGTCATGCTCTTTTCGGGAATGCTCCTCTGGTGGCTTCCGCTGCATCTTCCAGTCGTTGGGCTCCTCCTTGAACGCGCGACCTACTCCGAAATCATGATGACCCCTTCCCGGTACGTGTTTCACGTCAGCTATGTTCTGTTTGGCCTTGTTGTGTACGCCGCGTTGTCGGCGCTCGACCGCGCCGCTGGCACCACGAAGCGCTCGTCGGTGAAAGCGTTGATAACGATCGGCGGCGCCGCGCTGGCAGGGCTAGTCGTCCTGCGCGTCCCCCAGGTCCTCGACGACCGGTTATCAGACTCCCCGCTAATCCTTGCGGGTCTTGCCGTCGCCCTGGGGCTAGCAACGGCTGCGGTCATGCGGTGGAAAGAGCCGAGCCGGTCGTCTCGCGGCGTGACGACCGTTGAACGCCCGCTGCTGACGATGGTGTGTGGCGTCGTCATCCTTGGAGGCCTCATCGCCGGCACGCGCGATCGGACGCTGTTCGCAATGGGAGCGGTGCGCGGCCGGTCGCATACGGCGGACGTGGAGAGGTGGTACGAAGAATCCGCGGCTCAAAAAGCGCTTCCGTGGAGCACCGTGCACATGCTGCGTACCGTCATTCCAGCGCGAAGCGTCATTGCCGCGGATCCGGCGCTCGGACTCGCGATTCCGCTCGCCTCGGATCAGTATCTCCTCGTCAGCGGCACGACCTTCACTACAGACCTGCATTACCTCGAGGCGGTGCGGCGGGTGACGGGCGATCGGTTCGATGAAACATCCGTCAATTGGAACTCGTATCGAGCGAAAATCGGGGACGACCTTGTTCGAACGATGCGCCCGGACATCCTCGTGTGGGAGCGGTATTACCAGCGCCTGGCATGGCTAGTGACTGTTGGAGAACGAGTCGAGCCCCGTAAGGCCCCAATCTTCAGAAATGACGAGCCTACGGCTGTGACGATTCGACTCATCGAGGAACTGCGACCGGACTACGTGCTGGTTTCACCTACATGGCACCAGCGCTTATCCCACCTCGTAGACTCCGAGCCCCGCCGGTTCGTGCCCGTGGCCGCCGATAGTTCCTTTCAGCTGTATCGAGTCGTGCCGGCCTCTGCCGGACGCGACTCCAGACTCTGAACGACGCCGGGCAGACGGGCCGTCGCGGGCGCCGGTCGGGACGTACGGCTAGTTCGCGTACCTCGCGCCACGTGCGGCTCCGGGCGCGCGTGTGCCAAACGCCACGTCGCTTCGTTGATGCCCATATTCGTCGGTCGGATACCCCATCGCCAGTCAGACTTCGCTCGTCCTCGGCGAGCTTCGTCTAGGCTCGGGCCTTCGGCCCGAGCCGTTCATGCGAGCGACCCGACCAGCGAAGTCTGTCGCGCCGAAGCTCGCGAAGCAGGCGAAGGCGGACTCACTCATCTCGGCGCCAGTTCGCCGCGCCGCGCGGCCTCGATGGTGGCAATGTCGATCTTCTTCATCGGCATCATCGCCTCGAACGCACGCTTCGCCTCAGCCCCACCAACCGCAAGCGCGTCGGTGAGCACGCGCGGGGTGATTTGCCAGGAGAGCCCCCAGCGGTCCTTGCACCAACCACACTGGCTTTCCGTGCCGCCGTTGCCGACGATCGCGTTCCAGTAACGGTCTGTCTCTTCCTGATTGTCTGTCGCAATCTGGAAGGAAAAGGCCTCGCTGTGTCTGAACGTCGGCCCCCCGTTGAGACCAAGACATGGGATGCCAACAACCGTGAACTCCACCGTCAGCACTTCGCCCTGTTTGCCGCCTGGGTAATCAGCGGGCGCTTTATGAACAGCAGTCACTTCACTATTCGGAAAGGTGGCGGCGTAGAAGCGCGCCGCGTCGTAGGCGTCCTTATCGAACCACAGACAGATCGTATTCTTCGGCTTCATCGTCAATGCCTCCTTGTGCTCGAGTCATGCGCCGTGCGTTGGTAAGTGCATGCAAGGTTTGGACAGCTTACCGAACATCGATTGATGAGGGGAGGTTGCTCATAATGGTGTTCGCTATCGGACAGGTTGTCTCGGACATTGACACTCCGCGTTGTGCTGTGTTCTCCTGATCCCGTCATGTTCGTCACCCACTACCGCGCCGGTTCGTGGATCCCGATGAGTGTCATCGGTCTCGGCTGGTGCGTGCGGGTGACGTAGCTCTTTCACATTCCAAGGGTTTTCAGAAGGGCCGTTACCTCCACCAGGTGACGGCCCTTTTGCTTTTTGGAGGCGAAACACCGCAGGTTTCGATAGTCATGACGACAGCCGACGATCTCACGCGCGATCCGAAGCGGCTTGGGGCGGCGCTCAGGCTCGTACTGCGCCGATACGGACGGCAGATCCGGCGGAGGCCGGCGATTGCGATCCCCGCGCTGATTCTCCCGGGTGTTGCCGACGCTTTGATCTTCTACGCGCCACCCCTTGTCGTGGCGAAGGTGCTCGGCGCCTTTGCACGCAACGAGCAGCCGACAGCGGGAGTGCTGACGCCCTACATCCTCGTTTTTGCCGGCGTTTGGCTGGCGGGTGAAGTGGCATGGCGGCTGGCGATCTGGCTGATGACGCGAATGGAAATACGCGGCATGGAGGCGCTCTACATCGAAGCGATGGACGAGCTGCTGGCGAAGGACCTGGCGTTTTTCCACAACAACTTCGCCGGATCGCTCACCAAGCGCGCGCTCGGTTACGCGCGGCGGTTCGAAGACGTGTTCGACGTCCTCTGCTTCTCCGTGTCGGCCAACCTCATCCCGCTGGGCTTCGCAGCGGTGGTGCTCTGGTCGTATTCGCCGCTGCTGATTCTCATGCTACTCGGGCTGATGGGGGCGACACTGGCGATCGTCTTTCCGCTGATTCGCAGAAGGCAGCGGCTGGTGGACGACCGCGAGGCGGCTTCCAACGTGCTGGCGGGGCACGTCGCAGACTCGATCGCGAACGCCGAGACGGTGCGTGCGTTTGCGCGCGAGCGGGACGAGGCGCGGATCCACGGGCGTAACGTGCTGGACCTCGGGGTGAAGACCATGAGGTCCTGGGATTACCAGAATCTGCGGGTGGACACCATCACGGCGCCGATGCACGTGCTGACGAACACCCTCGGACTCATTGTCGCACTCGTCACGAGCCGGGGAACCGGCGTCGGTCTCGAGGCAGTGTTCATCACCTTCAGCTACTACACGACCGCGACACGAGTGATGTGGGAGTTCAACAGAATCTACCGCAACCTCGAGACGGCGTTGACCGATGCGGCGCAGTTCACCGAACTGCTGCTCGAGCCGCCGTCGGTCGTGGACGTGCCGCAGCCACAGGCGTTTGCCCCTCGCGACTTCAGCGTCGAGCTGCGCGACGTGACATTCGGCTACACGCCGAATCAGCCGCCGCTGTTTCGGCAATTCACGCTGCGGGTGGAGCCGGGCGAGAAGGTGGGGTTGGTCGGCCGGTCAGGCGGCGGCAAGACGACGATCACGCGCCTGCTGCTTCGGTTTGCGGACGTCCAGGCCGGCGCCATTCTGATTGGCGGCCAACCGGTCAATGGGGTTCCGCAGTCGGCGTTGCGCGAACTGATCGCGTACGTGCCACAGGATCCGTCGATGTTCCATCGCTCGATCGCGGACAATATCCGCGTCGGCCGTCCCTCGGCGAGCGACGCGGAGGTGCGCCGGGCCGCGGAGATCGCACACGCGGCGGAGTTCATCGAGGCGCTCCCGGCTGGATACCAGACCTTGGTAGGCGAGCGCGGCGTGAAGCTATCAGGAGGCCAGCGGCAGCGGGTTGCGATTGCGCGCGCGATTTTGAAGGACGCGCCGATCCTGATCCTGGACGAGGCGACCAGCTCGCTCGACTCGGAGAGCGAGGCGCTGATTCAGGACGCTCTCTGGAACCTGATGATCGACCGGACGGCGATCGTCATTGCCCATCGGCTGTCAACGGTGCGACGCATGGACAGGCTCGTCGTCATAGATGGCGGCTGCACGGTCGAGCAGGGAACGCACGACGAACTGCTCCAGGCTCGCGGCCTCTATACGTCTCTCTGGGCGCACCAATCAGGCGGGTTTCTGGGAGACGAGGTCGAGGACGGCGCGGTCGCGTGACAACCCGTTGTTGCAATCACATGCCGTCGTAGCGACCGTTCCGGAATCTGCGGCAATTGCTCATGGCGTCTCAATCAACCGTTGGCGTATGCGTTGCTGGCGGTGCTGCAACGACACGCACTCGCACATTACCCGACGCCATTCTGAGGAACGACGCCATGAGCACGATTACGACGAAAGACGGCACGACGATCTACTACAAAGACTGGGGAACGGGGCCAGCCGTCACGTTCTCCCACGGCTGGCCACTGAACGCTGACGCGTGGGATAACCAGATGCTGTTTCTGGCTCAAAACGGCTTCCGAGTGATTGCTCACGATCGCCGTGGGCACGGAAGGTCGAGCCAGCCCGCGACGGGAAACGACATGAACGGCTACGCCGATGATCTGGCGGCGCTCATCGACGCCCTGGATCTGAGGGACACCACACTCGTCGGTCACTCGACCGGTGGCGGTGAAGTCGCACGCTATATCGGACGCCATGGAACAAAACGTGTCGCGAAGGCGGTCCTGATTGCGGCCGTGCCTCCGCTCATGCTGAAGTCAGCAACAAATCCAGAAGGCCTGCCGGTGGAGGTGTTCAACCAACTTCGCGCCGGAGTAGCCGGCGATCGGTCGCAGTTCTACAGGGATCTCGCCATCCAGTTCTACGGAGCGAACAGGCCTGGCGCAAAGGTTTCACAGGGCATCCTGGATCAGTTCTGGTTGTGGAGCATGCAGGCCGGCGCCAGGGGCGCGTACGACAGTGTCAAAGCCTTTTCGGAAACCGACTTCACCGAGGACCTCAAGAAGTTCGACATCCCAACCTTGGTGATGCACGGAGAAGACGATCAGATCGTGCCGGTGAAGGACTCGGCGAAGAAGTCGGCGCGGCTGATCAGAGGCGCGAAGGAAATTTACTATCCGGGCGCGCCACATGGACTGACCGCGACACTTCAGGACCAGGTGAATAAGGATCTGTTGGGGTTTCTCAAGAGCGCCGCGACAAAAACGGCGGCCGCCTGACCGTCACGCGAATCGGTCGAACCGATAGGCGATCTCTGGACCATCGTCACCTTCGTACGCCAGCTGGCCCATCAAGAGCGCGAACGGTTCCATGTACCGCGCGATTCGCAGAGGTCCGGCATCCATTGGCTCGAAGCCGATATCGGAAATCAACGTCGCGGCGGTGGCCTTGGCACCCCGGTCATCGCCGCAATACGCCATGCTCGGTCGCTTCGCCTTCCGCCTGGCTTCGAACACAGCGAAGAACACTTCGCTCGGTTGCCCTTCGCTTCACGTGCAAGCCGTTTCAATTTCTGATCGCTGCGCGCATAGCTGAAGACGACGTCGTGGCCCGCCCTGCTGAACAGGATGCCGAGCTTGCCGCCCATCAGTCCCGAGCCGAGGATGCCAATATTCATCGCGTCACCCTTCTAGCGGCGCCGGCGCACGTCTACGGCCGCAGCAACGTCTTGATGGCGCGTCGTTCATCCATCGCGCGATAACCTTCCGCGACGTCGCGTAACGGGAGCGAGAGGTCGAACACCTTTCCAGGATTCATCCGGCCGTTCAGAACACGGTCAATCAGGTCCGGCAAGTAACGCCGCACCGGTGCAGGGCCGCCGAGAAGGCGCACATGGCGGAAGAAGAGATCGGCCGCATCGAGCTCAACGCCGTGCGGGACGCCAACGTAGCCGACCGATCCGCCGGGACGCGTGATGCCAATCGCCTGCGCCATCGACTCCGGCGTGCCGACGCATTCGAGCACGGAGTCCGCACCAACGCCGTTCGTCAATGCCTTGATGACCGCAACGCCTTCTTGCCCGCGCTCGCTGACAATGTCCGTCGCACCAAATTCCCGCGCGAGCTGCTGACGCGACTCGTGACGGCTCATCGCGATGATGCGTTCGGCTCCCATCTGCTTCGCGGAGAGCACACCAAGCAGGCCTACTGCACCGTCGCCGACCACGGCAACGGTCGCGCCGCGTTTCACGTTCGCGGCCTCTGCCGCAAACCAGCCCGTGCCCATCACGTCTGAAAGCGCCAGCAGACTCGGGACGTGGTCGGCCGAAGGCATGTCACGCGTCGCCACGAGAGTCCCATCAGCAAGCGGAACGCGCAACAGCGGCGCCTGCGCGCCGACGACGGGCGCGCGGTGTTGACACGACGTCTGGTAACCAAATCGGCAGTGCGGACATGTGTTGTCGGACGCAAAGAACGACCCGATCACGAACTGGCCCTTCTCGATCGACCTCACGCCGCGGCCGATCTCTTCAACGACACCACAGTATTCGTGACCCATTGGCGTCGGGTCCGTAACTTTGTTTGCGCCGCGATACGGCCACAGATCCGACCCGCAGATGCATGTTGCCGACAATCGAATGATCGCGTCGGTTGGGTCGACGATGGTCGGCTCCGTGCGCTCCTCGAACCGAACATCGCGCGGGCCATGTAATACGGCTCCTTGCATGTCACATACCCCGTCTTTCGACTGCGTCGGTCACTGTCCCTCGTACTGTTCGTCGCTGACCTTCTCCAACCAGTCGACCACCTTGCCATCCAACGCCTCGGCGATCGCGATGTGCGTCATCGCCGTCGCCGGCGAGGCGCCGTGCCAGTGCTTCTCACCCGGTTCGAACCACACGACGTCGCCGGGCCGAATGTCCTCGACGGGCTCGCCTTCGCGCTGCACCCGGCCGAAGCCCGACGTGACGATGAGCGTTTGTCCGAGAGGATGCGTGTGCCAGGCGGTCCGTGCGCCGGGCTCAAAGGTGACGATCGCGCCGCCAATGCGCGCAGGCGCGCTTCGCTGAAAAGAGGAATCGATTCGCACCGTGCCGGTAAACCAGTCGCGGGGACCTTTGGCCGATGGCTGTGAGCCGCTTCGCGCAATGTTCATGTCACGTCCTTCGCACCGTTACCACACACGTCGTTGTGGTCACGCCTCAGCGTAACGATGAATTCGGCCGCCGAGGGCTGGAAAGATCAGGATGAGTTTGGTAACTGACGATCACTGACTGGTTGAGCTATCGCGTTCTCCAGAGAGGATCGAGACACGCCGATCGAGATTCTGTTCGTTCGCTGGCTCGACGATGAGCCGGATGCGTGCGGCGACAGCGGCGTCCTCGAACTCCTGGCTCCACGTGATCTCGGTTCCTGCTCGATGCGCAGCCATCGTTACCGTGAGCACGTAGCGCGGCTTCGACACGTGGTGGATGACGATTCTGGACGGAGCGTGCAACTCGAGAAAAGCAACGGCAATCACAGAATACCCGCGACACACTCGCTACGTTCGATCAGCAATCCGTTCTGTGGGAAAGCGCGCGGGTCTGCGTCGCGACGTAGGAGGAAAATACTAGCGGCGACGGGACGACCAGTGGATTGAGCGAATCAGCCAGTTCCCGGCGTCGTGGGTGAGAACCGCCAGTTGTGCACTCACGAAGTTCACCGGGCTGTTCTGGAACGTGCCTTGATATTCCGTCGTCGCGATCACCCACGCTGCATCGCCGTGGAACACGACTCGCCATGGACTTCGGTTTCCGGTGACCTGACTCTCGAACTCGATATCCGCCGGCAGGTGATTCGCTTCGTACTGGGCGCGTGTTTCGAGCGTGCCCGACTCGACGAACACGGCGTCCGGCGCGATGACGCGCATCGCCGCAGTCTTGTCGCCGGTCTTCATTGCCCCATAGAAAGAATCGAGCACAGCCGTCACTTGCGACTCGCGTGACTGCGCCGATACGCACGTCGGCAGCGAAACCACAAGCGCACTCAACATGGCGACACGGCGGAAAGCGGCTATGGTCATGGCACCGGGCCGGAAGTCTAACACCAACGGCGCGCATCAATCGCGATATCGATTCGGTCACTGGGCGGTAGTATCGCGAGCGGATCGCGACGCGTACACCAGTCCTGCGACGACGAGAACGAGCGCGCCGAGCTGCGTCACGAGGAACAGCCACCGGAGATCGCCGCTCAGGATTGCCGGATGAATCGATGCCAGACGCGACCACTGCAGCGCCGCATCGGTGGTGCTCGCGTACGCTCTCGGCATCTCGACCCACGTGCCATGCAGATCGATGGCGACAAAGAGGGCGGCCAGCCCACCGACGGCGACCGTTGCGAGCCGGCTGTTGATCGCTTCGAGTCCACGCGCCAGCAGCACGAACAGAAACGGCAGCGCCGTCATGAAGTACCACGGATTGGTCATCGACTGCCCGAATACCGCGTTGCTGACGACCGCGTGGTGGATTAAACCGAGCACCGTAAAGATCACTGCGGCTGCGCATACAGCCAATCCAGCCGCCGCCTGACTGAGGACGCGGGGAACAGAGACCACAGGTTCGACTGGCCGCCATCGGCGGAGCATCGCGACCACCCCACCAACCGCCGCAGCGGCCAGCAGGATTCGCCAGTACCACCCGTACAAATCGGCGAGCGACTTCTGCATAGGCAGAAAGCTCCATCCGCCCACCCAGGGTCGTCCGGGAACGAACAGTGTGTCGATGAGCGGCGGCCAACGCAGGTGTTCAAGCGACGACAACAACTTCCCGGCGACCGGGCCATCCGCCGCGAGCTGGAGCGATTCCTGTGTCGTGATGATCGCCCCATAGTGACGATAGCTCCACAACCACAGTGGCGCCACGAGAAGCAGCAACACGAGCGCCGCAATCGCCGTCACTCGGCACAACCGACCGGCGGCGACTCCGTCCGCCCACCCGATCAACGGCAACCCGAGGACGAGCACAGGAATCAATGTGAGGCCCGTCTGTTTACTCCAGATGCTCGCCGCGATGCACGCAGCCGCCATCACGCCTCGAGTGAGCAGCGTACGTCGGTCGGCGAGCACGAGCAGACTGATTCCCGCAATGCCGGTCGCGAGCGCGAGCGCGTCGTTCGCGACGCGCGCGACGTTTTGAAAAAACAGCGGATGCAGGCAGACCAACGCGAATACCGCGACCCTGGGCGCGAATACCGGCATCAGGCGTTCGAGGGCACCGGCAAACAGCACGAGGCCAATCGCGGCGAGGAGCAGGTTCATCGTCCGGATGGCGTAGATAGCCCCCAACGGATGTTTTCTCTTCAGCGCGTGCCAGATAGGTACGTCGAGTGCGTAGGCGAGCGGCGGATGCTGCGCTTGGTAGAGTCGCGGTGAGGAAAACGACCCTCGGTCCGTAGCCGCGGTCGGCGCCGGTGCGTTCCAGAAGTCACCGTAGGACAACGCACCCCAATCGCGCACCTGATCGCCGCCCCATCGAGAGTGGGGCATGGCGATCACCAGCGGACGGATCGCGAGAGGCACCCGCGTCGCAGTGCTGAATACCGGAATGGTGCTCGTCTGATCGAGATAGGCGATGTAACCGAGGTGCTGGTATTCGTCCCACCCCTCGAACGGTGGAAACACGGACAGGTACAGCGGGGCTCGCGCGAGGAAGGCGATGATGAGCAGGCCGGCGACGAGCCACCAGGCACGCGAGCCACTCTGCTCGCGCGAAATCACGGCACCAACTCCGACGTCGCTTCTTTCGCTTACCGTGGAGTCGTCGGTCATCGAGCCCCGCGAGTCTACTCGACTCGCAGGGCTCGTTCACCTAAGGCTGAATAGGGCCAATGTTGGTCCAACTGGAGCCTGTCCACGGGGCTACCCATTGCCACCAGTTGCCGTCGAGACCGAAGACGTAGATCGTGGTGTTCTTCCACAGGATCTTCGAGCCCCACACTGAGCCTACTTGGAGGCCATTGCGACGAACTGACTTATCGGACCCGATCGTCCACACCGCGCCGTTGTTGTCGACGATCTGTGACGCGGTCGTCGGAACCATCGTGCCACTGGCGGATGACGACCCCGAACTGGGAGCGCTGCTGCCTGAGCCAGGCGTGTTTGGCCCCACGTTGCTCCACGTCGAGCCTGTCCATTGCCACCAGTTGTTGTCGAACCCGTACGCGTAGATGGTGCTGTTCTTCCAATAGATCCTCGAGCCCCATGCTCCGCCGACTTGCGTATTGTTGCGACGAATCGACGTATCGGTTCCAATCGTCCACACGGCCCCGTTGTTATCGACGATCTGTGGCGCCGTCGTCGGA
>Ga0207701_10000443_pt1 | contig 42871 bp, 31 predicted proteins | sample KBSSwiSSwithPhiX_FD_184294 | JGI IMG/M metagenome (GOLD analysis project Ga0207701, IMG submission 184294) | Switchgrass rhizosphere bulk soil microbial communities from Kellogg Biological Station, Michigan, USA, with PhiX - S5 (SPAdes) (version 2) | ecosystem: Environmental > Terrestrial >... | reverse complement strand
CAGTCAGGCAAGGGCGGGTCTGAAGCCCCGCCGCCACGTACGTCAATTTTTGGTCTGAAACAGCTCGCGCGCGAGGGCTTCCGGCGTGGTGACCGGCGTGCGACACGCGAAATCGCGGCAGACATACGCCGCTGCCTGGCCGTCAACCGGGTGCATTGCCGACAGGAACGGCGCCACAGCGGCGAACCGCTCCGGCGCGCCCGGGCCGAGCGTCAGCACGAGCGAGAACGGGCGGTACGCCCCCGCGGCAACATCGAAGAGCTTTGATGCACCAGGGCCGTCTCCGGTGATCACGATCTGCTGGAGGCCGGCCGCGTAGGTGGAAAGCGCTGCGGCCATCATCGGCACTGCGCGGCCGATCTGCTCGAGCCGCTGGCCGAAAAGGCGCAAGGTCTTCTCGATGCGATCGTTCCACGTCGAGTCGTCATGCAGGTGCGACAGGACAATCAGGTTCAGCACCGAGACCGAACTTGCCGAGGGCTCTGCACCGTCGTAGTCCTCCTTCATGCGCAAGAGGACGGTGGGGTCCTCTCCCGTCGTGCCGAACCAGCCTCCGGACGACTCGTCCCAGAAGAGTTCGTCCTGGCGTTTCTGGAGTGCAATCGCCCAGGCCAGCCACTCGGGGTCCGCATCAGCCTGGAACAGCTCCAGGAGCCCGAAGACCATGTAAGCGTAGTCGTCGGCATACCCGTCGATCTCCGCGTGACCATCGCGGTACCTGCGGAGAAGGGTCTGTGAGTCGGCCTTCCACAGCGTGGTCCGGATGAACGTCGCCGCACGACGCGCCGCGTCCAGATAGGCGGTCCCGAGTGTCTCGCCGTCGTCCACCAGGGCGCGCATGACACGCGCGGCCCTGGCGAACGCCGCGATCATCAAGCCGTTCCACGACGTGAGAACTTTGTCGTCGAGGTGCGGCCTCGGCCGCTGGAGCCGGGCCTGGAACATGAGGAGCCTCGCGCCGTTCAGCGCCTCGGTAACTGCCTCTGACGCATGCCCAAATTCCTCAGACAGGTCGGCGACTGATCGGGCCACGTACAGCAGGTTCTTGCCCACGAATTCCTGCTGTGGATCCACCGGCGCATTCCCATCAGGCTCGACGCCGAACCGGCGCTTCACGAGCGGCGCCGCCTCGCCGAGCAATTCGTCGAGTTCCGCCGCGCGCCACAAGTAGAACGCGCCCTCCATCTTGTGCGCGCCGGCCGCACCAGCCTGCTCTGGAGGAATGCTGTCGGCATCCTCCGCCGAGTAGAAGCCTCCGCCTTCGCCAGTCATCTCGCGCATGACATAGCGGAGCGTGTCCTCGGCGACCTCGAGGTGGAACGGATCGCCAGATGCCTGCGCTCCCTCGAGATAAGCGAGCACCAGCTGCGCCTGGTCGTACAGCATTTTCTCGAAGTGAGGCACCCGCCAGGCGGCGTCGACCGAGTAGCGGTGAAAGCCGCCACCGATGTGGTCGCGCATGCCGCCGACGGCCATCGCGCGCAGCGTGCTGAGCACCATCTCCTTCGCGTCGGCGTTGCCCGTCCGCACGTGCTCTCGCAGAAGGAACAGCAACTCGCTCGGCCGCGGAAACTTCGGTGCGTTGCCGAAACCGGCGTGCCGGCGGTCGAAGGCGTTGAGAAACTGCGTGGCAATGCCCGCGAGCAGTTCGGGAGCCGGAATCTCCGCATTTGGGGCCGACTGCACCGAGTTCTTCAACTGCTCGGTCACCGAACCTGCCGAGTGCTCGATCTGATCGCGCTTTTGCTTCCACGCCTGGTGCAACTCGCGGAGGATCTCGATGAACCCTGGACGGTTCCATTTCGCCGACGGCGGGAAGTAGGTGCCTCCGTAGAACGGTTTCAGTTCAGGCGTGAGCCAGACGCTCATGGGCCAGCCGCCAGAGCCGGTCGTTCCCTGCACGAACGCCATGTAGACGCGGTCCACGTCGGGCCGCTCCTCGCGGTCCACCTTCACCGGGATGAAGTTCTCGTTGAGGAACGCGGCTATCGCCTGATCCTCGAACGACTCGTGCTCCATCACATGACACCAGTGACAGGTCGAGTAGCCGACCGATAGAAAGATCGGCTTGTCCTCCTTGCGCGCACGCGCGAACGCTTCGTCGCCCCACGCATACCAATCGACCGGATTGTTCGCGTGCTGGAGCAGATACGGGCTGCGCTCGCGCGCGAGGCGGTTCATGACGGAATTATGACATGCGGTAGAATCGCGACATGACCAACCCAGCTCCGCTGTCCGAGAAGCGGGCAGCGATCCTGGTTGAAGAAGACTTCGAAGATCGCGAACTTCCGCAGTTGCTGGAATTACTGCGGGCAACGGGAATGATCGTGACGGTGGTCGGTCCACTCGCCGACACCGACTATCGCGGCAAGCGGCTCGAGGCGATCGTTCGCTCCGACCTCGCGGCTGGCAAAGCCCGGATTGGAGACTTCGACATCGTCGTTGTCCCTGGCGGATATGCTCCCGATCGGATCCGAATGCGGCACGCAATGGTGGACCTGGTGCGCGACGCACTCGAGAGCGGAAAGCCGGTCGCCACGATCGATCGCGGCGCACAACTGTTGATTACTTGCAATGCGCTGCGGGGCCGCACCGCCACGTGCTGGCCGTCCATTGCGATTGACGTCAAGAATGCGGGCGGCAAGTACGTGGACCGGCCGGTCGTCGAAGACGGCCCGGTTATTACGGCACGCAAGTGGGATGACGTGCCTGCGCTAGCCGACGTCATCGTGCGCGTGCTCACCAACGGCGCCCGCGGCTGACTCGAGTGGCATTGGGCGGGCTAGAGACCCGCCGCCACGTATTACACCAATCGCTGATCTGAACTTCTCAATTCTAAGTTCTGATTCCAAGTTCTATTTAGAGTTGGTTGCAAAATTGGCGTGGCGTCGGGTCTTTAGACCCGACGACGAGGGCCGACCGAGGTGAAACAAGGGCGGGTCTGAAGACCCGCCCCCACGTACGTCAATTTTGAAACGCGCTCTTAACCTCTTGGCCGCGGCCCGTAGGCGCGATCGCGCGACCACTACCTGAGTTCGAACTACAAAAATTGTTCAGAAGTCGCGAGTCGTGTCGACGTTTGTCTGACAGGCCTCGCTCTTTAGTCCTAGTCATCTGCCGTTCGGTATAGGAAACCCATCCTTCGCAAGTTGAGATCCCAATCTGATGCGGCCGCAACCGGTGGCCTGTAAGTTCTGCCAGCGTTGGGTTGAAGGCCGAAGGCGACTCGCTAACGTCCCCCCAACGGGCGGCGAATCGAGATCAGAGTCGACCGTAAGGAAAGCTCACTGTAAGTGACAGGGCGAAGCTACGTGCCAGCAGCCACACACACGACGGTTCCAGCGAAGCGCGGTGCTGCGCACCCCAGGGTGGCGCATCGAAGTGAAGGTGCGAGATAGCCGTGCAGATACAAGCCCACACGTGGCATGACGTCACCAGAATTCTGCGGCGCCGATGGTGGCAGCTGGCCGTACCCCTGGCGGCGGGAACGCTCATCGGCGTGGTCGCATATCGATCGGTGCCGAGCCGTTACCAGGCTGAGACCGTGATCATGCTCGTCCAGCAGGACGTCCCTGAGACCTACGTCAAGGCGCTCGTAGGTGGAGCGGCGAATGACCGGCTCCGTGCCGTGACCGAGCAGATCCAAAGCCGGTCCTCGATAGAGACGATCATCCGCGAGTTCAATTTGTATCCCGCTGAGCGGTCCGCTGAGATCGACGACGAGCGCGTCGATCGAGCGCGGACAAGTATCGACGTGAAACTGGAGGGGAACGATTCGCTCTTCCGCCTGAGCTACGTTCACGCCAACCCTGTTGTCGCGCAACGCGTCGCGAATCGCCTTGGCGCGCTGTACATGGCGGGGAAGCAGGATGACCGCGAGCGAGCCGTCCAGGGAACGACGCGCATCCTCGATACGCAGCTGCAGGATGCGAAGCAGCGATTGATGGCGCACGAGAAGCGTCTCGCCGATTACAAGCGCCAGCATGCGGGCGAGTTGCCGTCACAATTCCAGGCAAACCTCCAGGTCGTGCAGACCGCCCAGTTGGAGCTGCATTCGACGCTCGACTCAATCAGCCGCGCGCACGAACGACGACAGGCCGTTGAGCGGCAGCTCTCCAACGAGCGGATGTTGCTGGAAAGTAGTGACGCCTCGCCGAAAGGCCCGGACACTCTGCCTTCCTCACCGCCTGTCATTCAACTCGACGCCGCACGATTGAAGCTCGCGGAGTTGAAACGGACCTACACCGGTAATCATCCCGACGTATTGGAGGCCGAGGAGCAGGTCCGCGAGCTAGAGGCGCGGGTCGCAGAAGAAGGTTCACGCCTTCCAGGACCGGCGCCTGATAAGCCCTTGTCCGCGGAAGAGCAGAGCGCGTCCAGGCGGATCGATGCCCTGCAGGACGACCTGACGACCATAGACCGTCAACTCGCCTCTGCTGAGGAGGAGGAGAATCAACTGCGCCGCGTCATTGCGGAGCACCAGTCGAGGGTCGATCTGCTCCCGACACGGGAGACTCAGCTCGTGGAGCTGACGCGCGACTACGCCGCGCTGCAGGAGACGTACTCCAGCCTGTTGCAGCGGCGAGAGGACGCCGAGCTCGCCGGGAAGGTCGAGCGTGGGCAGGCGGGAGAGCAATACAGGATTCTCAGTCCGGCCTCCCTGCCAACACAGCCCGCGAACCGCCGCATTCGCCTGGCGGTCCTGTTGAGTGGCCCGATCGCGGGCGTTGCCGTGGGGCTTTTGCTGGTCGGCTTCCTGGAGATGAGGACCGCCACCTTCATACGCGAGGAAGATGTCAACCGCGTCCTGTCGCTGCCGGTGCTCGCGCTGGTGCCGCGCATGGACGTGGTCGTCATCGTCGTTCTTCCGCTCGCCGGGCTGTTATCACTGGTCTGCACATAGCCCGCGCTCGAGAGTCCATCATGTATCAAGAGTTCTTCGGACTGCAGGCGATGCCGTTCGAGCTGGCGGCAGACCCTAAATACCTGTACCGTTCCGCGGGTCACGCCGAGGCTCTGGCCAATCTGCAATATGGTCTCTCGGCCGCGAAGGCCATAACCCTGCTTATCGGCGAAGCTGGTACCGGCAAGACCACGCTGCTCAACGCTGCGCTGAGCGCGGACATGTGTCGCCAGGTTCGCAGCGTGTGCATCAGCAATCCCACGCTCACTCGAAGTGAATTCATCGAGCTCCTCGCGCTGCGATTCGATCTGAGCAGCCGCGCCTCCCAGTCAAAAACCGCGTTGTTGTCGGAACTGGAGGCGGTCATCCGGGACCGCAGGGCCCGCGGCGAGATCACGGGTCTGATCGTCGATGAAGCGCAGAGCCTGAGCAGTGACCTGCTCGAGGAGTTCCGGCTCCTGGCCAACCTGGAGAGCGGGAGCAGCAAGCTCCTGCCGCTGGTGCTCCTCGGACAACCCGAGCTCGCGGTTCGCCTCGAAAGCGGCGATCTACGGCAGTTGAAACAACGCATTGCGCTGCGATGTGACCTGCTGCCGTTCACGCTGAGCGAGACCGTCGGCTACGTGGCAACACGCATCCGGTCCGTGGGCGGCGATCCCACCCGTTTGTTCACACGCGACGCGATGATCCTCATCCACGAACATTCCCGCGGCATTCCTCGAACCATCAATGTGCTGTGTGACAACGTCCTGGTCCAGGCCTACGCGCTCGGCCGCTCCATCGTCGACAGCGCGATGGTCCTGGACGTCTGTCGAGATTTCCGTACGACGCCTCGAGGACAGGAAACGGACCATGGCGATGCGGGGCGGCACGCGACACTGTCACCGAATGCGGCGGCGCCCGTTGATGACAGCAACGCGACATCGCCCGGCATGACGACGCTCGGAGCTCGCGTGCTGCGAGAGGTGGCGCAGGCGAACCGATGAGCAGGGTAGAGGAGGCGCTGCGCCGTGCCGGTACGCTGCCGGCCACCGTCGAACGGCTGGACCTGGCGGGCGGCCGGCTGCAGCACTATGTCGGTGAACGTCGGGTTGCCCCTTTTAACATTCCGGCTGTCCCTGCTCCAACTCTCCCTGCTCCAGTTGTCGCGTCTCCAGACGTCCCCGCGCCAGCCGTTTCCGCTGCGGCCGGCACTTCGCCCTTGTCGCCGGCACCGCCGCCGAAGGCGCGCATCACAACGTTACGTCCGCTGGATCTGGCGCTCGCGTCCAGGACGGTGGTGGGCAACGCGCCACCGATGCTGGTGGAGCAGTTCCGGCGACTTGCGGTGGCGGTTCATGAGCTCCATGTCGAACAGGATTTACGACTGCTGCTGATCACCAGCGCGCTACCGAGCGAAGGGAAGACCCTTACGGCGATCAATCTTGCCCTGACCCTCAGCGAGTCCTGTGAGCGCCGCGTGCTTCTCGTCGACGCGGATATCCGACGCCCGTTCATTCACAGGGCATTCAACCTGCCAAACGATCACGGACTCGGATTCGCGCTCGCGGCTGGCGAGCAGGACCTGGCGCCGGTTCAAGTGTCCGAGTATCTCAGTGTCGTCCCCGCCGGAGATTGCACCCAGCCGATGGCCCTCGCTTCCGATCGACTGGGACCGCTGCTCGACCGGGCGGCGAGGAAGTTCGACATCGTTCTCATCGATGCGGCTCCCGTCGGCCTGATGCCAGACGCCAGGCTGCTTGCCCGGCTCACCCGGGCGGTGCTTTTCGTGATCGAAGCGCACACGACGCCGCAGTCGCTGGTCAGCCGGGCTATCGCCGACATAGGGCAGGAGTTTCTCATCGGCACGGTGCTCAACAGGGTAGAGGAACACGACATCCCCACGGCCGGGTACTACAACCAATACACACGCGTGGCGATGCCGGACCAGGCGGATGCGCCATGACAACCCATTGCTCCTGTCGGGTCGTGCTGCGAAGCCGGGAACGGTGCGTCCACAACCAGGAGGCTCTCCGTTACTTCCTGGACCTGGAGCGCGCGCGTGCGGCACGTCGCCAGGGCCGGGTGCTCGTCGCGCTGGTTGCGGTGAAAGGCACCGGCGGTCAGTTAGCGCCGCCGGTGGCGGACGGCATCTTCGGCGGTCTGTGGAACGGGCTTCGCGAGGTCGACGTGGTCGGATGGCTGTGCGATGGCCGGATGGCGGGTGCCATTCTGACCACCGGAGCTCGCTGGCCGACCGACGAAGAGGCACGGAGCATCGCTCGAAGACTGCAGTCGGCGATCCACGCAACAGTCGCAGCCGATCTCGCAGATCGCGTCAGGGTCCGTGTCATCGGCTGTCGCCCAGGTAACCAGGCCGCGTGATCCATGAGTCCTCGGCGCCTTTCCAACGGGTATTCGCTAGCAGCCGTCGGCGCGGCTCTGCCGCGCGCCTCGAACAAGCCCGGCTCGAGCCACCCGCTATTCGCACGCTCGGCAACGCGGGAGCCCCGGCATCATCTGCTGTCGCAGGACCTGTTCGCCGACGTCCTGGCGCGCCAGCGGAAGCGAGCCGACAGGTACGAGGAGGCCTTCGTGCTGCTGCTGGTTGACAACCGTTTCCGTTCCTCGAGGCCGCTCTCAGTTGGTGTCCGCAATGCCGTCCTGAACGCCGGGCTCACAGACGCAGTGTTCGGATGGCACTCCGCGACGACACTCGGCGTGATTCTGCCGGACGCTGCTGGCGAGCACTGGCGATCGATCGTCCGTTCCGCCCTGGCCAGATCCCTGGGCCCGGGAATCCTGGCGCGATTGTCGATTCGCACCTATCGCTTCGCGCCCGGCCGGCCCGAGCCGACAGGCCCCGAAGGCATCCGTGAGCTGCGGCCGCCTCTTGCGGCGTTCCATGCAGAACAGCCGCGCGGGTATCGAATGAAGCGCCCGCTCGACGTGGCCGGTAGCGCGGTGCTGATCCTGCTGCTCGTTCCCGTCTTCCTTCTGGTGGCGGCGCTGGTGAAACTCACGTCACCCGGTCCGGTGCTCTTTCGCCAGACGAGAGTGGGACATGGCGGCCGTAACTTCACGATGCTGAAGTTCAGGACCATGCGTGTCGACGCCGACCAGGCCCTTCACCACCAGTTCGCGACACGATTCATTCGTTCGAGCGCTGACATGTGCCGCGACGGGTGCGCGGTATTCAAGCTCACCAACGATCCGCGGGTCACGCCCATCGGCCGCTTCCTGCGTGAGACCAGTCTCGACGAGCTGCCGCAGTTCTGGAACGTACTCCGCGGCGATATGTCACTCGTCGGCCCGCGCCCGCCACTGCCCTATGAAGTTGAGCACTATCGCGCGTGGCACTGGCACCGGGTGCTCCACGCGAAGCCGGGCCTCACGGGGCTGTGGCAGGTGGTCGGCCGCAGCCGGACGACATTTGACGAGATGGTGCGGCTCGATTTGCGATACGCGCGCACCTGCTCGCTTCGAAGCGACCTCGAAATCCTGCTCGCCACGCCCGCTGCCGTGGTGTCCAGACGGGGCGCAGCGTGAGCGGACACAACACACGCACATAGCGAGCTCGCCGCGCGGAGGCCAGCTCGCGTTATCTGAGAGGGATCAATGGCGGATCTACATGTTGAAGTCGCCGATCTCGTGGCAATTGCGCCGGACGTCCGGCTGGGAGAAGGCGTCAGGCTGGGCAAGTTCATCAATCTATACGGGTGCGTAATCGGCGACGAAAGCCGCGTGGGAGCGTTCGTTGAAATCCAGAAGGATGCCACGGTCGGACGCCGCTGCAAGATCTCCAGCCACTCGTTCATCTGCGAGGGCGTCACGATTGAGGACCGCGTCTTCATCGGCCACGGCGTGATGTTCATCAACGATTTGTACCCACGCGCGACGACTCCGCTCGGCGAACTGCAGAGCGCGCAGGACTGGACGGTCGAGCGGACGCTCGTCAAAGCCGGCGCGTCGATCGGGTCCGGAGCGACGATCCTTGGCAACGTCGTGATCGGTGAAGACGCGATTGTGGGAGCAGGCAGCGTTGTTACGCGGGATGTGCCTGCGAATGCGGTGGTGGCCGGCAATCCCGCAAAGCTGCTACGCACATTGGAACCCGCGACACGAACCGGGAGTGCGGAATGATCAGTAACGAAGTCCACACGACAACTGATTCCGCCGTGGCGGGAACGATAGCGGAACACGTGCGGATCGCAAGGCAGGCTGCGCAGTCCAGCGCGCCGGCAGTCGTTCGAGTCGGCGTGATTGGATACGGGTACTGGGGGCCGAATATCGTCCGTAACCTGCAGGGGCTCGAGAATGCGGAGGTGGCGGTGGTCTGCGACCGCAGCCCGGGCGCGCTGCGCCGGGTCGGCCGCGCCAATCCGGCGCTACGAGTCACAGCCGACGCTTCGGACGTGCTCCAGTCGGCGGACATCGACGCCGTCGCCGTGGTGACACCAGTCTGGACGCACTTCGACCTGGCGAAGGCGGCGCTCGAAAACGGCAAGCACGTATTCGTTGAAAAACCCTTTACGGCCACGCCGCACCAGGCCGAGGAACTGATTCAGCTTGCCGAGCGGAACAACCTGAAGATCATGGTCGATCACACATTCCTGTTCAGCGGCGCCGTGAGGAAGATTCAGGAGATTGTCGATGCGGGCACGCTGGGCCCACTCTATTATTTCGACTCGACGCGGGTGAATCTCGGGCTGCTTCAACATGACGTCAGCGTGGTGTGGGATCTGGCGCCACACGACCTGTCGATCATGGATCACATCCTCGCGGAACGGCCCGAGGCGGTCGTGGCCACCGGCGGCACCCATCTGAACGGCCACGCGGACATGGCCTTCATCACCATCTACTTCCGCCGCAACATCACCGCGCACGTCAACGTCAACTGGCTGTCGCCGGTCAAGATGCGCACAACGCTGATCGGCGGACGGGACAAGATGCTGGTGTGGAACGATCTTGAAGTCGACGAGAAGATCAAGGTCTACGACAAGGGCGTCAACATCACCAGCCCGGAGGGGGCGTACGAGCTGTTCATCAGCTATCGCTCGGGCGATGTCTGGGCGCCGAAGTGCGATCAGGCTGAAGCACTGACGGTCGAACTCCAGTACTTCGTGGACTGCATTCTGAACGATGTCACGCCGATGAACGACGGGGCGGCGGGCCTTCGAGTGGTCCGGCTCCTGGAGGCGGCGGAGCGCTCGTTAAAGGACCGGGGCCGCCTTGTCTCGCTCTAGCTCCCCGACCCTTTCTCTTCTTGACGTGAACGAGAACTGGCTCTCGCCGGAAACCACGCCAGCCGGAGGAGCCGCGGAGTACTTTCGGTTGAGCGGGACCCCGAGTCCCACCACGGTTTCCGGTTCGTGTGTCTCGCAGGGTTACTTCAGTTATGAAGGCATCACCTGTTACGGTCGAGCGGCAACGGTGATTCCATCCCTGGAGTTCGGAGACCTTCCGGCCGTTGCTGCTGACGATGACTCATCGCAGCTGCCGTTTGCCGTCGAGGAGGTGGTGCGCAATCTGCGGGAGGAACGTTATCAGGCGCCAGCTGACGGGATGGCTGGCCGCAGTCCAGGAAGTGAGTTCGTGCGGTCGGCCTACTACGCGGCGCGGCCGCTGCTACCTGTCATGGTCAGGCGACACCTTCAGAAGTTCAGGTTGCGCGGATGGCAGGACATTCCATTCCCTTCCTGGCCGGTCGATTTCAGCGTGGACCGTCTTCTCGAACGCGCACTGATCGCGGAGATGCGCGCCCGGAACGTATCCGAACTGCCCTTCGTGTGGTTCTGGCCGGACGGCGCCAGGAGCGCCGTCATGATGACTCACGATGTCGAGGGGTCAGTGGGCCGTCAATTTGCCGACGAGCTGATGGATATTGACGACGCCGCCGAGATCAAGGCGGCGTTCCAAATCATCCCGGAAGGGCATCACCGCCACAGCGTCGGGCTCATGGAGAGGATGCGTTCCCGCGGCTTCGAAGTGAACGTCCACGACTTCAATCACGACGGCGAGTTGTTTCGGTCCAGAGAACGCTTCCTGCGTCGTGCGCCGCTGATCAACAACTACGCGCGCGAGATGGGCTGTCGCGGATTTCGCTCTGGCGCGCTTTATCGTGAACAGAGCTGGCTCGTCGATCTCGACTTTGCGTACGACATGTCCGTGCCCAACGTTGCCCACCTCGAACCTCAACGCGGGGGCTGCTGCACTGTCATGCCGTACTTCGTGGGGAACGTCCTTGAGTTGCCGCTGACGACGGCGCAGGATTATTCGCTCTTTCATATCCTGGACGACTACTCAATCGATATCTGGAAGCGTCAGCTGAACCTCATCCTCCGATGGCATGGCCTGGTTAGTTTCAACGTTCATCCAGACTATGTGAGCGAGCCACGGGCGAAGGCAGTCTATCTGCAGTTGTTGGCGCATCTCAGTTCACTGCGGGAACAGGAGAACCTCTGGGTCGCGCGTCCCGGCGAAATCGAGCGCTGGTGGAGGAGTCGATCTCAGATGGCGGTGGTGTCCCGAGCCGGCGCCTGGATGATCGAGGGTCCGGACAGTTCGCGGGCGCGATGTGCCTGGGCGAAGCTTCGAGGTCATTCGGTCGAATACCACGTTGAAGTGGCGACCAGGCGCTGCGCGGAGGCCGCAACGGCATGAGAGTGTCGAGCCTTGATCCGACCGTGGATCCTCGATGGGCGGAATTTGTCGGGCGTCACCCGCGGGCGAGCGTGTTCCACACACCTGGGTGGCTCGCGGCCTTGCAGGACGCTTATCAGTTTCGGCCCCTGGCATTCACCACGACGGCACCGGGGTTACCGATGCAGGACGGCATCGTGTTCTGCGAAGTCCGGAGCTGGATCACCGGTACTCGCCTCGTGTCGCTGCCGTTCTCGGATCACTGTGATGTGCTCGCGGACGATGCCGGATGTTCCGCGGCGCTTCTCGAGCACGTGCTGAGTCAGCGCGCCGCAAATGGATGGAGATACGTGGACATCAGGGAACGGGTGCCGGGAGCCGCGCTTCCTGGATTGTCTGTTTCCGACACGCCATGGGAACACGTACTTGACCTGCGCGCGGGTTCGGCCGAGGTCTTCAGAGGTTTTCATCACAACTCCATCCAACGCAAGATCCGGCGGGCCGAGCGCGAGGGGGTCACGTGCGAGGAAGGTTGCACCGAGGCGCTGCTGACGGAGTTCTACAGCCTCGTCGTGCAGACACGCCGACGGCACGGCATTCCCCCGCAGCCTCTGTTCTGGTTCCGCGCGCTTCTCAACAGGCTCGGAGACGTGGTGACAGTGCGAGTCGCACGCGCGCGGGGGCGGCCGATTGCAAGCATCTTGACGCTTCGGCACCGCGACACGCTCGTATACAAGTACGGCGCTTCGGATGCGAGCGCCCACTCCCTGGGTGCGATGCCGCTGCTCTTCTGGAAGACGGTTCAACACGCCTGCGCCACCGGCTGCCTGGCGCTCGACCTGGGACGGTCCGAATCCGATCACCAGGGACTCGTCACGTTCAAGGAGCACCTGGGAGGGGTCGGCACCATGCTCACGTACCGATCCTCCCGTCGCTCATCAGGAAGTCGAAGCAATTTACGAGCTCTGCTCGCGCCCTGGTCAAGGGACTTCATGGAACGCGTACCAGAGCGGTGGTGTGTCGCCGCGGGCCGGCTGCTCTATAGACACGTGGGCTGAACTGTCCCTCAGCGAGGCTAGATACATGAATCAAACGCCCGTGCCGTTCCTGGATCTTGTGACACCGCATCTGTCGCTCGAAGAGGAGCTGGTGGAAGCTTTTCGAGAGGCGCTTCGTTCCGCAGCGTTCATCGGCGGCCTGCAGGTCGAGGGTTTCGAGCGAGAGTTCGCGGAGTATTGCGGCACCCGATATTGTGTTGGCGTGGCGAACGGTACCGATGCAGTCCGCTTCGCCTTGATGGCGTCAGGTGTGGGCCGTGGTGACGCGGTCATCACGGTCTCACATACGTTCATTGCGACCGTCGAAGCGATCAGCCAGGCAGGTGCGGAAGCGGAGTTCGTCGACATCGACGAACACACGTATTGCATGAGGCCGGAAGCGTTAGGCGCCTATCTTGATTCCTGCACGAAGGACCCGCGTAGCGGCCGGCCGATCGGCCGCCATTCGGGCCGTCCCATCCGTGCGATCGTGCCTGTCCACATCTACGGGCAGGTTGCAGACATGGATGCGATCCAGGCCATTGCCGACGCGTACGACCTGATCGTGATCGAGGACGCCTGCCAGGCGCACGGAGCTGAATACCGATCGCAGCACGGAGGCTGGCGTCGGGCGGGGTCCTTCGGGCGGGCTGCAGCGTTCAGCTTCTACCCTGGCAAGAACCTGGGTGCGTGCGGCGAAGCGGGGGCGGTGACCACCACCAACGAGCAGATCGCGAGAACGATCAAGATGCTGCGCGACCATGGGCAGGCGCAGAAGTACTACCACGACATCGAGGGATACAACGGCCGGCTCGATGCGATCCAGGCCGCGTTCCTCCGAATCAAGCTGCGGCACTTGTCGGAATGGAACGATCAGAGGCGGGCTGCCGCGGCGCGGTACAACACGTTGCTGTCCGCCGTTACCGGTCTTCGTCTGCCCTGCGAACCTCCAACATCGAAGGCGATCCATCACCTCTACGTCGTGCGCACAGCGCATCGCGATTTGCTTGCCGAACGTCTGAAATGGGACGGGATTCATACGGGGCTGCACTATCCGGTGCCGGTACACCTGCAGAGGTGCTACCACGAGCGGGGTTACCAGCGCTCGGAGGTGCCGGTTACCGAAAAGGTTTCAGGCGAGATTCTGTCGCTCCCGATGTTTCCAGGCATCACTCTGGAGCAGCAGCAACGCGTGGCTGGGGCGATGGTTGCTTTCGGCCGGAATTCGGACGAGCACCGGTCTTCCTCAGTTCGTTCAGCGTAACCACGGCTCACCTTTCTGGACGGAATGTTCACCGGTGCCGCACGCCTTCTATAGGGCACTCGGGTAATTCGATGCACAAAGCAGCCGATCGCCGGCGGCGCACAACGCGGCCCGGCGACTCGCTCCCGAACTCGTCCTCCAGCACGCCAGGTCGGACATCTGTCTGCATGCTTGCGTACGCGCTGTACATGACTGACGCCAGGATCAAGGCCTATGTCAACAGTCTGGAGCGCAGCGGCGCACGCGTAGACGTCCTGGTTGTGCGCGAGAAGGGGCAGCGGCGCGTCGAGCAAATCGGCACTACCCGCGTTTTTCATCTCACCACCCAGTACAGAGGCAGCAGCCCGATCCGATACATCCTGTCCTACCTCAAGTTCTTCGCCGCCAGCCTGCTTACGCTTACCTATCTGGCGACCACGAATCGCTACTCCGCCGTGCATGTTCATAACATGCCGAATCTTCTTGTCTTCGCCGCCGCCGTCCCGCGACTTCTAGGTACCAGATTGATACTGGACGTTCACGACCTGATGCCACCCAGCTACATGGCGAAGTTCTCTGTTGACGCCGGGCATCCGTTGGTCAAGTGCCTGGTTTTAGAACAACGGTTTGCCGCGCTCATGGCGACGCACGTCTTTTGCGCCGACCACGCGCAGAAGCAGTACCTGGAATCTGTTTGCAAGGTCCCTTCGACGAAGATTTCCGTAATTCTCAATTTACCGAACGAGGACCTGTTCATTCGATCCGTGGGTCCAACACGATCGTCGGAACGGTTCGAACTCGTGTATCACGGCACCATCGCTCGACGCCTCGGGATTGACATCCTTCTCGAGGCAATTGCGATGGTTCCGGTCGATATTCCCGTGCGCCTCTCCATCTACGGGTCCGGCGACTACTTGCCGGAGGCGCTCGCGATTGCTCAGAGGCTTGAACTGGGCGAGAGGGTCAGGTTCAGCCGGTCATTCTTTCGGGTTGAAATGATCCCTCAAATGATCGGGTGCATGGATGTAGGTATCGTTGGAAACAGGCGGACGCTGGCGTGCGACAAGTTCATGCTGCCGGTCAAGCTGTTGGAATACGTATATCTCGGGCTACCGGTCGTAGCGCCGAGACTCACAATCATCAAAAGCTATTTCGACGAACAAATGCTCAAGTACTACGAGCCGGAGAGCGCGAGCGATCTTGCGCGCTGTATCGTGGAACTGTACCGGTCTCGAGAAGAACGTGAGCGGCTGCGGCGGAATGCCGCAACGTTTTACGCCAATCACAGCTGGACTCGGCAGGAACACACCTACCTCGGAGTGGTGACCGGTGCAACAGGGTCGTAGCGGGCCGCTGGTGACGATCATCATGCCCGTCTACAACGCCGGAGGGTACCTGCTTCCGGCAGTCGAGAGCATATTGGCGCAAACGTATCGGAACTGGGAGTTGATCGTTGTCGACGACGGGAGCACCGACGACTGCCTCTCCACCGTCGACAATCTTGGCGACGACCGGGTGGTCCGAGTCCAGCAGCGGAATGCAGGTAAACCGGCGGCCATGAACCGGGCACTCGCTATGGCCCGCGGCGAGTTCTACGCCGTGCAGGACGCGGATGACCTGAGTCACCCACTTCGAATCGAACGACAGGTCGAGTGCCTGTTGGCACATTCGCAGTTGGCCGGAGTCTTTACCGGGCATGAGCTGATTGTCGACGGCCGGGTGGTAGCGCCGACCTTCCGGGCCAAGTCAATAGAAGACTGTGCCAAAGACATCGCCCTTGGACGCATGCCGGCTCACGATCCAACGGCCATGTATCGTCTGTCCCTCGTGCGAAGCATTTCTTATGCGGAGGACCTCCCGATAGTCGAGGGCCATGACTACATCCTCCGACTCGGGGAACGATTTCCGTTAATGGTCCTCGCCGAATGTCTTTACCGATATCGGATTCATCCCTCGTCAGTAACCAAGGTCAATCCGGCGCGACGAAACCTGTTGGTCCAGCAAGTACACGAGCGAATGTGCGAACGCCGCGGCAAGGCACATTCCCGGCTGCTACGACGGCCTGCGCACTCGCGGCCTCCCTCGTCGGAGGCCGACAACGATCTCGTGTCCCATTTCACAGCGAGCGTCTCCGACCAGGTCGCCGCCGGAATGCGGGTGGCCGCTCTCCGAACCGGCCTTGCCAGCTGGCGCCTGAACCCGAGGGCTCCCTACTACGCGAAGCCGCTTCTATACGCGTGTATCCCGAAAGTGCTCATGCGGATATACCGGGCCGTCAAGGCGAGTCGTGAGTTGCGACTGCTCTATGTCATGTCCAGGGAGCGCGATGCGCACGGTGTCTGACGCGGCTTCAGATCACGGGTGCAAAGTGGACCTCTCGATCATCATTGTCAACTGGAACTCCGCAGGCCTTCTGCGCAAGTGCCTGACCAGCATCTATGACAACGTGAGAGATGTGGGATTCGAGGTGCTGGTTGTCGATAACGCCTCGTACGATGGCTGCAAAGAACTCATTGATTCACAGTATCCAGACGTCAGGTTCTTTCAAAACGAACGAAATGTCGGCTTCGCCCGGGCCAACAACGGGGCTGTGCACCTTGCCAAAGGCGCAACTCTGTTGTTTCTCAATTCCGACACCGAAGTAATCGGTCCGGCCGTGCAGCGCATGTTCACGTGCATCAATGCCAACCCGGCTGCTGGTGCCGTCGGTGCGAAGCTTCTGAACTCCGATGGCTCTGTTCAAAGCAGTTGCCTTCAAGCGTTTCCGTCGCTCCTGAATCAGTTCCTTGACGCCGCATATTTGCGCTCGGTATTCCCAGGATGGTCGCTCTGGGGAAACGGTGTGCTGTTTCGCGACTGCCCTGACGCTGTTGCCGTCGACGGCATCGTTGGCGCCTGCCTCATGATCCGCAAAGCAGTGTTCGAGGAATTGGGCGGCTTTCATGACCAATTCTTCATGTACGTGGAGGACATGGATCTGTGCTATCGGCTTCGTGCCGCCGGCAGAACCAACTATTACCTCGGTACCGCAACCATCATTCACCACGGTGGCCAAAGCTCGGACGCTCAGCCTGACAAGCAGTTCGCCGCGGTCATGATGCGCGAGTCAGTCCGAAGCTTTCTGCGCATTCACCGTGGACCGCTGTACGGCACTCTGTATCAGTGCTCTACCGCCGTCGCAGCTGTCTGTCGACTCGCTGCGCTCAGTGTGGCGCTGCTCCTGCCCGCTGGCTCCGAGCACCGGAACTCGGTACGACGCGCATTGGCCAAGTGGCGGCGCATCCTCTATTGGACAGCCGGCCTGGAGGAACCCTATCGCGCACCCGCGTAGCGCGGTGCGCGGCGCTCCGAACATCCATTCGGGCCGCGTCACGGCCATTTCATTCGCTCCTTGAACGCGACAGAGTCAAATGACTGCCACAACGCTTCCACGTACTCAGAAGTACGTCATCGTGTCTCCGGTTCGCGATGAAGAACAGCACATTGAGCTGACGATACGTTCGGTCCTGGAGCAAACCGTTAAACCGTCGGAGTGGATCATCGTCGATGATGGTTCTCGAGACGGCACCCACTCGATCGTGAAGTCGTACTCGGACAGGTATCCGTGGATCAGAGCGTTGCGCAGGAGTGACCGGGGCCAGCGGGTGCCGGGCACGGGAGTGATGGAAGCGTTCTACCGTGGTTATCACGCGCTACGCGACGACTGGGACTTCCTCGTCAAACTTGACGGTGATGTCGGCTTGCCGGCCGATTACTTCGAGCAGTGTCTCGAGCGCATGCGTCAGGATCCGAAGCTAGGTATGTGCGGTGGCGTGATGTTCAGCATGAAGGGCGGGGTCCTGGCGCCAGAACGTCACCCGCTCGTGCATGTTCGAGGGCCCATCAAGCTCTACCGAAGAGCGTGTTGGGATGCGATCGGCGGCCTTATCAAGTCGCCCGGTTGGGACACTGTCGACGAAATCCAGGCCAACAGGCATGGCTGGAAAACCCGGAGTTTTCAGGAACTCCAGGTCATCCATCATCGGCCGACCGGTGCCGCGCAAGGCGCCTGGCGGGATTCAGTGAAAAACGGCAGAGCCGACTATGTAAGCGGGTATCACCCTGTATTCATGGCAGCCAAATGCCTCCGGCGCGTGTTCTTGCGACCGTTTGCAATCATGGGCGTCGGACAGGCCTGCGGCTACCTGACGGGATATCTCAACCGGATGCCCCGGGTCCCCGACCCGGCGTTGATCCACTACTTGAGATCTCAGCAAATTCGCCGGCTTCTTCACTTGAACAATATCTGGCGGTAGACGCCAAGGGGTGAACACGCCGAACAGCAGGCGCTCGCCGCTGAGCTGAGTTGACCGTCATTACTCATGCGAGTGCAAGCACGCGGGTCATGGCAAAGAAAATGAACCCCAACCAGGAACACATCAAAGCAGCGTTCGAAAGTCCGCAATGGTATTTGTCCAAGAACACCTACAACATCAGGATTCGCGCCGACACGGTGAAGCACTTTGCCAGTCGCGTTGCGGCGCAAACGATTCTCGACATCGGTTGCGGGGACGGGTCGCTGTCCCTGCACCTGCTGCGGCCAGAGAACTCCTTGACACTCCTGGACAGGTCAAAGGCAATGCTGGAGATCGCAGCGGCCCGTGTGCCTGCGCCACTGTCGCAGAACGTGCGGGTCATCAATGACGACTTCGAAGCCGTCAATCTCAGAGATCAAGCGTTCGACCTGGTGCTGTGCGTGGGCGTGCTGGCATACGTCGCGGACCTGGCGTCCTTTCTTCGACGGCTCGCAACTGTCGTGAGTCCGGGCGGTTCGGTGATCGTCGAGTGCACCGATGCGACGCATTGTGTACGACGCGCGATCAACGTGTACTCACGCGCGAAAGGTGCGCTGGGGCACGCAGACATGTTCACGACCGTTCCGAGGTCGAGCGCGGACGTGTTGGACGGGTTCGCCAGATTCGGATTTCGATTGGCCGGGAGCTTCCGCTATTCCCAGCCGTTCCCGGTCGTCAGACGATTGATGCCGCAGCGTGTGAGATATGGCCTCGTCCGGTCGATCTTTGGAACTGCGAGCAGCAGTCGATGGCAAGCGGGCGGGAGCGAGTGCCTGTTCCATTTTTCGAAGGTCAGCCTTCCGCAAACCCAAATGCCTCGGCATCTCGCAGGAGTTCAGAACCAATGAGGACCACACGACACAGATTTCATATTGGCGCGATGCTGTTGTTGGGGTGTGTCGCGGCGGCTACGCCAGCGTGGGCAGAGGACCTGTATGTCTCTCAGAGTGGCACCGGAAGCGGGACCTCCTGCACCAGCCCCCGGTCCTCATCGTGGTTCAACACCGCGTCGAACTGGGCCAACCCGAAACAGGATGGCAAGATCGGTCCGGCAGATGTCGTGTACCTGTGCGGTCCGCTGACGACCGACCTGACGCTGCAGGGCAACGGCTCTCCTGGCAGCTACGTGACAGTGGACGGTTCATCCGCTGCTCTCGCAACCGGGTTTAACTTCAACACGGCCAACAAGAGTTGGTGGAACATTCAGAATGTCACCTGGGATTATGGCGCGACGGGGTCGGTCATCGTTATCACCGGCGGATCAAACGGGATCTTCACGAGTGCTTACGCCGACAACGTGTCGGGCGATCCGATCGTCTGGCTTAGCCAGTACAACGGTGCGGTCCTTCCGAATGCCATCACGATCAGTAACTCGTTTCTGCGAACCGGTTCCACGGACTACGGTGACACGCAGCACGACATCATCAAGACCGAAGGCTCGACCAACGTCGTCATCGACGGAAACTACCTGGAAATGCGTGCCGGAGGCACAGGCGCCCAGGCTCATGACGATGTCATTCAGACATTTGAAAAGGGCGGCACATCCGCTGGAAATCCCGCAAATTGGACCGTTCGTTACAACTGGATCGTCATGAACTCCACCGCATCCGCCGACAGGTCCTGGACCATGATGGAGCGGCTGTCCGGCACGAACTACATTTACGGCAATGTCTTTCTTGGTATCCAGGGAGCCGGCGGCGCGAATGGGCTGAACGTGCACAACAGCGCGAGCGGGGCTGTTTTCAACATCTTTAACAATACCTTCGTGACGAAGGGCACTTCGTCCAACAACGTTCTGAACCTGTCGGATTCAGGAACCGCGAACCTCACGAACAATATCTTCCACCTCCAGAACCAGACCGCGATCACTGGCGGGATGGTGATGAAACGTTCGTACAATTTGTGGTACGGCACGCGGATCCCGTCGTGCATCGGCATACCTGGTGAGATTTGCGGGCGAGATCCGCTGTTCACAAGCTACTCGGCGAACGACTTTTCCTTGCAGCCAGCGTCGCCTGCAGTGAATGCGGGGACGAATCTCGGCTCTGGCCCGTCTGGTCAGACGCTGGACTATGGCCTGCAGCCAAGTGCGAGCTGGCCCGATCCGATGGAGGTCCAGAGGACTGGCGGTTGGGACGCAGGTGGCTATCAGCTCCCCGTTGCCGGTCCTCCCGCTGCGGCTACAAACGTAAGAGTCATTCGTTAGCCGGATCGCCACTCGATCCCGACTCTCTTCTTGAAGATTGGAGCAACGCTGGACCGCCCTGCAGAGCGGTTGAAGACGGTGGTCCGATGAACGTGTTCGGCGCGTCCGTCACAACGATTGTGGTCGCGCTCATGCTCTTTGGGTCGCGTTCCGCGGCAGTCCTGAGCGCGATCGCCGCTGTCTGCTACTTGACCGAAGGACAACAGCTGGATGTAGGCGGAGTTCACTTAACCGCGGTCCGGTTAGTGCTCTTTGCAGGCCTCGTGAGAGTCACCGCGCGTGGCGAACTCGCCCGGGTGCAATCCAACAGGGTCGATCGACTGGTAATCGTTTATGCGCTGTGCCTTCTGGTCGTGCCAACGATACGTGTCGCCACGGTCCAGGAATCCATATACAGACTCGGCATCTGTGCCGATACGCTCGCGGCCTACTTCGTCTTCGCGTCGCTTCTACGCGAACCGAAAGAGATTCGAGCTGCTATCGCCAGAATGGGCATCCTGCTCGTTCCATTCGCCTTCTTGATGATCGTGGAGGCAACCACGGGCCGAAATCCCTTCGCAATGCTTGGCGGGGTGTACGCCGACTCCTGGCTCCGCGAGGGACACGTCCGTGGTGCCGGCGCATTTCGTAACCCGATCACTGCCGGGAGTTTCGGCGCAACGTTCGCCTTGTTGTCTGCGGGGGCACTGTTCGCTCGTGACGGCGTGCGCCGCGCATTCATAGGCGTGACGTGCTCATTTGTGACGATCGTTTGCGCCCATTCCAGCGGTCCGCTTCTGGGATTGGCGGTTGGATTGGCAGCACTGGGCTGCTGGCCGCTGCGCCGGCACATGCGACAGGTACGCTGGGGCATGGTCTGCGGCGTGATGCTGCTGGCGCTCGTGATGAAAGCGCCGGTGTGGTTCGTCATCGCGCGCATAAGCGACCAGGTTGGCGGCGGGGGATATCATCGCGCGCTGCTGATAGACCGGTTTGTCAATAGTTTCGACGCGTGGTGGTTGGGCGGAACCGCCGAGACGGGCAGCTGGTTCCCGTACTGGGTCGGCGGAAAGGCGGACATTACGAACCGCTTTGTGGCGGATGGTCTCGATGCGGGGTTCCTCGGGCTGACCTTGTCGCTCGGGCTCGTCGTGTGCTGTTTCCAGTCCCTCGGGAAAACAATGAAAGCGGTTCGAGGTCTGGAGCCGACGCACGAACGGTTCGCCTGGACTCTAGGGTCAACCCTGGCAGCCACCGTGGTCATCCTGTGTTCCGTCACTTACTTCGATCAGACGTTCGTGATTTGGTATTTCCTGCTGGCATGCATAGCCCGGAGTGAAGTGTCGCCGCCGCTGACCGTTGCGGTCGTTCACCCGTTTGCCGCTCGTAGAATCAGCTGGGGCTCGCCGACGCAGAGGGCCTACTCGGCACATCCGGCAACAGCCGCGCGCTATTCATGGCGTGGACCGTCGCATGTTCCGCCCCGCTCGCGCTTTCCGCGGCCCAAGCCGAACACAGGCGCAGAAACGCTCAAGTTGCGATAGCTGCGGTGAGAATGTCGCTGGACCGGATCGGCGAGATGCACATTGTCCTGGCGGGCGACAGCCGTTATGCCATGCAGCTCGCGACGACGATGCGGTCCGCTGTGGAGGCGAATCGCAGCGGCCGAACGCTCACCTTCTACGTGCTCTGCGACGATATTTCGCCGCAGTTGCGTGAGAGAGTGCATCGATCGTTGCCCGGGCCAACGTCCGTTCGGTGGGTCCCGGTTACGGCGTCACAGTTCGGTCACCTCGCCACAGCCAATCACATATCCCCGATGACTTTTGCAAGGCTGACCATACCTGACGGACTTCCGCCGGACATTCGGCGCGTGCTTTACCTGGACGCCGATCTCCTGGTACTCGACGATCTCGGCTCCTTATGGAACTTCCCGATGGAGGATGCGCCGGTGGCGGCCGTGCTCGATTCCCTCGACCCATTGATCCACCGGAACGACCACTCGATGGCTGGCGTACCGCGCGTGGAGCGTTACTTCAATGCGGGCGTCCTGCTGATCGACATACCCCGATGGAAGTCCTGCGGCGTCGCTGATCGTGCGTTGACATACCTGGCAATGAACCCGGCGTCTCCGTTCAGCGACCAGGATGCGCTGAATGTCGCGTGCGATGGACAGTGGGCAACCCTGCCAGCACGGTGGAATTTCCATAACCACTTCGAAACCGCGATCGAGGATCTGCCGCCCAATGCGAGACCCGGCATCGTGCACTTTGTCACCGGCGTCAAACCATGGCGCCCAGCCAGCTGCAGTGTGAACGCGTCCTTCTACGGCTCTTTCCGGGACCGTACGCTGTTCGCCCGCACACGATTCGAAAAGTTGTGCGACGTTCCGAAGAATTGCTGGTATCGACTGAAGCGCTCCCTGCTCAGACCAGCGTGGCGTGTCGCGGTCAGGCACTGGGGCGCCGCCCGGCAGTCCTGAGAAGATCCACCAAGTCCGTCCCATACCGGCGCCTCCATCGGCTTCGTTTGTTACCTGACCAAAGTCCTGCATGTGGTGAGGCCTTGACCAAACCCCGCGAGATCGACCTGCCGCTCCAGGTCCTCAAAGCAAACAGCAGCACCTATGAGCGGCTCGTTCGAAAGGCGCGTGTGCTCGAAGGGCATGGCCTTAGGCGCGACGAGCTCACGCGGCTTGCCTCGGCGGCTGCATTTGCCGCGGCGTTCCATCCCGGGCGTTTCGCAGACGGAAACATTGAGAACATCTTGCTGGCTCACGGGGCTCAACTCGACGGGTCACGGTCACAGCGGCAAGCCGACCGGACGCGGACCGCTCCCGGAGGGACTCTGAGGCGAGTTCTGCATGTGGCTTCACACGTCAGCGGAGTGGGCGGCCACTCTCGGATGATCCATCGTTGGATTAGCAATGACCAGAGTTCGTCGCATTCTCTGGCTGTGCTTGATCAACGTGACGTTACGGTCCCACGCTGGTTGGTCGAGGCAGTGGAGGCCAACGGAGGATGCGCGACCGTTCTGCCACCAGCATGGCAGACGGAACAGAGAGCATCGTGGCTTCGAAACGCGGCCATCGACAGTGCGGACTTGGTGGTCCTGCACCATGACGGCCACGACGTTGTTCCTGTCATCGCGCTTGCGTCATCTGAGTGTGCGCCGGTGGCGACGCTCAATCACGCGGATCATCAATTCTGGCTGGGGAGCAGCGTCTCCGACATCGTAATCAACCTGCGGTCTGTGAGCGTCGCGCACACGAAGTCCCGACGCTTTGTCGACTGCAATACGGTTTTGCCGATTCCGCTCGAACAGCCGTCGCTCCGAGTGATGCGTTCAGAAGCGAGGCGGATGCTCCAGATTCCCGAAGACCGCGCCGTGCTCCTCAGTGTGGCGAGAGCCGAAAAATTTCGGCCGAGCGGGCGTTACGACTTTGTCCATACGGTTGGAAAGATACTGGACCGTCATGCAGGCGCTCACATGTACGTTGTGGGCGAGTCGCTCGCGGGAATTCGTCCACATTTGCGCCGCGCGCCACATGAGCGCATGCATTTTGTCGGGAGCATGGAAGACCCGTCAGTCTATTTGACGGCGGCGGACGTTTACCTGGAGCCGTTTCCGTTCGGCACGCAAACGGCCTTGCTCGAGGCGGCGCTACGCGGGATTGCGGTCGTGTCCGCCTACGCGCCGCTGTTTTCCCTCCTGGTAGCCCACGACGATGCGGTGGAAGACCTCCTGCCAACTCCCGGTAGCGAGGAGGAGTATGTTTCGCGAGTCGGTCTGCTGCTTCGGCAGCCGGAGGCGAAGATGTACCTGGGGCAGGAACTTCAACGACGCCTCACGTTGACGCACGTCGGTGATGGCTGGCGAGATCGATTGACCACTGTTTATTCGTTGACAGACCTCCTGGTTCATCAGCCTCGCCCAATTTCGGGTACGTCATGCTTCACCAGCGAGGCGGATACTGCGCTCGCCATGTGGCACATGGCGGCTGACGGGCGAACATACACGAGGCCTCGCTCTGTTGAGCCGGCGGTGACGCTGTGCCGGCACAGTGCATTCGTGGCGAAGTGTGCTGGAGACTTGCCGCGCGCCCGAGCGTTTGCTCGGCGGGCGTTGATAGAGAATCCATTCCAACGCGAATCGTGGCGGCTCTGGGTTGCCACGATGTTGCCGCAATCTGGGGAACGACTGCGAAAGCTCCAGCACAAGGCGGCAAATTGCTGGCGGCGGATATTACCCGTCCGGTGTCAAGGGCAGCTGGTTCGTGCAGATAGCGTCCAGTAGCACACAGCTGTCACCGTCCTGCGTGCTTGGACGTTGCGTGCCTTCGGTGCCGTCGAATGACACAAGTGGTCAACACGCAAATAGCTAGAACAGCGAGGAGTATCGGCTCGCCCGCCGGCGCAAGCACCTACGGGCAGATTTTCTGGTCCACTGTCCTCATTGGCGGGTCCTCTGTCGCCAATGTCGTGTTCCGAGTCGTCCGGACGAAGGCGATGGCGCTGATCCTCGGACCTGCCGGCTTCGGCCTGCTGGGGATCTACGGCTCCATCGCCGATGTCGCCCAGAGCCTTGCGGGCATGGGCATTCAGAACAGCGGCGTCCGTCAAATCGCCGAGGCGGTCGGGTCGGGGGACCAGGAGCGCGTCGCGCGCACCGCGGCGGTGCTCAAGCTCGTGGCCGTCGCGCTCGGCGCGCTCGGCGCCCTTGGCCTTGCTCTCGTCGCCGGCCCCGTGTCGCAGTTGACCTTCGGCACGCGTGACGGCGTGGCCGGAGTCACGCTGCTCTCTCTCGCCGTCCTCTTCCGCGAGATTGCCGTCGGCCAGGGAGCTCTGATCCAGGGCATGCGGCGGATTGCGGACCTCGCTCGTCTGACCGTGCTGTCGGCGTTCCTCGAGACCGCCATTACGATACCCATCGTCTACATTTGGGGCACCGGAGGCGTCGTCCCGTCGCTGGTCTCGGTCGCCGCCGTCTCCATCCTTGTATTCTCCTGGTACGGCCGAAAGGTCGGCATGCCGCGGGTCGCGGTGAGCCTTGGGGCTGTTGGCCGCGAGGCAGGAGCGCTCGTGAGCCTCGGCTTCGCCTTCATGGTGACGGGGTTCCTGACCATGGGCGCGGGCTACGTCATACGGATCCTCGTCCTCCGGACCGTCGGGTTCGAGGCGGCCGGCCTGTATCAGGCGGCATGGGCTCTCGGCGGTCTGTACGTCGCGTTCATCCTGCAGGCAATGGGTGCGGACTTCTACCCGCGTCTGACGGCGGTGGCCGAAGACCACCAGGCCTGTAATCGCATGGTGAACGAACAGGCGCACATCAGCCTCCTGCTGGCCGGCCCCGGCGTGCTCGCCACGCTCACGCTGGCACCGCTCGTCATCGCCCTGTTCTACTCGCCGAAGTTCTACCCGGCCGTCACGATTCTCCGCTGGGTGTGCGTGGGGATGACCCTTCGCGTAATCGCCTGGCCCATGGGTTACATCGTGGTGGCGAAGGGCGCGAAGGGCATCATGGTCGCCACCGAGGTCGCGGCGACCGTCGTCCATGTCGGCCTAGCCTGGACTCTATTGCCAGTTGTGGGTCTGACCGGCACGGGCATCGCTTTTTGCGGCCTATACGTGTGGCACACCCTGCTCATCTACTCCGTCGTGCGGCGGCTTACCGGTTTCCGACTGTCGTCGGAGAACCGACGTGTCGTCCTGATCTTCCTGCCCTTGATGGGCGCCACGTTTTCTGCGTGCTACGTTCTGCCGAACTGGCTGGCAGTGACACTGGGACTCGGCCTGTCGGCGGCGACTGGACTGTATTCTCTCCAGAGACTTCTTCTTCTGGTTTCTCCTGACTCTACGCCGCGCGCGCTGCGCTCGTGGCTGCTCCGCCTCGGCTTTTCCGCCGCGTGATCCCCCGGACTGTTCGCGAGACCAGGGAATTCGGTGCCCCCGTTTGAACATGACCATGTTCCAACAATTGTTGCGCGTGCGAGTGAACCGACTGTTGAAGATTGGGTTCGCTATCGCGCTGGCGGCTGTCGCCTCGGGCGGCCGTTCCGACCTTTCGATATCACTGAACGCGCAGAGTTCCTGCGCAATGTCTAACAACCCGGTTGCCTGTGAGAACGCCAAGCCGGGCACTCCCAGCGCACAGTGGGATGTGAGCGGAGCGGGCGATTCGACGATCCAGGGTTTTGCCACGGCAATCAGCGTCGCTCCGGGCGCGACGCAGACCTTCAAGATCAAAACGACGGCGAACAACTACACGATCGACATCTATAGAATGGGTTATTACTCAGGGGCGGGCGCACGAAAGGTTGCGTCCATCACTCCATCGGCGACGTTGCCCCAGCCGCAGCCGAATTGCCTTTCCAACACGACAACCGGTTTGATTGACTGCGGGAACTGGGGGGTGTCCGCCTCCTGGGGTGTTCCGTCGGACGCCGTTTCCGGCATCTACTTCGCCAGGCTGGCCCGTATCGACAACGGCGGAGCGAGTCACATCTTCTTTGTCGTGCGCGAGAGCGACGCCGCGACGCACAAATCGGACGTCATCTTCCAGACGTCGGACACGACCTGGCAGGCGTACAACCAGTACGGCGGCAACAGTCTGTATGTCGGCAGTCCAGCCGGCCGCGCCTACAAGGTCAGTTACAACCGCCCGATCACGACACGCGACACGAGTCCTGAGGACTTTGTATTCAACGCCGAGTATCCGATGGTCCGTTGGCTCGAGGCGAACGGATACGACGTGAGCTATATCAGCGGCGTCGACACCGATCGGTTCGGCTCGACGATTCTCACTCCTGCCAAGCACAAACTCTTTCTCTCAGTCGGCCACGACGAATACTGGTCGGGGCAGCAGCGTGCGAACGTCGAGGCAGCACGAGGCGCCGGCCTGAACCTCGCATTCTTCAGCGGAAACGAGGTGTTCTGGAAGACGCGGTGGGAAGCGAGCATCGACGGGTCGAATACGGCGTTCCGCACGCTCGTCTCCTACAAGGAGACCCACGCCAACGCGGTTATCGATCCTGCGGACCCACCGATCTGGACCGGCACCTGGCGCGATCCCCGTTTCAGTCCGCCGGCCGACGGCGGACGACCGGAGAACGCGTTGACCGGTCAGCTCTTCCTGGTGAACGACGGCGATACGACGGCTATCACGGTCCCTTCGGCGAACGGCAAGGCGCGCTTCTGGCGCAACACCACCGTCGCCACGCTGGCGAATGGCGCGACGGCGACGATGCCCAATGGAACGCTCGGCTACGAATGGGACGGGTCCGTCGACAACGGCTTCCTGCCGGAGGGGCTCATTGCGCTGTCCTCGACGACGAAGTCCGTCAGCGGCATGTTGCTCGATTACGGCTCGTCGTTCGGGGCCGGTACCGTGACGCACAAGTTGAGCCTGTACCGGTATCCCGGAGGCGGTCTGGTGTTTGGCGCCGGGACCGTCCAATGGTCGTGGGGCCTCGACTCCACTCACGATCGGGGAAGCGCGGCAGCCGACGTCCGGATGCAGCAGGCGACGGTCAATCTGTTCGCCGACATGGGGGCGCAGCCAGGAACTCTTCAGTCCGGGTTGGTGAGCACCTCGCCTTCCACGGATACGGCGGCGCCGACATCGACGATCTCTTCACCGGTCAACAACGACTCCTTCACGGCCGGTTCGCCGATTACCGTGAACGGCAGCGCCGTCGATTCCGGCGGGGGAATCGTCGCCGTCGTTCAGGTATCGCTCGACGGCGGCACAACCTGGAAGAATGCGACCGGAACCACCAGCTGGAGTTACACCGGCACCATCAGCGGCAGCGGAACCGTCACGATCCGGAGTCGGTCGTTCGACGATAGCGGCAACATGGAGACGCCGACGGCCGGCGTCGCCGTGAACGTGACGCTGACGCGCACGTGCCCGTGTTCCATCTGGTCTTCCTCCACGGTGCCGCCGGCGCCGCTCGACGACGCCGACACATCATCCGTCGAGCTCGGGGCTAAGTGGCGCGCGGAAATCAGCGGCTATATCACCGGCGTCCGCTTCTACAAGGGCTCCGCCAACACCGGGACGCACACTGGCAGCCTCTGGACGTCAACCGGCACACTCCTCGGAACGGTGACCTTCCAGAACGAGACCGCTTCGGGCTGGCAGCAGGCCACCTTCGCGTCGGCGATTCCCGTGAACGCCAACCAGACCTACGTCGTGACCTATCACGCGCCGACGGGCCATTACACAGGGACCGATTCCTTCTTTACGAGTGCGGTGGACAATCCGCCGCTTCATGCGCTCCGTGACGGCGCGGACGGGCCGAACGGGGTCTACGCCTACAGCGGCTCGACCACGTTTCCAACCCAGACATTCGCTTCCGAGAACTACTGGGTGGACGTCGTGTTCACGACCACGCAGCCGGCCGACACGACGCCGCCGACGATTACCGCCACCTTCCCAGCCAACGGCGCGGTGAACATCGACCCGGGGGTTGCGGTCACAGCAACCTTCAGCGAAGCGATGAACGTGTCGACGATCTCGTCAAGCACGACGGGTGCGGAGGGTGGCACCGCGTTTGGCACGTTCGAGTTGCACGACCCGTTCAATAACCTCGTCCCGGCGGCGGTCTCGTATGACTCAACGACGAACACCGCGAGCCTGACACCGCAGGCACCGCTCGGCCTTTCGACGACCTATAACGTGCTCGTGAAGGGCGGAACTGCCGATCCACGAGTGAAAGATCTCGCCGGGAACGCCATGGCCGCCAACGTCACGTGGACGTTTACCACGGCGGCCACTCCACCGTCGTGCCCCTGCACGATATGGTCGCCGGCCCTCGTGCCGAGCCCCGCTGACGCTGGGGACCCGGCGTCCGTCGTGCTGGGAACCAGGTTCCGGTCAGACATGCCCGGCTTCATTAATGGTGTGCGCTTCTACAAGGCGACCGCGAATACCGGCACGCACGTCGGCGCACTCTGGAGCGCGACCGGGACACTCCTCGCGAGCGCAACGTTCAACGGAGAGAGCGCCACCGGGTGGCAGCAGGTCTCGTTCGCGACGCCTGTGCAAATAGGTGCGAACACGAGCTATGTCGCATCCTACCTGGCACCCAACGGTCATTACGCCGCCACCGACGGCTACTTCGCGGCCTCCGGCGTCGACAACTCTCCGCTGCATGCGCTGAAAGACGGAGCCGACGGACCGAACAGTGTGTACGCGTACTCTTCGACGAATGTGTTTCCGACCGAGACCTACCAATCCGAGGGGTATTTCGTTGACGTCGTGTTCAACACGACCAACGGTCCAGACACGAACCCGCCGGTGATCAAATCGGTGAGTCCGGCGAACGGCGCGTCTGGCGTGTTCACCAACGCGACCGTGCTCGTGACCTTCAACGAAGCCCTCGACAGTTCGACGGTCAATGCAACGAACTTCGTTCTGAAGACCGGGTCCGGTTCGAGTGTTCCGGCGAGTGTTTCCTATAGTGCTGCGGCGCTCACCGTTACGCTCACGCCCTCGGCGACGCTCGCGTACTCGACTCCGTATACGGTGACCGTCAAGGCCGGCATCAAAGATCTGACCGGCAACGCCACCACCAGCGATTACACGTCGTCATTCACGACTGGCGCGGCGCCGCCGCCGCCGCCGACGGAAGGCCCGGGCGGGCCGGTGCTTGTGATCACCTCGAGCGCAAACCCGTTCAGTGTCTACTACGCCGAGATTTTGCGAAACGAAGGCCAGAATGCGTTTACGGTCGCCGATCTCTCCACCGTGACCAGCACGGTGCTGTCCGGCTACGATCTCGCGATTCTCGGGCAAACAGCGCTCACCGCGAACCAGGTCACGATGTTCACGAACTGGGTGAATACCGGAGGCAACCTGATCGCGATGCGGCCGGACAAGCAGTTGGCGGGCCTGCTGGGTCTTACTGATGCTGCGTCGACGTTATCGGACGCCTACTTGCTCGTGAACACCGCCGCCGGCACGCCGGGCAACGGCATCGTCAATCAGACGATTCAATTTCACGGCACGGCCGACAGGTACGCGTTGAACGGCGCGACGTCGTTGGCCGCGCTCTACTCGAACGCGACGACGGCCACGAGCAACCCGGCGGTGACCAGGCGTGCGGTCGGCACCGGCATTGCGGTCGCTTTCACCTTCGACCTGGCACGTTCGATCGTCTACACGCGACAGGGGAACCCGGCCTGGAGCGGCCAGGAGCGAGACGGTGCCGCACCGATCCGAAGCGACGACCTCTACTTCGGCGCAAAATCGGGCGACGTGCAGCCGGACTGGGTTGATTTGAGCAAGGTCCAGATTCCGCAGGCCGACGAGCAGCAGCGGTTCCTCTGGAACATCATGCTCGCGGTCAACGCGACCAGGAAGCCGTTGCCGCGATTCTGGTATTTCCCGCGGATGCTCCCTGCCGCCGTCATCATGACGGGGGACGACCACGGCCACGGCGGCACGGCCGGCAGGTTCGACGAATACATCGGCTTCAGCAGCCCAGGATGCAACGTGTCGAACTGGGAGTGCATACGCGGAACGTCGTACCTCTTCCCGAATACGCCGATCTCCGATGCGCAGGTGGATAGTTACACGCAGCAGGGTTTCGAGATTGCCTTGCACGTCAACACGAACTGCGCGGACTGGACTTCTTCGACCCTGCCTGGCTTCTACAGCAACCAGATCGCCCAGTTCAAGTCGGCGTTCACGCATGCCGGCGCACCGACGACCAACCGAACTCATTGCATCGTCAACAGCGATTACGCCACTCAGTGGCAGGTCGAGCTGAACAACAATATCCGGCTCGACACCACTTACTACTACTGGCCGGACGTCTGGGTCGTGGATCGCCCGGGCATGTTCACCGGCTCAGGGCTGCCGATGAGATTCGCGTCATCGAGCGGACAGATGATCGACGTCTATCAAGCGGCCACGCAGATGACCGACGAGTCGGGTCAGACGTTTCCAAAGAACATCAATACCTTGTTGGACAACGCGGTCGGTCCGCTCGGCTATTACGGGGCGTTCACCGCGAACATGCACACCGATGCCAACGGCAACGACTCGGATGCCTGGTCGACATCGATCGTCAACGCCGCCAAGAGCCGCAACATCCCGGTAATCACCGCCAGGCAGATGCTGACCTGGCTGGACGGGCGAAATGGGTCGTCGTTTGGTTCCATTTCCTGGAACGGCAGCACACTCTCGTTCAATGTCGCCGTAGGAGCGGGCGCGAGCGGGTTGTACGCGCTCGTTCCCGCCACGACAGGAACCCGCCCGATCACGGGCATCACGCTGAGCGGCAATCCGGTCGCGTATACCACATCGACGATCAAGGGGGTCCAATACGCGGCGTTTCCCGCCGGAATCGGCAGTTACCAGGTGAGCTACGGTGCCGATACCACGCCGCCATCGATTTCGGGCCCCACAGCGTCGGGGATCGGCACGGCGTCAGCAACAATCGCCTGGACGACCAACGAGGCGTCGACCTCGATCGTGAACTACGGAACCGACCCGGCATCGGTTTCGTCGAGTGTGTCTGATTCGACGCTGGTCACGTCGCACTCGATTGTCCTCACCGGGTTGACGCCGAACACCCTGTACTACTATCGGGTTACGTCGGCCGACGCGGCGGGTAATACGGCCATCGCTCCCGCGACCGACCCGCCGGCCAGCTTCACGACGGCAGCGCCGTTCATTTCCGGTACGGTCTCCGGCGTTGGTGCGGGCACGACCGTCACGCTGAGTGGAGCAGCGTCCACAACGACGACGACCTCCGGTTCGGGGACTTACTCGTTCAGTCCGCTGTCGAACGGGACGTATACGGTAACCCCGACGAGGGCCGGCTACGCGTTCAGTCCATCAAGCAGGACCGTCACGTTGTCCGGTACCGGCGTGTCTGGCGTCGACTTCGCAGCAGTTCCGGTCACGATTTCGGGAACCGTTTCGCCGCTACCAGCTGGGAGCGGGGTGACTCTGAGGTTGAGCGGCGCGGCAGCGGGCACCGCAACCTCCGATGCGTCTGGCAACTACTCCTTCAGCGGCGTCGCCGACGGGACCTACACCCTGACTCCGTCGAAGACCGGTTTCACTTTCACGCCAAACAACCGCGCCGTCGCAATCAGCGGGGCAAACGTGACGGGGCAGGATTTCACCGCCCAGGCTCTGCCCACATTTACGCTGTCTGGCACGATCAGCCCGTCGACGACCGGCGCAGGCGCAACCGTGACACTGAGCGGCGCGGCGTCGGCCACGACCACGACCGATTCCAGTGGCTTCTACAGCTTCGGCGGCCTGGTGAATGGCACGTATACCGTCACGCCGGCCAAATCGGGCGTGACCTTTACTCCAGGCAACCAGACGGTCACGATCAACGGCGCCAATGCGACCGCCACTTTCACCGCGCAGGCCGTTCCGCTCGCCATCGACGCGACGGTCACGTTTGGCCGTTCGAACAGCGCCACGACGATCGGGTCCGGCGCTTTCTCCACCACGGCAAGCAACGAGCTGCTGCTCGCATTCGTGGCCGCCGACAACAAGTCCGGAACGACATCGATTTCCGGAATAACCGGCGCCGGGTTGACCTGGACCCTGGTCCGCCGCACGAACACTCAACGCGGTACCGCCGAGATCTGGCGAGCGTTCGCCACAACGGTTCTGACAAACGTGACCGTCACGGCGACCATCAATCAGAGCGTTGCCGCCGCGATTACGGTCGTCAGCTTCAAAGGCGTGAACACATCTGGCACTGGCGGATCGGGCGCGATTGGTGCGACTGGCTCGGGCAACGCAGTCTCAGGCGCCCCGACGGCGGGGCTGACAACGACGCGAGCCAACTCGCTGGTGATCGGCGTGGGGCATGACTGGGACAACGCGATCGCCAGAACGATTGGTCCGAACCAGACGATGGTGTCTCAGTACCTGGCGAATGTCGGCGACACGTTCTGGGTTCAGCGGACGACGAATCCGGTCCCTGTCGTGGGAACGGTGGTGACCATCAACGATACGGCACCCACCACCGATCGTTACAACCTGACGATCTGCGAAGTGCTCCCCGCACCGTAGAGATCGCATCGCGCAAGCCGTGAAAAAAATCGTCATTCTCGGGACGGGCGGTAACTGTATCGACATCCTCGACACGCTCAACGACATCAACCGGGTTGCTTCCTCACAGGTGTATCAGTGCGCCGGGTTCCTGGATGACCTCGAAGAGAACTGGGGTAAGGAGCTGCACGGCGCGAAAGTGCTCGGCCCCCTTGATTCAGCGGGCCGCTACGACGATTGCTTCTTTGTCAACGGCATCGGCAGCCCAGGCAACTTCTGGAAGAAGGAGACGATCATCGGAAAGGCCGGTTTACCCGACCACCGCTTCGAAACCATCGTTCATCCCAGAGCCAGCGTCTCGACTACCGCAACGCTCGGACCGGGAACGGTAATCTTTCAAAACGCAACGCTAACCTCCAACGTGCGCACGGGGCGGCACGTCATCATTCTTCCTAACGCCGTCGTCAGCCACGACGACGTGCTGGGCGACTACACCTGCGTAGCGGCTGGTGTCTGCATCTCGGGAGGCGTCACGATCGGGAAGGCCTGCTACCTCGGAACGAACGCCTCGATTCACGGCAATATCACGATTGGCGACTACTGTCTCATCGGCATGGGCAGCGTAGTACTGGCGGATGTGGCTGACGATTCGGTGGTGGTCGGCGCACCGGCGCGTTTCTTGAGGCCGACGCGCCCGCCAGCGCACTGACATGACTGCTCGCGAACAGGCCAGGAGAGAATGCATGACACCTGAACTCACGGAAATGATTCCCGTCGCCCGGCCGGTCCTTGGCGAGCCCGAGGTTGAGGCCGTCCGCCGTGTGATTCTGTCCGGCTGGGTCACGCAGGGACCTGAGGTCGCCGCCTTCGAAGAAGAATTCGCGACGTTTGTAGGCGCGGCCCACGCCTGTGCCGTCTCCAACTGCACGACCGCCTTGCACCTGGCGCTGCGGGCTGTCGGCGTCGGCCAGTGGGACGAAGTCGTCACCGTCAGCCACTCCTTCATTGCGACCGCCAACGCCGTCCACCACTGCGGCGCAACGCCTGTTTTCGTCGACGTCGAAACGGGCACGTGGAACATGGACCCCGCGCTGATCGAGAGAGCGATCACGCCGCGCACGCGGGCAATCCTCTGCGTTCATCAGCTCGGCATGCCTTGCGATCTCAATCGGATCGTCGAGATCGGAGACCGTCATCGTCTGCCGATCGTCGAGGACGCAGCGTGTGCGACTGGCAGTGCAATCCTGTGGCGCGGCCGCTGGGAACGGATTGGTCGTCCGCATGGAACGATCGCATGCTTCTCATTTCATCCCCGAAAGGTGATGACGACGGGCGACGGCGGCATGATCACGACCGGAGATCCTGAGCTCGCCCGCAAGGTGCGGCTGTGGCGGCAGCATTCGATGAGCGTCACTGACACCGTGCGCCACACGGCCCGGGATGTGGTGTTCGAGACGTATCCCGAAACCGGCTTCAACTATCGGATGACCGACCTGCAGGCCGCGGTTGGACGCGTGCAACTCTCGCGATTGAACGACCTCGTCGAGGACCGGCGGCGTACCGCCGGGGAATATGCCCTGCGTCTTGGGGCGGCAGCCGGTGTCGCGCCGCCAGTTGAACCCCACTGGGCCCGGACCAACTGGCAGAGCTACATGGTGCAGTTGCCGCCCGAAGTGAACCAGCGCGACGTGATGCAGTTCCTGCTCGATCGCGGGATCGCCACACGGCGGGGCGTCATGAACGCCCATCTCGAGAGCCCTTACCGCTCCGCACCGAGGGTCGGGGCGCTGTTGCAGAGTGAGCAGGCACAACAGCGCGGGATCATTCTGCCGCTCGTTCCCGGCATGACGCCGGCGATGGTGCAGACGGTATGCGGCAACCTCGCCCTCGCCGTCCGCACGAGAACATAGGGCTCCGACCAGGATCGAGAAAGGAATTTCATGACACTGAATCGTGCGCTGATTACCGGTGGCGCCGGGCTGATCGGCTCTCATATCGCCGATCGACTGGTCACCGAGGGCTTCGACGAGATCGTCGTCCTGGACAACTTCACTCGCGGCCGCCAGCAGAACCTGGCCACCGCGCTCGGCTCGGGGCGGGTGACGATCGTCGATGGAGACATCCGGGATTACGACCTCGTGCTGCGGGCGATGGAGGGCATCGACATCGTGTTTCACGAGGCCGCCATCCGCATCACGCAGTGCGCCGAGGATCCGCGGTTGGCTCACGACGTTCTCGCCACCGGCACCTTCAACGTTCTTCAGGCCGCCGTGCAAGCGAAGGTCAAGCGGGTGGTATCTGCGTCCTCTGCGTCGATCTATGGACAGGCCGAGGAGTTCCCGACGACTGAATCACACCATGGGTACGGGAACAGAACCATCTACGGCGCCACCAAGAGCTACAGTGAAGGGCTGTTGCGCAGCTTCAATGAGATGTACGGACTGAGCTACGTGGCGCTGCGATATTTCAACGTCTACGGGCCGCGCATGGACGCGTTCGGTGTGTACACCGAGGTGATGATTCGCTGGATGGAGCGCCTCTCTGCCGGACAGCCATGCCTGATCCTCGGAGACGGGGAACAGACCATGGACTTTGTGTTTGTCACGGACATCGCCCGAGCAAATTTGCGCGCGGCGCGGTCCACGATCAGCGACGACGTGCTGAACATCGCGAGCGGCACGGAAACAAGCCTGACCGAGCTTGCCGTCATGCTGGGGCGCGTGATGGGGGTCGATCTACCGCCGGAATACGGGCCGGCCCGCAAGGCAACTCCGGTGTGGAAACGTTTGGCCGACATCGGCAAGGCGGAGCGGCTGATCGGCTTCCGGGCCAAGGTCGGACTCGAAGAAGGGCTGCGCCAGCTGGTTGCGTGGTGGTCGCGCGAAGCGACCCAGCTCGCGTCGCCGCCGCCGCCAGCAGTCATCGGACGGCCGCTTACCTGATCTCCTCCGGCCTTCACCGTTGACTCAGCGGTGAGGACTCCATATCTCTGAGCAACACAGCCAGTGGAACTCGCATTGCTGGAGTAGAACGTTGCACACTTTCATGCTCGGAAGACTGCTCCCGGTTCTTACGCTTCTGGTCCTTGCTCTGTATTTCCCCATAGCTGCAGACGCACAGACCGCAACGCCCGACGGTTGGGTGAGCGTAGACGTCGGGAGCCCCTTGCTCGCCGGCACCGCTGTTTACGTCGACGACACCCTCACCATCAAGGGCGCTGGTGCTGGCTTTGATGACACGGGCGACGAGTTCCACTTCGTATACCGGCCGTTCAGCGGCGATATCGATATGACGGTCCGCTTGATCGACCTCCAGTCATCCGGTGGTCAAGCCGGTCTCATGATCCGCGAATCGTTGGACCCGTCGTCCGCCAGTGCCGTGCTCTCCCTCGGGGCGGCCCAGGACGTGACCTTCCGTGCGAGAAACCGCGATGGCCACCGGTCGTCGGTTACGGCGTGGCCCGGTGCTACGTCGCCGCTCCTAAGGCTCGTGCGCAGCGGGCGCACCATCAACGGGTACATCTCGGACACGGGGTCAACCTGGACGCTACTGGATAGCGCCAACCTCAATTTGGGCACTGATGCGTTGATCGGTCTGGCCGTTACCAGCGGCAATCCATCTGAGTTCGCATCGGCCACCTTTTCGAGTTTTGTTTTCGCCCTGCCCGTTCCTCCGCCAACGCTGCCAACCCCGTGGTCCAGTCAGGACATTGGTGAACCAGCAATTTCGGGCGCCGCGTCTGCTGCCGACGGTGTCTTCACGGTAACGGGTTCGGGCATCGACATATGGCATGCGACGGACCAGTTCCAATACGTGTATCAGCCTGTCACTGGTGACACGGAGATCCTTGCGAGGGTCGCGAGCTTCCAGACCACGAACAGCTGGGGAAAGGCCGGCGTGATGATCCGCAGCGCGCTGACCGCATCCGCCGCTCACGTGTCCCTCTTCGCCACCGGAAGTAACGGGTGGGCCTTTCAGGGTCGGCTGTCTGACGCAGGGCCGAGTTACTCCAGTTCGGCAGCGGCAGGACCGGCACCCGGCTGGGTGCGACTGGTGCGCGAGGGTGCCCTGATGAGCGCGTACTATTCGACCGACGGCTCGAACTGGACGTTCGTCGACACCGAGACCGTTCAAATGCCGTCGACCATCTACGTGGGCCTCGCGGTGACGAGCCACGACAGCTCCGTCACATCCACCGCAGGTTTCAGTAATGTCGTCGTCAGCGCGCCCATTTACCACAACGTCCCGCCGACGGTTGCGATTACCGAGCCTTCCAGCGGCGCGATTTTTCCGGCAGCGACCGCCGTTGCGGTCACCGCCGCCGCCAGTGATTCCGATGGAACGGTCAACATGGTGGAGTTCTTCGCCAACGGGACGCCGATCGGCACGTCGACGGCCACGCCGTTCATGACTACCTGGCCGAACGTTGCAGCGGGCACGTATTCACTCACTGCGGTGGCAACCGACAATGGAGGGGGCGCGTCCACATCCCCGAGCGTGTTGATCACAGTGGCGGCTGCCCCACCTCCGAGCGTGCCGACGCGCGTCGTGTTCACGCCGCCGGTTGACTACGCCACTAACGTGACTTCCTGCGCCGTGCAGCTGCGGCGGGCCACCGATCCGCTTTCGGCGTCTCCAATCGCCGCCCGCGATCTTGGCAAGCCCACGCCCCTGAACGGCGAGGTGTCAGTGGACATCACGACCCTTGTCGATCCCCTCGCACCGGGGTCCTACTACGCCGTCGTCGTCGCCACCGGCCCGGGCGGTTCAACACCCAGTAGTCCGTCCAACGATTTCACCAGGTAGTTTTCCCGATCCCTCCGGCTGCGCGTCCTGCGCGGCCATTAGCCTGCCGTTCAGCGCAGGCGTCTCCTTCGGCACAGTCGAAGACATCGCAGGGTGCCTGCAACTTCTACGACTGAGCCTCCTCTGGCGCTCGGGCCGCCACGAACTGCTTGTACAGCATTACGTCGTAAATGATCTTGAGCGTCCCGGCGATGAAGAACGGAAGGTTCATCAACGAAGGCCGCGCGAACATGAGGCCGACAAAGAACGGACTGATCGCGGCACCGATGGTTCTTGCCACTCCAGTGACGCCTCCGGCCGCGGCCCGTTCTCCGGGAGTGACGACCGCCATCACGTACGACTGTCGCGCGGGCACGTCCATCTGGCTGATGCTGAAGCGGACGAGGAGCACGGCGACCGCCGACCACAACGACGGCATCAGCGGAACCAGGATCAGAAGGACGTTCGACGGAAGGTGAGTGAAGACCATCGTCCTGATCAAGCCGATGCGCGCCGCGAGCCGTGATGCCAGGAGCGCTGAGAGCCCGGCGAAAACGTTGGCCCAGAAGAAGATCGCGCCAAGCGCAGCGACGTCGATGCCAAACCGCAGGTGGAACCAGTAAGCGGCAAACGCCTGGACGACGAAACCTCCTCCGAACGAGTCGAGCGCGAAGAGCGCCGAGAGCCTCATCACAACCGCCCGCGACCGCCCCAGCCCAGAGAATCGCCTGATCACCGTCTCTGCGGACGTCGTGTCCTCAGACGCCGCCGGCTCCGTCTGGTCCGACAGTCGCGCGAAGACGACGGCAAGGACGATACCCAGAGCCGCGTAGACGATGACCACCGCCCGGTAGCCGCTCAGCGTCGTCATGCCCGCGTTCTGGGCGAGCCGCGCGATGAGTCCCGCCGACAGCGCGCCGAGTGCGGTGGCCAATGAGCCGGTCAGCGTATACCACGCAAAGATCTCGGTCCTGCTTCGATCGGTTACGACGTGGGAAAGAGCGGCCTGCTCGATCGGCAGGAACGGCCCCACCTCGTGACCACTGGGACTCACGACGCCGATTGTCGCTGCGAGCAGGAGCACCCAGAGATTTGAGGTCGACGCGAACACAAGCCCGGCGGCGGTCATGAGAAAGGCTCCGACGATCAGCATTCGCCGACGCCCCATCCGGTCCGCCCGGGTGGTGATGGCCAGGGAAATGACCGTGTCGCCCACGAGCGTCAACGTGAGCAGCACGCCGGTTTCCTGCTGGCTGAGACCGACGCCCACCAGGTAGAAGACCAGCACGACTGACAACGACCCATATCCGAAGAGGCGAATGAAGCGCGTCGCAAAGAGCAGCCGGGTGTCGCGTGTGAGCGACGGGAGGGCGACGCGTCTGGCCAGGCGTGATCTTCGTGAGGACAGGTTCATGGCCGGGTTGTGTTTTGGCGCTTCAGAGATGTAACAAGTATTACACGTATGAAACGCGCTGGAGCGGCCAGCGGTCGAGTCCGTCAGGGCAGAGGCCGATAGGTTGCGCTGGCACTGACGGCTCGATCTTGCGTAACATGCGTTACATGGATAGTCCTCGATGGCTGCTTCTGGGCCATCAACTGCCAACACGTTCCTCCAACGCTCGGGTCAAGACCTGGCGGCGTCTCCAGCAAGTTGGGGCCGTGCAGGCGCGGAACTCCGTCTACGTGCTGCCGAACACGGAGCAGTGCCGTGAGGACTTCGAGTGGATCAGGAGCGAGATCGTCTCGCTCGGAGGAGAGGCGACTGTCTTTGCCGCCGACGCGATCAGCGTCGGCGGGACCGAGGACATCCTGGCGTCATTTCAGCGCACTCGAGAGCAGGAGTTCCGCCTGTTGAAACGCGACATCGATCGGCTGGTTCCGCCCGCCAGGGGCGGCCGGCCGCGGATCGCCGCGAAAAGCCGGCTGAAGGACAGGGCGATTCGACTGCTGCGCGAGCGGCTCACGGCGCTCGAGCGGATCGACTTCTTCCCGACCAGCGCCCGTGCTGAAACGGCTGCCGCGCTCATGGCATTGGAACTGGTGATGCAGGGATCTGCAGTTCGGCGCTTACACCCCGGGCAGAGCCTGGACTCCGCGGCCTTCCATGGTCGCCGGTGGGTCACGCGACCGCGACCAGGCGTTGATCGGATGGCCTCCGCCTGGCTCATCCGGCAGTTCATCGACAGGGAGGCGACGTTTGCGTTCGCTGACAGTGCAGCGGAATCGGACGTTTCGTTCGACATGTATACCGGCGACTTCAGTCACAAGGGAAATCTTTGTACGTTCGAGGTTCTCGCCGACCGCTTCGGCCTGGACAGCTTCGCCGTGAACAAGCTGGGTTGTGTTGTGCACGACCTCGATATGAAGGACGCGAAATATGGTGCGCCCGAGGCACCAGTCGTCGAACGCATCGTCGAGGGTCTCCGGGCCATGCACGCCGACGATCACACGCTGCTGGAACAGGGCATCAGCGTCTTCGATGCTCTAGCCCATTCCTTTCAATCCGAACAGGGAACGATCCGGCCTCCAAAGGCCACACAGGCGCCTGCCGCACGCAAGTCCACGAGGAGGCGTGTCGCGCTGGCGAGTACAAAAAGGAAAGGACGACGATGAACGTGACATGGCGAACGAGTCTCTCGGCACTGCTGATCTGCGCGAGCGCCGCAGCCGGCGTCGCCGGACAGGGTCAGAACTCCGGTGGCGAACAAATCGTGTTTGTGTGTGAACACGGGGCCGCGAAGAGCGTGATCGCGGCCGCTTACTTCAACAAGCTCGCGGCCGAGCGAGGTCTGCGCGAGCGTGCGATATACCGTGGCTCGAACCCGCAGGACGAACTGTCCTCCGCAACGCTCAAGGGACTCCGGGATGACGGTCTGACTCTGCCGACATCGAAGCCGTCTTCAATCACCTCCGCCGACGTCACAGCCGCGACCCACATCTTCGCGATCGGTTGCAGCCTGCCGGCGCACGCCGTGTCCAGCGGGAAGGCAGAGAACTGGACGGACGTGCCGGAAGTGAGCGAGGGCTACGCCGCCTCGCGCGACGCCATCAAGAAACACGTCGAGCGACTGATCGACCAGCTGCAGAAACCACAAGGAGCACGTCGATGAAATACCCGGCAATTCTCGGCACCGTCTTCGCCCTTTCAGCATTCGCATCGCCCGTGCATGCCCAGGACGTGCCGGCGCCGTACAAGGAAGTACTCACGTTCCTGGGAAAGCAGGGGGACTTCAAGGACAACGTTCTCAAGGTCAACATTCCCCGGAACGACGTCAGCGTGACCGTAGCGAATGTCGCCACGCCAACGCCATTCGGATTCGGTGGATGGATAGCGCTGACGAAAGGCAACGGCATGGACGTGATGATGGGCGACCTCGTGCTCCTGCAGGACGAGGTCAATCCGGTCATGTCCGCCCTGCTCGAGAACGGACTCGAGGTGACCGCGCTGCACAATCACTTCTTCTGGGATGAGCCCCGCATGTTCTACATGCACGTGCACGGGCATGGTTCGCCGATGGACCTCGCCCGAAAGGTCAAGCCGGGGCTGGATCTGATCGGCAAGCAGACGAAGGCAGCGTCGCCCGCTGCGGCCGCCGCGGCGCCAGCCGGCGGGGCGCTCGACGTCTCGCGGTTGGCACAGATTGCCGGGCATCCGGGCGAACAGAACGGAGCCGTCTACAAGATCACCGTCGGGCGAGACGATCTCAAGATGACGGAAATGGGAGCGGCGATTAACGCGCGCATGGGCCTCAACACGTGGGCCGCGTTCGTCGGCACGGATGCCAAAGCGGCAATCGCCGGCGACGTCGCGATGCTGCCTTCCGAGGTCACTCCCGTTCTCAAGGTGCTGCGCCAGAACGGTCTCGACGTCGTGGCGATTCATCACCACATGCTCGACACCCAGCCGGGCGTGATCTTCCTTCATTACTGGGGAACGGGCCCAGCCGATAAGCTCGCCACTGGCTTCAAGGCCGCGCTCGATCAGTTAGGTAAGGCCAAGGCGTCTCGATAACGCAACCGGGGTGCACATGAGCGCGAGCAGGTTGACGGTTGCTGCGGGGATCAGCCGATGAGAAGCCGAACGTTGACGTCCTTGGCGATTGCCGTTCTGATTCTGGTGGCGCTTTTCGCCCTCTTCATCAAAGCCAGGGGATTTCGCGCCTCTTCCACGCCGGGCGCGTTCGAGACATCTGCGATGCGGCTGGTGCGGGACTTCGCCATCCCGCGCGCAGCAAAGGCCCAGAAGAATCCGTTCGCGGGTGACGACCAGGCAGCCGGCCAGGGGCGTGACACTTTCCTCAGCCGATGCGCAACCTGTCACGGTTTCGACGGCCGCGGCGCCACACCGATCGGCTCACGCCTGTATCCGCGCGTTCCCGATCTCCGCGAGCCGGCGACGCAGGCCCTGACCGATGGCGAAATTCATTACATCATCGCGAATGGAATTCAGCTCACCGGCATGCCTGCAATGCCGGCGCTGGACGGGCAGGAAGACCAAGCCACCTGGGCGCTTGTGACCTACGTCCGCAGCCTGCGCTCATCGACGCCCGCCGAGGCCGCACGCCAGCAATCGATCACGAACACCGCGCAGTATGTCGGTTCAAAGGCCTGCGAACGCTGCCATAGCTCGATTTACGCTCGCTGGAAGAGCACGCCGATGGCCAACGTCGTGCGTGATCCGCGCGAGCACCCCGACGCCATCACTCCCGATTTGAAAACGAACAACGTCGCGCC
>Ga0207701_10000442_pt1 | contig 42872 bp, 46 predicted proteins | sample KBSSwiSSwithPhiX_FD_184294 | JGI IMG/M metagenome (GOLD analysis project Ga0207701, IMG submission 184294) | Switchgrass rhizosphere bulk soil microbial communities from Kellogg Biological Station, Michigan, USA, with PhiX - S5 (SPAdes) (version 2) | ecosystem: Environmental > Terrestrial >... | reverse complement strand
CTCGACATGAACGTCGAGGAAGCGGCGGAGCTGTTCAAGGCGGTCCCCGGAATCCGCGACAAGATGCGGATGCTCCAGGAGGTCGGCCTCGGCTACATCAAGGTCGGCCAGTCGGCGACGACGTTAAGCGGCGGCGAGGCGCAGCGGGTGAAGCTGTCGAAGGAGCTATCGCGGCGAGCGACGGGCAAGACGCTCTACATCCTCGACGAGCCCACCACCGGCCTTCATTTCGAGGACGTGCGCAAGCTTCTGGAAGTCCTCCACCGCCTGGTCGAGCAGGGCAATACGGTGGTGGTGATCGAGCACAATCTCGACGTCATCAAGACCGCCGACCATGTGATCGACCTAGGCCCGGGCGGCGGCGTGAATGGCGGGAAGATCGTGGTGACGGGGACGCCGGAGGATGTGGCGGCCGAGCCGAAGAGCTTCACCGGCCAGTATCTGAAGCCGTTGCTCGAGCGGGCGTCGGTGCAGCCGATGAAGCCGCAGCCTTCAAAATCCAAAGCCCGTTCGTCCCGAGCGAAGTCGAGGGACGCAGATGAAGATCAGCCGGACCTGATCGCGGCGAAGTAGTTGCCAAATTAGCCGTTGCAGCCGATAAACGAACCTCCAGCATGCCGAGCTGGGTGATTGCTAATCATGGTAATGGTTCATGGCTCTCAACCCCGCCGGCCCTTTAGCTGGACTTCATACCCCGAGGTTGGAAGCTCGCCACGCGGCACTAGAAAAAGTGTTCGCAGAGGCGCTGATGGCGGCCGCTTGGAAGGATTACGTTCGAAAGGGACTTCGTGATCAAGAGGTCGTCGACCTCTTCGACTACAATGACTTTCACTGGGCGCGCGCCGATCGCTTTCGAGACCTAAAGGGCGCCATCATGGATGGGCGCTACAAGCCTGGCAACTCGATCCCGACTAAATTGGAAAAAAACCTCGGTGTCTGTCGTACCGTTGTCACGCCGACGCCTGAGGACTGCGTCGTACTTCAGTGCATAGTCGAAAGCTTTTTACCTAAAGCTATCAAGAAGCAACCGACACGGAACGCATTCTTCAGTCGCAGTCATCAAAATACAGTTGGTAAATTCACCTTCGGTAAGGACTATATTTGGTTCAAGCAATGGCGACGGTTTTCTAAGCTAAGGTTTCAGATAACCTCGACACATCCGTGGGTTGTGACAACGGATATTGCTACCTTTTTCGACAACATATCGATTTGCAGCCTGATCAGCCAAGGATGGCGATGGATGTGAAAGCAGCGATAGCCGACATTTCGGAAAAAGGCTGGCACATGAACCGCGCCAAAATCACCTTTCAGATCAGCGAAGGGCCGCGTTAGCCGATTGAGAGTAGGTGGCTCGGCCTCTGAGACGGCTCTGCCCCGCTCAAGCTCGACGCGGCGGCTGAGCTCGCGGAAAGCACCCCCTCACCACCCCCGTAATCCCGCGTTCAGCCGCGCGGTCGTTATTGCCGTTCGTCCGCGTCGGCGGGCGAGTGCCAGGCGTCCACTCCGGGGGCGGAGCAAAGCAGGTCATGGCTGACGATTCCGACTATTTCACTCGCCGTGCAATCGAAGAAGGAAAGTTCGCGGCGGCCGCCTCATCCATCGCCGCCCGGGCGCGGCATGAGGAGCTCGCCCTGCTCTACTGGTCGCTCGCCAACGGCGCCGCCGCGGCGCGCCTGCCAATCATCGCCGATGCAGTCATCCGGCCGGGCGACATCGCGCTCTGAAGATCGGCGGCGGCGCTAACCGCCGACCACGCGATATTGGAGGAGAACGCAACCCTCCGCGATCGCGCGGGTCTCGACCAGCTCAAGCTCGACGCGCTTGCTGAGCTCTCGGAAGGCGGGAATTCCGCCGCCGAGAAGGACGGGATGGATGGAAAAGCCGATCTCGTCGACCAGGCTGGCGTCGATCAGCGCTGTGCCGAGCTCGCCGCCGCCCATGACGAGAATGTCGCCGCCAGTCTCGCTTTTGATCCGCCGCACGAAGTCCGCGACGTCGTCGCTGATCAGCTCGCCGTCCGCGCCGTCCGGCATGCGCTCCATCGTCCGCGAAAAGACGTAGGTCTTCACGCCTTTCATCTTCGGACCGCCGCCCATGCGTTGCGCGAACTCGAAGGTCTTGCGCCCCATCAGCATCGTGTCGACGCCCTTGAAGGTCTCGGCGCTGATCTTCGCCGAATCCTCGGTCCAGCGAAGCCAGTCGATCTCTTCGTTCGGCCCGGCGAGATAGCCGTCGAGGCTGATCGCGCCGCCATAGGTGACTTTGCGCATCGCCACCTCCCGCGGCGATGAACGTCACCCGCCCGGCGCTGTTCCGGGACCAAAGGTCGCCCGCGCTTAGTGCTGCTGCTGCGCGCCCTCACCCGGCTTGACGGACAGCACCTGCATCGGCGTCGGAGCCTCGGCCTGCGGCACCGCGATCGCCAGGTCCTCGTCTAGGAAGCCCTTCACTCCGCCGCCCGACGGAATCTTGGCGCTGGTGCCGGTCATGAAGAAGCCGGCGATGGGAACGAACGCAATCGCCGCAACTACGCCCGCGGTTCCGGTGACGCCCTTGTCGTCGAAGTTGCCGGTGAGCCTGACGAGACGATCGCCGACGCGCACGCTGAGCACGCGGGCATTGATCCGCCCGGACTTGCCCCACATGCCCTTGCGGCGAAGGTCGGTGATTTCACCCGTGGCAGGGCTTCCCGCCGGAATGACCACCGAGTTGCCCAGGCGGACATCGCTGACGACGGACATGCGGAACTGCTGGCCGACGCGAAGCGCCTTGTCGTTGGAATCGAGGCCTTCCTCGAGGCGCAGCGGAACCTCGGTGCCCGCGCGGAGCACGTTCGAGGTCACCGGCGCGAGAATCGCGGCCTGCGGAGCGGCCGGCGTGATCGTGACCGGAGCGGTGGTTTGAGTCGCCGACTGCGGTGCAGCAGCTTGAGCGGCCGCGGCCGCGGCAAGCGCGAATAGTGAAATAGCCATCTGAAAAAATCCCCCCTGCGAATCGCCGAGTGCGATCGCGATTGGAAGACTGGCTCAAGCCGTTGAATTTGCAAAGGGCATTTCGGGGTTAATGGGCATCCGGCGCTCGCCCGACGCCCACATGAACGGGGGCCGCCAAGGCCGTTCACGCCCCCGACACGCGTATTGGCGCGTTATAGCAGCAACTCCCCGGCATTTCCGGTCGAGACCAAGGAATTTTCCCATGAAAACCCTGTACCTTCTGACCGCCGCAGCGGCGGTCGGCGCCGTGGCCGTCCCGGCCAGCGCCCAGCAGGCGTACCCCTATCCCTATGCGCAGCCCGTTCCGCAGCCTTATCCGGGCCAGCCCGGCTACGGCTACGCCCAGCCCGGCTATGCACAGCCCTATGGCAGCACGAACCCGATCGAGCAGATCGTGTCCCAGCTTCTCGGCGGCAACACGAACTACAATACGAACGACCGCACCGCCGTCAGCCGCTGTGCAACCGCCGCCATTGCCCAGGCCCAGGCCCAGTACCGCCCGGGCTACAACGGCTACGGAAATCAGTATGGCCAGTACGGCTATAATCAGCCCTACGCGAACAACGGCTACAACAACGGCTATCCGCAGATGCGCGTCACTGCCATCTCGAACGTCGAGCGCCGCCGGAACAACGAGCTTCGGGTGACCGGCCTGATCAACTCGGGCGCCTATGCGCACCAGTACGGCAACGCCTACGGCTATCAGGGCCAGGGCTATGCCGATCAGCGCTATGCGCAGGCCGCCGACCTCTCGTTCCGCTGCAACGTCGATTATCGCGGCGCAGTGAGCAACGTCCGGGTCAGCCGCTACCAGACCGCCTACCGCCGCTAACGGGAAGCGAAGCGCTCAAGGAAGTCCGCGATCGCGCGGCGGGGCCTGATCGCCTCGCCGCCGACCGGCGTCCGGTTCAGATAATTGAGCTGCCCCCACAGGGCGAAGTCGCAGAGATAGGGCTTCGCACCGAGCACGCACGGGCCCGGCTCAAGCAGGGCCTCGACCGCGTCGAGCTGCCGCTCGAGGTCGCGCCGCACATGCCCGGAAGGCTTCCTTAGCGTTCCCTGCCCGCGTAGCTGGGCGAGTATCCGCCCAAGATAGATGCGATACACGATCCGCGACCGAAGCGATTTGCCGAACACCTGTGGGATCGGCTTACGGCCTTCGCGGTCGTACCAGCGATAATAGAGACCGAGAAAATAGAGGCTTTCGTCCGCCCAGTCCTCGATTGCGTGGCAAAGTCCGCGATCGCGTTCGTCGGCCGGAATGATCGCGGGGTCGGGGAAACGCTCTTCCAGCGCATAGGCGATGTCGGTGGAATCGGTGATGAAGGTCCCATCGATCTCGATTGCCGGCACCTTGCCGATTCCGCCGCGCTTGCGGATTTCGCCGATGCGCCCGCGAACGCTGGCGGTCTCGTACGGCAGCTTCTTGTAATCGAGGATCGCACGCACCTTCATGCAGAAGGGCGACCAGGGCCAGTCGTAGAAACGGATGTGCGGCTGGGTCACGCTCTGCCCCTCCCCCGCTTCCGATCTTAATCGCCAGCGAACCGCGCCGCCAGTCGGCCCAACCCTATTAGGCGCGACTCAGGGCCTCGGTGTATCGTGCCTGCGTCTCAGCCAGTGGAGGCTTCGCATGATCTCCGCACGCACGCGCCTGGCGCGCCTGTCCATCGCAACCGCCATCGCAATTCTCGCCGCAGCAACCGCGACTGCCGAGCCAATCACCACACCGCCGATAACGCCGAAGCCGGCGGGCCCCATGCCGGTCCCCTATCCGGACCCTGAGCCCCCGCCGACGCCCGAATGTCCGGCTTCGCTGTGCCCAAAGGCGCGCGCAACGCTTCAGCTCGCAGGCGGCGGGTCGACCATCCAGATCGACGGCTTCTCCTGGGGCGCCTCCGCGAACTCCGCGACGACCGTGAACACGTCCGACCCGCAGGAGGGCGGCCAAGTTACAGGAGGTCCGATCTATACCTCCGACCCGCAGGAAGGCGGGCAGATCGCCCGGACGAAGCCCAAAGTCAGCGAGATTCCGATCACAAAGGTCCAGGACAAGTCCTCGACCACCCTCGCAAGCTCCGATCCGGAAGAAGGCGGCGAGGTCGTAGCGCCCGATGCCCGAAAGGCGGGCGGCGGGCCGCTCGAAGCCTCGGGCGTCCAGACAGGCCACCGCGAGAACGTTCAGCCGCTTATTCCCGGCTACGAGGTCAGTTCCCCGCGCGATGCCGCTTCCGGACAGGCCACCGGCAAGCGCATGCACAAGCCGGTGGCCCTCACCCAGGGCAATGTCGTCGTGACCATGCCGGAGCGCATTTGCGTCCGCGGCTCCCATTACCCGGCAGTCACGCTGACGGCTGGCGATACCGCCTATGAGATGCAGGATGTGACCGTCGCCAACTGCACGCCGATAACAACGGCCAAGGGCAAGAAGACCAGGGCGAAGCTCGAATATATGGTCGTGAAGATGCAGGAGGCGTTGATCAGCGGCTGAGCCTGCGCAGCGCGCCAAGGGCGAAATGTTTCGGGCCGCCCCAGCGGCGACGCCTCCATTTCTTGCTGTTTGAAACCAATCGCCGCGACCGTCGTTTCGCGACCAAAATGGCCGTTTCGGCGGCGCAGATATCAGGTTTCGACAGTGGAATCCTACCGGCTTTATTGTCTCGATGGGATGGGGAAGGTTGCGTCCGCCGATTGGATCGACGCGGAGGGCGATGACGCCGCCATTGAGGTCGCGAGGGCAACGCACGAAGGCTACGAATGCGAGCTCTGGCAGGGCAAGCGTCTCGTCGCTCGCCTCGATCTTCGGCCTGCCGCTCGTTCCTAGCGCGGAGGGGCCAGCACCGCGCAGGCGATGCGCGCGCCGCTGTTGCCGCTGGGGTCGGTCATATAATCGTCTGCGGCAGCGTGGATGACGAGCGCGGATCCATCGGCATCGGCCAGATCGGAAAAGCTGGCATGAGCGGCAACCAGCGTTGCGCTGAGACTTCCACTCGATGAAACCGTGACGTTCGGGAGGTCGCCGGCGTGCGGGCCTTGCGGATTGCTGAGCCCGTGGTGCCGCCCTGCGGGATTCCAGTGCCCGCCGGCGCTTTCGAACTTCGGAGCTTCGCATCGCCCCACCGCGTGGACGTGAATGCCATGAAGACCGTGCGGAAGACCCGACGCACTGATCGTGAGCGTGACGCCGCCAGACGTCTGCGAGGCGGTTACAGTGCCGATCGTCTGCCCGGCGGGATTGACCAGCGCCACCGGCGGCGACTGGACGGGTACGTCCACCGCCGCGCACCCGCTTAGCAACACCATGCTTACTGTCGTTCCGACCAAGGTACGCACATCGTCCTCCCTCTTGCGGCCGCCCTAAGTCTCGGACTCATGGCTTTCAACGCGGCGAGCGGCCGAAGGGTTTAACGCCCCAAAAGAAAACCGGCCCGGTGGCGAACCACCGAACCGGCTTTTCTTGCATCTCCGGCTTGGTGCTGGAGGTGCGGTACCGCTTACCCGCGCTCTGGCGCCGGCGGAGGCGGCGGAGGCGGCGGCGGCGGTGCCGGGCACGTCTCGGTCGCCAGGATCGTCGTGCCGTCCGGGCAAACCTGCGTCGCCGGAGGCGGCGGCGGAGGCGGCGGCGGAGGCGGCGGAGGCGGCGGAGGCGGCGTGAAGTTGTAGATCAGGCTCAGCAAGAGGCTGTGCGACCGCCAACGGCCTTCGATGTCGAACGGAATGCCGTTCGCTGGATTGTCCGCCGAGTCCACATGATACTTTAGGTTCGGAACGTTGAAGAACCGATACTTGAGGCCCAGGTCGAGGTTCGGCGTGATCGCCGTCCGGACGCCGGCAACGACCTGCCACGCAATGCGGCCACGATCGCCGTCGAAGAACTTGTCGATTTCCGGAACTTCGAAATCGGTGTCGACGCGCGCCGCGCCGATACCGGGACCGACGTATCCGCTCCAACCGTCCTCATCGCCGAAATCGAGCAAGGCGTTCAGCATCACGGACCATGCGCTCATGTGTCCGTCAGCTTCGAAGTGAGATCCGAAGCCACCGATCGGCGTGATGCCGCTGGCAACTTCGACTTCGTCCACCGATGCATGCTTGTATCCAAGCTCAGCCTCGGCACGGATCATGCCAAAATCATAACCGGCAATGAGATCGACATCCCACCCCGGGTGATGGTCGAGCGTGTAAGCATTGTTGATCGTGCGAGGGATCGGGTCCGAATAATCGAACGCCGAATCCTCAAGAAGCATCCCACCGCCCTCGAGACCGGCATAGAAGCTGCCGTTCCGTGCGAGAGCGGGTGTTGCAATACATGTTGAAGCTAGTGCGAATGCCAATACGAGCTTGCGCATCTCTTCGTCCCCTGTCGCGACTCCGCCAATAGAGCCTCACGCGTTACAATATTTTAGGTCCGATTTGGCTGCAATGCAGATGTTTAAAGGCGGAGTGTGACTTTCGCGCCACAAGCCCGCAGACCGGGAGGGGCGAGAACGTCATTGGTCAAGCCCGCTAAAATACAGATTTAAAAAGAAAAACCGGCCCGGCGCAAATCGCCGGACCGGCCATTTCTTCCTCAGCCGTGGCTGAAGCTTCTTATCCGCGCTCAGGCGCCGGCGGCGGCGGCGGAGGCGGAGGCGGCGGAACCGGACAGGTTTCTGTCGCCAGGATCGTCGTGCCATCCGGGCAAACCTGCGTCGCCGGAGGCGGCGGCGGCGGAGGAGGCGGAGGCGGCGGCGGCGGAGGCGGCGGTGCGAAGTTGTAGATCAGGCTCGCAAGGAGGCTGTGCGAACGCCAGCGCGTCTTCAGGTCGTCCGGCGTGTTGCCCGACTTCAGATTCGGGACATTGAAGAAGCGATACTTGAGGCCGAGGTCGAGCGTCGGAGTGATCGCAGTGCGAACGCCCGCAACGACCTGCCATGCAAGTTTCGTTTGCGACACTTCGGAATCGACGAGAGTGCTGTCGATGACGGGATCCGTTCCGCCGATCGAGTAGCGAACGTCGGCGATACCGATACCCGGGCCGACATAGCCGCTCCACGAATCCTCATCACCCAGGTCGAGCAGACCGTTGATCATGAAGGAGAGCGCGCGGGCGTGACCGTCGGCGTTCAGGTGGCTGCCGAATCCCAGGCCGGTGCCAGGCTGGTCACGAAGCTCAACCTCGTCGAGGCCCGCATGCTTGTAGCCGATTTCGGCCTCCGCACGGATCATGCCGAAGTCATAACCGCCGACGAGGTCGACGTCATAACCAGGCTTGAAGTCGAGAATCATGACGTCCGTCGCGACGGTTGCATTCGCCGCGTTGCGAACGTCGTAGCCCGCATCTTCAACGAGCATCACACCGCCCTCGATACCCGCATAAAAGCCGTGATCGCGGGCAAGTGCCGGTGTCGCCAACGCCGTCGAAGCCAGCGCCAGTACAATGGCGAACTTGCGCATAAACAAAGTCCCCTTTCCAAAAATCCGAGAACAAAACTGACGGATTCTTATGAGAGGGGCACACACCGCGCAACCGGCCCACAGAGCGTCCTGTTGCCAAAAAGCATCATTCAGCATAGCTTGATGTAATTAACGTGCTGCAGTGAAATGATTTTCGTTCATGAAGAGATGAGACCATGTTGGCGCAAAATCCCTAGGATTTGGCCGACGGCCAAACGCGCCTCACCATCGATCGTGGAACCGCCCACCGGATCCGCTATCGGACCGAGCCTCGGTCCGACCACTTGCTGGCCCTCTATGACGAGGGCTGATCCCCTGACAAGACCCACATCCCAGCCCGATGAGTCATAGACGGCGCGCACCTGGGCGGCCTTCACGAACACGCTCATTCCGGGCCGCGGAGCGATAAACCTCCACCCCGCGGCACCATAGCCGGCGAGATGGCCGGGATATTGCGCCCATTCCCCGGACGGAAGATCGCCTACCAGGTAGGAGGCCCCCTCGATCGGCTGTGCGGGTGGATCGTTTGCTGGCGGGCTCTCAACTGCTGCCGCCACTGCGACATCCAGAATCTGGAGCGCCCCAGACGAAATCATGTTCCGGCCCGCGAAGCCCGTCGGGATTGTCGCCGGAAAAGAGCTGCGCCTGGCTTCCGTTCGGCCAGGTCAGCCGCCCGATGCTCGGTTCCCATTTCACGCGATGCCGCCGCCGTTTGGCGACGCTCAGCACGCCGCTGACGCCCTCGACCATGACGCGCCGCGCCTCGTCGATCGTTGCTCCGACCAGGGCGATGCGAACTCCCGGGCGGCTGCGAGCGATCTTCTCCACCCATTCTGCGCCCGCCCTGGTCTTGCCGAACCCGCGCCCGGCCATCATCAGCCAGGTCCGCCAGCCTTCCTTCTTCGGAGGCAGCTGCGCCTCATGTGCCCAAGCTTCGAAATCGGCATCGAGCGCCAGCAGGTCCGCTGCGCTCATGCTGCAAAGGATGCGCCATTGATCCTCGGGTGAGGCATTGACGAGCGCGAGCATCAGCTCACGCGTCGAACCGAATTTCACTTATTCGCCGTGGGCTTGTGCGCTGATGCGCTTCCGAAGCCGCTGAAGCTTGTCGAACAATCGCCGGCGGACTTCGTCGATGTCCGCTTCAGCAGGCTCCTCGACTGCCTCGACCGCGCTGTCGCGGTACATCTTCAGCAAGTGCAGCGCGATTTGGTTCGGATATTCGCGCATCCGCTCTTCCGACCCGTCCTTGCGAACCACGATCTTCTCGGTGCCGTTCAGCGCGCGGTCGAGCATGACCAGCTCCAGCCGCTGGTAAGCCGCCGCGATCGCCTCCGCCCAGCCGGCGCGGAAAGCTGCGACCTTCCGCCTTCGCTTGTATGCGCCGCTGACCGAAACCCCTGCCGCGTCGGCCGCCGCCGTCACGTTGCACGTGTCGCCAAGCGCCGTCAGGAACAGCTCCTCCTTCGCCTTGGTCCAGTCGTTCTCGCGGGGCTTGCGCTTTTGGGGCTTTGATCCACCGACGATCGTCAGCTCCTTCGATTTCGCCCCACGCTTTGCCACCGCATTCTCCACAAACAAAAAGGGCCGCGCCTCGTGTGAGGCCGGCCCGACTCGGATTCTTCGACTGTGCCAATATGTACCGAAACAGCGTGACGCTGTCAAGATATTTTTTACCAAATGGGTTCGACGTGTGCTGGCGAGCAGAGTGGAGCGAAGTGCAAGTTCTAAGGCTGTTTCTTGGCCTCCTCCGCATTCTCGGATTCCGACGATCCAGGCGCGACGCCCAACTCCGCCAGCGGCTCGTTCGGCATGTTCGTCTCTTCGTTCGCAATCGTGACGCTGTTGGCATCGCTTCCCGATCGGCTGACGATGCTTCCAAGCAGGACGAGAAGGAACGCGAAGGCGAGGCCCGTAAGCCCGATGCGGACCCGCTGTGCAGTCGTACCTGTCCGATGCGGCATTTAGCCGGGTCCCTCACCCATCATTGTCGACGAAGCTATGGTTGGGCTCGACGATATGCAAGTTGCGAACCGCAACTCCTCTTGACGAACAGCCGTGCGACCGCGAGATGCGCCAACATGACTCGCACCCAGCTTCTGCTCGCCCTCGCCGCAACCGCCGCACTTGCCGGCTGCGGCAACAATGACGATCACACGATCGTCGCCGGTCCCGACGGGGACGTCGCCAACCAGTCGCCTGCGGCCAACGCGCCGGTCGCGCTCCCGCCGTCGATCGCGTCCAGCAAGATCTACCGCTGCAAGGACAACAGCGTCGTCTACATCGATTGGCTGTCGGACAATAAGTCGGCGAACTTCCGCGCCAAGCAGACCGACGTGCCCGTCACCCTGAGCGCTCCGCAAGCGGGCCAGGCCATGGTCGCCGACGGCTATTCGCTCACCGGAACGCCGGGAGGCGGCTCGGTCACGCTCGCGCGTCCGGGCAAGGGTTCTCAGTCTTGTAGCGCGTAAGCGCCCACTGAATTTCAGAAGACCCCGCGGCGGCGACGCTGCGGGGTTTTTCTTTGCCTGCTTGACGAATCTCCCTGCGACCGACCACGCTCGGTCCCGAGGGGGACAATCCATGCTGATCGACAGGCGCGGCTTTGCGAAAGGGGCGGCCGCATTCGCTGCGGGCGGGGCGTTCGCGGGAAAAGCGGCGGCGCAGAATCTGTTTGCCGGCGCTCCCCAGGCACGGGCAATTGCCGCGATCCGCGACTATGCCGAAGCCCATCGCCGCTATCTGAACCTTCCCGGATTGACCGTCGGGGTGACCAGCCCGAGCGGCTTCTCGACGGCGCTTAGCGTCGGGTTCGAGGATGCGGAAACCCGCGCCCCGATCGGTCATGACACGCTCTTCCAGATCGGCTCGATCAGCAAGAGCTTCACGTCGGCACTCATTCACCAGTTCGCTCAGGAGGGGCGCCTCAGGCTCTCCGACCGGATCGTGGCTCTTCTTCCTGAAACGCCTCTTCCCCGAAACAGCCCGATCGAGGTCCAGCACCTGCTGGATCACGTCGCGGGAATTCCCGGCGACACGCCGCTTTTCGTGCGCGGTGGGCTCTGGACCGCTTATGCGCCCGGCGAGCACTGGCTCTATTCCAACACCGGCTACGACCTTCTCGGCCAGCTCGCGCAGCATGTGGGCGGAAAGCCGCTCGATCACCTCTTCGCCGAACGGATTTTCAGGCCGCTTGGGATGCGGCTGACTCGCGGCGCAATCGTTCCGGCCGACCGGCTGGCTTACGCGCAGGGCTATGAGACCGCCGACAAGAGCGTTCCATTTGTCCGCGGCACCCCGCTCGCTCCCGCGGCCTGGGTCGACACGACCTCGGGCGCCGGTTGCATCGGCTCGACTGCGGTGGACATGAACCATTATCTCCGCACCCTTGCCAATGCGGCCAAGGGCCTCGGTGGGATGGGCCTCGGCGCAAAGGAGGCGCTCGCCTACGTCACCCATTTGGTGCCGAGCGACAGCAAGGAAATGGCCTATGGCAACGGCCTGATGCACGTCGAGGACAAGGGCCGCCGCTACCTCCATCATACCGGCGGAATGGTGTCCTTCTCCTCTTCCTTCCATGTCGACATGGGCAATGGCGTCGGAGCCTTTGCCAGCTCCAACGTCTCCGGCTTCCTTTCCTATCGCCCCAGGAAGCTGACCCTGTTCGCGGTCCAGGCTCTCGGCGCCGCCGAAGCCGGCAAGAATATACCGGAGCCGCCAGCCCTGGAGCCGAAGCTGAACAAGCCAGCCGATTTTGTCGGCGCCTATCGCGCAAGCGACGGCAGCGCCTTCGACGTTCGCGGCGGCCAGCGGCTTTCGATCCTGTCCAACGGCCGCGAAGCGGCTTTGGAGCCTGCGGGCGAAGATTCGTTCGCGACCCTTCATCCGGATTTCCGCGCCTTTACCCTCAAATTCGAACACAGCGGCGGCAAGGCGATCGTCGCGCATTGGGGACCTAAGAGCTTCGTCCATGGAGGCGTCGCGGCCAAGCTTCCCGGAAGCGACCCGGCACTGGCTCGGCTCGCAGGCCGCTACGTCAACGACAGCCCCTGGTGGGGTACGACCATCATCGTCGAACGCGGCGGCAAGCTGTGGATCGGCACCGACACGCCGCTCACGCCCACGGGCAAGAACTTATGGCGCATCGGCGAGGAGAGCTGGAGCCCGGAGCGGGCCTCCTTCGCCGATTTCATCGACGGCCAGCCCCAGACCTTCCTCTTTTCCGGCGTGGAGTTCGCGCGCCAGGAGACGTGAGCGGAACCTAGCCTAGCCCGCGCCCTCGAGGGCGGCTAAGGGCCCGCGAATGGACGTCGCCGAGCTTTCCCGAATCACGCCCGAAACCGTCGCCGAGCACGGCCTCAACGACGAGGAATACAGCCGCATCCTCAAGGCGCTCGGCCGGGAGCCGAACCTCGTCGAGCTCGGAATCTTCTCGGTCATGTGGTCCGAGCATTGCTCGTACAAATCCAGCCGCTTCCACCTGAAGAAGCTTCCCACCGAAGCCCCCTGGGTGATCCAGGGGCCGGGCGAGAATGCGGGCGTCATCGACATCGGCGATGGCGATGCCGCAATCTTCAAGATGGAGAGCCACAACCACCCCTCGTACATCGAGCCCTACCAGGGCGCCGCTACCGGGGTCGGCGGAATCCTTCGCGACGTCTTCACCATGGGCGCCCGGCCGGTGGCGAACATGAACGCTTTGCGCTTCGGCTCGCCCGACCACCCCAAGACGCGGCACCTCGTCGCAGGAGTCGTCCATGGAATCGGCGGCTACGGCAATTGCGTGGGGGTCCCGACCGTCGGCGGCGAGGTCAATTTCGACGAGAGCTACAACGGCAACATCCTCGTCAACGCAATGACCGTCGGCGTCGCGAAGACCGACAAGATTTTCTACTCGGCCGCCGCCGGAATCGGGAACTCGGTCGTCTACGTCGGCTCCAAGACGGGGCGGGACGGAATCCATGGCGCGACCATGGCCAGCGCCGATTTCTCCGAAGACAGCGAGGAGAAGCGCCCGACGGTCCAGGTCGGCGATCCCTTCACCGAGAAGCTGCTCATCGAAGCCTGCCTTGAGTTGATGGCCTCCGACGCCATCGTCGCCATCCAGGACATGGGCGCCGCGGGCCTCACTTCCTCCTCGGTCGAGATGGCGTCGAAGGGCGGCGTCGGGATCCGGCTCGACATGAACAAGGTGCCTTGCCGCGAAACCGGCATGACGCCCTATGAAATGATGCTTTCCGAAAGCCAGGAGCGGATGCTCATGGTGCTCAAGCCTGGCCGCGAGGGCGAAGCCGAGGCCATCTTCAAGAAATGGGAGCTCGACTTCGCCGTGATCGGCGAAGTGACCGACACTGGTCACATGGTTCTTGAGTTCGACGGCGAAGTGGTCTGCGAGATTCCGCTGGGCCCGCTCGCCGACGACGCGCCCTGCTACGAGCGCCCCTATGCGACGCCCCAGCCTCCCGCTTCCCTCACGAACATTCCGGAAAGCAGCGACATCGCCGCCGATCTCCTGAAGCTCATGGGCTCGCCGAATCTCGCCTCGCGCCGCTGGGTGTGGGAGCAGTACGACCAAACCGTCGGCGCCGACACGGTCCAGACGCCCGGCGGCGATTCCGCGGTCGTGCGCGTCCACGGCACGAAGAAGGCCCTCGCGATCACCACCGACTGCACGCCGCGCTACTGCTTCGCCAACCCGATGGAAGGCGGCCGCCAGGCTGTCGCCGAAGCCTGGCGCAACCTGAACGCGGTCGGCGCGAAGCCGCTCGCGATCACCAACTGCCTCAACTTCGGAAATCCGCAGCGGCCCGAAATCATGGGCCAGTTCGTCGGCTGCGTCGAAGGCATTGCCGACGCCTGCCGGGCGCTCGGCTTCCCGGTCGTTAGCGGCAACGTCTCGCTCTACAACGAGACGAAGAACGACGACGGCTCGTCTCTCGCAATCCTTCCGACCCCCGCGATCGGCGGAGTGGGACTGCTCGACGACCATTCCCGGATGGCGACCATCGGCTTCAAGGGCACTGGGGACGTCCTCGTCATTATCGGCACGCGCGGCGGCCATCTCGGCCAATCGCTGTGGCTTCGTGAGATCCACGGCCGAAGCGACGGACCGCCCCCGCCCGTCGACCTCGAATCCGAGCGGCTTACGGGCGAGTTCGTGCGCGAGCAGATCCGGGCCGGGGCGCTTACCGCGGTTCATGACGTTTCCGACGGCGGCCTTGCCGTCACCATCGCGGAGATGGCGCTTGCCGGAAACATCGGCGCGCTGATCCAGCCGTCGGGGCCCGGCCACGCCGCCAAGCAGTTCTTCGCGGAGGACCAGGGCCTCTACGTTGCAACGATCGACGACGGCCATCTCCTCGATTTCCTCACCGGCGCAGATGCGGCCGGAGTCCAGGTCGAGCCGATCGGCAGGACCGCGGGCAAGCGGCTGATCTTCGAGCTTGCCGATACCGACTATTGCGTCTCGCTCGACGACCTTCGCGCCGCGCACGAAGGCTTCTTCCCCAGGCTGATGGGCGAGGACGCGGCGCTGGCCTGATGACCGCCGGCTATTCCGTAACGCCGCTAGCCGCGAAGCTGTCGCTGAAGGACGGCATGCGGGTCTGGGCCGACGGGATGCCGGACAGGGTGGCAAGCGAAATCCGGTCGACAGCCGACGTCACCTTTGCCGAAGCGCCCGAAGCTCCAGTCGGAGCGGCACACATTTTCGTGACCGAGCGCGAGCAACTCGAAACCAAACTTCGCCAGTTGGTTTCGATCCTCGAACCCAGCGGGTTTATCTGGGTGAGCTGGCCCAAGAAATCCGCGAAAGTCAAAACCGACATCATCGAAGATACGATCCGCGAGGTCGCCCTGCCGCTGGGCCTCGTCGACGTGAAGGTTTGCGCGGTCGATGAGACCTGGTCCGGACTGAAACTCGTCATCCGCCGCGAGAATCGCTAGCCTCCGCGGAAGGGGGAATTTCCATGCTTAAACCCATCGCGCTGGCGACGCTCATCAGCGGTACGCTCGACATCCTGCTCGCGATCGTCCTGACACTGATCTACGGCCGCGAGCCCGGGGCCATGCTCCGCTACGTCGCTTCCGGCCCCTTTCCCGGAGCTACGGAGATGGGAGAGGGAGGGGCAGCCCTCGGCCTTGGCGTCCATTTCGCGCTGATGGCGATCATGGCGACCGCTTTCGTGCTGCTGGTCCGCTGGCGACCGGTCCTTCTCGAAACGCCGTGGCGAACGGCGATAGCCTTCGGCGTCATCACCTATTTCGCGATGAACTGGTTCGTCGTGCCGCTTCGCTTCGGGACGCCGCTTCCCCCCAAAACGATCTCCATCGTGACGCAGCTGTTCGCGCATACCGTGCTCGTTGCGATCCCCTTCACCTTCATCACGCGCCGCTTCCTTCCCCGCACTGCCTGAATTCAGTTGCGAATGGTTCGCATTATCGTTATATGCGACGCATGATCCTGTGTGTCTGCAATGCGATCACCGAGGACGACGTGCGCGACCTTGCGCGCGCCGGTGCTCGCACGCCCGAGCAGGCCTATGCCGCGCTTGGTCATGAACCGCAGTGCGGAAGCTGCCTTTGCTACGCACAGCGGCTGATGGACGAACAGCCCAAGGCGCACCCGAAGCTTCGCGCCGTCGCCTGACTTGACCCCCCTTCCGCTGCGGCGCATGGCAGCCGGGCGACGCGAGGAGGCCGCGGATGAAGGGCGACCCGAAGGTCATCGAATTCCTCAACGAAACGCTCAAGAACGAGCTTACCGCGGTCAACCAATATTGGTTGCACTACCGGCTTCTCGACAATCTCGGGATCGCGCGCCTGGCCGAATTCGAACGATCGGAATCGATCGACGAAATGAAACATGCGGACAAGCTCGCCGAGCGGATCCTCTTTCTCGACGGCCTGCCCAATTTCCAGATGCTGGGCCGGCTTCGGATCGGCGAAACCGTCGAGGAGATGCTCCGCGCCGATTATGAGGTGGAGCTCGAGGCAGCCGCCCAGCTGAAGGAAGCGATCGCCCATTGCGAAAAGGTCCGCGACTATGGAAGCCGCGATCTCTTCTCGGAGATCCTGGACAATGAGGAAGACCATATCGACACGCTCGAGCAGCAGTTCGAGCTGATCAAGTCGATGGGGATCCAGAACTATATCCAGCTCCAGTCGGAGGCAGCAGAGAGCTAGTCACAATCGGGGCATGGCGACGACTGCACCGGACCGGATCCTGACCCTCGACGTCATTCGCGGCGTCGCGGTCATGGGCATATTCTCCGTCAACGTCGTCGCCTTCGCGATGATCGAGGCGGCCTATTTCTATCCGCCGGCCTTTGGGTTCCACAGCGTCTGGGACAAGCTCGTCTGGCTTGGGAACTTCATTTTCATTGACGGGAAGATGCGCAGCCTCTTCTCGATGCTGTTCGGCGCCTCGGCCCTGCTGGTGATCGAGCGGGCGGAACGGTCAGGGAGATCGCCGGCGGTCGTCCATTACGGGCGAATGCTTTCGCTCCTCGTTTTCGGCCTCATCCACTTCTACCTCCTCTGGTGGGGAGACATACTGGCACTCTATGCCCTTGTCGGAATGGTCGCTTACGCCTTCCGCAAGCTCGAGACCGACAAGCTGCTGGCCATCGCGCTGATCGGATTCGCCATTTCATTCGCCGCTTCTCTCGACCGCGCGATAGGCGTCGAGCACGCCATCGAGGTCCATTCCCAAGGCGCCGCGAGCAGCGAGGAGATGAGACAGGCCGACACCGTATATCGTCATTTCCATCCGTCGGCGGCCGAGATCCGCGAGGATGCGGAGGTCCATCGCAGCTTTCGCGCTTATCTCGCTCAGTCAATGGGTCCACAGCTGTGGCGGCCCTGGACCGAATTTCGTTCGCTTCTTGCTGAAACGCTGGCGCTAATGCTTCTCGGGATGGCCGGCTTGAGAAGCGGCTTCCTGACGGGCGAATGGTCCGACGACAGCTACGGCCGGGTCGCCCAAGTCACTCTCAGCATCGGAATCGGCGCGAGCGCCATAATGGCGGCCGTCGTCTGGCTGGAAGGCTTTAGGCTCCCCTTCGGAGCGAATGCGATGCTGACATACTCGGCGCCCCTTCGGCCGGTCATGGCGATCGGATTTGCGGCTCTGATTATTCGCCTTTCGCGAAGGGTCGGCCCCGTAACTCAGCGAATTGCCGCGGCGGGCCGCTGCGCCTTCACCAATTATCTCGGAACCAGCATCGTCGCCGGCCTGGTTTTCAATGGGTGGGGCCTCGGCCTCTACGGGAAGGTCAGCAGGGCCGATGCCTGGTTGCTGGTCCCGATCGTCTGGGCCTTGATGCTGCTCTGGTCGAAGCCATGGCTCGAGCGGTTCAACTATGGGCCGTTCGAATGGGCTTGGCGGTCGTTGTCGAGAGGGAAGCTGCAGCCGATGCGCAAGAGAGCGCCGGCGGCGGCGATCGCTGCGGCCTAGATCCGGCCGAAGTCCTGGTTGTTCGCCTTTCGTCCGAAGCCGGCCTGCTGCGGACGGGAACGGGACAGCAGCGGATTGGTGGCCTTGTCGAACAGGTCGACGGTCTGGTCGAACGTGCGGCGAAGCTCGACGACCTCCGGCACAAGCTCGTCGGGAAAACGGCGGCTCTCCACGCAGAAGCGTGCGGTCGTCTCAATCAGCTCGGCGATCTTGGCGAGAGGCTCAGCGCCAAGCTGGCGCGCTTCGCCCTTGAGCGTGTGGGCGGGGATGACCAGCGCGGCCGTATTCTGTTCGCGCATGGCCTGCTCGATCTGGCCGAGCGATTTGACCCCGTCCTCGCGGAAGTAGCCGAGAATTCGAATCAGCCCGGGGCCAAGCTCCGCCCGGCTGCGTTCGAATTGCACCCAGTCGACCATTTCCTGGACGTCGTTCACCGAGATCTCCTCACGCCCGGCGCCCCGGGCAGTGGTTCCACGACCGCTTCAGTACGGCCGAAACGGTAAATTTAGCCTTAGCGGTCGAACGGGTTCTTTGATGAGCGCATCGTCAAGCGAAGCGGTACTGGACCGAGCCCCAGCTCCCGCCTCAGCGAGTTGAGCAGATAGCGGCGATAGCTCTCCGGCAGCTCGCTGGTCCGGGTTCCGAAAACGACAAAGCTCGGAGGCCGGGTCTTTACCTGGGTGATGTAGCGAAGCTTGATGCGCTTTCCGCCCGGTGCAGGCGGCGGATTGGCCTCTATCGCGCCTTCGAACCAACGGTTGAGCTCGCCGGTCCCGATACGCCGCGACCATTGGTCTCGAAGCTCGAAGGCAGCACCCAGTAGCTGGTCGATGCCCTTGCCGGTCTTGGCGGAGACGGTGAGCACCGGAACGCCCTTGATCTGCGCCAGCCCCTCTTCCAGCGCCGCCTTCACCCCGTTGAACAGCGACGAGGCATTTTCCGCGACATCCCATTTGTTGATCGCGATGACGAGCGCCCGCCCCTCGTCGATCACCTGCTCGGCGATCCTTAGATCCTGCGATTCCAGCCCGCGGGTCGCATCGAGAAGGACAACGACCACTTCCGCCATGTCGATCGCTCGCTTGGCATCGGCCCTCGACAAGCGCTCCAGCTTGTCGGTGATCTTCGCCTGCTTCCTGAGGCCCGCGGTATCGACGATGCGAACGCCTTTCCCCTGCCATTCCCAGTCGAGGCTGATGGAGTCGCGGGTGATTCCGGCTTCGGGGCCGGTGATCAGCCGCTCCTCGCCGAGCATCCGGTTGACCAAGGTCGATTTGCCCGCATTCGGGCGGCCGACGATCGCGATTTTCAGCGGCGCTCCCGAATCCTCTTCGTCTTCGGCTTCTTCCTCGCCGTCGCGTTCGATGAGCGGCAAGAGCGCCTCGAACAGGTCGGCGATGCCCTCGCCATGTTCGGCGCTTAAGGGGATGGGGTCGCCGAGTCCGAGCCGGTAGGCGTCGAGCACGCCCGCCTCGCCCGCTCGCGATTCGGCCTTGTTGGCGACGACCACGACCGGCGTTTCGCCGGCGCGGAGCCAGCGCCCGATCTCTGAATCGAGCGGAGTGATGCCCTCCCGAGCATCGATGAGGAACAGCGCCACGTCGGCGTCGCGGACCGCCGCCTCGGTCTGCTTGCGCATCCTTCCGGGAAGCGTCTGCGGATCCTCGTCTTCGTATCCGGCGGTGTCGAAGATCCGAAAGTCCAGGCCGAGAAGGCTTGCTTCGCCCTCGCGACGGTCGCGGGTCACTCCCGGCCGGTCGTCGACCAGTGCCAGCTTCTTACCGACGAGCCGGTTGAACAGGGTCGATTTGCCGACGTTCGGTCGGCCGACGATGGCGACGATGGGCAGCGGCATTGGGCCTCTCTAAGCCCGCGCCGCGAGCCGTCCAGTCTTACCGGAAGGCGTGAAGCCGTCCGTCGTCGTCGAGAATGTAGAGCACGTTGTTGGCGACGACCGGCGGCAGGCTGACGCCCGCCTTCAGCTCCGTCTGCCCCTGGAACGAGCCCTTGTCCGGATCGGCGAAGATCAACGAACCTTCCGTGCTCGCCACGATCAGGCGACCGCCGGCGAGGATCGGCCCCGTATAGCTGATCGGGCCGCTCTTGCTCTTCTGGTTGTGATAAGCCGGGAGCTGCAGGATCCAGCGCACCTTGCCGGTCGTGCGGGCAATAGCCATTAACTTGGCGTCGTCGGTGACGACGAACGCCCAGTCCCCGGCGACCCACGGTGTGGCGATGCCCGCGAGATTCAACTCCCACATGCGCTGACCGGTGATCAGCTCGAGAGCGACCATCCGGCCGCCCTGCCCGATCGCGATCACCTGGCCATTGTCGATCACTGGATCGGCGTCGACGTCGGACAGCGAAGAGACGCTGGTGCGGATGCTGGTCCGGGCAAGCGCATCCTGCCACACTGCGCGGCCGTTCTCGTAGCGGTAGGCATTGAGCTCGCCCGACGAGAATCCGGCGACGACCGTACCCTGCGCGAAGGCCGGGGAAGCGACACCGAAGATGCCGGCGATCTCGAGCGATGCGGCGGCGTTCCAGTTGGTCGTACCGTCAGCCAGCTTGAGCGAGTAGAGTTGGTTGTCCTGGCTCATCACATAAGCAGCATCGCCGGCAACGGTCGGCGAGCCGCGGAGCGGTCCGCCGGGACGGACCTGCCAAACGAGGCCGCCGTTGCTCGCGTCCATGGCCGCGACGAAGCCAAGGCCGTTGGTCGCGTAGACCCGGCCCTCATTGAAGGCGAGGCCGCCACCGAACATCGCTGCCTCATTGCCTTTTTCGGCGCCGAACTGCGTGCGCCAAAGCGGCGCTCCGCTCTGAGCGTCGAACGCGCGCACCGTGGCGGTCGTGTCGATCGTGTAGACGCGGCCGTCCGCGACGATCGGAGCAGAAGCGAGGCGGGCGGATACGCTTGTCCCCTGGCCGATCGACACTGCCCAGGCCTGGGCGATCGATGCAGGCAAAGCGACATGGCCCATATCCTTTGCCGCATTGCCGCCGGACTGGCTCCAGGCCGGGTTCACCACCGGCGAAGGGAGGGTCATCGGAAGGGCCGCGGTCGCCGGATCGATTGCCACATCGCTCTCGGCCGCGAGAACCGCGATCCGCTCACCCATGACCGGTGTCTTGGGGCCGCTCTTCTTGAAGATGCCGCAGCCGCCGGCGGCAAGCGCCGCAGCGATCATCAGGCCAATCCTAAACTGCTTGCGGTTCATTCACTCGTTCCTGGCTGGCCGGCCTGTGCGGGCGCGGCACTAACGTCGATTCCGAGCGTGCCAGCAATCTGCTGCGCCCGGTTGCGGATGGTGTCGGGCACCTGCGGATCGGTGGCCATCGACGCGAACAGGCGCCCGGCCTTATCCTTCTGCCCCAATTTCAAATAGGCCAGTGCTGTCATCTCGCCCGCGCTTCCGAACCAGGGGTTCCCCGGCTTGGCTAGCGGCTCCATCCGCGAGATCACTTCCTGCGGTTTTATGGAATCGAACTCCAGCCCGGTCGCCCGGATCAGCGCGGCGTCTCGATACGGCTGCGGAAGACCGCTGTCGGCGGCGACCGCGCGGTATTTCGAAAGAGCGGTGCTGCGATCGTTGTTGCCTAGCGCGATCGCCGCCTGGGTCATCAGCGCGCTGGCCTTGACGACATCGTTGCCGGAGTCCGCAAGCGGTTCCAGGCGTTTCTTGGCGGCCTCGGAATTGCCGTTTGCGATCTGCTCAAAGACCGCGGTCAGCTCTTCCGATTGAGTCGCGGATTTCTCTTGCTGCTTGTTCTGCCAGTAGAGATAGGCGCCGACCGCGACGAGGAAGAGGATGACCGCGGCGATCAGCCACTTGCCGTACCGCTTTGCGAAGGTCTCGAACTGCTCGCGGCGGAGATTCTCGTCGACCTCGCGCAGGAAAGCTTCGTTCGGAGCGTCGGGAGTGAGAGCCAAGGACTGCCTCAAATCATATGGACGAGAAGACTGCGGGCCGCGCTCCCTTCCCCCACGTCAGATGAACGGAAGCTGGCGGCGCTCCGTCTAGCCGTTACGGCTGGAAAGGCAAAGGGTCACGTCAGCTCGCAGTCACGTCCTTCACATTGTCGTCGCTGTTGCGGTCGATGTAGAAATTGTACGGATCGACGCCCGCGAACGTAGGCTTCGCCTTGCTGACGACGCGGATCTTCTGCTCCCCGTCGTGGATCTGCTCTCGACCCATCACCAGCACATCCTTGGCGGAAAAGGCCCCAAGGCCCGGCCGCGCGGTGAACAGGCCGACCTCGATCGGCTCGTCCAGCCTGGCCTTGGTCTCGTCGCCTTTGCCGTTCGCGTAAAACTTGCCGGCGGAGATAGTCAGCGTCGTTTCCCAATGGTCGCCCACCTTTTTCGTGACCGCGTCGGTGACCTTGAGGTCATAGAGCGTGATCTTCTCGAACAGGTCCGTGATCAGCTGCTGTTGCTCGGGAGTCTTCGCTTCCTTCCTGAACTCGTCGATCATGTCGACCGACCGCTCGTACGGCGGACCCTTGAACCGCCACTTGGCGAGGAACCTCGAAAGCGCGCGGTTGACCGCGTCCTCGCCCAGCCGCTCCTGGAGCAAGTACAAGGCGACTGCGCCCTTGCGATAATGGATGTAGGCCTGGTTCTCGACGCGGCCCAGCGGAAGCTCCTCGACCGCCTCGGCCTTTCGACCGGAAAGATAATTGTCGAGCTCGTACTTCAGGAAGCGGCGGATCTTGTCCGGCCCATAGACGTGCTTCATCACCATCAGGGCCGAATATTGGGCGAGCGTCTCGCTGGTCGACGTTCCGCCCTGCATGTCCGCGCCGACCACCTGGTGCGCCCAATATTGGTGCGCCATCTCGTGAGCGATGACGTAGGTGGTGAAATCGATCTTCTCGGGATCGTCCGTGTTGGCGTTGAACCCGATCGATTCCGAATAGGGCATGGTCCCGGCAAAGGCCTGGGCGAAGCTCGCATAACCCGGAAATTCGATGATCCGGGCGTAATTGAACTGATAGGGCCCGAAGTGCGCCCGGTAATAATCGAGCGCCGTCCCCATCGCGTCCAGCATCTTTCGGACGTTCCAGTCGTGGCCCTTGTGGTAGAAAACCGAGAGCTTGATTCCATTGTGCTCGCGGCTCGCGACCTCATAGCGGGCCGACTGGATCGAGAAGAAATTCAGGATCGGCGCGGGGCTCAGGAAATGCGCGGTCCGGCGGTTGCCCCTGGTCACGTCGGAAACCTGATTTCCGGGCGCGATCGGCGTCTGGTCCGAATCCGTCGTCAGGGTGATGTCGGACATGACCCAGTCGGCGTGGATATAGTTGCGGGCGGTCGCCTTCATGTCCTCCAGCTTGGCGGGCCGAAGCTCGTCGGAAAGATGCTGGCGGCGGCGCTGGCTGCGGTCGCTCAGAAGTCCGTTGCGATCCATCCCGATGATCGGCGCGAAGGCGAAATTGTTGGCGAAAGTGCCGTTCTCGATGACGTCCGTATCCGGCGAGCCGGAGCGGAAGCCGCGATGCCAAACCTGGGACGTGAAGGTGAGCGCAGCGATTGCGCCGGGAGCCAGCGGCTTGTCGAAGCGGTAGATCCGATAGGCAAAATCGGGATCGTCATAGACGAGCCGAGCGCCCTCGACCTTGAGGCTGAGGAACTTTGCGTCGCGATCCCCCTGCCGGACATGGACGTCGCGGATCGGCGCATCGGTCTTGTTCTGGAGGTCATACCAGCCGGAAGCGAGAAGCCTTTTTTCCTTCGGGAACAGCTGGACGTTCAGCGTGACCCGAGTGACCGCGGGCATCGGCAAATTCTCATACTTCAGATATTTGCGCTCATAATTTGCCTGGTACTTCTCGACGTCGTCCGACGTCCGGTACTGATTCAGAACCTTGATGTTGTAATAAGCGTAGGCGCCGGTCGCGGCCATCGCGATGGCGGCGACTGCAAGCACCGACATCGACGTGGCCGTGGCATAGCGCCGCATGCGCTTGATCCGCACCCGAAGAGATAGGTCAGTCCCGCGCGGCCACAGCAAATGGGCAAGCACGACGAGCACGACCGCGAAGCAGAGCCAGTAGATCTGGAAGACGAGCGCGCCGATCCAGAAGCTGCCCGCTCCTACGAAGTCGCTCAGTGGGACATTCGGCCCCTCGCCGTAGCGGTAGAGGGGGTCCGCGTAGCCCATGTTTTGGAGGAAGATCCCGACGACGAACCAGACGAACAGGATCGCCCAGCCGGCATATTTGTTGGGGCTCAGCACCTGTACGAAGACGGCGAGAACAGCGATTAGAAGGCCGTCGACCGCCGCCGGAAGGATGAACCAGCCGAAATAGGATGCGATTCCGAGCGAGGGCGCACCCTTCACAACTTCATAAACGAGCCCGGTCAGAAGCCCCGTGAAGTTGACTATCAGGAGGACGACGAAGATCGCGAGGATCTTCGGGACCGTCATCACCCAGCTTGCGACGGGCGTGGAATCGAGGATTTCGTTGAGGTTGCGGTCGCGCTCCCGCCACACCAGCTCGCCGCCGTAAAAGGCCGCGATCAGGAGCAGAGTCACTCCGAAGCCGCCGCGGACCATGGTCACGGTGGCCGACACCGTGGGATGGTCGGGCGTTCCGTAGGTCGACGGGCCGAACCACAAAAGCACCGAGCTCAGGCCGATTCCGAACAAGGTCAGGATGGCGAGGCCGGGGCTGGTCAGCACCTGCCGCATCTCGATCCGCAGCCGTGACATGAACTGCGCCCAAAGCGACGGCTTGAGGTCGCGGGCGAGGACGGGCGCGCCGCCAAGCTCCGGTGCTAGTGTCGCCTCCGCCGCCTCGCGCTTTTCACGCCTGGCGAGCCGCCTCAACCGCCACTTCGACGGAGCCCGCTCGGTCATCGAGAAGGTCCACAGAGTGAAGCCGAGGAACAGGAGTCCGAGCACAACCGTCAGGATCCGGTTGAACAGCAAGGTGCCGCTCAGCTCGACCAGCCGGGTGTTCATCTCCGACTGGGTCCAATAGCGGGTGACCTGGCCGAGCGCGGCGGTGCCGAGCGGCTCGTACCGTGCGGCCGTCTCGCGATATTCGATCTTCTGGCCGACGATGCTGGAGGTGATGAGATAGCCAATCACCAGCGCGACCGTCCCAATATAGGCGGCCATCATCGACCTGAGCCGCGTCGCCAGGGCGAACAGCAGGGCGCTGGTCAGGAAGATGTTGGGGATTGCGAAGACCAGGAACGGCCAGGCGTAAAATTCGATCTTCTGCGGCCCGATCGTTTCCGGATCGACCCACGGCATCATCGACCCCAACGCCATTCCGAGCGGAATTGAAACATAGCCGAGCAAGGCGACCAGGAAGCCGCCGAGGAAGCGCCCGAGAATGATCTGCGTGCGAGTGACGGGGGTCGAGCGAACGATCGGCGCGAAGCCCGTGGTGTCGTCCCTGACGATCGCGTTCGCAACGAAGGCGGTGATGACGAAGAGATAGAAAAGGCTGAAGACGGACGTCGCGACTGCAATTGCGTAGGGCGCGTTTTCGTGAACCGCGCCGGGCGTCCCGATGCTGACATTCTCGCTGGCGGTGATCCCGAAGCCGAGAAGGAAGAAGATCGCGACCGCGACCCAGAAGACCGGGTTCTTGATCTGGTAGCGGAACTCGAAGCGAGTGATTCCGAGGAGCATCTGTAAAGGCTCCTCAGGCCGCGCGTCGAAGCGTGGACAGCGTCGAGAAATAGACGTCCTCGAGCCCGCCCTCGACCGGCTCGAAACCGGCAGGCTTCTTGTCGGAAAGGACGTGGATGATCGTGTTGCCCGCGAACATGCGCGTCGAGATCACCTCGTGGCTTTCCTGGTACTTCTCCAGCTCCGAATGCGGGATGGCCTTCTTCCAGACCTTGCCCCGCGTCGAGGCGATGAGGTCCATGGGCTTGCCCTCCAGCTGCAGCCTGCCGTTCGCGAGCACCGCCATTCGCGGGCAGAGGTCGGCGACGTCGGCGACGATGTGGGTCGAGAGGATGACGACGACGTTGTCGCCGATCTCGGCGAGCAGGTTGAGGAAGCGGTTACGCTCTTCGGGGTCGAGACCTGCGGTGGGCTCGTCGACGATAATCAGTTCGGGGTTGCCGATCAGCGCCTGCGCGATTCCGAACCGCTGCCGCATTCCGCCGGAGAAGCCGGCAAGCGACTTGTAGCGGACGCCCCACAGGTTCGTCTGGTTGAGGAGGGAATCGACGACCTGGCGGCGGTCAGAGGCCGAGGTGATGCCCTTCAGCGTCGCGATCTGGTCGAGCATCGCATAGGCCGACACGCGCGGATAAACGCCGAAATCCTGCGGGAGATAGCCGAGCGTCTTGCGGAGCTTCACCGGCTCGGCGAGCACGTCGATGTCGCCGAATGTGATCGATCCCGAGGTCGGCTCCTGGAGGGTAGCGACCGTCCGCATCAGCGTGGACTTGCCCGCTCCGTTCGGCCCCAGCAGCCCGAACATCCCGCGCGGGATCGACAGGCTGACATCGTCGAGCGCGACGGTGCCGTTCGGATAGGTATGCGACAGGTTCTGGATTTCGAGCATCATTCCCCCCGGAGAGCTGAGGCGTGAGGCCTAAACTGCTGATTTCACCCAAGCAACCGCCGTTTTGCCGATTCGACGAACGGTTGCGGGGGTTAAGGCCGCTTTGGGTGGAAAGCTGTAATTCAATGTGCGGCTCTCGGAAACGAACGTTCCTCGCCAGCTTGGTCTTGTCCCGCGACTCTCCCTATGCGAGCCTCCCAAACTCAGGGGTTGCGCAATGCGTAGAAAAGATATCACTGCCGGCACCGCGGGCGGAGCGTTCCTCGAACGGATCGAAGGACGCACGCCCGGCGTCGCGGCGCTTCAGAGCTGATGGCCGGAGCGGTGCCGAAGGGGCAGCTGAGGGCGTTGTTTGCGACACCTGTGATCTTCGACGAACTCGAAGACGCAGCGGACCTCAATCGCCAGTTGGAGGCGATCATCCTGGCAGCACGGGAGCGTGAACCGGGTTTGCGGCTGTCCAACCGTGGTGGCTGGCAGTCCCGACACGATTTCCCTGATTGGTCCGGTCCGGCCGGCGAACGGCTGATCAAACACGCGCTGGACCTGGCCTCGCTCTATACCGCGACCGACGCGCCGACCGGGCTGAGTTGGGTGGCGGATTGCTGGGCGAACGTCTCGGAGAGCGGCGCTTTCAACCTGGCACACGTCCATGGAGGCGCCTTTTGGTCGTGCGTCTATTACGTGAAAGTCGGAGAGGGAGGCGGAGGCGAGTTGGTGCTCCACGACCCCCGCATGCCTGCCCTGACCATGCATGCGCCCGACTATCGCTTCGAGGGTGTCGGTGCGGAGGTCGCAGTCGGCATCAAGCCCAAGGCTGGCGTGATGGTGCTCTTCCCGGGCTGGCTGTCGCATCACGTGGAGCCGTTCGATGGCACGGGCACAAGAATTTCCGTGGCGATGAATATCCGCGCCGTACAGCCGGAGCCGGGGGGCGCGAATGCCTAACGGCCGCAATGGATCGTCGCGGACCCTAGCTTTTCGGGCGGTAGGTCTGGTCAGCTGAAGGGAAGGCGCGCGAACGAACTTCCTCGGCATATTTCTGCGCGGCGCCGGCAATCTCGCCGGCAAGGTCATGATATCGCTTCACGAAGCGCGGGGTGCGCTCGAACAGGCCCAGCATGTCCTCGGTCACCAGAACTTGCCCGTCGCATTCCGCCGACGCGCCGATGCCGATGACGGGGATCGCGACTTCCTTCGCGATGCGGGTGGCGAGCTCTTCCATCACGCCTTCGACGACCATGACGAAAGCGCCCGCTTCCGCCACAGAGCGCGCGTCGGCGAGGATCTTCTCCGCCTCGATGTCCTCGCGGCCGCGAACCCCGTAGCCGCCCAGCATGTTCACCGCCTGCGGGGTCAGGCCGACATGGCCGATCACGGGGATCCCGCGAAGCGCGAGGAAAGCGATCGTCTCAGCCATCGCCTCGCCGCCTTCGAGTTTCACCGCAGCGCAGCCGGTTTCCTTCATCACATGGGCGGCGCTCGCGAAGGCCTGTTCGGGCGATTCCTCATAACTTCCAAAAGGCATGTCGACGCCGACCAAGGCGTGCCAGCTTCCGCGCACGACTGCGGCGCCGTGCGCGCACATCATGTCGAGCGTGACGGGGATTGTGGACGGAAGGCCGTAGATCACCTGCCCCAGGCTGTCGCCGACCAGAAGCATGTCGCAATGCGGGTCGAGCAATTGCGCCATCCGCATCGTGTAGGCGGTCAGCATCACGATCGGCTGCTCGGTCCTGCCCTCGACCTTGCGGCCGCGGATCGACGGGACGGTGGTGCGCTTGCCAGGGACGGGCGACGGAGTCGCGCGGCTGGTATCCGTATCGATCGTCACCTTCGACATCGCGCGGCTTCTAGCGGCGCAAGGCGCGCGCCGCCACCCGTGTTCCGTTACGCTGCCGTAACTCCAGGAACTTCTCCTGTGACCCAGCCGTAGTCCCGATCAAGTGCGGCATGCGCATTGTGTGTCGTGGGGAGAGAATGGAGTTGTTTTGATGATCGATCGCCGCTGGGTGACCGATCTCGGCCTGGCGGCCCTGATCGCCATACCCGCGATACTTCCGGGAGCGCCTACGCCCCGAAGTCTCGATAGCCACTTCGCCACAACTCAGCCGCCGGCCGCCCTAGCAGACGCCGGCACGCACCACGCGGACGGCAATTCCTAAACTGGTCTAGCGGAGCCACCCGCGCTGGCCCGAATGGCGGGCAAACCAGAAGATCGTCCAGGAGACGGCCGCGACAGCGATCGCGACTGCAAGGTCGTTGGCGCTGATCAGGTCCCTTAGGCCGGGTACCGCGAAGAGCCCGGCAACCCACACGAGGAATGCGACAACCGACAGGATGGCAAGCGGCTGCGCCATCCTGCGCCGAAACAGCAGCAGCAGCGCAGCGGCCAATTCTGCAAGTGCGCCAAGGCCGAACGCGCTTGTCACCCAGGACGGCTCGGCCGCGAAGACGGTTCGTTGATCGAGCGGCAGTGTGGCAGGGTCAGCAGTGACGTGAAGCAGGTAAAGCGCGCAGGCCCCGGCAGCGAACAGCAGCGAGACGACCGCGCCCACCCAATACCAGCCGGCAAGCGGTCTCGGCGAAAACAAGTCGTCCTTCATCTGCCCCTCCCGGTTCCCGGACCAGGATAGCAGCAAGCACTGGGCAACGTCAGCCTTCGATGACGACCTCGGTCCCGATCTTCGTCAGCCCGAACAGCTTCTCCGCGAACGGCTTGGGAAGGCGTACGCAGCCATGGCTCGCCGGATAGCCGGGGTTGGGACCTGCGTGAAAGGCGATGCCCTTCGCGTCGTACATCTGCATGTAGGGCATCGGCGCATTGTCGTATTTGCGCGAATAGCCGAGCTTCTTCTTGGTCAGGACCTTCCAGAAGCCAAGCGGGGTTTCCCTGCCCTTCTTGCCGGTGGAGACGGAAGCAACGCCGACGAGCTTGTCGCCGCGATACGCGTAGATGAGCTGGGTCAGGCGATCGATCACGACCTTGGCATCGCCCTCGGCCGGGACATCGGCCGCCCATTTATATTCGCCGGGCTTGAGTGCGACCGGGCCGAAGAGTGCGACGGCATCCTTGTGCGCCTGCGGGGCATTGCCCTGCGTCCACTGATAGGGAAGCTCAAGCGGCTGCGGCGGCGGCGGTGCTACCGCAACTCGCCTGGGCGCGGTCGAGCAGCTTGCAAGCAGAGCCGCTCCGAGAGCGGCCACAGTCCATTTGGTCAGGGTTTTCATGGAGATGGCAAACAGCGCAAGCCGCGCAGTTCGTCAATCCGCCGGTAAACGCGAATTTAGCGGTTAACCGCGATAAAATGCCTACATGATCTCCAGCGGGCATTTCGGGAGGTCGGCTGGATTGTAGACTTCCTTCGTGGGCAGGTCCGGTGGCAGGACCTCGGTGTCGACCGTGTTGTTGGCTGCTGCCTTATAGGCGCGCTGATACAGCTTTTGCGCGGTCTTCAGGTCGGCCGCGGCTCTTTCAACGTTTGCCGAAGCGCCATTGGCTCCGGCCTCGTTGGCGGCTTTCCAGTTGGCCTGCGCTTCGCGGAGCAGCTTCAAATAATCGTCCAGGTTGATGTTTTGCCCCACGCTGATGTCGAAGTAGAGCTTGGCTTCCGAGCCATCAAGGCGGTCGGTCAAGGGGACACTGCCAGCATCGGGCGCCGCCGTACACACCGGGGGCGCGGTCACCATCGGCGGCAAAAGGATCGTCCCATCGTAACCGAACATATTGGGCGGCAAGCCGATCAAGCTGTTGTCGAAGTCGATGAACAGGTCTTCCGGTTGCTCCCCGATGCGGAACCAGTCGGTGGTCCACGCACCGCCAGCATAGATGCCAAGGTCGAACGCCGGCGCCGTGCGAACGGTCATTGTGTCAGTCGCGGGTGTTGTGGTCTGGACGGTCCTGGGCTGCGGCTGCGGACGCGGCGTAAAGACCTCCGTCGTCGGCAACGTCGGAGCCGCCACGGTGTACTCACGCGGCGGAATTCCGACCTGCTCTCCGTCCCGGTTGCCGCCGGGACCGTAACGGCAAACCAGGAAGCTCGCGGAAATGCCGGCCGCCCTTGCGCACCCGATCAGCACGGTGCGCACCCAGATCATCTGTGCCCAGTGGCCGACGTCGTACCAATTGTGGGTTTGGCTGACGTTGGGAAAGGTGCCCGGAACGAAATTTGCTCTTTCGCGCACCCATGTCTGCAACAACTGGCCGGGCGACCACCAGGACATGCCCTGGCTGATATTTTCGCGAATGTTGCCGCGACCCGCCCGCGATGAATGGACCGGCCTGCCGACGCGGACGAGCTCGCCGGCATATTCTCCCGCGTCCAGCTCAAGCGCTGGGTCGCGCACGAGCGGCGGCGCGCCATATTCGGAGCGCGCCCGGTTGTGGGTCCTGTATACCTCGACCATCCCGACGTCGGCTGGCGCCCCGCACGTAAGTGAGACCGTGGCCGAAGCGGCCATTCCGCCGACGACTGCCCCCTGCGATCTGGTAATGGTCGGGAAGGTATTCGGGGGACAGGTCGCGATCAGGTCTTGGGGCCGGTGCCCCACAGGCAGCTGCTCGAGCTGCTCGTGAGTGACCTGAGCTTGCGGTTGAGCCTGAGCAGCTTGTATGCACTGCATCGCTTGGGCCGCCTGGGCCCGCGCGAACAGCAACATCGCCTTTCCAAGTTCCGCATCGACCTGCGGATTTGGCGGAGCGCCTGCCTTTACGGCTTTCTGCGCGAGCTTCTTGTTCTTGCTCGCCTCCTGCAACAGCAGCGCATATTCGGCCAGGTTGATCGGCCGGCAGTTTTGCGCGTCGGAATCGAGCTTCTTCTCCGCCTCGTCGAGGCGGGGCCCGAGACCGCCCTGCGCGTAAGCCGGACCCGAGAGGACGGAAATGGCAAGCATGGCCGCCACCGCCTGCCCGAAAAGTTTTGACCGGCGCCCCTTCATGGCGACCCCCAATCGCCACCCACGACCGTGAAAATGCGCCTCGACGGGAAGCGCGGCAACGAAAATCGTTCAGCCGCGAACCTGCTTCGCGAAGCGTGCGCTCGTCCGCTCATAACCTTCGCGTTCCCAGAAGCGGTGCGCGTCGGTCCGCCGAAGATTGCTCGTGACCTCGACGAGCTGGCAGCCTCTTTCGGCCAGCAGCCGCTCCGCAGCGGCCACAAGTTCGGCACCGATACCTTGCCCCCTTAGCGCCTCGTCGACCACCATCATCGAGATCCTGCCAACCGGCGCTGGACGATGCAGGACCTTCGTCGTCGAAATGCTGAGGCAGGCAACGACCTTGCCATCCAGCTCCGCGACGAGGGCGCACTCGCCGGCCGTCTCGAGAATTTTCAGCCGCGCTTCGACTTGGTCGGGCGTCACCGGATAGCCAAGCTCATCGATCAGTCGCGCAATCTCATGTGCATCGCCCGCGCCGGCAGGCCGTATGACCATCAGCGGCGCCGCATGGCCGACGCGAGGCAGCGGCCAATGTCCTCGGTCCTGAATGGCTTGGCCAGCAGCGGGATGTCCGGGAAGGCCTCGGGAATGCCGGCCGCCCCGTATCCGGTCGAAAAGATAAAGGGAACACCCTCGCGGACGAGAAGCTCGGCTACCGGGAGCGCAGAGGCCCCGCCGAGGTTGATGTCCAGGATGGCTACGTCGAAATCGAGCGATGAGGCCTTGTCGAGCGCCTCGGCGCGGCTTGAAGCGACCGCCGCCACGCTGCAATCGAGATCCGCAAGCGCATCCTCGATCAGCATTGCGATCAGCGGCTCGTCCTCGACGACCAGGACGCGCAGGTTGCGAACCGAGGCTTCACTCATGGCCGGCCCTTACACCCGCGCCGCGCAAAATGGAGTGGTTCGAGCACGGGATGCGGTCATCCAACCGTGTCGAACACAAGCCAGGGGTAAGCAAGCAGGTATACGACCGCAAAGGTTGCGAACGCCCCGTGAAATCGCTCGCTGCGGGTCCGGATCGCGACCAGCGCCAGCGCGGATAGAGCCGCGATGCCGACCAGGTAGGATGGGCCCAGCGAACGGAAGTGGGCCATGCCCTTGAGCAAGGTATCGGCCACGTCGATCGCCTGGCCGGCCAGCAGCAGGCCGAAGAACCAGCCCCGGCGCGAATAGAAATAGTCTTTGAACCCCTCATAACCTTGAAGATCGCGCGGAAAGAGGAGCGCGCACCACAGATAGATCAGGACCGCATAAGCCAGGACGAAGAGATAGAGGGTGAATGTCCATTCGACCGTTTTCGACAATCGATATTCGAACCACCACCAGAAGATCGCGCGAAGGAAGATGGCGCCGACCCACAAAAGGTGGACCCAATAAATCTTCTCCCGCTTGGGATGCTGGACGATGTTGCCGACGCCCTGGAGCAGGTGGGTGACCCCCAGCCCGATGATCACCGAGGCCAGCACCATCACATAGTTGAACATGTCCATGTCGCCGCTCCCCCAAGCGAACTCTATTGGATGGTACTCGTCATTCCCATTCAATGGTTCCGGGCGGCTTCGACGTATAGTCGTAAACGACGCGGTTGATTCCGTTCACCTCGTTGACGATCCGGGTGGCGACGCGGCTCAGGAATGCCGGGTCGAAAGGATAGACGTCCGCGGTCATTCCATCGACGCTGGTCACCGCGCGGAGCGCGCAGACGAAATCGTAGGTCCGATAGTCGCCCATGACGCCCACGGTCTGCACCGGCAGCAGGACCGCGAACGCCTGCCAGATAGCGTCGTAGAGCCCGGCGTTGCGGATCTCCTCGAGATAAATGACGTCCGCCTTGCGCAGGATGTCGCACTTCTCCTTCGTCACTTCGCCGGGGATCCGGATTGCGAGGCCGGGGCCCGGGAAGGGGTGACGGTCGACGAAAGCTTCGGGAAGGCCGAGCTCGCGGCCTAGCTCGCGCACCTCGTCCTTGAACAATTCGCGCAAGGGCTCCACGAGCTTCATGTTCATCCGCTCGGGCAAACCGCCGACATTGTGGTGGCTCTTGATGGTGACGGAAGGCCCGCCGGTGAAGCTGACGCTCTCGATCACGTCCGGATAAAGCGTGCCCTGCGCAAGGAAGTCAGCACCTCCCACCTTGCGCGCCTCTTCCTCGAAGACGTTGATGAACTCGGCGCCGATGAACTTGCGCTTCTTCTCGGGGTCGGTGACGCCCTTGAGCCCGCCGAGGAAATCGTCGCTCGCGTCCACGTGGACGAGGGGGATGTTGTAGCTTCCGCGGAACAGAGAAACGACCTGCTCCGCTTCAGCCGCGCGCATCAGCCCGTGATCGACGAAAACGCAGGTCAGCTGGTCGCCGACGGCCTCGTGGATCAGGACCGCCGCGACCGCGCTGTCGACTCCGCCCGACAGGCCGCAGATGACCTTGCCCGTGCCGACCTGCTCGCGGATCTCGGCGATTTTTGCGTCGCGGAAGCTCGCCATCGTCCAGTCGCCGGCGCAGCCGCAAATGTGCCGCGCGAAATTGGCGAGGAGCTTACCGCCGTCGGGGGTGTGAACGACCTCCGGGTGGAACATGAGGCTGTAGCGCTTGGAGTCTTCGTCAGTGGCGATCGCGAACGGTGCGCCTTCCGATTTGGCGACGACCTCGAAGCCCGGCGCGAGCGTTTCTACGCGGTCGCCGTGGCTCATCCATACCTGGTGCTTCTCGCCGACATTCCAGAGACCGTCGAAGAGTGCCGACGGCGCGACGACCTCGATGAAAGCGCGTCCAAACTCGCGCTGGTCCGACGCGATCACATTGCCGCCCAGCTGCTGGTGAAGTGTCTGCTGTCCGTAGCAGATGGCGAGAAGCGGAAGCCCGCTGTCGAATATCGATTGCGGTGCGCGCGGGCTTTCGGTGTGAAGCACCGACGCCGGCCCGCCGGAGAAAATGACGCCGCGCGGCTGAAGCCGTTCGAAGGCTTCCTCGGCGGTATTGAATGGCGCGATCTCGGAATAGACGCCGGCCTCGCGAACGCGGCGTGCGATCAGCTGCGTGACCTGGCTTCCGAAGTCGATGATGAGGATTGAATCGGTGGGGTGGACCGTCATGGCGGGCCAGTAGAGAGCATCGGCGTGGGAGTAAAGTTTAGGGGGTCGTTCAACCAACCGCGTACTGACGGCGAATCCGCAACAAGCGTTGCAGCTTTGCACTTGCGGATTTGGCCATTCTAGTCTTTCGTCGCCTCTTCAACGTCTTAGGGCTCGATCGAGCCTGTTCCGGGGGGAACATAATGAAGAATTTCCGACGCGCCCTTGTAGCGGGCGCGCTTGTGTCATGCGCAGCCCAGCCGGTCAGCGCCAAGACCCTTATCTACAATCAGTGCGACGGGTACGGCACGCCGTCGGGCGACGGCGACGGAATGACAAAGCCCGCGACCCAGCTTTTCGGTTTGATCGGGACTCTGGGTTCGGCCGGCAACACGCGGCGGAGCACGCCGGAGCTTGGCGCGCAGGGCATCGCCGCCTGCGATCAGGCGCTCGCGGACGAACGGCTCTCCGACAAATATTGGCTCCGCCGCGCCAGCCTTCTGCGCGCCCGTGCCGTCCATGATCTCGCGGTCGGCAAGCCCGCTGACGCTCTTGCCGATCTCGACAAGGCGAGCGCTGCGATCCGCACTCCCGACGATCATTTCGTTCGCCGATCGATGACTCTCGGCATCGACTTCGTTCGCGGAATTGCCCTGATCGCCAAGGGCGACCGCGATCGCGGCCTGGCGTTGATCGATTCCATCCATGCCCAGCGGCCGTTCGACCGGCGGCTGTCGCTCGCGGCACTCGCGATCCTCAACGACGATACGTCGAAGCTGGGCGAGACGATCGCTCACGACACCGCGAAGCTCGATCCGCGCTTCGTCAGCATAATCTACGAATCCGCGTTCAACCGGGGCGACTTCGCGGCGGTCGTTGCGCTCTATTCGCAGCTGAAGGCGCCGACGAAGACGGGCGACATCGGAATTTCCAAGTGGGAGACCCGCGTGCAGGACGCCCGGCGCGACGCCGAGACGATCGCGTTCGCAGCGAAGAGCGGCGGAATGTACGCTTACTCGCTCGCAGCGCTTGGCCGGATGGACGAGGCACGCGCGGCGCTGGCGGATGCCCGAAGCCGCGCCAACATGGCTACCCCCGCCGAAATGCCGCCAGTGCCGGAGGGCGAGAAAGAAGGCACCAAGGCGAGCATCCAGCGGTCGATGAACACGTTGCTTCTGAACACCGGGCGGAAATCGGTTCAGCTGGTCGATGCCTGGGGCAAGATCATCGATCTTCGCGCCGCCTTGGCGACGTCGGATTCGGCAAAGGCCTCGGAGGACATTCTTCACGCCAAGATCCCTGCTCGCGGCGTGGCGTTCGACCTGGTCCACCAGATTGCGCTGAAGAGTCCGAATGACGAAAAGATGAAGTCGCTGGCGGCGGAGATCGACGCCGCCCAGAAAGCCCCGCCGAAGATCGACGCGCAACTGACCAAACTGGTCTTCGAGGCCATTCCGCACGCCGAAATCGCCCAGCGCGTCGCGACCTACCGCAAGGCAAACAGCGACTTCATCGGCTACCTCTGGGGCGGCGTCAGCGGCTTCAAGACGATCGATGGCGAAGCGCCGAATTTCGTCACGGTCAAGTTCACGGGCGAGAAGAGCTCGGCGAGCGTAGTCGAGGAAATGACGTTGCTTCGTGCGGCCGACCTCGCACGCGAGCGCGGCAAGTCCGGCTTCGTGATCCTCGAGCGGCGCGATTACGAGCGGACGGTCAACACGACTTACTACGGCTCGACCCTTCGCTCCGATCCGCAAGGGTACAGCACCGACCTCGACATCGAGCTGGTCGACGTGAACGCGATTCCCAGCCAGTATCGGGCGGTGGCGTGGCGGGTGATCGCGGCCGACAAGGTCGTTGCCGACCTGGGCCCGATCTACATGGGCCAGCCTTCCGCGACCGCAGCGAAATAGTTCAGGTCAGCCATATCGAAAGGTAAGGTTACCCCTATCCCCTGATCGGGCATGGTCCGGCGCGTCGCCCGCTGAGTCTCGCGGGAGGCGCGTACAGCATGGGGAGCTGTGCATGGGGGCCAGGGACGACCGGCGCGAAAGGCGCGGCCGGTGATCTTCAATTCGCTGACGTTCATCGTCTTCTTCGTGGCTGTGCTCGCGATGCACAACGCGCCGTTCAGCTGGCACCAGAAGAAGATCAACCTGCTCATCGCGTCGTACCTTTTCTACGCCGCGTGGAATCCGCCGTTCGTGGCGCTCCTGTGGATCTCGACAGTTGTCGACTGGTGGGCGGCGCAATGGATGGTTCGCGCGAAGCGCGAACGCACCCGCCGCGCATGGATGCTGATCTCGGTGGTCGTGAACCTCGGGATGCTCGGCTATTTCAAATATGGCGGCTTCCTCATGGACAATTTCGTCCATGTCGCGGGCGCTGTCGGGGTGATCTATCACCCGCCGAAGTGGGACATCGTCCTCCCCGTCGGGATCAGTTTCTACACCTTCGCGACTTTGTCCTACACGCTCGACGTCTATCTCAGACGCTCTGCGCCGGCCGGAAGCTTCCTCAACTACGCTTTGTTCGTGACCTTCTTCCCGCACCTGGTCGCGGGGCCGATCATGCGGCCGACCGAGCTTGTCCCACAGTTCGAGACTCCGCGGCGAGCGACGGCCAACCAGATATTCTTCGGTTTCGCCTTGCTGACATTGGGGATGTTCCAGAAAGTAGTGCTTGCGGACGGCTTCCTCGCGCCGGTCGTGGAGAGCGTCTACGACGCGCACGACAAGATGCCCGGAATGCTCGACAGCTGGGTCGCGACACTGGCCTTCGCCGGCCAGATCTTCTGCGACTTCGCGGGCTATTCGACCTCGGCGATTGGAGTCGCCTTGTGCCTCGGTTTCGCGATGCCGGACAATTTCCGCTTTCCCTATGGTGCCGTCGGCTTCTCGGACTTCTGGCGCCGCTGGCACATCACCTTGTCGAGCTGGCTCCGCGACTATCTCTACATCCCCCTCGGCGGCAATCGGCACGGGCACGCACGCACCTATGCAGCGCTGATGGGCACGATGCTTCTCGGCGGCCTCTGGCACGGGGCCAACTGGACCTTCGTCGTCTGGGGCGGCCTTCACGGTCTCTACTTGTCCGTTGAACGGTGGCTTAGGCAGAGGTTCAAGGGCTTCACACCCGGACGCGCCAGCATCATCGGCCTCGCACTACTGACCTTCCTCCTCGTCAACGTCACCTGGGTGTTCTTCCGCGCGAAGACGTTCGGCGAAGCGGCAATCGTGCTGAAGGGCATGGCGGGTCTCGCCGAGAAGCCTGCAGCGCTGATCCCGGCTGGCCCGATGATCATCGCGCTCGCCATCGTCGGCGGAATCTTCGGCACCCATGTCGCCATGCGCAACACGACGCTGGAGGCCGTGCTCGAACGCACTCCGGCGCTGGTGCTCGTTGCGGGCTGGACGCTTCTTCTCTTCGCGGTCCTGATCGAACAGGGGCAAGGCAATGCCTTCATCTATTTCGCCTTCTAAGGCCCGCAAGCATGAGATCGGCGGGACCCACGAAGGTGCGCTTCCACCCGGGCTCAGGAAGACCGCGGCCGACCGTCCGGGCCAGGCGCAGCCGGTTCCGACCCGCGACATCCCGGCTCGGCAATGGGTGCGGATGGGGAGCGTCGCCTTCCTGCTCGTCGCGCTTCTGCTTTCGCTTTGGGAATGGGAAGCACGGACGAGGATCGGTCTTCACGCGGGCGACCTGGGCGACAGCCCGCAGGCCTGGGCCGAGGCGCGGCGAGCGGCGGACCTCGCGCCCGTTGCAATCATCGGCGACAGCCGGATCCTGTTCGACACCGATCAGGAGCGCTTCCATGCGCTCACGGGGGTTCGCCCCGTTCAGGTCGCCCATGTGGGCACGAATGCACGGATGCTTCTGGAGACCTTCGCCGACGATCCGAACTTCCACGGCCTGCTGATCGTCGGGCTTGCCGACACCATGTATTTCGGGATGCCCGTGATGGGGCTCGGCGGAACCGCGGTCGACGGCTATTTCAAGAATGGAAAGCCGGCGCAGCTGAGCGGCCTGTGGATCGACCGGCAGCTGCAGAAATACGTCGCCTTCATGGACAATGAGTACCGGCTGAGCCGGATGGTCAACGAATTCGACACCGGCTGGCGAAAGGGCGTCGACAGCCCGTACGAGGATGTGTGGAAGATTTCCGAGACCTTGCCCGGACGGCAATATTTCATGTGGGACCGGATCGAGACCGATGCCTATCTGCGCGGGCATGCGCGCCACGCGTGGGACGGGTTCAAGGGCGATCCCATTCCGCCCCCGCTTGCCAAAGCGGTGATCGAGCGCAGCGCCGAGGCCGTCCGCCGAATCCGCGCGAGAGGCGGCGACGTCATCTTCGTGCGGCCGCCATCGGCACCGCAGATTCGAGTGAACGAGCAGCAAAGGATCCCGCGAACGCGCGGCTGGGACGCATTGCTGAAGGGCACCGGCGCGGTGGGCGTCCACGCCGATGACCTGGCGCAGGCGCAGAAGCTGAATCTTCCGGAGTGGTCGCATCTCAGCCGCGCTTGCGCGACTGTCTTCACGGATGCCTATGTGCGCCGGCTGGTCGAACTCACGCCGCGCCTTCAGCTAAGGGCCGACGCTCCGCCACCGCTCACCCGGGCGGATTGCGTGCAATCATAGAAAAAGCGCCGGAGCTTCGAAGGGCCCCGGCGCTTTCTTGTTCAACCGAACCGCTGCTTAGTAGCGACGGTCGATATCGATGTCGCGAACGTAGCCGCGGTAGTCGACGTCGCACTTGAACGTCAGGTCGGCGGTCGCGGCATTACCGCCATATCCGCCATAGCCGCCGTACGGATACCCGCCGTAGTTCATGCCGCTGGTCGCATAACCGCGAACTCGAAGCGTCGTGTTCGACCGCTGGTCGATCCGCGTGATGCCAAGCACGTGGGCGTTGGAGTAACCTCCATAGGCACCATAACTGCCGTAGCCGTTGTAGCCGCGGTTGTTCAGACGCTGCTGGACGGCCGCGGTGCACTGCTGAGTCGCCATTTGCGTGTTCACGCCATAGCCGTAGCCATATTGATTGCCGTACTGATTGTAGCCGTACTGGCCGTAGCCATACTGGTTGTAGCCGTTGGAGGCGTACGGATTCAGCACGGAATTGAGCACCTGCCCAATGACGTTGCCGCTATTGGGATAATTGTAACCGGGATAATATTGCGCAGCGGCTGGGGCCGATGCGCCAACGAGCGCGACGAGGCCCGCCGCACCGATTGCAATGGTCTTTACACTAGTCATGGCCATTCTCCTTGGCCCCGTTCGCCACACACAACGAACCAGGATGCCGAAGGTTTTACGCGCGTGCGAGTGCAGCTGCGCTGAACGGCAGAGTCGGCAATTGTTCAGCTACGCCCGGCGCTTAGCCTGTCAGGCAAAGATGCCGAGATCGTGCGCCGAGTGGAATTGGGCGAGCCCGTGATCGCTGAGTGAATCGGTGGCGAAAACAGCAGCGGCGGCAGCCCCGAAATCGAAGAGCGATGCGTTGACCTGACTCGCCCTCACGCCCTGAAGCAGCAGCGAATCCCCGGTCCCCCAGGTGATGAGTGCATCGTGCGCACCCGACGCGGTCACGGTGAGGTCGCTGAAATCATCGACTCCGCTGACGTCGAAGCGGATCAGGTCCTGGCTGCGGGAGAAATCGGTGATCACGTCGTCACCGCTGTTCGCCTCGATCACGAACGTGTCCGTGCCACTGCCCCCGGTCATCACATCGTCGCCGCCGCCGCCATACAGCGTGTCGGCGCCATTGCCTCCGGAAAGGGTGTCGTTGCCGTCGGTAAGGCTTGGATCGAAGGTCTTGATGTCACCCCAGGTCGTGATCGGGCCTGAGCCGCCCAACCCGTGACTGTCGACGCCGATCCGGCCATCGCCGTAGAGCGTGTCGCTGCCCTTGCCCCCGGAGAGCGTGTCATTGCCGGTGTCGCCGGCAAGCACGTTCGCGCCGTCATTGCCGGTCAGGCTGTCGTCGTAGATCGTGCCGGACAGGTTCTCGAACCCGGTCGCGTTCATCATGCCCTGCTCGCTGTCCTGGGCAGCACCCTGGAGAGCGAGGCTGAAAGTCACGCCGGCCGAGCTGATGTCGAGCGTTTCGCCCGACAGCGACAAGGTGTCGTTGCCAGTCCCGCCGTCCAGCGTGTGATTACCGGCCCCGACCTCGACCAGATCATTGCCGGCGCCCGCCGAGATCGTGTCGTCGCCCGTAGTGCCGCCGGCGATCCCGTCCGAGCCGCCCCAAAGCCAGTTGTTCTGGGAATTGCCGATCAACGTGTCGCTGAGGATGGTGCCGGACGCGTGCTCGATGCCGATCAGCGTGTCCATTCCGTAGCCGGTGTTCTGCGCTACGCCTTGCACGCGCAAGTCAACGGTCACTGCGCTTGGCGGGCTCGCGCCGATGTAGAAGGAGACGCGGTCGATTCCTGAGCCGCCGTTGAGGATGTCGTCGCCCTCATAGCCGCGCAGGAAATCGTCACCGGCCCCACCGAGAAGAATGTCGTTCCCGCCGAACCCGTAGAGGAAATCGTGCCCGTCATTGCCGGTCAGCACGTTGTCGTCGTTGTTGCCGAGGAGGGTGTCGCTGAATGCGGAGCCCGCCAGGTTTTCGATGTCGTTGAGCTGGTCGTAGCCGTCAGCATCACCGAAAGCCTCGCCGAAGCCGCCGTCGTATAGCTGGGCCTGCACGCCCGCGGTGGAATGCTCCCAGCTGGCGGTGTCGCTGCCACCTCCGCCGTAGAGCACGTCGTCGCCAAGACCGCCTTCGAGCACGTCATCGCCAGAATCCGCTCCAAGGCTCAAGTTGACGTCTGCAAATGTGGTGATCGGCCCCGACCCTCCGATGTCATGGGTGTCGGGTGCGATGCTGCCGTCTCCGTAGAGCGTATCACCGCCATCGCCACCGAGGAGGTGGTCGTTCCCTGAATTGCCGGCAAGGATGTTGGCGGCGCTGTCTCCGGTGAGCGTGTCGTCATGGAGCGTACCGGTGAGGTTCTCGAAATTGGTCAGCGTGACGCTGGACCCGGTAGCGATCGTCTGTCCCGATCCTTGCAGAGCCAGCGAGACGTTCACGCCTGCCGTAAACGTATCCGACCCTTGGAAGCCCGCGGTGTCGATGCCGGAGCCGCCGTCGAGCACGCTGTTGCCTGTATCCATCTCAACGAGGTCGTTGCCGCCGCCGCCCTCGAGGTTGTCGTCGCCGCCCTCGCCCCAGATCCAGTTGTCGCCGCCGTCGCCAATTAAAGTGTCGGCATAGGCCGTGCCCGAGACATGCTCGATGCCGGTCAGAACATCCATTCCGTGGCCGGTATCTTGGGCGATGCCCTGGAGGTTGAGGTTGACGGTCGCACCGGTCTGAACGCCGGTCTCGCCGTTTGCAGGGTTATTGACGAGGACGGTGAAGGCGGCGCGGTCGTAACCGGCGCCTCCGTTGATCTGGTCATTACCCTCGCTGCCACGCAGATAATCGTCGCCGTTGCCGCCGTTGAGCACATCATTGCCGTCGCCGCCGACGAGGAAATCATGGCCATCATCGCCGTTCAGCGTGTCGTCGCCGGCCTTCCCGCGCTCGGTGTCGTTGCCCGCGAAGCCGTTGATGGTGTCGGCATTTGGTGTGCCAACGAGGAAATCGTCGTCCGGTGTGCCGTCGATAAGCGCCATGTCAGAACCCCCAGTTGCAGCAATGCGCTGCGGTTCATTCGCGCAGGGGGCGGCACAAGAGGCCGTCCCCGGCCCCGAGTCGGCTCTTAATGTCAGTTAGGTGCGGCGGAAAGCCATTCCGGAGTCCCGCAAGAGGACGCTCAGGCCTCTTCGAACTCTTCCGTCATGACCGGCCCGCTGTCCTGGCCCTTGGCGGCGAGATCTCGGTCGACGAATTCGATGATCGCGACCGGCGCTGCGTCCGACTGGCGGATGCCGGCCTTGATGATGCGGGTGTAGCCGCCGTTGCGCTCGGCGTAACGCGGGCCGATGACCTCGAACAGCTTGCGCTCCTGCGCTTCGTCCATGATGCGCGAGTGAGCGAGACGGCGGTTGGAAAGGCCGCCCTTCTTGGCCAGCGTCACCAGCTTTTCGACATAGGGGCGAAGCTCCTTCGCCTTTGCCGTCGTGGTCGTGATCTGCTCGTGCTTGATCAGCGCGGCCGCCATGTTGCGAAACAGGGCCGCACGGTGGCTCGAAGTACGCTGAAGCTTACGTCCGCCAACGCGATGGCGCATGTCTATTCTCCGTTCGTCGGGGCCCCGTATCAGGTAAGCCCGGCCAGGCCATTCTTTTGGGGACGGCCGATACCCATGAAAAACGGCGGAGCGAAAGACCCCGCCGGACGCGAGCCCTCAACCGGAATTTGCCCGCGAAGTCAAGTTTTCGCGCTTCCGAAAGCGCTGCTCCCTAGCGCCCCGCCCAACGGCTGAAGCGATA
>Ga0207701_10000439_pt1 | contig 42926 bp, 30 predicted proteins | sample KBSSwiSSwithPhiX_FD_184294 | JGI IMG/M metagenome (GOLD analysis project Ga0207701, IMG submission 184294) | Switchgrass rhizosphere bulk soil microbial communities from Kellogg Biological Station, Michigan, USA, with PhiX - S5 (SPAdes) (version 2) | ecosystem: Environmental > Terrestrial >... | reverse complement strand
CTTCTCGCGCTGCGCGTAGTCGGCCTCGATGCGCGAGCGGATCTGCGTCTTGGCGAGCACCATCTCGTCGTACCCGCCGGTGTAGGTGATGATCGTCTGGTAGTCGATGTCGGCGATGTGCGTGCACACTTCGTTGAGGAAGTGGCGATCGTGCGAGATGACGATCAGCGTGCCCTCGTAGCGGACGAGGAACTCGCGCAGCCAGTGGATCGAGTCGAGGTCCAGGTGGTTCGTCGGCTCGTCCAGCAGCAGGGCCGGCGGCCGGCCGAACAGCGCCTGCGCCAGCAGCACCCGCACCTTCTGGCCGCCCTGCAGCTCGGACATCAGCCGGCCGTGCAGCTCGGGCGGGATGTCGAGGCCCTGCAGCAGAATCGCCGCGTCGCTCTCGGCCGAGTAGCCGTCCTCTTCGCCGACGATGCCTTCGAGCTCCCCGAGGCGCATGCCCTCCGCATCGGTCATGGAGGCCTTCGCGTACAGGAACTCGCGCTCCTCGAGCGCGTTCCACAGCCGCGCGTTGCCCATGACTACCGTGTCGACGACGCGGAAGCGATCGAAGGCGAACTGATCCTGCCTGAGGACACCGAGCTTCTGCGGCCGGCTGACGGTTCCCTTCTGCGGCGGCATCTCGCCCGTCAGCAGCTTCATGAAAGTGGACTTGCCGGAGCCGTTGGGCCCGGTCAGACCGTACCGGCGTCCGTCCGAGAACGTGGTGGTCACGTCCTCGAAGAGCACCTTCGACCCGAACCGCATGGAGACGTCGCTGACGCTGATCATGAACCTGGGGTCTCACTCCCGGCCGGAGATCGGCCGGTGGAACCCCCCATTTTACCACGCACCATCCTGTACCCCTCCCAGGCGGCCTGCACCGAAACGCCGAGCGCCGAGAGGGACAAGCAGGCTGTCACGAGCCTGTTGATCATCGCCAGCGCATGCGCTTCGATCGGCATGTTGCCGGTGGCCATCACCAGGTCGCCCGCTCCCAGCAGGAGCAGCAGCCCGCCGACCGTGAGCGCGGCGGCGACGAAACGCCGGGAGCGGCCGACCCACTGCCATTGCGGATGCACCAGCGCCACCACCTGCATCAGGAACGAGATGATCAGCGGAGCTGTGATCCACCAATAGAGTTGGTGCCAGGCTGGCGTGAACATGATCACGTTCGCGGCCGGACCGAGCATCACCCAGGGATAGTGCGGAACCGCAAGCCACCAGATCGTGAAGACGCCAGTGCTGACCAGTTCGGTGAAGGCCTCGAGCCCACGCGGCGCCGGCTGTGAGCGCCTGGCCAGCGCCGGCAGCTTGCGCGGGTCCCAGCCTTGCTGCAGGTTCAGCCGCCCCTGCACGATGTCGAGGACGGCGAACAGGCCCGTCACCCACGCGAAGATGTAGAGCGCGACGTTGAAAAAGCCGGAGAGGAGGTTCCACAGCTCGTGCGGCGGCGCGCCCTGCACGGCGGAAACCGCCGTGACGATCACGATGACCAGGAACGCGAGCGCCAGCGATGCCTTCAGCGTCTGCCAATAGAAGGGCAGCATGCCGGGCCCGATGAGCAGGTACTGCTTCGGCCGATACCGCTGCGCCAGCAGGAACGGGTGGCCGCGGTGCTTCAACAGGTTCACCATCTCGGCCTCGGTGACGGGCCGCCCGAGGTGCGCTTCCTGATCCGCGACCTCCGACAGGATGTCGTCCTTCAGCTCGTTGATGATGTCGTCCTGATCCTTCGCTGGCAGATAGCGCTGCACCTGCTGCAGATACCGATCGACGAGATCCATGGTTACTCCTGAAGAATCCGGCCCAGGGAGGCCGTAAGGGCGCGCCACTCCCCGGCGAGGGCGTCCAGCGTCGTCACGCCTTCTGGAGAGAGGCGGTAGAAGCGCTTGTTCCGTCTTTCTTCCTCGCGCCACTCACTGAGCAGCAGCCCCTGACTTTCGAGCCGCCGCAGCAGGGGATAGAGCGTGCCCTCGTCGATGGCGATGCCCCACTCGGTCAGTTCCTTGCGGAGCGTATACCCGTAGTGCTCCACCCGCAGGGCGCCCAAAACGGCCAGGACAAGGCACCCCCGACGCAGCTCCAGCCGCAGATTCTCGAAGGAAGTCGTGTCAGCCGCCTGACCCGTGTTACGCATGGTATGTATCATACACTGTATGTGACACAGTATAAGACGTAAAGAGTGGGACGGAGGTTCGAGGGCGGGCTCAGGTGGGGTTTGGGGTTCGGTGGGTCGCCGAACCCTACCCCCAGAACCCCCCGCCCCCTCCGACCCCACGAACCCCCACTTTGAAGATATAGTGCCCGGCGCCCATGCATCTCACCCTCATCGACTGGTTCATCGCCATCTTCTGCGTGCTGTTGTGCTTCGCTCCGGCACTCTTCTTCGGCCGTCGCGCCGGCAAGAACACGACGGAGTTCTTTGCCGGCGGCCGCGCCGTGCCATGGTGGCTCGCGGGCCTTTCGATGGTCGCCACCACGTTCAGCAGCGACACCCCGAACCTGGTCACCGACATCGTCCGCAGGAACGGCGTTGCCGGAAACTGGGTCTGGTGGGCGTTCGTGCTGACGGGCGTCGCGACGGTTTTCTTCTACGCGCGGTTGTGGCGCCGGTCCGGCGTGATGACGGATCTCGAGTTCTACGAGATCAGATACTCGGGAGCAGCGGCGCGCCTGGTGCGCGGCTTCCGCGCAATCTACCTCGGGCTGTTGTTCAACTGCCTGATCATGGCCACCGTGAACCTGGCGGCCTGCAAGATCGCCGGCGTGCTCTTCGGCCTCCCGCGCTGGCAGACGCTGGCGTTCGTCGGCGTGCTCAACGTCGCGTTCGCGGCGCACTCGGGCCTCTGGGGCGTGCTCGTCATCGACATGATCCAGTTCTTCATCAAGATGACGGCGGTCACCGCGGCCGCGTATTTCGCGCTGCAGGCGCCGCAGGTCGGCGGCCTCCACGCGCTCATCGCCAAGCTGTCGATGACACGGGGGCCCAACGGCGTGGACTACCTCGGCATCCTGCCCGATTTCTCCAACAACTGGGACATCGCCGTCGCGGTGTTCATCATGCCGATTGCCGTGCAGTGGTGGGCCGTCTGGTACCCGGGCGCCGAGCCTGGCGGAGGCAGCTACATCGCGCAGCGCATGCTGGCGTCCAAGTCCGAGCGCGATTCGCTCGCCGCCGTGCTCTTCTTCAACGTCGCGCACTACGTACTGCGCCCGTGGCCATGGATACTCGTCGCTCTCTGCTCGATCCTCGTCTATCCGGAGCTGTCCGACATCCAGAAGGCGTTTCCGGCGCTGGACCCGCGACTGCTCGGGCACGACATCGCGTATCCCGCGATGCTCAAGTTCCTGCCGGTCGGCTTCGTCGGCCTGATGGTGGGCGGCCTCGTCGCCGCGAACTCCTCCACGATCCTGACGCACCTCAACTGGGGAGCGTCGTACCTGGTTCATGACTTCTACCGCCGGTTCATCAAGACGGACGGCGACGAAAAGCACTACGTCCTGGCGGGACGCCTGACCACGGTGCTGCTGTTCTTCTGCTCGTCCGGCGTCGTCTTCCTGCTCGACTCGGCGAAGGGCGCCTTCGACATCATCCTGCTCGTCGGCGCAGGCACGGGCCTCTTGTACCTGGTGCGCTGGTTCTGGTGGCGCGTGAACGCGTGGTGTGAGGTCGTCGCGATGGTGTCCTCGTTCCTCGTGTCGATCGTGTTCCTCATCCTCCAGAGGAACGGCGTGCAGGTCAGCACGCACGTGGCGCTCATTCTCACCGTGCTGACGACGAGCGTCTGCTGGATCGTGACGGCGTACGTGGGGCCCGAGACGGACAAGGCCGTGCTCGTCGACTTCTACAGGAAAGTCCGGCCGTCAGGGCCGGGATGGGAGCCGGTGCGAATCGCCGCGGGTGTAAGCGACCGCGATGTGGCCGCGACTGGCGACAACATCCCGATGGCGCTGCTCGGCTGGGTGGCCGGGTCCACGGCCATCTGGTCGGCGCTGTTCACCGTGGGCAACGCGCTCTACGGCCGCTGGGGGTACGCCACCGTCCTCTTCCTCGTCTTTCTCGTCAGCGGGCTGGCGTTGCAGCGCGTGACACGCACGCTGTGGGCGGCCTCGAGCGCGAGCTGACGGGAGCCAGACCCGTAACGGGGGGCGCGCCGGCCCGCGCAGGATTGATAACGCGGCCTTTGACGTGGTGCGCGCATCGCGTTAGGATGCCGTCGCCCCCAGATGAACGAAGATCGGCTGCCCGACTATTACGAAGCCCTACAGATTAGCGTGAACGCGGAGCCCGACACGGTGCATCGCGTGTTCCGCCTGCTGGCGCAGCGCTTCCACCCGGACAATCGGGAAACCGGCGACATCGCGCAGTTCAAGGCCATCTCGGAGGCCTACGGCGTCCTGAGCGATCCCGAGCAGCGCGCGCGGTACGACCTGCACCACCAGGAGATTCGGCGCGAGCGCCTGCGGCTGGTCGATGCCGGAAACCAGGTGCAGGGCAGCTTCCAGGTGGAACAACTCGTGCGCCTGACCGTGCTCGAGGCGCTCTACGCGCAACGGAAGCTCGAACCGAACAACCCGGGCATCTTCGACCTGGATCTCGAGAGCATCACCGGCCAGTCGCGCGAGCACCTCTCGTTCACGTTCTGGTACCTCGTCGCGAAGAAACTGATCATGCGCGGCGATCAGTCGCGGCTCATCATCACGGCCGACGGCGTGGACTACCTGGAGCAGAACTTCGAAGCGAGTTCGCAGCTGAAGCGGCTGGGAGCAGGCCGGGACGAGAGCGCTGGCTAGCGAGGCTGGCTGACGGGCACCGCGCCGGGCAGCGCCCGACGCAGCCGTCGCGCGAGGATCCGGATCACCGCCTCCGAAACTCCCGGGCTCGCCCCGAGCGCCTGCCGGAAGGCGCCGCCGGTCAGGCGCAGCGTGCGGACCGCGACGGTGGATGCCACGACCGTGGCTTCGCGTGGGGCCGGATCGAGCACGGCCAGCTCACCGATGCAGCTCCCCGGGCCGTCGACCCCTACGATGCAGGCATCCGCGCCGGTGCCCTGCGACACCGTCACTTCGCCATCGAGCAGCACGAACACGACGTCGCTGACATCGCCCTCGTGACAGAGCGGCTCGCCCGCGGTAAACCACGCTTCGGTGCCCGCGCGCGCCAGCTGCGCGAGATCCTCCGGCTCGAGATCGTCGAAGATGCCGATCGATCGGAGGCCAATCATCTTTTCCAGCGTGGACGAGTCGGCCGACGTCTCGCCGGCGGCCGCGGCCAGCGCCGCCATGCCCGTCTCGCGGGCGATGGGGTGCTCGTCGGCCGCCATCTGCGCGCGCTCGGCACCGGTCGTCTCGTCCATGTGGTCGAGCAGGTAGAACGCCGTTGCCCTCAGGTACGGATCGCTGCTCGCCAGGTGCAGCCGCAGCAGTGAGGCGGCGTCGGGCGACGCCCCGAGCCGGGCTCGCGCGCGATCGACTGCTTCGCTCAGGCTGGCCGCGGTCGCGCGCGACACGCGCCCCGCCATGGCGGTCATCGCCTCGTCGCGCACGCGCACGTCTGGCGATAGGAGTGCCTCGGTCCGTGTGGCAGCATCGGCGCTGTCGCTGCCAAGCGTGTGCGCCAGGCTCGTGGCCGCGCGCTGCCAGCGGCGCTGCAGCAGGCGCGCCAGAAAGCGAGCAACCGGCGATCGGTTCGCGCTCAGGATCGCCGTGGTCGCCGCGGACCACTCGATCACCTGCGGCGCCTCGCCGAGGTGCGCCGCGAATCCGTCGCCGCTCCGCAGCAGTTGGTCGAGCACCATCGCGTGCTCGTCCGGAGTGACGCCGAACCGCTCGCGCAGCCCCTGGACGAATGCCTCGTCGGCGTCGCCGCCCGGGCGATCGAGTTGGAGTGAGAGCGCCTCGCCGTAGGTCTCGAGCTGGAGCTGTTTTTCCGGCGACGTGGCCCGCGCCACGGTCGCCGCCAGCCCGCCGCGCTCATCGGCCAGTTCCGCCATCACGCGCTCATGATCGGTGTCCGAAATGCGCAGCTGGCTCCTGAGCGCTTCCAGCCGGTGCACCTCGCCGCGCGAGACGACGCCGCTTTCCACGCTGTCGCGGACGGCCGTCTTGTAAAGGTCGAGCAGGCGCTGCCGTGCCTCCTCGTGCGACTGCGATCGGATGGTGTGGATGAGGAACGCCTCGCGCAGGTCGCGGGGCGGCGGCATGTCGTTCCACTTCCAGTTCGCGATGATCTTCCTGGCCAGCGTCTCTTCGGCGAACGTCTCCTGGCGCCGGCCGATGCGCCGCACGAAGAAAAGTGTTGCCGTCGTGACGACCGCGAGCTGGAACGCGTGCGGGAGCCCCGGCACCAGCCGCAACGTCGGCGCCCCGGCGAACGAGTAGAACGACGTGAACGCGGCGAAGGCGGCGGCGGTGAACATCACGTTCCGGAGGCCGCCGGGATCGAGCGTTCGCCCGTGACGCTCGAGCAACCGGCCCACGCGCGGCTCGAGCCAGCGCATCAGCGCCCAACTCGCCAGCGCGCCTGTCGCGAGCGTGAGCGCAGCGGCCGCGGCGCGCGGCACCGACGGCGCGAAGTAGAACCCCGCCGTCGCGGGATCGACGCCGGTCGCGAACGCGGTACGCACGAGGCCGACCTGATGCGTCCACTCGCCGCTGAAGTAGTAGCTCCAGCGTCCCGCCTGCAGGAAGTAGTAGCCGTAAAAGGCGAGGACGACGCCGGGAAACGCGAAGTAGGCGTCGCGTTTGGCCGGCTGCAGGATCTCCTTCCAGTAGCTGTTCTCTTCGTTGATGTCGGGACAGGCGGGCCGGCACGCCGTGCACGTCCCGCACTGCGAATTCGGCGTATCTCGCAGCCCGCGCGGTTCCGTGTAGAGCTTCTCGACGAGCGAGACGGGGCAGACGTAGTTGCACCACGTCTTGCCCGTGAACACGAGCCCGATGCCGACGGCCGCGAGACAAAGGCCCGCAAGAAACGCCGTCAGCGCGTAGCCGTCGCCGTTGGTCGCCACCAGCCGCAGCCACAGGCACGAGACGAGCACGCCGAACGTAAGGTGGTACGCGTGCGCCTGCAGCCACGGGCCGGCGCGCCGCGCGCCGCCTCGGCCGAGGCTGGCCGGCAACTGCGCCACGAGCGCCAGCGGGCAGATCCGTCGCCAGCGGTGGTAGCCCGCGATCACGAAGATGAGGGGCAGCGACGCGACCGCGACGGTCCAGAACACGCGCCCGGCCAGCCACGGCTCGAGGACGCCGAAGACGATGAGGACGGGAAAGATGATGGCCGCCGCGAGCCGCAGCGGCTCCACCCACCAGGCGTCGGTGGGGCGGATGTGCGCGACGGGCCGGCGGGATTTCGAACTCGCGGCTGGACGGGCCTCTCGAGTCGTCATGCGGCCTGTCGCCGACGATATCACGACGCGAATGACCTGGACGGCTGTGGTATACCTCGCCAGATGAAGCTTGCCGATACCTCCGCCCTGGCCGCCGCGATGCGCGGCCCCGTTCTCACGGCAGCCGACCCGGCCTACGACGCAGTGCGCAAGGTGTGGAACGGCATGATCGATCGGCGTCCGGCCGCGATCGCCCGCTGCACCGGCGCAGCCGACGTCATTGCGGCGCTCGCCTTCGCACGTGACGCGGGCCTGCCAATCGCCGTGCGCGGCGGAGGCCACAGCTTCCCGGGCTACTCCGTGTGCGACGGCGGCGTGCTCATCGATCTGCAGTTGATGAAGAGCGTCCGCGTCGAGCCGGTCGCGCGGCGCGCGCGCGCCGAAGGCGGTGTCCTATGGGCCGAGTACGACCGCGAGACGCAGGCCTTCGGGCTGGCGAGCACGGGCGGCATGATCTCGCATACCGGCATCGCCGGCCTGACGCTGGGCGGCGGTTTCGGCCTGCTCTGCCGCAAGTTCGGCCTCGCCATCGACAACCTGATCTCGGCTGACATCGTCACCTCCGACGGCAAGCTGCGGACGGTCAGCGCGACTCAGGAACCGGATCTCTTCTGGGCTATCCGCGGCGGCGGCGGCAACTTCGGCATCGTGACCTCGTTCGAGTACCAGCTGCACGAGGTCGGGCCGATGCTCGCGGGCTTGATCGCGTACCCGCTTCCGCAGGCCACCCAGGTCCTGCGGGGGCTCCACGAGGTGATGAGCAGCGCGCCCGACGAGCTGATGGTCACCGGTGCGCTGTTGACGACGCCGGAGGGCCACAAGGCGGTGGCGGTCGTCCCCTGTTACGTTGGTGATCCGGCGGAAGGCGAGCGCGTGATCGCACCGCTGAAGAAGCTGGGCACAGTGGCGATGGAGAAGGTCGGAGCGATGCCGTACACGGTCGCCCAGAAGCTGTTCGACGAGTCGGCGGTGCCGGGCCGACGCTTCTACCTGCGATCGAATTATCTCGAGACGATCGGCGACGCGCTCATCGAGGCACTGGCGGGCTCCTTCGCGGCGACGCCGTCGCCGCTGAACGCGATCGTCATCCCGAGCGTGGGCGGCGCCGTGAGCCGCGTCGCTCCCGAGGCGACGGCCTACTATCACCGCCAGGCGCCCTACGTGATGAGCATGGTGAACTGCTGGCTCGATCCGTCGGAGGACCAGGCGAACCTCGAATGGGTCCGGACCACGTGGACGGCGCTCACGCCGCATCTGCCGCGGCGCGTCTACGTGAACGAGCTGCAGGAAGAGGGCGCCGATCGCGTGCGAGACGCCTACGGTCCGGCCTTCTCCAGGCTGGCCGCCATCAAGCGGCAGTACGACCCCGACAACATCTTCCGGCTCAATCAGAACATTCCGCCGGCCTGACGCTCGGGGGCGCGAGATCGTCCCCGCCTGGCGCCTGTTCGGCCCGGGCGATGTGCTAGCATTTGCGCCACATGAGCTTTGGACCGTGGCGTGCATTCCTGTTACTGGCAACTTCCGCACTTATCTTCTCGGCCGGACGCGCGCTGCCGCGTGGTCAGGAACAGAGCGATCAGACCGTGCTCGTGGGCGCGGGCGACATCGCCAATTGCGATCTGCCCGATAGCGGCGCGGGGGCCGTGGCCACGGGGAAGCTGATCGACAGCATCCCCGGCACCGTGTTCACGGTGGGAGACCACGCGTATCCCAGCGGCACCGCGGACCAGTTCCGCGACTGCTACGAGCCGCGGTGGGGCAAGGTCAAGCCGCGCACGCGGCCCGCGCCCGGCAACCACGACCTGCTGACCGGCAACGGCAAGCCGTACTACGACTACTTCGGCGAGGCGGCCGGGCCGGATCGACGTGGCTTCTACAGCTACGATCTCGGCAAGTGGCACATCGTCTCGCTGAACAGCGCGATTCCGGCCGACAACAAGTCGAAGCAGCTCGAGTGGCTGCGGAAGGACCTGATCGAGCACCACACCACGTGCACGCTGGCCTACTGGCACATCCCGGTCTTCAGCTCCGGGCCTCACGGCGCCGACATCATCACGTCGGGCCACATGCTCGACGTCTGGAAGGTGCTCTACCAGTTCGGCGCCGATATCGTCGTGAACGGCCACGACCACGACTACGAGCGGTTCGCCCCGCAGAACCCCGGCGGCAAGCCCGACCCGAAAGGCATCCGGGAGTTCGTCGCCGGCACGGGCGGAGGTGGCCTCTACCAGTTCAAGTCCATCCGGCCGAACAGCGAGGTGCACGACAACAAGAGCTACGGCGTGCTCAAGTTCGTCCTCGGCGAGTCCGACTACTCGTGGGAGTTCATCCCGGCCGTGGGGCAGTTCCACGATTCGGGGACGGGGGCCTGCGTTCCATAGCCGGAGCGCGCCCGGCTCGAACCCGCGATGGCGTCCACCTGGATCGCGTTGAAGCGGCTGTCGCTCGGGCTCCTCCTGATTGCGGCAGCGTCGGCGATTCTGCTGCTGTCCGACCGCGGGCAGCGGGCGCAGGCCGGCTCGCACCGCGTTGTGCCCGTGGCCATCGTGCAGCATGCGTCCACGCCGGTGCTCGACGCCGGTGTCCAGGGCGTCATCCAGGGCCTCGCCGAGCAGGGCTACCGGGACGGCGAGACGCTCGCCATCACCACCTACAACGCGCACGGCGACCTCGCCACCGGCAACGCCATCGCCCGCCAGGTGACCACCGGCGAGTTCGAGATGGTGATCACATCGAGCACGCCGTCCATGCAGGCCGTCGCCAATGCCAATCGTGACGGCCGGGTGATGCACGTCTTCACGCTGGTGGCTGATCCGTTCAGCGCGGGTGTCGGGCTGGATCGCGAGCATCCGCTGAAGCATCCCGCGCGGCTGGTGGGGCAGGGCTCGTTTCTGCCGGTGGCCGAGAGCTTCGCGATCGCCCGCCGCGCGCTGCCAGGGCTCTCACGGGTCGGTGTCGCCTGGAACCCGGCCGAGTCGAATTCGGAAGCCTTCACGAAGAAGGCACGCGAGGCGTGCCGCGATCTCGGCGTCACGCTGCTCGAGGCCAACGTGGACAGCAGCGCCGCCGTCACCGAGGCGGTGCAGTCGCTCATCTCCCGCGGCGTGCAGGCGATCTGGATCGGCGGAGACAACACGATGCTGTCCACGATCGGGTCCGTGATCGCCACCGCCCGCGCGGCGGGCATCCCGGTCTTCACCATCACGCCCGGGGCGCCCGATCGCGGGACGCTGTTCGACGTGGGCCTCGACTTTCGCGAGCTCGGGCGGCTCGGCGGCCTGCTCGCGGCGCAGATCCTGAAGGGCGCGGACCCTTCGGTCGTGCCCATCCGCGACGTGCTCGACCTCGTGCCCAAGGAGATCGTCGTCAACAAGACCGCGCTCGCCGGGCTGAAGGAGCCGTGGCGCCTGCCGGACGATCTGCTCGCGAAGGCGACCGTCACGGTGGATGCGAAGGGAATTCACCGCGTCGTGCGCGAGTCGGCGCCTCTCGGCAAGACGTGGCGCATCGATCTGATTCAGCTGAACCAGGTCGTGGACGTCGAGGAGTCGCAGGAAGGCGTGCTCGCCGGGTTCAAGGAAGCGGGCCTGGTCGAAGGCCGCGACTACATCACGACCGTCCGGAACGCGCAGGGCGACATGGCGACGGTCAGCGCGCTCATCGACGCCGCGCTCTCCGAGCACGCGGATCTCATCGTCACGTTTTCCACGCCGACCTTGCAGGCGGCGCTGCAGCGGGCGCGCAGCGTGCCCATTGTCTTCACGTACGTGTCGAGCGCGGTCGCCGCGGGCGCCGGCGCCAGCGACACCGATCATCTGGCCAACGTGACCGGTGTCTACATGCTGCCGTCGTACGACGAGATGCTCGCGACGATCCGCCGCATCGTGCCGGCGGTGAAGGTGGTCGGCACGCTGTTCGTGCCGGCGGAAGTGAACTCGGTGTTCAATCGCGACCTGCTGGAGACCGCCTGCCGCAAGGCCGGGCTGAGGCTGGAAGCCGTGCCCGCAAACACCAGCGTGGAGGTGGCCGATGCCGGCCTGGCGCTCGCGGCTCGCCGGCCGGACGTCATCTGCCAGATCCCCGGCAACCTGACGGCCGCGGCCTTCCCGACGCTGCAGCAGGCCGCCGCGCGCGCACGCCTGCCCATCTTCGCGTTCCAGACCGGCCAGGCGCACGGCGGCGCCGTCCTCGCGATGGCGCGGGACTACCACGACGCCGGACGCCAGTCCGCCGCGCTCGCGGTGCGCGTCATGCGCGGAGAGCGGCCCGCGGGCATCCCATTCCAGACGGTGAACAGGACGCGCCTCATCGTGAACGTCAGTGCCGCGCGACAGCTCGGCCTCACGATCCCCGCTGACCTCGTCAGCCGCGCCGACGAGGCGATCAGCCGCTAGCCATGGAGATCACGCGCCGCGTCGCCGAGCACTGGACGGAGCTGTTCATCGAGGGCCGTCTCGACGGCTACTGGGCCGAGCATCTCGATGCGGGCCTGGCTGATGTCGTTCGCGACGGCAACCACCGGCTCCGGCTCGATCTGACGGGCGTCACGTTCATCAGCTCGGCGGGCATCGGAGTGCTGGTGAAGTTCTACAAGCGGCTCGACGCCATCAAGGGCACGATGGTCATCGTGCGCGCGTCACCTGCCGTTCTCACCGTGCTCGACATGACGCGGCTCACGGCGCTGCTCGTCGATCAGTCGCCGCCATCCGATCCGGCCACGCTCACCGTCGGCACGACCATGGTACGCAACGGGATGGTCTGCGAGCTGTTCGACCTGCAGCGCGCCGCGCGGCTGCGGCTGAGCGCGATCGGCGGCGAACACGCGATCGGATCGCAGGCAGACCGCGCCGGCTTGTCACAGGTGCTGCGCTGCCCGCCTTCGACGACGGCGATTGGCGTGGGGTCGTTCGGCGCCGAGCCGGGCTCCGCGGATCGGAGCGGCGAGTTCCTCGCGGTCGAGGGCGCGGCCGTGTGCCTGCCCGCCGACGGAACGGAAGTGGCCGACTACCTGGTCGCGTCGGGCACGGAGGCGCCGGAACTGCACGTCTCGCGCGGTCTGGTCTGCACCGGGGCCTTCGCCAGGCATTTGCGCTTCGAGCCCACCGAGCCGGGCAGCATCGTCACCCTCTCGACGCTGGCAGCCCTGTGCCTCGAGCTGACGGAGGCGGACGCGGCGGCCATAGTCGCCATGGTCGAGACCGTGGGCCTCGTCGGTGCGGCGCTCCGCAAATCGCCGCTCCTGACCGAGGAGGACGACTTCTTCGCCTTTCCGGCGCTGCGTACGCGTCTGACGTTCACGGCGGAGCGCGCGTTCGGAGGCTCGATCGCGCTCATCGCCGGCGTCGTGCAGCGCGCCGCGGGCGCCCGCCACGTCAGCCAGTTCCGCCCTCTCGACCACGACGGGGCGCTGTTGGGCCACTTCCACGCCGCCGCGTTTCCTTTCAGGCCCTTCAAGAAGGGACGGCTCGTGCTCGGTGAAACGGTCCGCACGCTCTTCGACGAGCAGGCCGTGCAGGGCGTCCTGCACCTGCTGAACGACGATCGCCCGCTGACCGGCGTCGGGCAAAGTGAGTTCACGCGCGGCGCCTGCTGGATGGGAGCGCTCGAGCGATGACGCTGCTCATCGGCGCCCTCACCATCGGGCTGATCCTGTCCCTGCTGGCGCTCGGTGTCTTCATCAGCTTCCGCGTGTTCGAGTTCCCCGACATCACCGCCGACGGATCGATCACGCTCGGCGCGGCCGTCGCAGCCGTGCTGCTGGTGCATCACGTGCATCCGGTGGTCGCGACGCTGGCGGCCGCCTGCGCAGGCGGCATCGCCGGCACGCTGACCGGCGTCATTCACACACGCTTCGGGATAAACAAGCTGTTGTCCGGCATCCTCGTGATGACGGCGCTCTATTCAACGAACCTTCACGTCATGGGGAAGAGCAACGTGCCGTTGCTCGATGTCCGCTCGCTGGCCACGCTGGCCGAAGGCGCGTTGACGTCCGTAACGGGCGCGGAAACCACGTTGTACATCGTCGATTGGAGCGTGGCCGTTCGTGACGCCGCGACACTCGTCGCGTCGTTTGTTGCGGCGGTACTCGTCGGGATCGCGCTCTACCTGTTCTTCCGCACGAACCTCGGCACGGCCATGCAGGCCTCCGGCGACAACCCGCAGATGATCCGCGCGCTCGGCGTGAACGTCGAGAACATGATCGTGCTCGGCCTGGCGGTGTCCAACGCGTTGATTGCGCTCTCCGGCGCCCTGCTGGCGCAGTACCAGGGCTTTGCCGATGTGCAGATGGGCATCGGCATGGTGGTCTGGGGGCTCGCCAGCATCATCATCGGCGAGGCCCTGGTGGGCGTGCGGCAGCTCGGCTTCATCATCGCCGGCGCCGTCATGGGCTCGGTCCTGTTCCGCCTGCTGGTGGCCATCGCGTTGCGGGCAGGCCTCGATCCCAACGACCTGAAGCTGGTGACCGCCGTCTTCGTGTTCTGCGCGCTGATCCTCCCCGGCTTCCTGAAGCGGCTCACGGGCCCGCGCCCGGCCTCGCGGTGACCCGATGCTGACCGTCAACGCCATCCGCAGGACGTTCAACCCGGGCACGCCCAACGAAGTGCGCGCATTGCAGGGTGTCACGCTCACGATCCCCACCGCCTCCTTCGTCGTCGTCATCGGCACGAACGGCTCGGGGAAGTCGACGTTGCTGAACGCGCTGGCGGGGACCTTCCTGGTCGACGAAGGACGCATAATCATTGACGGCACGGACGTGACTCGCTGGCCGGAGCACCGTCGGGCCTCGCTCATCGGGCGTGTGTTCCAGAACCCGTTCAGCGGCACTGCGCCGAACATGACCATTGCCGAGAATCTCGTGCTCGCGGCGCGGCGCGGCCAGCCGCGTGGGCTTGGCTGGGCGCTGAAGCGGACGGCACGGCAGGAGATGCGGGACCGAATCAGCCGGCTCCGCCTGGGCCTGGAGGATCGGCTGGACAATGCCATCGGGAGCCTGTCGGGAGGACAGCGGCAGGCGCTGACGCTGCTGATGGCATCGTGGCTGAGGCCCACGCTCCTGCTGCTCGACGAGCACACGGCGGCGCTCGACCCGCGCAGCGCCGACCATGTCATTCGCCTGAGCGAGGAAATCATCTCACGCGATAAGCTGACAGCACTGATGGTGACCCATTCGATGCAGCAGGCGAGCAACCTCGGCGATCGGCTGATCATGATGCACCGCGGGGCCATCCTGCACGACTTCACGGGCGCCGAGAAGCGGCGCCTCCGGCCGCCCGACCTGCTCGCGCGCTTCGAGAGCGTGCGGCGGGCCGAGCTGCTCGACGAGTCCGCGGCGGAAATGCTGCGGCGCGCGTACGCCTAGCGCTCAACGGTGCCCATGCCCGCCACGCTCACACTGACCCTGAAGAATGATCCGTCCGAAATCGGGCGGCTCGTGGATCTCCTCGAGGCTTTCGGCCCCCAGTCCGGCCTCACCGACGATGCGACGTTCAAGCTGACGCTGGCGCTGGACGAAATCGTCGCCAACGTCGTCCGCCACGGGTTCGACGATGATCGGGAACATCGGATCGAGGTGAAGGTCACCGTCGACGACCGAACCGTCACCGCCAGCGTCGAAGACGATGGGGTCGAGTTCGACCCGCGCGAGGCGCCGGTGCCCGATCTCGATTTGCCGATCGAGATGCGGAAGCCGGGCGGCCTCGGCATGCACCTGGTGAAGGCGACGATGGATTCGGTCGAGTACCGGCGTCAAGACGGCCGCAACATCCTGACGGTAGCGTTCGCACGATAAGGCACATTCGGAGGTCTCATATGTCCGACCAATCAATCCGCGGGCGGTTCCTCTGGCACGAGCTCGTGACCGCAGACCTGAAGGCCGCCGGCCGCTTTTTCACGAAGATTGCCGGCTGGAAGACCGAAGGCTGGGATCAGAATCCCGATTACCAGATGTTCGTCGCGAAGACAGGGCCCATGGCCGGCCTGGCGGTGCTCGACGCGCAGTCGCGGGCGGCAGGCGCACGGCCACACTGGCTCACCTACATCGGATCGCCCGACGCCGCGGAGACCGGGCGCCAGGCCGTCGCGCTCGGCGCGAGGATTCTGAAGCCGCTGACCGAGCTGCCGCCTGTCGGCAAGTGGGTCGTCCTTCAGGATCCGCAGGGCGCCGTGTTCGCGGCGTTCACGCCGTCGCGGGCGCCGACCGCTCCGGAGCATCCTGTGGAGCTCGGCGACTTCTCGTGGCACGAGCTGTCGACGAGCGATTGGAAAGCCGCGTTCGAGTTCTACAAGAAGCTGTTCGGCTGGCAGGAGACGAGCGCCATGGACATGGGGCCCGATCTCGGCGTGTACCAGATGTACGGGCGCGGTGGCGCGCCGCTTGGGGGCATCTACAACAAGCCGAAAAACGCGCCGGGCCCCTCAGCGTGGCTGCCATACATCCGTGTGACCGACGCACGCACGACACCGGCTGCGACGAAAAAGGGGGGCGGTCAGGTGATCAACGGGCCGCTGGAAGTACCTGGCGGCGACTGGATCACGATGGCGCTGGACCCGCAGGGTGGCCCGTTCGCGACGCACTCGGTCAAGCCGGCGGAGCCGGCGAAGGTGGTCAAGATGGCCAAAGCCAAGAAGGCCAAGGTCGTCAAGAAGGCCAAGGTCGTCGAGAAGGCGAAGGTGGTCAAGAAGGCCAAAGTGGTCAAGAGGGCCAAGGGGGCCGGGAAGGCCAAGAGGAGCAAGCCGGGGAAGCGGGCCAAGGGGGCGAAGAAGGCAGTGCGCGCGGCGAAGAAGACGCGACGCGCGACCAGGCGGCGCCGCTAGCCGGAGAGCCGCATGACTCCCTCGAATGCGCGATCCGCCTCGCGGCGGGCGACCATCGCGGTGCTGGCCGCCGCCTGGGCGCTGAGCGTTCCACACCCGGGCGTCCGCGGGCAAGCCGGGCCGCGGCTCGCCACCGTCCTCTCGGATCTCGCGACGGCGGTCCCGCAGGAGCTGAGCGCCGTCCCGCTCGCCGCTCCGGGGGCGGTTGCCACGAACACGTTGCCCAGGTCGGTGCGCGACGCGGTTCGCAGCCGCCGTCTCCGGATCGATCCCACCGGCGGCGTGCAGGTCTACATCCTCGTCACCGAGGTGAACGACGAGGTGGTCGAGGCGCTGGAGGCGAGCGGCGTCCGGATCGAGATTCCCGATCCGGCAGAGCGCCGCATCCAGGCGCGCGTCGCCGCCGCCCGGTTGCTCCGGATCGCGGAGCTGCCGTTCGTCACGTTCGTCCGCCTGCCGAACTACGCGGTGCATCGCGCCGGCGCCTTCACGACGGAAGGCGACGAGATCCTCAAGGCCGACCAGGTGCGGGACAAGCTCGATGTCGACGGGGCGGGCGTGCGTGTCGCCGTCATCTCGGACGGCCTCAAGGGCGTGTTCGCGGGCAGCTGCACGACGTGCGGTGGCGCCGGCGGCGGCCCGATTGCGAGCGGCGACCTGCCCGACGCGAGCGGCACCCGCACCGCCGCCGGCGTGCTGACCTCGTCGAGCGGCGGCATCACCGGCCGATCGTTCCAGGCCGACAGCGACCTCGAAGGGCTGCCGTCCGGCCAATGCGCGTTCGATGGCGCCGGGGCCGAAGGCACGGCGCTGCTCGAGATCGTGCACGACCTCGCTCCGGGCGCGCAGCTGTCCTTCGCGAACGCCGACACCGACCTGGCGTTCAATCAGGCGGTCAGCGCCATGGCGGCCGCCAACGACGTCGTCGTCGACGACCTCGGGTTCTTCGGCATGCCGTCGGACGGCACGAGCACGATCTCTTCGAACACCGCCGCCGCGCTCAACAACGACTCCAATCCGATCCGGGCTTACGTCACGTCGAACGGCAACTCCGCGGACGAGCACTACTACGGCACGTATTCCGACTCCGGCGTCGACGGCACCAGCGTGAGCGGCATCGCGACGCCGGGACACCTCCACCGCTTCCAGAAGAGCGGCGACACGACCGACGTGCTCGGCCTTGGCGCCCAGCCGTACAACGTCGTGGCGCTGCCCACCAACGGCGAGATCGTGATCTTCCTCACCTGGGACGATCCGACGGGCGGGTCGCGGAACAACTACGACCTGTACCTGGTGCAGGAGGGCACGGGCAGGGTCGTCGCGCGCAGCGTCGACACGCAGAGCGGGTCACAGGATCCGGTCGAAGCGCTCGACTACGTGAACGCCGGCGCGCGGGACAGGTTCCACATCGTCGTGCAGAACGTTCAGGATCAGGCGCAGGCCAGGAACCTGAACCTGTTCTCGTTCCAGCCAGAGTGTGCGTCCGACGGCCCGCTCCTGCTCGCCGCAGGGCATCACGAGCGGCACAACTACAACACGGCCACACGCAGCATGGCCGCGCAGGGCGACGCGGGCGGCTCGCCCGTCAGCGTGATCTCGGTGGGCGCGATCTGCTCGGCCTCGCCAGCCGCGCAGGGCGTGTTCAACGGCAGCCCGGCCCCCGACGAATCGTGCAAGGACACCAAGCACTCCACGATCGAGTTCTTCAGCAGCCTCGGCCCGACGCTCGACGGACGTACGAAGCCGGACGTTTCGGGCATCGACGGCGTGTCGGTGAGCGGCGCGGGCAGCTTCCCGAAGCTGTTCTTCGGCACGTCCGCCGCGGGGCCGCACCTGGCGGCCACCGCGGCGCTGGTCCTCGAGTCGGCGCCGTGCCTGCTCGACGCCGGGACCGGCGCGCTGTCGCCTGCCTCCGCGCGCGGCAACGTGAGGAACCTGCTCCTCAACAACGCCGTCAAGCTGGGCGTGGGCCTGCCAAACAACACGTTCGGCTACGGCCGCGCCGACGCGCTCAGCTCGGTCCAGCACACGTTGCCCGGCTTCTCCGGCGGCTCCACGGTGACCGTCAGCGGTAACACGCCGACGGGGGCTGCCGTCAGCGGCGCCGCGCTCGGCTTCTCGGATCCCAACTCGTGCCCCATCAAGGAGCTGTCGTGGAGCGGAGGCTGCGGCGCGGGGCCAGCGCCGTCGCTCTCCTGTCCATTCGGCACGACCAGCGTGAAGGTCAGCGGGAGCAACAACGGCCGCAGCTACTCGTCGACGCACGAGGTGAAGATCACCGTCACGAACTTCACGCTGGGCGCATCGCCGGCAGCGGCGACCGTCGCGGCAGGGGACATCGCGACCTACACCGTCAAGGCCTCGGCGCAGGGCGGCGCCTTCACGGCACCGATCACGTTGTCGTGCGGCAACCTGCCGACGCAGGCCGTCTGCACGTTCAGCCCGGGGACGCTGACGCCCGGCAGCGGCTCCGCCCAGTCGACGCTGACCATATCGACGGGCACCAAGGCCGCGGCTCCGGCAGTCCCGGGGGTCTTGGGGGGCAGTCCCCAACTTCGATCTGTACTTGGGGACTGTCCCCCGTGGGTACTGTCGCTGGCGCTGATCCTCCTCATGCTGGCGCTGGGACGTCGACCCACGACGTCTCGCGCGGCTGGACTCTGCGCCGCGACACTGGGCCTGATGCTGCTGCAGGCGTGCGGCGGCAGCAGCGGCTCGAACGGTGGCGGTGGCGGCGGTGGTGGCGGAAGCGGCAGCGTCACGCTCTCGCCGTCGAGCCTGACTTTCGGGACGACGAACCTGCACGAGACCAGCGCGGCGCAGAACGTGACGCTGACCAACAGCACGAGCGCTGCGCTCGCCATCACCAGCATCGTCGCCAGCGGCGACTTCGCGCAGACGAACACGTGCGGGACGTCGGTGGCGACGAACGGGAGCTGCAGCATCAGCGTCACCTTCACGCCCACGTCCGGCGGTGCACGCAGCGGCTCGATCGTGATCACCGACAGCGGCGCAGGAAGCCCGCGGACGGTGACGCTGACCGGCACGGGCCAGGTCGGGACGACACCGCCGGGCACGTACAACATCGGCGTCTCCGGTGCGTCGGGGACCCTGGTGAAGGCGGGATCCGTGGCGCTGACGGTGCAGTAGCAGGGAGGCACGCTGGATGGACTTGACCCGACGACAGACCCTCTTCGGCCTCTCGGCCCTGGCGGGGCACGCGCTGTTTCCGGGCGTGCTCGAGAGTTTCGCGCGGCTCCCGCGCGAGGCGAGCCCTGACGCGTGGACGCCGGAGCTGGTCTCCGCGGCACAGGGCGCGGTGCTCGCCGAGGTGGCCGAGACCATCGTGCCGAAGACCTCGACGCCGGGCGCGAAGGACGCGCGCGTCCACGTCTTCGTGGACTCGGCACTGAAGCGCTGCGCGACGGCGGATCAGCAGCGGGCTGCCGTTGCCGCGCTCGACAGTCTGGGCGCGGGCTTCGCCGCGCTGCCATCCGCGGAGCGCGCGGCGCGGCTCAAGGCCATCGATGGGCCGACCTTCGCGCTGCTGCGCGACCTGACGCTCGTCGGCTACTTCACCTCGGAAGTCGGCGCGACCGAGGCGCTGGCTTATGTCGCGGTGCCAGGAGCGTACCGCGGCTGCACCGATCTGAAGCCGGGACAGAAAGCGTGGGCGATGTGACGACCGACTTCGATGCCATCGTCGTCGGCTCGGGAATCAGCGGCGGCTGGGCGGCCAAGGAACTGACCGAAGCGGGGCTGCGGACGCTCGTGCTCGAGCGCGGCCGCATGGTCGAGCACATAAAGGACTATCCGACAGCCACCCTCGACCCGTGGCAGCTTCCGCACGGCAACCGGCCGACGCAGCAGGACCTGGCCGACTACCCGGTGCAGAAGGATCTCTATCTGTTCGGGCAGGACTCGAAGCACTTTCTTGTCAAGGACGTCGACCATCCGTACAACGCGGTGAAGGAGTTCCGCTGGTATCGCGGCTACCAGGTGGGCGGCCGATCGCTGCTCTGGGCGCGCCACTGCTTCCGGTGGAGCGACCTGGACTTCGAGGCCAACGCCAGGGAAGGCGTCGGCGTCGACTGGCCGATCCGCTACAAGGACATCGAGCCGTGGTACGACCACGTCGAGTCGTTCATCGGCGTGAGCGGCGAGAACGCCGGCCTGCCGCAGCTGCCCGACGGGAAGCTGCTGCCGGCCTTCGAGATGAACTGCATCGAGCAGCACCTGCGCGATCGGATGGCGTCGAAGTTCACCGACCGCCGCCTGATTTCCAGCCGCGTGGCCGTGTTGAGCCAGCCGCACAACGGGCGCGGCAAGTGCCAGGCGCGTAACCTCTGCCACCGCGGCTGCCCGTACGGCGCCTACTTCTCGAGTAACTCGTCCACGCTGCCGGCGGCCGCGGCCACCGGCCGCATGACGCTCCGGCCGCACTCGATCGTCCACAGCGTGATTACCGACGCCAGCACGGGCCGCGCGAAGGGCGTTCGTGTGATCGACGCCGAGACGCACGCAACGATCGAGTACACCGCAAAGGTCGTGTTCCTCAACGCCTCGGCGCTGAACACCACCGCGATCCTGCTCAACTCGTCGAGCTCGCAGCATCCAGCTGGTTTCGCCAACTCGAGTGGCGTCCTCGGGCACTACCTGATGGATCACCACGCGGCTGTCGGCGCCGCGGGCGGCTACGACGGGTATCTGGACAAGTACTACTCAGGCCGCCGCAGCACGAGCGTCTACATCCCGCGCTTCCGCAACGTCACGACGAAGCATCCCGATTACGCGCGGGGGTTCGCTTACGAGGTCTACACGGGGCGCCAGGGCTGGCAGCAGCGAACGGAGGGCAGCGACATCGGCGCTGAGTTCAAGGACAGCCTGACGAAGCCCGGCCCCTGGTGGGTATGGATGGAGGCATACGGCGAGTGTTTGCCTCGCCACGAGAACCAGGTCTCGCTGAACTACGACAAGAAGGACAAGTGGGGCATGCCGACCCTCGACATCGACATGACGTACGGGCCCAACGAGATGACGATGCGGAAGGATATGGAGGCGTCGGCGGTGGAGATCCTGAAGGCGGCGGATCTCCAAGGCGTCAGCGGGTTCGCCAACCAGCCGCATCCCGGGGAGGTGATCCACGAGATGGGGACTGCGCGCATGGGCAAGGACCCGAAGCAGTCCGTGGTCAACGCCTTCAACCAGTGCCACGACGCCGCGAACGTGTTCATCACCGACGGCGCGTGCATGGCCTCGACGGCGTGCCAGAACCCGTCGCTGACGTACATGGCTCTCACGGCACGCGCATGCGCGTACGCCGTCGATCAGTTGAAGAGGGGAGCGCTCTGACCCGAGGTCGAGAGCGCTCGTATTATTCAGGAGCGATCGAGGTCCGCCCGCAGTCCGTGCACTTCAGATACAGCACCGGCAACGATTCAGAACGTCCGATGATGCGTGCAGCAGGGGCGCCACAGCGGGGGCACACGACGGCCGGGGTAGTACGCTTGGACATGAAAACAGACTCCTCTAGGGTTTGGATGCCGGGGAGTCGCCCGGTAGTCTGACTATTTTACTCGGTTGACGAGATTATCGGAAGGGGCGGGCAGCCTACTGCTGAGCTGTTGAGTGAAATTCGGCCTAATCCATGCGGAAGACGTCGGCCGGCGGCACCTGGACGGCCCGGAACGCGGGAATCAGACTCCCCCCCAGCGTCATGGCCGAGCACAGTACGGCCGCGACGCCGAACGTCAGCCCGTCGGTCGGAGCGATACCGAGTAGCAGGGATTCCATCGCCCGACCCCCCGCGTAGCCCAGTGCGGCCCCCGGCACGACGCCCGCCAGACCCAACACCGCGCTTTGCCTGACGATGCTCCGCGCGATGCGCGACGGCTCGGCGCCGAGCGCCATGCGGACACCGATTTCGTGGCGCCGCTGCGAGACGCTGAAGGCGAGCAGGCCGTGGATGCCGATGGCCGCGAGGATCAGCGCCGCGACGGCGAACGCCACGAGGACGCGCACCTGAACAGTACGGGATTCGGTCTGCTTCGTGACGATCGCTCCCATGGTTTCGACATTCGACACGGGTTGTTCCGGATCGGCGGCGCGCACGATCCGCCGGAGCTCGGGAACGAGTGCGCCCGGCGCCGTCGTGCCTCGGATAGCGATGTCCTTGGGCGTGAAGAACGGAAACGACTGATCGTCGACCTGGCGGTAGGGCAGGTATACCTGCGGTTCGGCGACCCGCTCGGGGCCTCGCACGCGGACGTCGCCGACGACGCCGACGATCGCGCGCTCCGAATACGCGAACATGAACCGCTGGCCGATCGGATCGACGCCCGGCATGTTGCGGTCGACGAACGACTGGCTGACGACGGCGACCATTGGCTGGTGCAGGTCGTCGGTCTCGCTGATGTCGCGCCCGCGCTTCAGGGGAATGCCCATCGCCGCGAAGTAGTCAGGCGTGGCGAAACGCATGCTCGCCACGCGCCCGCTGATTTGTGCCTGCTCACCAGGTAGCGCGACCGGGAAAATACCGCCGGGCATCGTCATGGGCAGGAACGACACGAAGCCGGCGTGGCTGACGCCGGGCAGGGCCCGCACCTGGTCCAGCACCTGCGTGAAGTACGCCTGCCGCCTGAGGGCGAGCGTGTATTTCGGGCGAGGCAGCGCCGTGCGTGCCGTCAGCACGCTCTCGGGGCGGAAGCCCGGATCCATGCCGTCAATCCGGTCGAGCGCGCGCAGCAGCAGCCCCGCCCAGACCAGGAGGGCGACCGACGCCGCGACCTCGACGGCGACCAGCACCGAGCGCACGCGAATTCCGCGCACGCCGCCCCGCGAGCCCTCGCGCAGGGCGTCGAAACTGTCCCTCGCCGACGAGCGCATCGCCGGGACGACGCCGAATCCGATGCCGGTGAGCAGCGTCAGCACCGCCGCTACGGCGAGGGCCTGCAGGTCGACGGACGGGGCGGCAGGAATCGGCATGCTCGCTGGAATCAGCCGCGCGAGGACGGGGACGGCGGCGATCGCAATCAACACGCCGGCGATGCCGCCCGACAGCGCGACCAGCAGGCTCTCGGTCAACAGTTGCCGAACGAGGCGTTCGCGTCCGGCCCCCAGCGCCGCCCTCAGCTCCAGTTCGCGGCGCCGCGCAAATGACCGCGCGATGAGCAGGTTCGCCAGGTTGGCGCAGGCAATCAGCAGCACCGAGAGCGAGGCTCCGCACAGGGCGATGAGCAGCGTGCGTGAGCGATCCGAGTACTCGTCTCGCAGGAAGTACGCGGTGCCGCCGATCTTCCGGTTCACCTCCGGGTAGGCCTTCTCGAGCCGCGAGGCGATGACGCCCAGGTCGACGCGCGCCTGTTCGAGTGTGACACCCGGCTTCAGGCGGCCGAGGGCCTGGAACCAGTAATTGTCGCGCTCTTCGTTGAGGCGCTCGACGCCTGGCATCAACGTCCAGAAGGCAATCTCGCGCGTGGGGAAGCTGAATGTGGCCGGCATGATCCCGACGACCACGTGCGGGGTGCCATCGAGCAGCACGGCCCGTCCGACAACGCTGCGGTCGCTGCCGAACGCTCGCTCCCAGAGCCCGTGGCTGAGGATGACCCGGCCGCCGGACTCGTGAGCCTCCTCGTCGCCCGTGAACAGCCGGCCCGTCGCCGGCTGGACGCCGAGCACCGGCAGGAGGTCGGCGGTGACTGCGGCGCCCAGCAGCCGATCGGGCTCGCCGTTGGCCACGAAGTTCGTTTCGAGCAGGTGATACGCGCCCATCGCCTCGAACGATCGCTGCTGTGCTTTCCAGTCGCGATAGTTCGGCGGCGACAGCTCCAGCCGGTATTCGGGCGTGCGATGCCAGATGGTCACGAGCCGGTCGGGGTTCTCGTACGGCAGCGGCCGGAGGAAGACGAAGCTCGTCACCGAGAAGGCGGCCGTCGTGGCGCCGATGCCGAGGGCCGTGACGAGAATGGCCGTCGCCGCGAAGCCAGGCGAGCGGCCGAGTGTGCGAATGGCGTACTGCACGTCCTGCACGAGCAGTTCCGCGTGCAGCCGTCCAGCGTTGACGGCGAGATCGACGAGGGCTTCGGCCCACAGGGCAAGCCTGGCGGGCAGCGTCGAGGCGCCCCTGGACCGCCGGGTGAAGTCCGCGGTCATCTCCGCGCCGTATTCGCGACGGAAGGAGGCCGGGTAGAGGTGCAGGAGCGCCCTGTAGAGCCGCATCACGCGCGCTCCGGCGTCAGCCCCTGCTTCCGTGCGATGCGGACAAGGCCCTCGATCCGCCGCAGCTCGGCTCGCGCCACGGCCTCGCCGAATGGCGTCATCCGGTAGTATCGCCGCCGCTCGTCGTCCAGATCCGGCGCAGGACGCTCACTGGTCTCGACGATGAGGCCCTGCTCGAGCATGCGCTGGATCGAGCGATAGAGCGTGCCCGCGCTGAGGCGCAGCTCGCCGTTCGTACGCTCTTCGACGTCCTGGATGATGGCGTAGCCATGGCGGTCGTGCTGGGCGACGGCGAGCAGGATGTGGAACGCGGCAGGCGGCAGCGGCAGCAGGCCGGCAATCTCGTCAGAGGGCGGCATCTATCCATCCACTATATCCATAGTGGATAGATTGTCAATGGCTACATTGGAAGACGCCGGACCTACTTGACCGTCAGTGCCACCGCCCTCGTGTTGTTGGTTTCGATCGTCTCCACGACGGCAGCATCGCCGTCAGCCACGGCGATGATGTACCACGTTCCAACCGCCGTGCCCGCGGGCATCATCAGGGTCGTCGTGGCCGACTCGGTGCCGTTGGCCGCCAGCGCGCCGACGCCGCGGCCGCCCAGCGGGATGTCCGAGGCATCGAAGGTCGCATTCGTCGAGAGGTAGAAGCGTGCCATGGATGCGGCGGCGCCGCCCCCTCCCTGGTTCTTCGCGGCGTCGGTGACCGAGAAGGATGAACCCGCCGACGCGGTCTTCGGCAGCGTCAGGGCGGACTCGACCAGGTCCGGGCCGACCTTGACGGTCAGGTAGCCCACGTTATTGGTTTCGTAGGTTTCCGTGACGGCGCCATCGGCATCCGCCTGTGCCAACAGGTAGTACGTCCCCGGGACGACGCCGGCCGGAAGCGTGACGGTTGTCGGCCCGGTGCTGACGCCACCGGTTGCCAGTGCCGGAACCGATCGCGACCCCAACATCGTGTCGGAGGCGTCCAGGGTCGTGTTGGCGGAAAAGTAGTACCGCGTGGTCGACGGGCCCGCGGACCCACCTCCCGTGTCCTTCGTCGTGTCGCTGAATGTCATCGACGCGCCGGAGCCGACTGCCGTTGGACCAGTTATGCTCGCAATCGTCAGGTCCGGTCCGATTCGTACCTGCAGCGCTCCCACGTTGTTGGTCTCGTAGGTCTCCGCGTTTGTACCGAGAGCGTCGGCCTGCGCGAGGATGTAGTACAGGCCCGTCGCGGTGCCGGCGGGAATGATCGCGCTGGTCGTTCCGGAGCTCGACGCGCCGGTCGCCAGGGCCTGCACATTCCGCGAACCGAGGAGCACGTCGCCAGCATCCACGATGTTGTTGACCGACAGATAGATCTGCGTGACCGACGGAGCGCTCGTTCCGCCGCCCGCGTTCTTCGTCGTGTCGGTGACACTGATGGTCGCGCCGGCCCCCATCGGGCCACTCGCGGTCGGGCCGCCAATGACGAGATCGGGTCCGACCCGGACGAGGATCGTTCCCACGTTGTTGGTCTCGCTGGTCTCGACGACCGCACCGAGGCTGTCGGCCTGTACGATGATGTAGTACGTGCCAGTTGAAGTGCCCGCGGGAATGGTCAGATTGGTCGACGCGACGCTCGAAGCGCCGGCGGCGAGAGCCGGCACGTCTCGCGAGCCGAGCAGGGAGTCACTGGCGTCGATTGTAGTGTTCACCGACAGGTAGAACCGCGTCACCGACGCGCCGCTCGCGCCCCCGCCCGTGTTCTTCGTGGTGTCGCTGACGCTGAGCGTCGCGCCCGCGCCCCCCGCGCCCGAAACGCCGAGGCCGGTGAGCGACAGGTCGGGTCCAATCCTGACGAGTGCAGCTGCCGTGTTGTTGGTTTCGATTGTCTCGGCGATCGCGTCCGCGCCGTCCGCCCTCGCGATGATGTAGTACGAGCCGGTCGTGGCCGACGCCGGAATCACAACGTCGGTCGGTCCCATGCTCGTCGCGCCCGCGCCGAGCGCCAGCACGTTCCGCGAGCCGATGAGCGGGTCGCTGGCGTCGTAGGTCGAGTTCGCCGAGAAGTAGAACCGGGTCACTGACGCGCCGGCGGCGCCGCCCCCCGTGTTCTTGGTCGTGTCGGAGACGGAAATCGTGCCGCCGGCGGCGGCAATGGCAGGCACAGTGAACGGCGAAATGCTCAGGTCGGGCCCAATTCTGATCTGGACCGACCGCACGTTGTTGGTCTCGTTAGTTTCCGTCACCAGGGCGTCGGCGTCGGCCTGCGCGAGCACGTAGTAAGTGCCGGTGGCCGTGCCCGCCGGGACGGTGAGCGTCGGAGACGAGACGACACTCGCCGACGGCGCCAGGCTGGCAATCGGGCTCGTGCCTAGCGAGGTGTCTCCGGCGTCCACGGTCGTATTCGCGGACAAGTAGTAGCGCGTCGTGGACACGGCGGCCTGGCCGCTCCCCTGGTTTTTCGTCGTTGCGCTCACCGTGATGGCTGCGCCGGCGCCACCCGTCGTCGGCGCCGTCAACGCCGACACCACGAGGTCCGGCGCCACGTCGTCGCTGACGATCGAGACGGTGGCGGTGGCCGGCGAGCCAGGCTGGTACCCGACGCTGCCCGTGAGCGTGATCACGACGGTCTCGCTGGACTCGACGAGCGAGTCGTCCAGTGGCGTCACCGCCAGGTCCACCGTCGCAGCGCCCACCGGGAACTGCGCGCTGGCCGGTAGTGCGACGTAGTCGCTGCCAGGAGTGGCGCTTCCGCTCACGGTGAAATAAACCGTGAGCGTCTTCGACGTGTCGCCGGTGCGGGCCAGGCGGAACTTCCCGGCCTGAAGGCCCGCTTCCGTGGCCGTTGCAGTCGGCGTCGAGACAGTGACAGTGGCCGGCGCCGGCAACGCCGGGCACTCGGGCGCCACCGTGAAGTCCGCCACGACCGCGGCCGAGCCCGTGTCGTCGGTATCTTGCGCCGCGGCGCCCATCCCGCGCGTGGCAAACACGTCCCAGATCCGGCAGTGGTTGACGCTTCCGCCCGGATCGTTGCTCGGGTTGCGCGCGCCGTCCGCGGTGAGGATGGCGTCGCGCAGGTCGAGCATCGTGGGCGACGGGGGCGAGAGTTTCAGCGCGTCCACGTAGAGTTGATGCGCCATGTTGATCGCGGCCGCGTTCGATCCGCCGACGCCATCGGCCCGGAACTCCTCGCGCATGTCCCACAGGACATTTGCGAAGATCTCTCCGTTGTCGTGCGGCTCGCAGATCAGGATGCCGAAGATCGGAATATCGATGCAGGTGAAGTCGCCGTATGTCTTGCCATTGATCGAGCGGATGCCGGCAGGCGGGTACGCGAACTCCGCGAGGTTCGTGTCGCCGTTGATGCTGTAGGCGAAGAAGTCGCTTCCGCCTTCGCCCATGGCATCGGCCTCGATCCCGGTCCACTGCGTGTTCAGCCGGTTGCTGACGCCATGATGGAACTCATGGATTGCGATGTCGGTGTCGAAGTCGCCATCGAGGTCGACTGATCCGTCGCCGTCGACGTCCTGCGCCCAGCAGCCGGTCGCATCCCACAGGAACATGCTCATAATCGAGCGCTGTCCGTCGGGATTCGGCTCGAACGTGGCGTTGTTGCGGCCCGAGGCCCTGGCGACGGCGGCAAGGCCGTCGCCTCCCACCCCGCCTCGGCCGAAATTGTCTTCCTGGAAGTTGCCGGCGGCTTCGTCGAAGCCCAGGTCGTAGAAGAAGTCGTGCAGGAAGTTGGACAGGAAGAAGAGGTTCGTCTCGGCCGAATCCGCCGTGTTGAACGTGAACTCGAAGTGCCAGCCATCAGGTTGAATGGTGCCTTGCGCGCCCTCGACGTCCGGCGCGCCGCGAAAGACGTGCACGTTGTTGCCTTGCAACAGGCCGGAGTCCGAAAGCACCGTCGCGGGATCGCGGAAGAGTGTCGACAGGCTGCGCGTCAGGTGATTCGTCGGCGGCGGGCATCCAAACGGTGGAGCCCCGGCGCCCACTGGATATCGATCGAGCAGCTTGGGATTGAGCGCCGCGGTGGCATTGGACTGAAGGACGCGGCCGACACCATCGGCGTACAACACGCGGTTGCGGCGATACAGCACCTCGCGTGTCACCGCGTCGACCAGGACCTCGTATTTCTGCGGCAGCCCCGGCGGCTCGAGGACGACCTGCCAGGCCAGTCGTGCCTCGGAGGGCATCGGGAACACTACGAGCCGCGCTTCGATCTCCGACTTGAATGGACCTCGACCGAATCGCGTGAGCTGCTGCTTCCCCTCGGGCCCCCTCACTGCTTGAGGACCGAACGCCAGCTCGGGACGCACGTTATCGATCGCCGCGCGTACCGCATCGTCAGCGGTGATACCAGCTGCGGGTACGCTCGTGACGGGAATGGCCGTATGGGCGACCCCGAGCACCGCCCCGTCTGCGCCGATCTGGAACTGCATTCGGCCGCCGAACACGGATACGCCGTCGACTGATTGATCGAATACGAGATGTGTGACGGCCTCGCCGCGGCTGCGATACTCGCGCGACCTCACGAGCGTCGCGAGGTCCTTCGATTCCAGTCCGAGCAGATGGTGATAGCGCTCGAGAAACCGCCGGGCGATCTGTTCAGGCGTGCCCGGGCCTCCGGGCGTCAGCGGCCGGCCATCCGCCGTGATGGCGCGGACTCCCTGCGCGTTGCCATGCGGCCGTGTGCGCAGGCCGGGACGGTCGCGCCGAAGTTCCTCGAGCTGCTTTTGTGCCTCTTCGTCCAGCGCGGGCGCGACGCGCGGCGCCTGCAGCCGGATGTCGAAGTTCGGCAGGACGCGGTCGCGTGGGTCGGGTTTCTGCGCCGAGTCCGCCGCCGAGGGCAGCAGGACGCCGAGTAGGACCGCGAGGAATGAGAGCCGCCACGTCCGACGCGCCATGGGGAGCCTCCAGAATCAGGACGGTGCGGCACAGCTTGGCAGAAATCGGGCGCGGTTTGCCAGTGAATCTGGGCGAATTGATACAAAACCTTGCTGCGGCTCATGGCTGAGCTGGCGACAATTTCGTGGCCGGGGCCGGCGGGCGGGCGAGATCTGGCGAACCACGGCGCCGCCGATCTCGTCTCAGTAGCTAATCGCGGAGACGGCCAAATGTCGCTACTGAACCGAATTCTTGGACGAGAGAGTCAGGGATCGAAGCCGAGGGTCCGCGTCTGCCTCGAATGCGGCATGCCCCTCGACCAGCACAAGCAGTGGTGCGCCATCTGGCAAACCCAGCGCGAGATGGAGAAGAAGCAAACGGCCGTCCCTGAAGCCGGCTCCTGACCCTCGGGCCCCCCCGGCGCTTCCGCACTTGCAAGTGCCGTTCACATCACGTATTCTCCCATCGATAGACGATGGGAAGCTCCGAAGCCTCTGAGCTCCTCCCGGGCACGCTCGACCTGCTGATCCTGAAAGCGCTCGCGCGCCAGCCGATGCACGGCTACGGCATCGCGCAACACCTGCGCATCGTCTCGGAAGACGTGCTGCAGGTAGGAGAGAGCTCGCTCTATCCGGCGCTGCAGCGCTTGCTGCTGAAGGGCTGGGTCACCGCGGAGTGGGGCGCGTCCGAGAACAATCGCCGGGCCCGCTTCTACACGCTTACGCCGGCTGGACGCCGACAGGCCGCCGCCGAGCGCCGCGGGTTCGACCGCATGGTCCTGGCGATTAACCGCGTCCTCGACTTCACGTAGCCCATGGGCGAGCTCATCCGCCGGTTGCTGCACGCGCTGAAGCGCAATCGCTTCGAGGCGGATCTCGCCGAGGAGCTGGAGTTCCATCGCGCGATGAAGCAGCGGGACTACGAGCACGAAGGTCTCGACGGGCGCGCCGCCGGCTACGCGGCGCGCCGCGCGCTCGGCAACGTGGAGCTGGCGCAGGAGCGCGCTCGCGACGTCTGGATCGCGCCGTGGTGCCGCGACGCCTGGCAGGACATGCGCTTCGCCGTGCGCTCGCTGATCAAGGACCGCGCCTTCACGACCGCCTCCGTCCTCACGCTCGCGCTCGGGATTGGCGCCACGACCGCGATTTTCTCGACCGTCTACGCGGTGCTGCTGCAGCCGCTGCCGTACCGCGACCCCCAGCACCTCGTCGAAGTCCTGAAGAAGAACCCGCCGCGGGGCTGGCGGAACAATCCCATCTCGGCCGTGGACGTGATCGCGTGGCGCCAGGCGAATGTGTTCGAGGGCCTTGCGGCGTTTTCGGGCGCCTCCTGCGTGCTCACCGGCAGCGCCGGCGCCGAGGAGGATCCCTGCGAGGTCGCCGAGAGCCGCCTGTTCCCGCTGCTCGGCGTGACGCCGTTCATCGGCCGCACGTTCACGGCTGAGGAGGACCAGGCCGGCGGCGCCCGCGCGGCGATCCTGAGCTACGGCCTGTGGCAGCGGCGGTTCGGGTCCGACGCGGCCGCGATCGGCCGGGCCATCGAGGTCAACGGCAACGTGCACACGATCGTTGGCGTGATGCCTGCCGGGTTCTCTCACCTCTACGCGTCACCCTACGCGCCGGTCCCGCAGTTGTGGGTCTCGGGCATCGGCCTGCGGGTTACCAACGTGTGGAACGACTACCTGGCGGTCGGGCGCCTCAAGCCTGGTGTGGCGGCGGAATCCGTCCAGTCGGCGCTCGACGCGGTGTCAGAACAGGTGGAACGAGCGCACCCGGACCTTAAAGGCTGGCGCGCGGAGTTCACCGCGCTGCGAAATGTCAACGCCGGCGACACGGCGCCTGCGCTCCTCGTCCTTGTTGGCGCCGTCGTCTTCGTACTGCTGATCGCGTGTGCCAACGTCGCAAACCTGCTGCTGGCCCGAGGCACCGCCCGTGCAAGCGAGATGGCCGTGCGCAAAGCACTCGGCGCCGGCCGCTGGCGCGTCGTCCGCCAGTTGCTCACGGAAAGCGCCGTGCTCGCGCTCGCGGGCGGCGCGCTTGGCGTCGTCGTCGCCACGTGGGGCATCGAAGGGCTGCTCTCGCTGGCGCCGTCGTACCTGCTGAATTCGGCGCACGGTCTTTCCGGCGAGCTGGACGTCCGGATCCTCCTCCTGGCGGTCGGGATCTCGATTGCGACCACCGTGCTCTTCGGTCTCGCGCCTGCCTGGCTCAATGCGCGGCCCGACGTCGCCGACACGCTGAAGGAGACCGCTCGCGGCGCGATGCACCCGCGAAGCCACCGCTTCCGCAGCGCGCTGCTGGTGACGCAGGTGGCGCTCGCGATGGTGCTGCTCGTCGGCGCCGGCCTGATGATCCGCACGCTGACGGCCATGAACGCCGTGAACCTTGGCTTCAATCCCGTTGGCGTGCTCACGCTCCGCGTTCCGCTCGAAGGCAGCCGGGCCGAGCCGTCGCGCGTCGCCGCGTTCTGGCGCGATCTGGTGAAGTCGGTCGAGGCGCTTCCGGGCGTGCACTCGGCCAGCGTTGCTCGCGGCCTGCCAATCGAGAGCTGGAACGGGCAGTTCTTCGTCAACCAGGACCAGCCGGACCCGCCGCCTGGTCACGTCCCCGATGCCAACTACGTCGTCGTCGGCCCGCGGTACTTCGAGACGATGCAGATGCCTCTGCGGGTGGGCCGTCCGTTCGACGATCACGACACGGCGGGCGGCCTGCCCGTCGTCATCGTGAACGAGGAGCTGGCGCGCACCCAGTGGCCGGGGCAGACCGCGATCGGCAAGCGCATCAAGATGGGGAGCCCCTCGGTCACCACGTGGCCGTGGCTCACGGTGGTCGGTGTGTCGGGCAGCGCCATGACGCAGGGTCCGCAGAACGGCGTGCGCGCGGAGGTCTACGTGCCGTATCAGCAGTTCCCGTGGCTGCTTGTGCCGGAGCACCTTGTGGTCCGGGCGAGCCCCGGCACCGAGCCCGCCAGGCTCACGCGCTCCATCGTCGCGGAAATCGCCCGGCTCGATCGCGACCTGCCAGCGGCAGACATCAAGACAATGGAGGAAGTGGCGGCGATGCCGATGGGGCAGCAGCGCATGGTGATGGCGCTGCTCGGCGGCTTCGCCGGCGTCGCGCTTGTGCTCGCGGCGCTCGGGATCTACAGCGTGCTCTCGTACTCGGTCGGGCAGCGGCGTCGCGAGTTCGGCGTACGCGTGGCGCTCGGCGCGCAGCAGGCTGACGTGGTGCGGCTCGTCGTGGGCGGCGGCGCGCGCCTGGCGATGGCAGGGATTGGCGTCGGGCTCGTCGCTGCGCTGCTGCTGACGCGGCTGATGATCGACCTGCTCTTCGGGGTCCCGCCGGCCGATCCGATCACCTTCGGCGCGGTGTCAGGCCTGCTCGTCGCGACCTCGCTCGTCGCTTGCTACGTGCCCGCCCGGCGTGCCCTCCGCGTCAACCCGGTGGACGTCCTGCGCCACGAATAGTCTGCGGAAGGAAGAGGGACCACAGATCCAGCAGATTGAGCCCGCAGAGGCTCGACACGCGCGACGTCGCCACAGCCGGTCGAGCCGTTCACCGGCTGCGGCAGACGCTCGCCAATCTGTGGAATCTGCGTAATCTGTGGACCCGGCTACGTCGTCGCGGGGAGTCCCACCAGCGATCGGAACTCGGGCATGTCGTGGAGGCAGGCCAGATCCGTGTCGCGAGCAGCCCACTCCTTGTTGCCGTAACCGGCTTCGACGGCCTTCCGGAACGTATCGTAGGCCTGGGGTTTCATCCCGAGCAGGCCGTACGTGCATGCCGCGTTGTACAGGACGTTGCTGTCGCCGGGCCTGAGCGCCACGGCGGTCTCGAGGTGGCGCGTCGCATCGTCAGCGCGCTTCATGCCGGCGTACCGGTTTGACAACAGGATCCGGGCCCGGACGTCATCGGGGACCAGCTCGAGCTGCCGCTCGAGCGCGTCGATGAGGCGAAGGTCCACACGCTCGGCTTCCTCCCTCCGTCCGAGGAGCATGAGGGCGTTGGCGTACGGAATGTAAGTGTTGTAATCGTCGCCGTTGGCCTCGAGCGCCCGCTCGACAATGGCCGCGGCCTCCTGGGACCGATCGGACGAGAACAGCGCCCGCCCCAGGATGTTGTAGGCGCCCTCGCAGTCGGACTTGCGGTCGATCGCCCGCTGGGCGTAGCGCACGGCCTCGTCGTATCGCTTCTGCGCGTAGAAGACGCGCGCGCGCGCCACCAGCACTTCCGGCGCCTGGTCGTCCAGGGCGAGGGCGCGATCGCAGGCCGTCAGCCCGCGCTCGATCCACTTCTGGCTCTGCTCTCGCAGCTCGAAGATGAGGCCGCAGATGTTGCCGACGCCGGCGTGCGCGAGCGCGAAGTTCGGGTCGAGCTTGATCGCCTGCTCGTACATCTGCAGCGCGAAGTCGAAGTTCTCCCGCCGCGTGTAGCTGCGACCGCGCAGGTAGTAGTCGTAGGCCTGCAGGTTCTCGGTGCCTTTCTTGCCGATGGTCTTGTCTTCCTGCGGTGTCAGGGTGACGCGAAGCGCCTGCGCTATGCTGCGGGCGATCTCGTCCTGGATGGCAAAGACGTCCTCGATCTCGCGGTCATAGCGCTCGGCCCACGCCGAGTGCCGTGTCCGCGTCTCGACCAGCTGCGCGGTGATGCGGAGCCGGTTTCCCGCGCGTCGGATGCTACCTTCGAGGACATACGCTGCGTGGAGCTGCTGGCCGACTTCCGGAGCCGTGACCGGCTTGTTTCTGAAGTTCAGCACTTCCGAGCGCGGGAACACGCGAAGCTGCCCGATCTTGGAGAGCTCCGTGATGATGTCCTCGGTCATGCCATCGCGAAAATACTCATCGTCTTTGGCGTTGCTGAGATTCTCGAAGTAGAGCACCGCGACGGACTTCTGTTCCTTTGCCGTTTGCGCGCTGCTTTCCGCGGAGACTCCGGCAGGCCTGGTGGAGCGCCCCGAGTCGAGGTCGCGCTTGAGCCGCTTGAGATCCGACCTGATCTCGGCGGCGGTCTGGTATCGGAAGTCCGGATCCTTCTCCAGCGCCTTGCCGATGATGCGATCGAGCTCGGCCGGTGTCCTCAGCCCTGGATCGATCGGGCGCGGCGAGCCGGTGAGAATCGCGTTGAAGATGACGGCCGAGGTGCTGCCGTCGAACGCGACCGAGCCGGTGGCCATCTCGTAGAGGACGGCGCCGAAGGAGAAGACATCGCTGCGGGCATCGAGCGTTTCGCCCCGCGCCTGCTCGGGAGACATGTAGGCGACCGTGCCGATCGCGGAGCCGGGGCTCGTGAGATCGATGGCCGTGCCCTTGGTGTCGGCCGCGGTCTGGTGCAGCGCGCCCGGCGCCAGCGGTCCGCGCTGCACCAGCTTCGCCAGCCCGAAGTCGAGCACCTTGGCCTGGCCGCCGCGCGTGACGAAGATGTTCGCCGGCTTGATGTCTCGGTGGACGATGCCTTTCGCGTGCGCGGCTTCGAGCGCGTCGGCAATCTGAATCGCCAGCTCGAGCAGCCGCTCGATCTTCATCGGCCGGCCTTCGATCACGTGCCTCAGTGTCGCGCCCTCGAGCAACTCCATGACGATGAACGGCTCGCCTTCGTGCTCGCCGATTTCGTGGATCGTGCAGATGTGCGGGTGATTCAGGGCGGCCGCGGCGCGCGCCTCGCGCCGGAAGCGGTCGAGCGCGCCCTGGTCGCGGATCGTGTCGGCTGGCAGGAACTTCAGCGCGACGTCGCGGTCGAGGACGGTGTCTTCCGACCTGTAGACGACGCCCATGCCGCCGCCTCCCAGCTTCTCGACGACGCGATAGTGCGAGACGGTACGGCCGATCATGCACGCTCCGGAAAAGAGGATCCTAGGTGGCGAGTCTGAACGAAGTCAATGCGCGGGCACTTTCCGCACGGTGTCGCCGATGCGGATCGCGCCTGGCTGCACGACCTTCGCGTTGATGCCGCGCAGGCTCAACTCGCGCCCGATCGTCGAGTTCACGAACTTCATCGCGTCGACGCCGAACCGCGAGACAAACTTGCCACAGCCAGTATGCGGCTCCGCGGTCACCTCGACGATCGCCGATCCGATGGCCAGCCGCGTCCCCGGCGGCAGGTTCGCGGGGCTGAGGTCGAGGTCGACGAAGAGCTGGTCGCCGGCAAGTTGCCAGCGGTCCGGTGACTGTGCCACGAGGGCGATGGCGCGCGCGTTCATGATGTTCAGCTGCATGTCGGGATGCGGGCCGCCATCGATGCTCCGGCTGCTGCCGCGCCGGTTCCAGCTGTCGCCCACCAGCCCCTGCGCCAGGTCGAGCTCGCCGCGCTCGAGCACTTCACGCTCGTTGACGCCGGGACGGCGAACGATGAGCACCAGCGCGCCCTGGTCGCGCGGCGAACGACGGATCTCGTCGAGCCCCTCGTGCAGTTCTTCCGTCGTCAGGTGTCGAGCTACGCTCATGTTCGTGCGGTCCTCGTGAAGCACAGGACTGAAGTCCTGTGCCACTGGTGTCACTGAAAACGGCCTGTGACTGCAGCGCAGAGACGCCAGTGGAGCAGAACTTGAGTTCTGCTCTTCAGCGTGTCAGTTCTGCCCATCATCCGCTCTTTCTCACGTAGTCACGGTCGATGCGGAACGCCACTGCGCTCAGGCCGATCATGAAGATGCCAAACGCGATGAGCGCCAGCGGCCAGCCGATTGAGTCGGCGAAGTGCTCACCGGTAAACCATCCCGTGTAGGCGAGGATGGCCAGCGTCGCCACGACGAGCAGCGTGCGGCTGTGGACGAGGACGCTCAGGTAGACGAACCCCGCCGCCGCGGCCAGAAAGGCGACCTCGAGTGGCGTGCGTTTCGTCAGGTCGAAGAGGCCGGCGAGAAACGCCGCCGCGCCGAAGAAATACCACATCGGCGTGATGTCGCGGTGCCCGGTGCGGTCCACGCCCACGGCCGTGAGCATCATCGTCGCGCCGACGATGAGCGCGATGGCCTTGCCGTCGACGTCCAACAGGTCGAGCGTGGTCCACCAGAAGAGCGTCAGGAACGCCAGCGCCACGAACAACGGCGTGGATCGGCGGAGGCTGGCGAACACGGCGCCGAACTGCAGCGCCATCACGGCGCACGTGATGAGGCTGGCCCAATGCCAGTCGCCGCCATTGCCGTACTCGTCGAACGCGACGAGCATGCCCGTCGGTTCGAGCGCCGCCGCGACCAGCAGCAGGGGCGCGGTGGCCTTGTCGAATCGCACATCTCGCGCCGAAAGCACGCCCATCACGAAGACGGCGAGGCCAGAGCCCAGCGTCACGATGACCCGGGCCGCCGAGTTCATCTCGTCCCACTGCAGCGCGATGAAGACGCCGATGCCGGCGAACACGAACGTGCCGCCCAGGAAACCCAGGACGCGGACGAGCACGTTGCGGCCCCGCCGCCCCGGGGGAGCCGCAGGTGTGCCGTCGAGTGCCGCCGCGATCTCGGCCGCCGACAGCTGGTGCTGCCGCGCGAGCGCGGCGATCTGTTCGAGCGCGCGCGCCCGCTCGTCCATGTCAGCGGCCGCCATCGATGATCCAGCCCACGAAGTACGCGGAGTAGTAGTCGTACCGGTAGGGCTCGGGCAGGGCGACGGGAATGACGCGGCCGCGGTTCGCCAGCGCCAGGCCGATGCCGTAGTGGTTCATGCCGAAGATATCGCCGAGCAACCCCGGACCGTGGTGCGTACGCGTCTCGAGCGTGTAGCCGTCGGGCGCCTTCGCCTCGGCGACGACGCGTCGTCCTGCCGCCACGTCCAGGATCGCCGTGCGCGGGGGATCGCCGACCGGGCCGGGCTCGGGCGCCGTGAACGGCACTTCGCTGACGCTCATCGTCTTGTGATCGAACAGGAGCAGGACCTGCGGCGGCACGTAGGCGTCGGGCGCGGCGGTGCGCGCGCTGACCTGGACGCGGCCGTCGCGGACCTCGAACTCGATCGCAATGCGCGGGCGCGAGCCGTCGTACGGCTTCTGGGATCGCAGCAGCAGATCGTAAGCGGGCGGGGGAACCGTCCAGCGCGGAATGGCCGTCGAGAGCAGGAAGAAACCGACGACCACCACCGGCAGCAGCACCGCCGCCACGAGGAACGCGTTGTCGCGCAGGAAGCGGCCGGACGGCTGGGGCATTAGCCCGATTTTATCAGGCTGAGCTGGACGCGTCCCAACGAAGTGCTTACACTCGCCTGACTCCTGTGGCTGATCTGCCAGGTCGAATTCTCGTGGTGGACGACGATGAAGGCGTGCGACTGGCGTTCCGGCGCCTGCTGACGGCGGCTGGCTTCGCGGTGACCACGCTCAACTCCGGCGAAGAACTGCTCGGCTTCGACCCTCACGACCAGCCCGTCTGCATCGTCCTCGATCACGACATGCCCGGCCTGACGGGCCTCGAGCTGCAGCGTTCGCTTGCGCCAGACATCCCCGTGTCCATCGTCTTCGTCACCGGCCACGCGGACGTACCGCTGTCGGTGGCCGCGATGAAGGCGGGCGCCGTGGACTTCCTGACCAAGCCGGTGGAGGCCGATCGTCTGATCGAGGCGGTGGTGCGTGGACTGTCGCGCAGCCGGCTGATCGCGGCGCAGCGCCTCGAGCGCCGGGCGTTCCTCGATCGTGTGGCGCTGCTGACGTCGCGCGAGCGGGAAGTGGCGGCGCTGGTGATCCAGGGCTTGCTGAACAAGCAGATCGCCGCGACGATCGGCACGGCCGAGAAGACCGTCAAAGTCCATCGCGCGCGGCTGATGGAGAAGCTGGGAGTGACGTCGGTCGCGGAACTGGCGAGGCTGGCCGAGCGCAATCAGACGCTCGCGCCGGACGCGCAACCCGGGGCATCGGCAGCCGGATGACGCCGGCGCAGGGGGTCCCTTGCGCGCTACCTGACCAACCTGACAGACTGCGTGGGCTCTGGATGAGCTTCGCGCAGATGCCCACACGACCAGTTCAGGCTTTCGCCGCAGCCTCGCTCCTTCTCTTGCTGATTTCCTGTGGCGGTGGCACCAAATCGGCGCAGGCCCCGACGCCCGTTCCGAAGCCGGCGGCTCCGCCCCCCTGGAATCTCCCCGGTCACGTCGTGGCTACGCTGTCCGGTACGCCCGTCGCACACGCAACGGTGAACGCGTTCATTGCCACGGCCGAGAGCGCCGCAGATGGCAGCTTCACGCTGAATACCACTCCGGCGCCCGTGAGCAGCCAGGCGGCGACGGTGTCGGCTGACGGGTACCGCCCCAGGGAGACCGTCATCAAGTGGCCTCGCACGGCGGATCTGGTCATCGACCTGATGTCCACCGCGAAGCCTTTCGACGAGACGTTCTACAGCCAGCTCGCGCACGGTGCGCTGGAGTACCCGGAAAAGGATTACGGCTTGTTCCGCTGGTCGTCACAAATGCGGTTCTACCTCCAGACGCAGGATGAGTTCGGCAGGCCTCTCGAGCGGAGCGTCGTCGACCTGATTGAGCGTGGCATTCGGATCGGCGTTCAGTACTTCACTGCTGGCACGTATCAGGCCGAAATCGTCGAAGGTTCGGAAACGCGAGCGAAACAGAGCGGCTGGGTTAACGTCGTGCCGCGGCAGGTCATCCCGGAAGGCGACTACTGTGGATGGACGTCAACTATCGGCGGCGACCCGAACACCGTACAGTTGCGGATGGACAGGTGCGGATGTGGGAGCACCAAGATTCCAATCGCCGTCGTGATCCACGAAGTGGGACACGTCGTCGGGATGTTTCACGTCACCGGCAAGGCGCACGTCATGCACACTCCGGCGGACCTCGAGTGCCGCGACGTGATTCCGTCACCCGCCGAGCAGTACCACGCGGCGCTCATCTACTCCAGACCTCGAGGTAACAAGTCGCCGGACCGGGACACGGGCGCGTTTCAACTGGGTCGGACGGGCGACGACTTCGAGCGTACGCCACCTATGCCCTAGATCCGCCCATCCCTTAACTCAACCGTTCGTCCTATAATCCCTGCTACATGTCCCTTGAAGCAGGCGCTCGTCTTGGTCCCTACGAAATCCTCGAAACCGCGGGCGCTGGTGGCATGGGCGACGTCTTCCGCGCGCGTGACGTGCGACTGGAGCGTCAGGTCGCCGTCAAAACGATCAAGGGGGCCTTCACCGAGCGCTTCGAGCGTGAGGCCAAGGCCATCTCGGCCCTGAATCACCCCCACATCTGCACGCTGTACGACGTCGGCCAGCACGAAGGCAGTGGCTACCTGGTCATGGAGTACATCGACGGCAAGCCGATCGCCGGCCCCTTGCCCGTCGAGCAGGCTGTCAGTTACGGCATCCAGATCTGCGAGGCACTGCATGCGGCGCACAAGAAGGGCATCACCCACCGGGACCTCAAGCCGGCGAACATCCTGCTGACCAAGCAGGGGATCAAGCTACTGGACTTCGGCCTGGCGAAGCTCAATCCCCTGACGGGCGGCAACGGCGGCTCGGCCACCATCGCACAGTCGGGCGAGCAGGCGACTGTGGCAGCGCTCACCGGAGCGCACGTGGTGGTCGGGACGCCGCAATACATGGCGCCGGAGCAGATCGAAGGCAAGGAAGTGGATGCCCGGAGCGACATCTTCGCCTTCGGCTGCGTGCTTTACGAACTGCTCACGGGCCATCGCGCCTTCGAAGGCAAGAGCGCGTCGAGCATCATGGCGTCAGTGCTTGCGACGAACCCGAAACCGATCGCGGAGCTGGTGCCGCTGACGCCCCCGGCGCTCGAGCGAATCGTCCAGCGGTGCCTCGCGAAGGATCCCGAAGATCGGTGGCAGACCGCGCGCGACGTCGCCGCTGAGCTGCAGTGGGTCTCCCAGGGCGGCTCTCGCGTGGGCCTGCCGGCCATCGTCACGGTGAAGCGCCGTGTGCGCGAAGGCATCGCGTGGGCGGCGTGCGGAGCGGCGCTGCTGCTGGCGGCGGGGTTCGCGGTGGCCTGGGCGAAACGCGCGCCGCAGCCGCTCCCGATTGTGCGCTTCGCGTTGCAGACGCCGGAAGGCCTCACGAATCCGACCACGCCCGAGGTGTCGCCGGACGGGCGCAACATCGTGTTCGCGGCAACGGACAAGGAAGGAAAGCGCCAGATCTGGCTTCGTCCGCTCGACGCGATCGATCCACGGCCGCTCACCGAGGCCGACGTGGGGACGAGACCGTTCTGGGCGCCGGACAGCCGCGCGATTGCGTTCATGATCGCAGGGAAGCTGCGCAGGATGGACATCGCCGGGGGACCGCCGCAGACCATCTGCGATGCGGCCACCGGATCCGACGGGTCGTGGAGCCAGAACGGAACGATCCTGTTCGACGGCCGCGGCAGCGATCCAATTTGGCGCGTCCCTGCCGCTGGCGGCGTGGCGAAGACGGAGGTCGTCCCCGACCCGAAGGGCAACGCCGCGCCGGGCTGGCCGATCTTCCTGCCGGACGGCGAGCATTTCCTCTACACGCTGGTGGGCGCGACTGATCAGCAGGTCGTTGTCGGGAAACTGGACTCGAAGGATGTCACCGAGCTCCTGAAGACCAGCTCGCGCGTGGTCTACGCGGATCCCGGGTACCTGCTGTACGTGCGCGAGAACACGCTCGTTGCCCAGCAGTTCGACGCCGCGTCGCTGAAGCTCCTGGGTGACGCGGTGCCGATCGGCGAGGGCCTCGGCGTGGATTCCGTCGGTCTCGCGTCGTTCTCGGTATCGAGGACAGGCCTCCTGTCGTTCCGGGCCGGCGAACTTCAGGGCCGGCGTCTCATCTGGGTCGATCGGAGCGGCAAGGAGACGCCCGCTCTCGACGAGCCGGGTGAATACCGCGACACGTCGTTCTCGCCCGACGGCAAGCGCATCGCTTTCACCAACAGCTCGCCCACCAGCCCCGGCGACGTCTGGATTCGCGATGTCGTCCGCGGCGTCAGCACGCGATTCACCTTCGACCCGGCGCTGGAGCTATTGCCGATCTGGTCGCCCGACGGCCGTCAGATCGTGTTCACCTCACGGGCAAAAGGCGCCGGGGACCTGATGATCAAGGACGCGGCCGGTACCAAGGAGGCGGAGGTGCTGCTCACGAGCAAGGACGGAGCGTACTCCGCCGACTGGTCGCGCGACGGCGCCTATCTGCTTTACGGCGTGCAGAACACCGCGACCGGGTGGGATCAGTGGGCGCTGCCGCTCAAGGGCGAGAGAAAGCCCTTTGTTGTCGTCCAGACGAAGTTCGACGACTTGTTCGGCAGTTTCTCGCCGGACGGCAAATACCTGGCGTACTCCTCGAACGACTCAGGACGCTTCGAGGTTTACGTGCAGGAGTTCCCTGAAGCGAAGAACAAGGTGCAGGTGTCCACCAGCGGCGGCTCGGAGCCGTTCTGGCGCGCCGATGGCAAGGAGCTGTACTACCGGCAAGCCCAACGCCTCATGGCCGTCCCCGTCCAGATCGGGGCGAGCTTCACGGTCGGCGCGCCGGTGGAGCTCTTTCAGGTGACGTTCGGGGCGGTGACCGCGCGCGCGCACTATCGTCCCACACCGGACGGCCAGCGGTTCCTCGTGCTTGCCGCCCTCGGTCGCGAAGCCACCAAGCCCTCGTCTGTCGTCCTGAACTGGACGGCCGCCCTGCCGAGGTAAGTTCTTCCCGTAGCCCCTCAGTCCGCCACTGATGCGATCAGCTCGCTGAACTTCTCCAGGTCGATATTCCCGCCGGAAACGACGGCGACTATTGGCCCCTGGCCGGCCTTCCCGGTCAGGGCGGCGGCAACCGCGAGCGCGCCCGCGCCCTCGGCGATGACTCGTGCCTTCTCCGCCAGCAATCGCATGGCGCGCCTCGTCTCGTCCAGGCTGACGACGATGTAGCCGTCGACCAGGGGCTGCATGCGCTCGAACATGCGCGGGAAGAGGCTCTGGCCGCCCGCGCCGTCGACAAACGACGCCGTCCACCCGGGAAACGGCTGCGGCGAGCCCATGGCGAACGACCGTGCTGCCGGGGCGGCCGTGTCCGGCTCCGATCCCCACACTTTTATCGAGGGCTTCAGCGCCTTCACGGCGCTCGCGACCCCGGTGATGAGCCCGCCGCCGCCTATGCCGGTGATCACCGCGGCCGCCTCCGGTGCGTCCTCCAGAATCTCGAGCCCCATCGTCGCGTGCCCGGCGATGAAATTGTGGTCGTCGAAGGGATGGACGAACGTGCCGTCCGCCCCTTCGTAGGCGCGCTCTTCGAGCGCCTTCCACGCCACGTGATAGGGCACGGGAATCAGCCTGGCGCCGAGCGCGCGCATACGTTCCAGCTTCGCGATGGGCGCCGTCTCGATCGCGACGACCGTGCACGGCACGCCGGCCTGACGCGCCGCGTAGGCAACGCCCTGGCCGGCGTTGCCGGCGCTGATCGTCCACACGCCGCGCCTGCGCTCGGCCTCCGGGAGCATCGCCACGGCGTTCGCCGCGCCTCGCAGCTTGTAGGCGTTGATTGGCTGCAGGTTCTCGAGCTTCAGCCGGATGTCGGGATAACCGGGGCCGAGCTCGAGCCGGACCAGGGGCGTGCGGACAATAGTGTCCTTGATTCGCTCGCGGGCGGCGCGGATCTCGCCAAGCTCGATCGGTCGAACGGCTTCCAGTGGCATCAGCTCAATGCTTTCGACATCACGATCAGGCGCGCCGGGCGCGTCAGTTCCGTCGGTTCGGGGAAATCGCGCGTGCCCGATTCGACATAGCCG
>Ga0207701_10000438_pt1 | contig 42959 bp, 35 predicted proteins | sample KBSSwiSSwithPhiX_FD_184294 | JGI IMG/M metagenome (GOLD analysis project Ga0207701, IMG submission 184294) | Switchgrass rhizosphere bulk soil microbial communities from Kellogg Biological Station, Michigan, USA, with PhiX - S5 (SPAdes) (version 2) | ecosystem: Environmental > Terrestrial >... | reverse complement strand
GCAAGGCGGGAGGATCTTAGTTTCCAGCTTCCAGCTTCCAGCTTCCAGCTTCCAGCTTCCAGCTTCCAGCTCCCAGATCTAAAGGAAAGGGCCGGCTCGCTGCGCGAGACCGGCCCATCTTTTTTTCTGGGAACTGGGAACGTGAAACTGACCGTTACACTTCTTCAGTCGCCTCGTGTCCCCGTTCCGCCTTCGCCGCGGCGATAATCTTGCCGTGCAGGTGCGACGGCACTTCTTCGTAGTGCGAGAACTCCATGTGATACGAGCCGCGGCCTCCGGTTGCTGACGTGAGGTGCTGCTCGTAGGTGAGCATCTCCGACATCGGGACCTTGGCCCTGATGATCGTCGAGGCGCCGCGAGAGTCCATCCCGCCGATTCGCCCGCGCCGGCCGTTCAAGTCGCCCATCAGGTCGCCGGCATAGTCACTTGGCGCGTAGACCTCGACGTTCATGATCGGTTCGAGCAGCGTCGGCCGCGCGCGCGACATGCCGTCCTTGAATGCCAGCGATCCCGCCATCTTGAACGACAGCTCGTTCGAATCGACGGCGTGGAACGAGCCGTCGTAGACCGTGGCGCGAAAATCGACCATCGGGTATCCGGCGAGGAACCCGCGCAGCCGCGCATCCTGAATTCCCTTCTCGACCGCCGGAATGAATTGCCGCGGAATCGCGCCGCCGAAGATGTCGTCGACGAACTCGAACTCACTGCCGCGCGGCAGCGGCTCGAACTTCACCTTGCAGTCGCCGAACTGTCCGTGCCCGCCGGTCTGCTTCTTATGACGTCCGTGCGCTTCGGTCGCCGCCGTGATGGTTTCGCGATACGGGATCCGCGGCAGCTTCAAGTTCACTTCGACGCCGAACCGTCGTTTCAGTTTTGCGACCGTCACCTCGATGTGCGATTGTCCCTGACCGGCGAGCAGCAGCTCTTTGGTCTGAGCATCGCGCGAGTAATTGATCGTCGGATCCTCTTCCTGCAGACGATGGAGAGCGGTGCTGATCTTCTCTTCGTCGCCGCGGCTCTTGGGCTCGATGGCATAGGAGATCACCGGCTCGGGAAACTTCGTGCCGGCAACCGTGAACGTGATCGACTTGTCGGCGAGGAGATCGTTGGTCTGGCTCTCTTTGAGTTTCGCCACCGCGCCAATGTCGCCGGCCTTGATCTCCGGGACCGCTGTCTGCGTCTTGCCTTGCAGGAGGACCAGGTGACCGAGGCGCTCTGGCAAATCCTTCGTCGCGTTGTGCACGGTCGAATCAGACTTCAACGTGCCGGCAATGACACGGAACATCGTGATGCGGCCGGCGAACGGATCGGCAACCGTCTTCCAGATGAATGCCGCGGTCGGCGCGGCGGAGTTTGCATCAACCTGCACGTCGTCGTCCGATTTCGCCTTCTTCGCTTTCAGTGGACGTTCCGCCGGCGACGGTACGTACGAGACCAGCGCATCGAGAAGCGGCGGGATGCCGATGTTCGCACTGGCAGAGGCGCAGAGCACGGGGAACACACGCCCTGCAGCGATGCCGCGCTTGAGACCCGACAGCAGCTCATCCTGCGTGAGGGTGCCGGCTTCGAAAAACTTCTCCATCAATGCGTCGTCCGCTTCGGCGACCATTTCGATGAGCGCTTCGCGGGCGGATTGGGCGGCGGCCTCGAGATCCGCTGGAATCGCTCCGCCGGTGGGCTTGCCGCTGCCGTCGGTGGCGAAGGTCCATGCCTTCATCGCAACCAGATCGACGACGCCGCGGAAGGTCTTTTCCTCACCGATGGGGAGCTGCACCGGCACGACCGCGCGTCCGAAGACGGAGTGCAGCGATTCAAGCGAGCGTTCCAGGCTGGCGCGCTCGCGATCGAGACGGTTCAGGACGACGATGCGCGGGAGCTCGAGTTCAGCCGCAGCCTCCCACACTTTCTCGGTTGAGACTTCAACACCGGCGACGGCATCGACGACCACCAGCGCGCCATCCGAGACGCGCAGCGCAGCGCGCGCATCGCTCAAAAAATTCGCCATACCCGGCGTATCGACCAGGTTGATTTTGTGCTTGTTCCATTCGACATAGGCAAGACCGCATGCCAGCGTATGCTTGCGTGCGATCGCCTCGTCGTCGTAGTCGGTCACCGTCGTGCCGTCGTCCACCCGGCCGAATCGATTCACTGCGCCGGCATCGAAGAGCAGCGCGGATACGAGCTGCGTCTTGCCGGCGCCGCTATGGCCGACAACGGCAATATTTCTGATATTGGGAGCCTCGTAAACCTTCATGATGGAGCGCCTCCGAGGACTGCTGTCAGCTGTCAGCTGTCAGCTACCAGCTACCAGCTTCCAGCTGCCAGCTTCCAGCTTCTGGTCCCTTCCAGCTCTCTGGTATGTGTGGCGCTGTCTTCGCGGTCGGTAGCGATCAGCAACGTTACTTCAGTTGTTGTATCAAACCCGATAGCATCCGTCGGACTTCTTCCACCTGTCCAGTGAGTTTCCCGTGCAACTCCACCGGCAGGAACCGGAGATCTCGGGCAAGAAGCAAATCATACTCAAGTTCATTACAGGAACCCAAGGAATGCCACAGGAATCTTCGAAAATCGGGATCTGAGCCTCGGCCGGTGCCTTCGGCGATATTTGATGGGATTGATATCGCCGCCCTGAATAGCTGGTCGCGCAGCGGCCAACCGTCCGGCTTTTGCAGGTACGCAGAAATGGCGTACGTTCCCAAGGCCAATTGATGCGCTTTCTGCCACACCTGAAGATTTCGGTAGTCCTGCATTGGGCCTCCTTCTCTTGGAGGTCAAGCAGTGCAATTGAAGTGCTCAGCTGGAAGCTGGGAGCTGGAAGCTGGGAGCTGGAAGCTGGAAGCTAACTACTCGTATCTCAACGCTTCGATTGGATCCAGGCGTGCGGCCTTGATTGCCGGGAATAATCCGAAAAAGATTCCCACACTCGCTGAAAATCCAATGCCGATCGCAAAAGACCACCACGGCAGCGAGACGGGGAATCCTGACGCCCAGTGCACGATCAGGCCAATGCTGCTGCCGAAGATGATCCCCAGGACGCCGCCGGCGGACGTCAGAAACGCGGCCTCGATCAGAAATTGCCAGAGGATCTCGCGGCGGCGGGCACCGAGTGCCTTCCGGACACCGATCTCGCGTGTGCGCTCGGTAACAGAGATCATCATGATCGCCATGACGCCGATGCCGCCGACCATCAGCGCGATTGAGGAGATCACGATGAGCGCCAGGAACGTCGCGCTGCTGATTTGATCCCACACTTTCAACACCGCATCCTGCGTCACGATATCGAAATCGTTCGGCTGATCGAGATTGAGCTTGTGACGGATGCGCATCACCGCTTCCACCTCGCGCATGGCCTGCTCCCGCATGCCTTCGCGCGGGACGACGGCGATCATCGCGGTCCGGAAGACGGCGGGGTTGAAACTGCTCGCGGTGATTTTCGCGGACCCCTTGAGCACTTTCCCATAAAACTTCTCGTGGGCGCTGAAGGGAATGACGGCGAAGTCGTCGGCCCCGGTGCTGAAGCCGCCAGGGCTCGGGCGCTTCCCGAGGACGCCGATGACCGTGAACTCGTTGCTGCCGATCCGCACCTGCTTCCCGATTGGATCGATGTTCGGGAAGAGCGACTGCCACGGGTTGTTGCCGAGGACGACCACCTGCCGGCGGTGCTCGACTTCCGAGGGCAAAAACAGTCGACCGAACTCGAGCTTGGCGGAATTCACGGCCGCCCAGTTCTCGGTCGCACCGAGGATCATGACCTGCTTCGTCCGCTCGTGACCGTAGTAGATGCGAGACGTGGTATTGCCGAACGCACCGAGCCAGACGTCGATGAGCCCGACCGACGGACAGTCGCGCTCGATCGCAAACGCATCTTCCTTCGAGAGGTTTGGCCGGCGCGCGACTTCGAGAAAGCTCTTGCCGGAGGCGAAACTGAGAGCCCCCCATTTCTGCACGATGAGCGTGTTCGGTCCGAGCTGCTTGATCGAATCGCGCAGCGAGTTATCGAACCCGCGAATCAGCGACGTCATGCCGACGATTGAGGTGATACCGATGACGACCCCGAGCACGGTCAGCGCCGAGCGCATCTTGCTCGTGCGCAGGGTGTCCCACGACATCGTGACGATCTCGCCAAGCAGGCCGGTTCTGAGTTGTGCCATGGGTCGACCAGCTACTCCCGTCTCAGCGCCTCGATGGGGTCCAGCTTCGCAGCCCGCATTGCCGGGTACAGGCCAAAGAACAGCCCGACGACCGCCGTGATACCGATGCCAATCGCGACCGACCAGACTTGCACCGCCGCTGGAAGCGGCGTCAGTTTGCTGACGATGATCGCGGCGATAAAGCCGAGACCGGTGCCGATGAAGCCGCCAAACGTCGAGAGCGTCACCGATTCGGTCAGGATCTGCCAGATGATGTCGCGACGGCGCGCGCCAAGGGCTTTGCGGAGGCCAATTTCCCGCGTCCGCTCGCTGACCACCATCAGCATGATGTTCATGATGACGATGCCGCCGACAACCAGCGAGAGGGCGACGACGCCGATGAGCACGGCAAAGATGCCGCTCGTCGCGGTTTTGTAAATGTCGAGGAACGTGTCCGACGTGAACATGCCGAAGTTGTCCGGCTCGTTTGGCCGCAGCCGCCGCTGAATCCGCATCGCCACGGTGGCATCGTCCATGGCCACTCTGACAAGGTCCGGATTCTTCGGTCTGACGAGCAGTTGCATACCGAAGAACCGTGAACCGAACATCTTCCGGAAGACGCTGAGCGGGATGATCGCGAAGTTGTCCTGCGAGTTGCCGAGGAACGATCCTTTCTTCTCGCTGACCCCGACGATGCGGAAATGCAGGCTGCCGATCTTGATCATCTTGTCAATCGGATCGATCAGGCCGAACAACTTGTCCGCCACGTCCCATCCGAGCACAGCGACGGGGCGATTCGCGTCGATTTCCGCCGGACTGATCAACCGCCCGCGCTCTGCGTTGAACGTGCCGAAGTAGATGTAATCCCGCGACACGCCCTGGACCTGGACGCCATCGATGCTCTCGCTGCCAAACGACGCCAGGGTGCGCGACTGTGTCTGCGCGGCAACCGCTCCAATAGTGGTGCTGTATTTCCGCAGGGCAGCCGCTTCATCAAGGGTGATGCGCGGGTTGTTCCGCACTCGCTCTTCATCCGCTTCGGTGCGCACGACGGGCATTCGCTGAATCGTGAAATTGTCGGCGCCGACACCGGACAGGATCGCGTTGGTGACGTAGCCGTTCATCCCCTGAACGAGCGACACGACGGCGATAATCGACGTGACCGCGACGATGTTTCCGAGCACGGTCAGAAACGATCGCAGCTTGTTCGCCCAGATCGCGCCGAGCGCGATCACCGCCGCTTCGTAGAACTGGTTCATTTCGTTGGCTTCGATTCCGTTGCCGGCGCTGTACTGATCTTGACGGCGGCGCCGTCGGCGATCGATCGCACCGAGGCGAACGGACCGGTGATGACCGAGTCCCCTTCCTTCAGCCCGGATAGCACCTCGAAATACTTCTCGCCGGCGATCCCGGTCTTGACCGGATTGAACACCGCCTTGTTGTTCTGAATGATGAAGACGCCTTCGAGCTCCTTCCGGGTCTGGCCAGGTTTCAGCTCCGCCGCTTGCGCCGGCGGGATGGCGCTGGGTCGTGCCGCACGCTTCTCGTTCTCCGGCGCCCGGACGACGTCGCCCTTGTCGTCGACGATGACTTCACGAACGGTCGTCGCCTGGATCGGCACCGAGATCGTGTTGTCGCGAACCGCAGTCGTGATCTCCGCGGTGCAGGTGAACCCGGGCCGCACTTCCGCGATCTCCTTGTCCAGCGTGACGACGACCTTGAAGTTGGTGGCCTGTGTCGACGATTGCTGGCCCGAGCCGGTTTGGATCGGACTGTTGCCGATCTCGGTCACCTTTCCGGTAAATGTCTGTCCGGGAAGCGCATCGATCGTCACTTTCGCCGGCTGCCCGATCTTCACCGTCGGAATGTCGGTCTCGTCGACTTCGACTTCCGCCTGAATGACCGACATGTCCGCGATGGTGAGCAGCACCGTTCCCGCATTGTTCATCGTGCCGATGACGACGGTTTCTCCTTCTTCGATATTCCTGCGCGTCACGATCCCGGTGATCGGCGACTCGATACGCACTTTGCTGAGATCGTAGCGTGCGCTCTCGGCGGTGGCGCTCTCCGACTGCATCCGCAGTTCCTGCGTCTTGAATTGCTGCTCCTGCGATCGCAGATCGGCCTGGCGCAACTTGAAATCATTCTCCGCGCGCTCGAGTGTTTCCCGCGTCGTCAAGCCGCCTTTCCAAAGGTTCTGCTGACGGGTGTAGGCGTCCTCTGACTGCTTGAGCGCCACCTTCGCGCTTTCGATTGAGACCCGCAGCTGTTCGACCTGCGACTTCGAGGCCATCAGCGACGCCTCGGTGCGTTGCACCGCGGTCCGGAGATTACGCGGATCGATTTGCAGCAGGAACTGACCCTTCGTGACGCGATAGCCCTCGTCGACGGCGAGATCGGTGACGCGGCCCATCGTGTCGGCGCTGATATTGACATCGCGCTTCGGCTGGATCTTTCCCGATGCGTTGACGATGGCTTCGAGTCGTCGCTTTTTGATGGCCTCGGTCGTGACCTCGATTCCCGTGGCGCGCTTGAACTTGACGTTGGCGTACGCAATGCCGCCGAGTACGACGACGATTCCGGCGCCGATGAGAAGTTTCTTTTTCCCGCTCATGCCCCTGTTCCACCTCGAACGAACGCGATGATCAACGCAATGACGACGTAAACAGCCAGCAGCGCCGTTGCGATCGGCTGCGTCCGGCGGCGGTACAGCACCGCAAGTCCGATTGAAAGCACGACGAGTTGCCAGATCAGAAACAAATCGATCAAGCCGAGGAACTGCGCGGCAAATGACTTCTCTGGCAACATCGGCAATAAAACACCGAGGTTGGTCCCGCTCGACATTGTTCCCCGCCAATAGTTCAGCGGCATCGTAAACAGCGCTGAAAGGATGCTGATCGGGCCTGCGTGGACGACAACCGCCAGGTTCTGTTTGAACGTAGAGGTCCCGCCCATCGCGGCGTTGAAAACCGCAAACAGGATCCCGGAAATGACGAGCGCAAAGATGGGGAGAAGGATCAGAAATTGGCCCGCCGCGAAATATCCGACAAACGGCGCTATCCTTTGCATGCCTTGCAGCTGCTGATCACTGACGCCGCGCGCGACCATCATGTCGAGCCACGCGTCCTGACCAGTTTTTGTCGACAGAAGCCCTCCGACGAGGAGTGCCATTGTGACGGCAACCAACGCCAACATCCCGAACCACACGGGATGCGCCGTCACCGATTCATAAGTCTCTCGCGGTGAGGTGATAATTCCGATAAAACGCGCAGGAAGACTCTTCGGGGCAGGGCTTGCCCCAGTGTGGACGGCTGCATTGGCCATAAATTATTGGAGGTTCGCCCGCGACCGAAAATGGCCGGACGGGGACGACTGATTCTAGCATTTTGAATACGAAGAAATCCGTTCTGAAGTTTCGCCAACTGCGCGGGACAACCCCCTGCAAGTGCTTGCGTTTAGGGACAAGTGGCGGGACTTGGCAACTGCCGCAGTACGGTAAGCTCACCTGATGTGGTTCCCGCTCCGACGCGTCCTTATTGCAACGTCGCTTCTCGCCACTGCCAACCCCGTTTCGGCTCAGCAGTTCGACATCGTCGGCACCCGAGCCGCGGGGATGGGCGGCGCATTTGTGGCGGTCGCTGATGATGCCTCCGCCACGTACTGGAACCCGGGCGGGCTAGCGCTCGGCCACATGTTTTCGCTGCTTGTCGACCGTAAAGTCGCAGACTTGGAGGCGGAGACCCTGGATGATCCCAGTCGTCACGACAGGGCGTCACTAGTTACGCTGGGTACGCCGGCCTTCGGATTTGCGCACTACCAGCTCCGGACGGCCTCAGTAACGCCCGCCGGTACGATGTTGTTTCGATTTCCCCAGGGCGGAGAAACGCCCGTTCGCGTTGTTCGACTCGACAAGCTGACCGCGTATCACACTGGTTTGACCCTGGTCCAGTCGCTATATCAGGGAATCGCAGTGGGTACGACTCTCAAGGTCGTCCATGGTGACATCGCCTCGTCGATCGTTCCCGAGGGGAACCGCGACGAACGGCTCGATGATGCCGCTGGTCTCACGACTGAGGGCACGGACAAATTTGATGCGGATATCGGGGTCATGGCTGGCGGCGGGCGACTCAAAGTCGGGTTCACGATTCGAAACCTGACGGAGCCATCCTTCACCATCACCGGTACGTCCGACACCCTGCGCCTTAAGCGGCAGATGCGGACCGGAGTCGCCGTCAGCGTCGCTGACGGGTGGTCGATCGCCAGCGATTTCGACCTGACTGAAAATGGGCCGCCGGAGACGCCCGTCCGGGCTTTTGCCGCAGGTACAGAAGGACGCCTGACGCGGCAGATCTTTGTTCGTAGCGGGTTTCACCTCAACACCACCGGCAAAGCTCGCCCGAGTCTCTCCGCCGGCGGCAGCTATGCGGTCCGTTCAGCAGTTTTCATCGATGGACAGGCCACGTGGGGAGGAGAGAACGCGGAACGGGGGTGGGGCATCGCCACCAGAGTTGTCTACTAAGTCAGATCGAGTTCGTTACCGCACTTTCTCGGCTTTTCCTTCTTCCTTCCTGCGCGACACAATTGTTCTTGACAAAAAGTGTCAGCTCATGAGCTAATGCTGGCTCCCCAGCCTAACAATTTCATAGCTGTGCCACGACTGGTGGCGGAGGCCTGCGCCACCGGCGAGGTCGAGAGTCTGAACGATGCCCGTCCGTATCGGCGATCTATTGCTGAAGGAGAAGCGCATCACTCCTGCGCAGCTGCAGGAAGCGCTGTCCTATCAGAAGACCAACGGAGGAAAGCTCGGGTACAACCTCGTCAAGCTCGGCTTCGTCAAGGACGAAGAAATCACGGCGCTTCTGAGCAAGCAGTACGGCGTCCCTTCCATCAACCTGACCCAGTTCGAAATCGATCCCGGAATCATCAAGTTGATTCCGGCGGAGACGGCTCACAAGTATCAAATCATCCCGCTTAGTCGATCCGGCGCCACGCTGACCATCGCGATGACCGATCCGACGAACGTCTTCGCCATGGACGACATCAAGTTCATGACGGGATACAACGTCGAACCGGTGGTCGCCTCCGAAACTGCCGTCGTCGACGCGATTGCGCGTTATTACGCGCCGGCCGCTGCACGCACCCCACGGGAAAATGCGAGCAACCAGGCCGCCACCGAGGCGATTTCCTCGGCCGCCTCGCTCGACTTCGTGACCAAGGCGCTCGAAGAAAGCAGCGCGGTCGTCGACGACGACGTGGAGGTGCTCGAGGAACTCGAGCAGATCGACGTCGCCTCGCTGGAAAAGCAAGGCGGTGAGGCGCCGGTCATCCGGCTGGTCAACCTGATGCTGATGTCGTCGATTCAGAAAGGCGCGAGCGACATCCACATCGAGCCGTACGAAAAGGAATTCCGCGTTCGATTCCGCATCGACGGAATTCTCTACAACGTCATGGCGCCGCCGATGAAGTTCCGCGATGCGATCACTTCGCGTATCAAGATCATGTCGAAGCTTGATATCGCGGAGAAGCGGCTGCCGCAGGACGGCCGCATCAAGATCCGCTTTGCCGCCGACAACGGGACCAAGGAAATCGACTTCCGCGTCTCGTGCCTGCCGACGCTCTTCGGCGAAAAGATCGTTCTGCGATTGCTCGACAAAGACAAGTTGATGCTCGACATGACCAAGCTCGGGTTCGAGCCCCTGTCGCTGAAAAAGCTTGAAGTTGCGATTGCGAAGCCATGGGGAATGGTGCTCGTCACCGGCCCGACCGGAAGCGGCAAGACCAACACGCTCTATTCATCCATCTCGAAGATCAACACGCCGGAAACCAACATCATGACCGCCGAGGACCCGGTCGAGTTCAACCTCGTCGGCGTCAATCAGGTTCAGGTCCGCGAAAACATCGGGTTGAACTTTGCCGCAGCCCTGCGGTCGTTCCTGCGCCAGGACCCGAACATCATCCTCGTCGGTGAGATCCGCGACTTCGAGACCGCTGAAATCGCGGTCAAGGCGGCGCTGACTGGACATCTCGTCCTCTCCACGCTTCACACCAACGACGCGCCGAGCACGATCAACCGCCTGATGAACATGGGCATCGAACCATTCCTGGTTGCCAGCTCGGTGAACTTGATCTGTGCGCAGCGGCTTGTGCGCCGCATCTGCTCGAACTGCAAGACCGACGAGCCGCACGCTCCGCAGGCGCTCGTCGAAGCCGGCTTCACGCAGGAAGAAGCCAGTAAGGTGATTCCGAAGAAGGGCACCGGTTGCGAGAAGTGCAACAACACCGGCTACAAGGGGCGCGTCGGACTCTACGAAGTCATGGAGATCGGTGAGGAGCTGCGCGAACTGATTCTCGTCGGCGCGTCCGGTCTTGAACTGCGTCGCAAGGCGGTCGAAGAGGGAATGATCACGCTTCGCAGAAGCGGTCTCTACAAGGTGATGGACGGAGTCACGACGATCGAGGAAGTCGCGAGGGAAACGGTCAAGTAAATTGCTGCTGGAAGCTGGAAGCTGGAAGCTGGCAGCTGGGAGCTGGAAGCTGACAATGGCCACATTGCCCGAACTTTTACAGACGCTGGTTGATGTCAACGGATCGGACCTGCATCTGACGACGCAGACGCCGCCGCAGATCCGGGTCCACGGCAAGCTGCAGATGCTGGATCTGCCGCCACTCGGACCGGCCGAGACCAAGGGGCTGGCGTACAGCGTCCTCACCGACTCGCAGAAGAAGCGGTTCGAAGAAACGCTGGAGCTCGATTTTTCGTTTGGCATCCGCGGCCTCGCACGGTTCCGCTGCAACGTGTTCAACCAGCGCGGCGCCGTCGCCGCGGTGTATCGCGTGATCCCGGAAAAAATCAAGAGCTTCGACGAGCTCGGGTTGCCGCCTGTTCTCGCCACGCTCGCCGATCGGCCGCGCGGTCTCGTGCTGGTCACCGGCCCGACCGGCAGCGGCAAATCGACGACGCTGGCGGCGATGATCGACAAGATCAACACCGAGCGGCGGGAACACATCCTCACGATCGAAGATCCAATCGAGTACATCCATCAACACAAGGGCTGCCTCGTCAACCAGCGCGAGGTGCACAGCGACACGCATGGATTTGCGGCCGCACTCCGCGCGGCGTTACGAGAAGATCCCGACATCGTGCTCATCGGTGAGTTGCGCGACCTCGAAACGATCGAATCGGCGCTGAGAATCGCCGAAACCGGTCACCTCACGTTCGCGACGTTGCACACCAACTCGGCGGCGCAGACCATCAACCGCATCATCGACGTCTTTCCGTCCCATCAGCAGGGACAAATCCGGACGCAGCTGTCGCTCGTGCTCGAAGGCATCGTGTGCCAGGCGCTGATGCCGCGTGCCGACGGTCAGGGGCGCGTGATGTCGCTCGAAGTGCTGGTTCCGACCCCCGCCATCCGCAATCTCATCCGCGACGACAAAGTGCATCAGATCTACTCGACGATGCAGACCGGGCAGGAGAAGTTCGGGATGCAGACGATGAATCAGTCGCTGGCGACGCTCTATCAGAAGCGGCTGATTTCACTCGAGGCGGCGATCGGCGCCTCGTCGCTGAAGGACGAACTGGAACAGATGATCAGCCGCGGCGCAGGCGTTGTCCCTGGCGCCGGTATGTCGCGGGCCGGGGCAAACATTCCGAGAACGGGGACGAGATAGACACGAAGCTGGGAGCTTTTTTGTATGCCTACATTTGCCTATTCGGGAAGGACCCGTGCGGGACAGGCGGTTACCGGCGAACGGGTGGCGGACACCATGGATGCGGCAGTCGCGGCACTGCGCCGCGAGCAGATCATGGTGACCCGCATCGATCCGACCAAGGCGGCGAAAGTCGCCAAGGCGGCCAAGCCGGCGGGACCGAAGGGAGGCAAGTCGGTTCCGGCGAAGAACCTCGCGATTTTCACCCGACAGTTCTCGGTCATGATCGACGCCGGCCTGCCGCTCGTGCAGTGTCTCGAGATCCTGGGCAAGCAGGAGCCTCACAAGAACTTCTCGGCGGTCATTCTGAAGGTGCGTGAAGACGTCGAATCGGGCGCGGCTCTCGCCGATGCGATGAAGAAGCATCCGAAGACCTTCGACCCGCTGTTTTCCAACATGATCGCGGCGGGTGAGGCGGGCGGTATTCTCGACACGATTCTGAAGCGGCTCGCGGTCTACATCGAGAAGAACGTCAAGCTGAAGAGTGAAGTGAAGTCGGCGATGATCTACCCGGTTGCGGTCATCGTCATCGCCGGCGTTGTCGTCGCCGCGATTCTGTGGAAGGTCATCCCGACGTTCGCCAACCTTTTCGCCGGCCTGGGCGCGCAGCTGCCGATGCCCACGCGGGTTGTGATCGCGGCCAGCGACATGCTCGTGAGCTACGGGTGGATCGGAATCATCATCCTCGGGCTGCTTGGCTACGCACTGAAGAACTATTACGCAACCAACAACGGGCGTCACATGATCGACGCTGTGCTGCTGAAGACGCCGATCCTCGGCGGCATCCTGCGTAAAGTTGCGGTGGCGAGGTTCTGCCGCACGCTGTCGACACTGCTCGCTTCTGGCGTGCCGATTCTGGACGGCCTCGACATCACGGCAAAGACCGCGGGTAACGCCATTGTCGAGGATGCGGTGATGACGACGCGATCGAGCATCGAGCGGGGCGAGACGATTTCGACGCCGCTCCGTGAAACGAACGTGTTCCCGTCGATGGTGGTGCAGATGATTAACGTCGGTGAGACCACCGGCGCGCTCGACGCGATGCTCAGCAAGATTGCGGACTTCTATGAGGAAGAGGTCGACACGGCCGTGGCAGGGCTGCTGACCTTGATGGAGCCGGTGATGATTGCGTTCCTCGGCGTGATCGTCGGCGGCATTGTCATCGCGATGTATCTGCCGATCTTCGATTTGATCAGCAAGTTGACTTAAAGCTTCCAGCTTCCAGCTTCCAGCTTCCAGCTTCCGGCTTCCAGCTGGCAGCTGGCAGCTGGTAGCTGGTAGCTGGTAGCTGGTAGCTGGTAGCTGAAATGCACACACTGCGAGCCAAGCTTGTCTGGCTGATGACGGGACGCGCCGCCGTCATTACGCTGCTGCTTGGCTCGGCGTTGCTCGTCCGGCTGAAGTTCCCCGGCGCGTTTCCCATCGATCCGTTCTTCGTTCTGATCGGAATCACCTACGCGCTGACGGCGGTTTACGCGATCGCCCTGAAATACTCGGAGAAGAACCGCTGGCTGGTCGACGTTCAGCTCGGATGCGACGCCGTGATCGTCTCGGCGATCGTCTACATCACCAACGGCGTGTCGAGCTATTTCTCTTCGCTCTATACGCTGCCGATCATTGCCGCCAGCACGATTCAGTCGCGTCGCGGCGGGATGATGGTGGCGATTCTGAGTTCGCTGCTCTACAGCGGTCTCGTGCTTGGTCAGTACTACAGTAGCGGCTTCCTCTCGGGCGTCCTCGACTACGAGTTACTGCCGGCATTTCGGATGGCGATCTTTACCGTCGGCCTGAACGTCTTCGGCTTTCTGGCCGTGGCACTCCTCAGCGGCCATCTTGCCGAGAGCGCCCGCCGCGCTGACGAACGTCTTGCGGCAACTTCGAGTGAGCTCGAGAACCTTCAGGCCTTCAGCCAGCACATCATCGACAGCCTGATGAGCGGGCTGGCGACGACGGACATGGAAGGGCGCGTGCTGACATTCAATCGGGCGGCGGAGACGATCACCGGAATCAAGGCCGCGGAGGCGACGGGACGTTCGATCGTCGAGGTGCTGCAGATGCCCGATGCCCTCGCTGACGAGATGTTCGGGCCGCGCGAGGGGCGCCCGCGGCTGCCGCGCGTCGAGATCGACTTTACCCGCAGCGGTTTCGGCACGATCGAACTCGGTCTCAGTACCGCGCTCCTCTATACGCCGCGTGGCGAAACCGGGTTTCTGTTCACCTTCCAGGACGTCACAGAAGCGCGCAAGACCGAGCGCGAAGCGCGCGTGCAGCAGCGGCTGGCGGCTGTCGGGGAAATGGCCGCGGGGATCGCGCATGAAATCCGCAATCCGCTCGCGTCGATGTCCGGCTCCATTTCGATCTTGCGACAGGAACTTCCGCTCACCGAGGAGCAGTCACAGCTGATGGACATCGTGCTGCGCGAATCCGATCGGCTCAACGAGACGATTCGGAGCTTCCTCGCGTATGCGCGGCCACAGCGATTGAGCGCGACGCGGGTCGATGTCCGGCAGATCGTCACCGATACGGCGACGCTGCTCCAGAACAATGCGGAGTTGATCGACGGTCATCAGATCCAGGTTGATGTTCCTCCCGATCCGGTCTGGTACCTGGCCGACGCCAATCAGATCCGCCAGGTCATGTGGAACCTTGCGACCAACGGCCTTCGCGCGATGCCCAACGGCGGCGCCCTCAAGTTATCGGTGTCGTGTCGTCAACCGGACGAGAGTTCGCCGGGAGACTTGTTCATTCGCGTCGAGGATCAGGGTGTCGGCATTGCGCCCGAGGAGTTGGACGGCATCTTCCAGCCGTTTCGTGGTGGCTTCGAACGAGGCACCGGCCTCGGCCTGGCCATCGTTCACCGTATCGTCAGCGACTACGGCGGCGAGGTGCACGTGACGTCTCGGCGCGGCGTCGGCACGCGCGTCGAAGTCACCCTGCCGCTGACGACACCCGAGACCAATGATGCCCCTGCGATGTTGAATTGACCCGCCTTCGCACCGCTGAATCGACCGCTGCTACGGCGAGGCAGGCTGTGCGAAGAAAGACGCGAACGAGCGCAGCGAGTGTGCAGGGGAGTCCGAGGTGCGAAGCCGCTCGGAGTAATGAATGACTATAGAACTGCAAAAGAGCCCGCCGAAGACGACTGAAGCCGCGGCGCGTGTGCTGGTCGTCGACGATGAGCGATCGATGCGCGAGCTGCTGTCGATCGTACTTCGGCGCGATGGCTACGAAGTGCTGATCGCGGAGGATGGCGCCACGGGGCTCGAGCTGCTGAAACGCGAACGTGTCGACATCTTGATCACCGACCTCCGCATGCCGCAAATGAACGGCGTCGATCTCCTGCGAGAGGCCAAGCGGATTGCTCCCGACATCGTCAGCATTGTCATGACGGCCTTTGCCACCACCGAGACCGCCGTCGAAGCCCTGCGCCTCGGCGCCGCCGACTACGTGACGAAATCGAAGGACACCGCGGCGGAGTTGCGGGTGCGTGTCAGCCGCGAACTGGAACGCCGGCGCCTTCAGCAGGAGAACGTGCTGCTCAAGCGCGCGCTGAAGACGTCGAATCAGTTCTCCAACATCATCGGCAACAGTTCGCCAATGGTGGCGCTGTTTCAATTGATCGAGACGATCGCCGCGACCAACAGCACCGTCCTCATCACCGGCGAATCCGGTACCGGAAAGGAGCTCATCGCCCGCGCGATTCACGTCAACTCGCCGCGGCGCGAGCGACCGTTCGTCGCGGTGAACTGCGGCGCACTGTCGGAGACGCTCCTCGACTCCGAACTCTTCGGCCACATGCGCGGATCGTTCACCGGCGCCGACAGTAATAAGAAGGGCCTGATCGAGGTCGCGGAAAAGGGGACGATTTTCCTGGACGAGATCGGCGAAATGAGTCCGGTAGTGCAGGTCAAACTGCTCCGCGTCCTGCAGGAACGAAAGTTCCGCCGGCTCGGAGGCACCGAAGAGATCGACGCCGACATTCGCATTCTGGCTGCGACCAATCGAGACCTGACGAAGATGGTTGCGGAAGGCTCGTTCCGCGAGGATCTCTTCTACCGCATCAACGTCATCCCGATGCGAGTTCCGCCGCTGCGCGAACGTCAGGGTGACATTCCCTTGCTGGCCGAGCATTTCATGGCGCGATTTGCCGAGCAGATGCGCAAGCCGGTCTCCGCGATCTCCGGCGGCGCGATGGCACTGCTCACGCAATACGGGTGGCCCGGTAATATTCGCGAACTCGAGAATGCGATTGAACGAGCCGTGGCTCTCGAGCGAACCCCAACGATTCTTCCCGACAGCCTGCCCGAGCAGTTGAATAACCGGGTGACCGAAGCCCCGACGGCCTCACAAGCGGAGGCGTTCCCGGATGCCGGGTTCGACCTCGAACGGCATGTGCAGGGTATCGAGCGCGAGTACATCGCCGAAGCACTCCGCCGCGCCGGCGGCGTCAAGGTCAAGGCCGCCGAGCTGCTGGGGATGAGCTTCAGGTCCTTCCGGTATTACACGAAGAAGTACAACTTGAAGTAGCTTTTGGCTGCTGGGGCGAAGCGACCAGACCCCTTAGCCAAGAGCCAAGCCAGCGGCCGAGACCAACCCGAGTTGACACTTAACGCCACCCGAGGTTGACAAAAACTGTCGGGGGGCCCAAAATTGTCAATAGAATTTCCCATCCGCGCGACACCGATCGACAGTCATAACTCCAAGATCCTGCGGGCCTTAAGGTCTCCGGGCCGGGTGTTTTGCTGGGCTGGCACTGCCGTTGCTGAAAGCCCGGCGTCGGCCGCTGGGCTGCACCGTGGGCCGACTCTAAACACAGTCCATGCGGCCATCGATTTTTTAGTGAGGAGAGAGCCATGAAAGTTCGTAACCAGAAGGGTTTCACGCTCATCGAGCTGCTGATCGTTGTGGCGATCATCGGCATCATCGCGGCCATCGCGGTTCCCGGGCTTCTTCGCGCCCGCATGTCAGGTAACGAGTCGTCGGCGATCGGATCGCTTCGCGCCATCAACACGGCGGAAGCGAGCTACTCGTCGGCAGCCGGCCAGGGCGGTTACTCGACCGACCTGAAGGTGCTCGGTGCGCCGTGCCCAGGCAGCCAGCAGGGGTTCATCTCGCCCGACCTTGGTGATCCCACGCTTCCCCAGCCCGTCGTGAAGAGCGGCTACAACGTGAACGTTGTTCCGGCGGCTGCGGGCGTCAATGGACCGAACGACTGCAACGGCGTGCAGACGATGACCGACTATTACGCGACCTCGGTGCCTCTTACGGTTGGCACCACCGGCAACCGCGGGTTCTCTTCCAACGCCGCCGGCACGATCTTCTTCGACCCGACCGGCATCGCCCCGACCGAGGCCCAGATGGCCCCCGGCGGCGGTGGCGTTCCGATTCAGTAACTTCGAAACCCTTTAAGGTTATAAAGAGGGATGCCGGGTATACCGGCATCCCTCTTTTGTTTACATGCCTCGACGATCTCTGAGTGATTCACACGGCTTTACCCTCATCGAGTTGCTGATTGTTCTCGCCATCATCGGCATCCTGTTGTCGGTGTCGATGGCGATCTACCGTAGTGCGCGGATTCGCGCCGGCGAAGCGAGCGCGATCTCGACGCTACACGCCATCAACCAGGCACAATTCCAGTTTGCGCAGCTCTGTGGCAATCAACGGTTCGCTCCGAATCTCGTGAGCCTTGCTGCGCCGATGCCGACGACAGGTCAGGCGTTTCTCAGTCCCGACTTGGGTGTAGACCCACTGCTGAAGAGTGGTTATCAATTCACGATGGCAGGAACCGTCGTAACCGACACAGGGCTGACGTGCACCGGCGGCACTCCGATCGAGTCGTATCAGGTGACGGCCGACCCGTTGCAGCCCGACATTTCAGGCCGCCGATTCTTTGCGACCAACACGGACCGGATCGTGTACGAGGATACGGACAAGACGTTTGCGCCCGACATGCCCGAGCGCGGCGCGCCCTCTCATGGGCTGGAAATGAAGTAAACTGGCCCTCTGAGCATGACTAAACTGAGTCGTACGTTGCTGTTGGCCTTTGCCGCGCTCGGACTCGGTGCGGCTTCGATATCGAGCTACGTGCACTATCAGCTGTTAACCAATTCCGGCTACTCGAGCTTCTGCGATATCAACACCACGGTCAATTGCACGCAGGCGTACTTGAGCCCGTACGGCAGCTTGTTCGGGGTGCCAGTCGCGTTGTTCGGCGTGTTCTTCTTTACACTCGTGCTGCTGCTCGCCGGCGTCGGCGGTCGCGCAAGTTCGACCGTGCGTGATGCCATGCCGGCGTACATCTTCGCGATTTCAACGGTCGGTCTCGCCTTCATTCTCTATCTCGGCTGGGCGTCGTACGTGCAGCTGAAAACGTTCTGCATGCTATGCGCGGTGACTTACGTCTCGGTCGCCGGCATCTTCATCGTCTCTGGAGGAGCGACAAGTTTTCCCATGACTACGCTGCCGCGCCGTATTCCGCGCGATGTCCGCGCATTCATCTCCAGTCCCATCGCGCTCGTCCTGGCGCTGCTGTTCGTGGCCGGGGCCGGGACAGTCATTGCCTCGTTCCCGGGAGAGCAGGCGGCCCATGCCGCGCCGCCGCCGCTGAAGACGCTCAACGATCAGCAGCGTGCCGATCTTGCGAAGTGGTGGGACGTGCAGCCCAAGCTCGAGTCACCCATCCCGATGGACGGCGCGAAGGTCATGGTGGTGGTCTTTAGCGATTTTCAGTGTCCGCACTGCCGCGCCGCGCACGACGCCTATAGGCCGATCGTCGCGAAGTACGGGAGTAATTCACAGGTCCGCTTCGTTCTCAAGCATTTCCCGCTCGAAGGGGAATGCAATGCGTACGCGCCCGGCGGCAGCCACAGTGCCGCGTGTGAAGCCGCGGCAGCCGTGGTGCTAGCGCGCCAGACCGGTAAGGCCGATAAGATGACCGACTGGCTCTTCGACAATCAGGAGAAGCTGACGCCCTCGGGTGTGCGCACCGCGGCTCATGACATTGGTGGTATCGCGGATTTCAACGGTGCCTACGCCGACGCCTTGAAAGAGGTGCGGACTGACGCGAATCTTGGCGGCGTGGTCGGGGTTACGTCGACACCAACTATCGTGCTCGATAACAAGAAACTCCCGGCCGGCGTCGTCGATCCGGCCGCGCTTGATGCCTTGATTGACCTGGAGCTGAAACGTTCGAAGTAGCCTGACCGTTCTCCGGCCATGCCTTGTGCGATTCGAATCGAGGACCTAACCAAGGATTACGCAATCGGCTTCTGGCGGCGCCGCTCCTATCGCGCGCTCGACCGCTTGACGCTCGAAATCGACAGCGGCGAGGTGTTCGGCTTTCTCGGTCCGAACGGCGCCGGAAAGACGACCACATTGAAGCTGCTGATGCAGCTGATTTTCCCGACCTCAGGCCGTGCCGAGATCCTCGGCCGTCCCGTCGGCGACATCAGCACGCGCCGGCGGATCGGGTATCTGCCAGAGAACCCTTCCTTCTACGATTACCTCACCGCCGAGGAACTCCTTGGATATTTCGGGAACCTCTTCGGGTACTCGGGTCCCGACCGGCGCAAGCGTGTCTCGGCACTTCTTGATCGCGTCGGAATCGGTGCCGAGCGCCGTCTTCAACTTCGCAAATTCTCCAAGGGCATGATCCAGCGCGTGGGCATCGCACAGGCGTTACTGAACGACCCTGAAGTGGTGTTCCTCGACGAGCCGATGTCGGGACTCGATCCGCTCGGCCGTCGAGATGTTCGACAGCTCATCCTCGACTTGCGCGATCAGGGACGCACAGTGTTCTTCAGTTCTCACATTCTTGCTGACGCCGAGGCGTTGTGTCGGCGGGTCGCTGTCGTCGCCGGCGGACGGCTGGCGGCATCCGGCGCTCTCGCAGACATCCTTGCCTTTCAGGTGCACGGGTGGGAACTGGTGATGTCGGGCGTGTCGCCGGAACTCGTGGCGAGAATCAAGCCTGCCATACGGCGCGCGACTGAGATCTCAGCGGGCCGTTATTCATTCGAACTCTCCCTCGATCAGCCACCGGAGCGGATCCTTGCCGAACTGACCGCGTCCGGGGCGTCACTCGTTTCACTGAATCCCACGCGAGACACGCTCGAAGATTTCTTCATGAAGCGTGTCGCCGAGATGGGGCGCGGGGCGCGCGCGCCGCAGGCGGAGGAAGCTCGTGCGAGCCGTTAGAGTGGTTGCGGTCAACGTCTTCCGCGAATCCGTCCGCGATCGGGTGCCTTACAACCTCGTCCTCTTTGCGGTTCTGCTCATCGGGTCGTCGTATTTGATCGGCCAGCTCACGGCCGGGCAGGACGTCAAGATCATCAAGGATCTGGGGCTGGCGGCGACGTCGGTGTTTGGTTTGTTCATCGCCATCTTCATCGGCATCGGGCTCGTCTCGAAAGAGGTCGACCGGCGCAGCATCTACGCGCTACTGTCGAAACCCGTGAGCCGCGCACAATTCATTACCGGGAAGTATGCCGGGCTCGTGCTGACGCTGGCGGTAAACGTCAGCGTGATGGCGATCGCGCTCTACGTGATTCTGGCGTACATGGTCTGGACCCAGCCGCCGACGATTCGCGCCGGCTGGGACGCACCAGGGATCGATCCCGCGCTTCTGAAAGCGATCGTCCTGATCTTCATCGAGCTGATGCTGGTGACCGCAATTGCGCTGTTCTTTTCGACGTTCTCGAGCCCGATTGTTGCCGCGGCGATGACATTCGGACTGTACATCGCCGGTCATTTCAATTCGGATCTGAAGAACTTCGAACATGTCGTCAGTTCGAAGGCCGCGGCCCGGCTCGCCCGCGGCGCGTACCACATCCTGCCGGATCTCTCGGCTTTCGATGTAAAAACCGAAGTCGTCCACGGTCTGCCGGTGACGATGGGTTACATGGGGAGTACGGCGCTGTACGGTCTCGCCTACGTCGCTGCGCTGCTGCTCGTATCGACTCTCATTTTCTCGCGCCGGGATTTCAAATGATGCGGCGAAACGATCTCGGGATCGCGGTGATGGCGAGTATCGCGCTCGCGGCTGCGATTTCCATTCAAATCGTTCGCGACCGCTGGTATCCGCGCGACGACCCGCAAAAAGAGGCGATCCTCTACGTCACCTCCGGCGGCGCGCTCCAGCGACTGGCGTTGTCGTTCGACGCCATCCTTGCCGACGTGTACTGGATACGTGCGATTCAGCATTACGGCGGTGATCGCCTGTCAGGACCGAAGGCGCAAACGAAGTATCAGTTGCTGTTCCCGCTGCTCGACATGACGACGACGCTGGATCCGTACTTCAATATTGCGTACCGGTTTGGCGCGATCTTCTTGAGTGAAGCGTACCCGGGCGGCCCCGGCCGTCCCGATCAGTCTGTCGCGCTTCTTCGCAAAGCGATCGCGGTCATGCCGCAGAAGTGGCAGTACTACCACGACGTCGGGTTTGTCTATTACTGGCGGCTCCGCGACTACAAGACTGCCGCGCTCTGGTTTCAGCGCGCAGCCGAGCAGCCCAACGCGCCAAACTGGCTGGCACCGCTTGCAGCCTCAATGCTCGTCCACGGAAACGATCGCGCGGCGGCGCGCTTTCTGTGGCAGCAGATCGCGAAGTCTGAAGAGGTCTGGCTGCGGCGCAATGCTGAACGTTCGCTCCTGCAGCTTCGGGCGCTCGACCAGATCGATCAGCTCGAGACCGTCGTCCAGAAATATCCGCCGCCAAAGGGCGAGCCGCTCTCGTGGAACAGCCTCGTGAAGCGCCGCGTGCTGCCCGGCCAGCCGGTCGATCCGGTCGGAACGCCGTACATTCTCGACCCGGTGACCGGGCGTGTCCGCGTGTCTGAACAGTCAGCACTTCATCCGATGCCGGAGGAACCCCGGCGCCTTCAGTGAATCTCGATCCGGCGCAGACCGCGCTTCTCGCTATCGTCGGGCTTGCGGTCGGAAGTTTCCTGAATGTCTGCATTCATCGCCTTCCGCGCCAACAGTCGCTCAATTCGCCGCCGTCGCGATGTCCCCACTGTGATTACCAGCTTCGATGGTTCGACAACATTCCGCTCGTGAGCTACGCAATGCTCGGCGGCCGTTGCCGTAAGTGCCGGACCCGGATCTCGATTCGGTATCCCATCGTCGAGCTCGTCACGATGGGACTCTTCGTGCTCCACGGCGCGGTGTTTGGCTGGAGCGCTCTTCTCATCCCGAGGCTCGTGTTCGCCTGTGGGATGGTTGTCCTCTTCGCGATCGACCTCGAGCATCATTTGCTGCCGAATGCGATCACGCTGCCAGGCGTGGCCGTTGGTCTGATCGCGAGCACCGTGCTTCCACCTGGCATCATCGACGCGCTTGTCGGCGTGTTGCTCGGTGGCGGCGTGCTGTGGTTGATCGGCGAGGCCTACTTCCGCTTTTCCGGGCACGAAGGCATGGGCGGCGGAGACGTCAAGATGTTGGCCATGATCGGCGCATTCCTCGGCTGGAAGCTGGTGCTCGTCACGCTCGTGCTGTCCTCGGTCGTCGGTTCGGGAATCGGCCTTATCGTGATCGCAATACGAAAAGGCGGAATGAAATACGCGTTGCCGTATGGAACATTCCTGGCCCTTGGTGCACTCGTCGCGTCGCTCGCCGGCGAGGCGATTGTGAACTGGTACGTGGGTCTGTACTGATGACCAAGGCCGGCACTCTGCTCCTGCTCCTTACCGCGATCGTTGCCGCGCTGGCAGGCATCCTCGCGTTCGCGGTAAGTAAGTTCTTTGCTGCGGCGCGGACGGCAACTCGTGCCGCGCGCGAAGGCGGCGCCGAAACCGCCTTCATGGCGGCGGCGATGGAGGAAGCGCTCCAGAAGATGCGCAAGCAGGAGCGCGCGATGCAGGCGAGGGCAGAGGCCTCGGAGCGACTGAGTGGCGAAATCATCGCCAGCCTCACCTCCGGATTGCTCGTGGTCAGTCAGGAAGGCATCATCCGCACCCTGAATCCGGCCGGTCAGCAACTGCTCGGTCTCCCCAATTCGGAATTGATGCGCGACTACCGTGAAGAGCTCGCGGGCTCGTCGCCGCTCGCCGACGTCATTCAGGAATGTCTGGTCGCCCGCCGACCGATCGTGCGGCGCGCAGTCAGGATGGATCGGCCCGGTAGCGGAGCGTCGCATCTGGGAATCACCGTTTCCCCTATCCGCGACGAGAGCGGTCACGAACATGGCGCCATCTGCCTGTTCACGGATTTGAGCGAGATCGCTGATCTCGAAGACCAGCTTCGGCTGAAAGACAGCCTCGCGCGTCTGGGAGAACTCACGGCGGGCATCGCTCACGAGTTCAGAAACGGTCTGGCCACGATTCACGGGTACAGCCGTTTGCTCGACCTCGAACGGCTCCCGGCGGACTTCAAGCCTTACGTGCAGGGCATCCGTCAAGAAACCGAAGAATTGGGGCAGGTTGTGACCAATTTCCTCAACTTCGCCAAGCCGGCCGAACTGGTTCTCGCGCCGGTCGATGTCGGCATATTGGCCGAAAAGGCGGCGGAGGAGATCCGGCCGGAAGCGACGGCGCGGGGTGGCGAGGTGGTCGTCAAGGGACACTTCGGTGTGGTCGAAGGGGACGAGGTGCTATTGCGCCAGGCGTTCAGCAATTTGTGCCGTAACGCGCTGGAGGCATGTGCCGGATCGCCGCGCATCGTGGTTGAGGGGGGTAATGAAGGTCCCGCGACGCTGCGTGTGAGCGTGACCGACAACGGCCCTGGGGTGGACCCAGCCCTTGCCGAACGCATTTTCAGGCCGTTCTTCACAACCAAGGCACGAGGGACCGGTCTTGGCCTGGCCCTGGTGCAGAAGATCATCGTGACCCACAACGGGCGCGTAAGCGCGGCCAACGCCGAAGGCGGCGGCGCCTGTTTGACCGTGACTCTGCCCCTGCGAACCGCCTGAAAAGCTGGCGCAACCAGAAATGTTAGGGGCGTGCCAGAACTGCACAACATTCTGCACGCTGGGACTCTCCAAACCCCCCGAACCCGCCGAATAAATACTGTAGAACTAGCCACTTATCCCAAGCCGCTCAGCGACATAACCCTTGGTGGCAGCCCTATTGCTCAACAGGGGGTTACCGATGATTTTTCGCTCTCGCAATGCTCGTGGCTTCACCGTGGTGGAGATGCTGATGGTGGTCTCGATGATTGCCGTCCTCGCCGTCATTGGGTTGCCCGTCATGAAGGACATGACGCAGAGCATCAAGCTCAGTGAAGCCTCGCGCCTGGTCGAGCGTGAAATGCAGGACGCGCGGTTGAAGGCGGTCAATTCAAATCGCGTCATTCGCGTCCGTTTGAATTGCCCGACCGCTGGCTACATCCGCAGCGTGGAAGTACTCGGCACTGCCGCCGACAACACCACGAATCGGTGCATGACGTCGTCATATCCGTTTCCGCCCCCGGACAACGACGTCATGACCCGGCCGAACTTCGATGGACCGCCGCGGGCGTTGCCCGGCGGCGCCACCGTGACCAACCAGATCCTGCAGTTCAGCCCGGACGGAACGGCGGCGGAAGTCGTCAACGGAGTGGTGACGACACTTGCCACGCCAGTGACGATCACGATCACGCGCGATAGCAAGTCGAAGACTGTGACGGTTAACAATGCCGGCAAGATCCAGCTCAAATAGCCGCGGATTCAGCCTCGTCGAGGTGCTCGTGGCGATGGGCCTGCTCACGGTCGTGTCGCTCGGCGTCGCGCAGCTCTTTGCGCTCTCGACGAGAGCGAATGTCATTGCCAAGGGTGCGACATCGACGACGGCGATGGCGGAACAGAAGCTGGAGCAGCTTCGTGGTCTGACCTGGGGATTCGATCTCGCCGGCCAGGGCATTCCAGACTCGGATACGACGACAAACCTGGCCGTGACGCCGCCCACCCATGATGGCTCCGGTCTGAATCCGTCTCCGTCCGACTCGCTCGAACAGAACACAGACGGGTTTGTCGATTTCCTTGATGGTGGTGGCGGCTGGGTGGGTACCGGAATGACACCGCCGTCAAGCGCGGTCTACATCCGGCGATGGTCGATTCAACCGCTGCCGACCAATCCGAACAACACGCTGGTGATCCAGGTGCTCGTCACTCCAGTGACCAATGAGCTGGCGCGCGTTCAGTCTGCCTTTACGCGCACGCGGATGGCCGGTGACGCACTGCTCGTGACGGTGCGGACGAGGAAAGCACAATGACGCCGGTTAGTCGCAGCCACCGGTCATCGCAAGCCGGCTACACGCTCATCGAGTTGCTCGTGTCGACGGCGATCATGATCACAGTGACCGGGGCGATCTTCTCGTTGATGAATCCGGCACAGGGGAACGCGCAGACGCAGCCGGAAGTGGCCGACATGCAGCAGCGCATGCGCATGGCCAACGAAACCATCTTCAAAGAACTGGTTATCGCTGGAGCCGGCCCCTATCAGGGACCAGTACGCGGAGCCCTCGTCAATTTCTTCGCGCCGATTCTGCCGCGCCGGGTCGGGTTTCAGAACCCTGATGACCCGACCACGTTTAGAGACGACACCATCACTCTGAGCTACATTCCGAACAGCTACTCGCAAACGACGATCAGCCAGTCGATGCCGACTCCATCGTCCGAATTGAAGGTGACCGATCAGCCGAACTGTCCGGCCGATACTGACAAGCTGTGCGGCTTCAACGATGGCGACGATGTCATCATTTTCGATACCAGCGGCAACTTCGACATTTTCACGATCACCAAGGTTCAGGACGCCGCCGCTCACATGCAGCATCGCGGCGAGGAGCTCAGCACGGCCTACAACGCCGGCGCCTCGATCACTCAGATCGTCAGCAACACGTACTACCTCAATAGTCAGACGAACCAGTTGATGCGCTACGACGGCTATACCGAGGACCTTCCAATCGTCGATAACGTGGTCGCCCTCAAGTTTGAGTACTTCGGCGATCCGAATCCTCCGATGCAGCCAGAACCACCCAAGGACCAGGCGAACTGCCTCTACGATGCCGCCCACAACTACGTCGGCATGCCGACATTGGCGGCTGACGAGGGATCGCTCGCCGCGCTGCCCGCCAACATGCTGACCGACGGCCCGATGTGCGGTGGCGGCAATAACGCGTTCGATGCGGATCTGCTGCGCGTCCGGAAGGTGCGCGTGACCATGCGAGTGCAGGTCGCGAATCCGGCGCTGCGTGGCTCTGACACCGCATTCTTCAAGAATCCAGGCACGTCACGCGGTGGAGAAAAGTTTGTGCCTGACTACAACGTCTCATTCGAGGTTTCACCGCGAAATCTCAACCTCGTACGCTGATGAAGAGCCATTCACGTTTCAACGCCCGCCTTGCCGAGGAACGGGGTACGGCATTGATCATCGCCTTGATGGCGATGATGCTGTTGACGGCGCTCGGCGCAGCCGTGGTGATGGTGAGCAACACCGAAACGCATATCGCCGCCAACTACCGGAATAGTCAGGAGGCGCTGTACGCCGCCGATGCCGCGGTCGAACGCGTGGTTCAGGACCTGTTGCTCGTTCCCCGCTGGAACGACATCCTCGCGGGCACTGCGCAATCCGGATTCGTAGACGGCGCGATGACGTCAGCCAAGACGCTTCCCGGCGGGGGACAGATGACGCTCTGCTGCGGGACGAATACCGCGACGGGACAGCTCCAGGCCGACACGGACACGCTGAACCTCTGGGCTGGCAACAATCCCCAGTGGAAGCTGTTCGCGTGGGGGCCGTTGGCAGACATGCTTCCCAACCAGCAGATCGATAGTCCGATGTACGTGGCGGTCTGGGTCGCTGACGATCCCGCCGACGGTCCCGTCGATCCCGCGACGGGATTGACTGCGACGGCGGACAACAATCCACTCCTCGACGCAAACGGCACTTTGACCTTGCATGCCGAAGCGGTGGGTCCCTCCGGTACCCGCAAGATTATCGAGGTCACGGTCGCCCGGACGTCGAGCACTGAAATCGAGCGCGGGCAGATCGCGCAGCGCGGACAGGAAGAATTGAACCAGCGCGCCAGGAAAGCGGCGGTGCAGACGCCCGGCAAGTCGTTGACGAACATGCGGATGAACAACACAACCGGCAACCTGATTGTGCAGTGATGACTGAATTGACTTCTCAACACGGACGAAGTGGACGCCCCGGGCGAACGCGCGGGCGAGTCCTTCGTGCGTTCACCCGGCGGAAAACCGCGGCGCTGCTCATCGCCGTTGCGACGGTGGTCTGGTACTCGACCACCGCGTTCGCGCAGCTCGACCCGTTGCTCTTCATCAAGCGTGTGCCGCCGACCGTCATCGTCGTGTTCGACACCTCGATGCGCATGCTCGAGGACGGAAGCGGCAACTGGTACGACCCGAGTTTCTACAGAGTCTCTGACGATCCGGGGGTGATGCCGGCATTTCCCAGCATCAACACCATCACGACCAAGACGTATCGCCGCGTCTACAAGAATCTGCAGGCGGTCGCGGCGCCAGGCAAGTACACGGCCGACAACATTCAGGCCACGGCGGCCGTCTGGGATCCCGCGAATGCGTTGACCTCGAACGCGCCGTCAGACCTCCTGTTCCTCAACAACACTCGGTACAACATCGCCAAGCAAGGATTGTCTGCGGCTGTCGCGGAAAACGGGAGCAGCACGTTCCGATGGGGATTGATCAAGCTGCGACAGAACACCCCTGCGTGGCGTACCGGTGCAAACTGCGATAAACCGGTCGTTCTTACCGATGCCTTTCAAGCGCTGTATCGAGACAACAATCCGTGCAACGTGAGCGGCGGCGCGAACAACTACGGCGTCTACGCACCGAGCGTCGCTGCGGCCAACCACGCACAATCCAGCGCCCCGGCGGGGACCACCATGGTCGTGCCTGCCGCGAATACGGCCAACACGATCACGACCATTCTCGCGCGTGGTCCCAATGATCCGCTGGCGTTGATTCCGGCGAGCATGCCGGGTGTCGGCTTTGCCGATCGCCCGCTCGACTATGCGCTGACCGATGCGCGCGCGGCGGCAGTTGCGGCGATGACCAGCGACTCCGCCGCCAATCGCAGCTGCCGCAACACGGTCGTCGTGCTGATCACCGGCGGCAAGGACAGCGGTGATGTCGCCTACGCGGCATCGCACAATGCGACCACGACCGCATCGTCTTTCCTGTCGGTCAGCGCCGGCGGCGTCACCAAGCGCGTGCCGATAGTGGTCGTCGCGGTCAAGCCCGACGCGGCCGACGTCGCGTCGCTGCGGGCGATTGCGACCAATAGCGGCGGGCAGTATTTCCTGGCGTCGACCGCGTTTGAGGTGACGGCGGCGGTCGATCGTGCGGTCCAGATGGGGTTCTCGCGGGCCGCGGAGTTCGATACCAGCACGGCGAGCGAGTTCTCGCCGGTCAGCCCGATCGTCGGGACCGTGAATCTCAAGAATGCGCCGGATGCCAACGGCAACCCGCTGCTGAACACAGACATCCAGGCGATTCCTGGCGGGCAGGACCTGCCGCAGCGCAGCAACTTCCTGCTGACTGCCGGCTTCACATTGCCGGGTTTCGATGGCGTTCTTCGCGCCTTCCGAACCTACAAACCGGTGACCGATTCGACCAAGCCAACCGGTTGGAAATTCGTCAATGACGGGACGCGACTCTGGCCCGATCTCGATGGCCGTCCATCGCTGGCGGGAAAGGCGCGCACGCCGCTCGATCCGAACACCCGCAACATCTACACGTTCATCCCCGGCGGCGCTGGTGGAGGTTCGGTGATTCCGTTCACGGTCGCCAATGCCGGGACGCTCGGACCAATCATGGGCACGAGTGCGACCACCAACGCACTGATCACCGCAATTCGGGCGCAGCCAATTGGCGCGATCATCGGCTCGACGCCCGCAGTCATGGACGTGCCGTCGCTCGATCCGCCGCCAGACGACGACTACGGCCGCGCTGATTCGCCGACATCGTTTGCCGGCACCCATAAAGATCGTCGCGCCATGATTTTCGTCGGCGCCAACGACGGCATGATTCACGCCATCGACGCGCGCAGCGGTTACGAAGTGTGGGCATTCATTCCCTACAACCTGCTGCCGAAGTTGAAGACGTTCCGCGACGGGCAGGCCGTCGATCAATTCGACTACTTCGTCGACAGCTCGCCGAAGGTTGCAGAAGTCAAGCTGAGTGGCGTGTGGAAGACGCTGCTGCTGATTGGCCAGGGACCTGGAGGGACGTTCTATCAAACCTTCGACGTCACCGAGGCCGGCATGGGCGTCGATCCGTCGCTCGGCGATCTCGGCGCAGTCAATTCGTTGCTGGCGACGTTCGACACGCCCAACGAATCGATCGTATTCAAATGGGCGTTCCCGAACTACGACAGCTTCGACCCGAGCTATAGCGCGACGTTCTCGGTGTTTGATGGAACACCAGGCGGCAAACAACGGCTGTATGGCGATCTGAAAGCGACCGCGTCATATGCGGAAAAGACCGTCGGATTCACCTGGTCTGATCCCGCGGTTGGTCCCTTGACGACGGATCGTTCGGTCACCGCTGTCATTGTCGGTTCGGGCTACTTCCCCGATATTGAGGCGTCGATTCCGAACCGGGGGGCCAGCGCACCTAAAGCCGGCAATGCGATGTATCTGCTCAATGCGGACACCGGCAAACTATTGGGCAATCCGTCCGGGTCAAGTTGTACGGTGATTTCGAGCGGCTCCGGGTCGGGTGACGGGTGCGTCGTCATCACCGACTTGGCTGGCAACGGCCGCAAGAATGCGCTCCAAGCGGACCCGACAGCTGCAGGTGAGAGCGGATCGGTTGCGGTCTCGAAGGCGTATCTCGGCGACATCGACGGCCGCTATTGGAGATTCAACTTTACGTCTGGCGGGACGATCAGCGTTAGTGAAATGGCCGATACGGGACAGCCGATCTACGCCTCATCGGCGCTTCTCTTCGTCGGCACCACCGATGTGTACATGTTCTTTGCGACCGGTAGCGATTTGCTGGCCGCCAGCACGCCGGGAGGCACTGACACGTTCAAGCTCTATGGCTTGAAGGACAACAGCCCGGCAGCCGGTTCGACCACGAAGTTTGCGATCGATCTGGCGAAGGTGACCAACTCTGGCGGTCTCGCGACCGGTGAACGGCCGTCTACCTCACCATCGGTCGCCGGCGATATCGTGTTCTATACGACGACGACCGAATCCGCCTCGACGCCGTGCGCCGATTTCACTTCAAATCTCTACGCGATGACCTATGCGGGCGGTGCCGCATACGACACGGACAACAACGGCAAGATTGATAACAACGAAAGCACCATTGCCCGGACCATGGCCGGTCGCGCGACCGCGCCATTCATCGTCGATCAGCACCTGTATACAGCGACCAGTGGCGCCAGCGGCGCGCGCGTCGAGGCGTTCGGCGATCCGGAAGACTTCAACAACGGCATCGGGCAGGTCGGCGTACGCATCCTGTCGTGGCGGGAAATCCGCTAGTGTCGACGGCAATCGTTTGTCAGAAGTGCGGGGCCAAACTTCGGCCAGGACGGGAACGGTGTCCGCGTTGCCGTGCTTTCGTCACCGTCCCCAATCCCGCGCGTGAACGTGAGAAGAGTCGCAAGCTGGCAACGATCAGTGCCGTGCTGGCCGGCGGCTTCGTGGTGCTAGTGGCAGGGCTGTGGATGTGGCGCGAGTGGGGTACACCGCGTCCGCCAGCGAAATCAGTTGCTCCGCCCGCGGCGTCAGCGCCTCGCGAAGCAGCCACCCCAGTGAGTGAGCCGGCGCGTGCCCTTCCGCAACTCGGGCGCGATCGACCGTTCATGGATCCGTCGGGGTTGGGAGCTGCCGCCTATGGCGAAGGAGACTATGCCACGGCCCTTGCGCAATTTCAGGCCGCGGTCGAGAAGAATCCGCAGGACACCGATTCCCTGAGCAATCTTGGGCAGGTTCTGGTCAAGATGAATCGGCCGGCCGACGCGATCCCTTACCTCACTCGCGCAGTGTCGGCGGCACCCGATCGATGGACTTACCAGTTCAATCTCGCTCGTGCGCTCGGCCTCGCGGGGCGTCTCGATGAATCGATCCAGGGCTACCGTGCGGCGCAGCTTCTCTTCCCAAACGATTATGTGACGACGTTCAACCTCGCCTTGTCGCTGCACAAGAAGGGGGACGAGGCGGCGGCCGTCGAGCAATATGAAAAGGCGATCAACCTGCAGCCCGACGATGCGTCGTTCAGGAAGGCGCTCGGCGTCAGTTACGAGCGCCTGCAGAAGTCGGCGGAGGCGGCTGCGGCATATCAGGAGTACCTTCGTCTGTCGCCCGATGCGCCAGATGCCGATAAAGTACGTGAGCGAATCGCCGAATTGACCGGACGGTCGGTGTCGTCGTCCTAGTTGCGCTCTGCTACACTAGAGGTGCGCTCGACAGTTATGACGATGAAGATTTCTTCGCGTGTGATGGCCGTCGCAATCGCGTCGCTGTTGTGTCTTCGCGCCGGCGCCGCGTTCGCGCAAACGCCGTCGCTCGTCGAACTGGCGCAGAAGGAGCAGGAGCGCCGGAAAGGCCTGAAGACCGCGCCGGCCGCGAAGGTCTACTCCGATAAAGATCTTCCGAAGACTGCGACACCTGCCGTCGCGTCGTCGCTTCCACCGGCAACGCCGACCGTCGTGCCGGATCAGAAGCCGCCGGAAGCGAAGCCACCGGATCAGAAAGAAGAAACGGCCTGGCGGACGCGCATGACGCAGGCTCGGGAAGCGCAGCGGCGTGCCGAGATGTTCGCCGAGGCGCTGCAAAGTCGGATTAATGCGCTCACGACGGACGTCGTCAATCGCGATGACCCTTATCAACGCGCCAAGCTCGCCGACGATCGTCAAAAAGCTCTCGCAGAACTGCAGCGCGTGACCGGCGAGATCGAACAGGCGAAGAAGGACATCGCCGACATCGAGGAAGAAGCTCGCAAGGCCGGCGTTCCGCCGGGTTGGCTGCGCTGAGTGCCCAGGCGCAGTTTCTGCGCCCCTGTCCGCGATAATCGCTCGCCGATTCTGCGTCGTCGTTTCTGAGGCGCCCACGTCGCGCTCTCGAATGCTGCGATAAATCGCGAATTATCTGCGCCGCGCGGTGTGGATCCGGCGTTGCACTTTGCGTCAGTGCAATGCGTTCTTCCGATCACACATCACATTCCTCAGGCTTCGCTCTGCTCGAGGTCATCATCGCATGCGCGATCGCCACGACCGTGGCCGCAGGCGCGTCGGTCGTGTTATCGATGGCGATTCAGGCGAATCACCATGCGCGAATTCGCACGATTGGCACGATGGCGGCGGCGCGAAAGATGGAGCAGTTGCGATCACTCGCGTGGACGCACATTGCGACCAGCGCCCCGGCGATTAGCATGTCGCAATCGGACGTCACGACAAACCTGGGCATCGACCCGGCGACCGACGATGGTCCAGGGCTGTTGCCATCACCGGCCGGAACGCTCACGTCCAATACCGATGGATATGTCGACTACCTCGATGCGAATGGTCGCTGGGTCGGCGGCGGTGCGACGGTTCCAGCGGCCGCCGTGTATGTTCGTCGCTGGTCCGTGCAGCCCCACGCGAGCGATGCCGACAACCTGCTGGTCTTCGATGTTGTCGTCGGGACGCGGGGCACCAATCCGGCATCGCTCGGTGACGCCATCCATCTCGTCAGCATGGAGTCGCGAAAATGATTCAGCAATCGCCGGCGGTGGTGACGTCGCATGAGAGGGGTTATGGACTTCTCGAACTCCTGATCGCGACGGCGATTGGTGTGGTGGTTCTCGCCGTGCTGCTTCGCTTCGCTGTCGCCGCTCACACATTGACCGGCGTACAGGGAGAAACCATGGACGTGCAGCAGCGGCTGCGCGTTGCAGTCGAGGCCATGAGGCACGATCTCGAGTTGGCGGGAGCCGGTCCCACCCGCGGCCCCTTTGCGGGACCGTTGAACCGCGTGTTTGCACCGATCGCTCCGGCTCGAATCGGTGTGACGGGAGCGGATCCAGAGTTGTCCTTTCGTCCCGACCGAGTCAGTGTTATGTACGTTCCTGCCGGTGGTGCGGAGACGCGCCTGACCGCCGACATGACGTCAACGGGATCGCCCATCGTGATAGACGGGAGCGCGCCCGGGTGCCGACCCGCGTCTGCGTGCAGCTTTGCCGTTGGCGCAGATGTGTTGATCTTCGAGGCGGGCGGTGTCGGCGCGGCGCATGAAGTGTTCACGGTCAGCGCTGTGGATGCCGCCAACAACCTGCTGACACCGTCCGCGCCCCTGTCGCGCCCGTACTCAGCGCCGGCGCAGGTCGCCGAAGTGGTCCGCCGAACGTATTACCTGGACGCGCCGGGGAAGCGGCTCATGATGTACGACGGCGCTCGGTCTGATGTTCCACTCGTCGATCATGTCGTCGTTTTGCAGTTTGCCTACTACGGCGATCCGCGGCCTGATTCCGTGATGCCGCCGGTACCGGGAGCGTCAAGTTGCGCATACGCCGGTACTCCTGCGGTGTCAGTTCTTACTCATCTGGGAGGGGACGGCCCGAAACCGATGGCCGCATCACTCTTGACCGACGGCCCATCGTGCGGACAACCACCACTCCGGTTCGACGCCGATCTGCTCCGGGTGCGTCGTGTGTCGATCACGATCCGGGTCGAAGCGGAATCCGCCGAGTTCAGAGGACGCGGGATCGGGTTTTCATCGCCTGGCGTGGCCCGCGCATCCACACGCGCCGTTCCTGATCTGCAGACGACCATCGACGTCACGCCTCCGAACATGACGAGGCGGATTCTTCTTCCATGATCAGTCCGCCGCGCCCGAACGAACGTGGCACTGTCTTGCTGTGCGCGTTGATGGTGATCACGTTGATTGCGACGGCCGGAGCGGCTCTCGGCCTGATCGTCTCGACTGAACTGGCCGTCGCCGGCACGTACCACGCATCGCAACAGGGGTTATACGCAGCAGACGCCGGTATCGAACGGGCCATCGCTGAAGTTCGCGTCCTGTCGACGTGGAGTTCCCTTCCGTCCTTCACATCGTCTTCTTCTGACTTCAACGACGGCCAGATCACGGCAGGAGGCCCCGATGGATCGGCACTCAATCTGACGCAATTAACAATTCAGCGACAGACAGAAAGCGATGCTGTCTATCCGAATGTGGCGGATCGACCCGTTTGGCGGCTGTACGCGCACGCGCCACTGAGCCGCATCGCGGGACTCGCAACGAGTGGCACCCCGTACGTGGTTGTGTGGATTGCCGACGACCCTGACGATCTGGATGGTAATCCTATCGTCGACACGAACGATGTCGTCATGCTGCATGCCGAGGCTTTTGCGGTTCGCTCAGGAAAGCGAGCCGTCAGCGCGACGATCCGTCGTGAACAGGCCATGGCGGCCGAGTTTCCAGGTGTGATGAGAAACGATGTGCGCGTGATTGCGTGGCATGAAATGCGTTGACCGCCCGATGTCTATTCGCCCGCAAGGGCGCGGTCTTCGGACCGCGCCGATCGCACGATCGCCCATGCGAATGATGCTACACTGACGACTCGTGCCCGCTCCCGCGCAGATCCTCATCGTCGAAGACAAAGACTCCCTTCGCACAATGTTACGGCACGCCCTCGAGCGACAGGGGCATGCGGTAATCGAGGCGCGCGATCAAGCCGAAGCGTTGAAAATGCTGCAGCAGGCGCAGCCGGCGCTTGTGCTCTCGGATCTCCGCCTGCCGGAAGGCGACGGCTTCGGTGTTCTCCGTGCGTCGAAAGAGATCGACCCCGATGTGCCGGTGATTGTGATGACCGCTTACGGCAGCATCGAAGACGCGGTGACGGCAATGAAGGAAGGGGCACTCGATTTTCTCGCCAAGCCAGTCGACCCGGATCATCTGCTCCTGCTCGTCTCCCGCGCGCTCGAACAGCGACGTCTGGTAACGGAAAACCTGCTCATGAAAGAGGAGCTTGCTGTTCGCCGTGGCGCCCCGCAACTGGTCGGCGACGACGTGTCCCTCAGGAAAGTATTTACTGCGCTGCAGCGCGCGGCATCGACCGATACCACCGTTCTGATCGAAGGCGAGAGCGGTACCGGAAAGGAACTCTTCGCGCGTTCTCTGCATGCGCTGAGTTCGCGCGCGGATGCTCCGTTTGTCGCGATCAATTGCGCCGCCATTCCGGAGACCCTGCTGGAAACCGAGCTCTTCGGACACGAAAAGGGGGCGTTCACCGGTGCCGTTTCGAGGAAACCGGGCAAGTTCGAAATGGCGCATCGAGGCACGCTGTTTCTCGATGAAATCGGCGACTTGCCCCTCGCCCTGCAAGCCAAGATTCTTCGTGCGCTGGAGGAGCGTCGATTCGAACGAGTCGGCGGCACGGCGCTGGTGACGGTCGACGTCAGGCTCGTCGCGGCGACCAACCGCGGGCTTCGCGCCGCCGTTGCCGCGCGCCGGTTTCGTGAGGATCTGTTCTTCCGGTTATCGGTATTTCCAATCACCGTGCCGCCGCTCCGCGATCGCGGTAACGACATCCCGCTGCTGGCGCGGTATTTCGTCGATCGCTTCTGCCGGGAACTCAAGAAGAAGGCGATTGGACTGTCACCGGCCGCGCTCGAGGCGCTCCAGGCGTATCGCTGGCCGGGAAACGTGCGCGAACTGCAAAACTGCATCGAACGCGCGGTGATCCTTGCCGACGGCGATTCGATCCTTCCGCGTCACCTCAATCTGTCGTTCGTCACCACGCCAATTGCCGAGGAAGCGCCGAACCCGTGGGCGAATCTGGATCTCACCGGAACCTTGACCGACGTAACCAGGCGGGCCGTGGGCGAGGTGGAGCGATTGAAGATTCGAGAGGTGATGCGTGAGGCCGACGGCAACAAGGGACGTGCTGCGGAGATGCTGCAGATCAGCTACAAGAACCTGTTGGCCAAACTCAAAGAACATTCGATCGAATAATAGACCGCCCCTTACGCCTTCAACCCGATCGCGACGAGGGCGCGCGACAACTCCTTCGGCGCCACGTCCGACACCATCGTCGTCGATCCGATCGTCGTCGGCAGCACGAAGTGAAGTGTGCCGGCAATCACTTTCTTGTCCCGTTTCGTTGCCTCGATGATGTCCGCAGCGGACAGATCGCTGACCGGCGGCAGCGGTCCCATCTGCATGATGTGCGCGGCGAGCGCCTCACGATCGGCGGCAGGCAGGACACCGCGCGCGGCAGCCAGTTCAGCAGCGGCCAGCATTCCATACGCGACGGCCTCGCCATGCAGAAAGCGACGATACTTCGTCACGGCTTCGAGCGCGTGTCCGGCGGTATGACCGAAATTCAGGGTCCGTCTCAATCCGGACTCCCGCTCGTCCTGTTCGACGATATTCGCCTTGATCCGGCACGACTCTGCCACGACCGGTAGGAGCGCCGCCGATTCGCGCGCAAAGATCGGCGTCAGTTCTGCTGCCGTTCGCTCGAAGAGCGTGCGGCTGGCGATCACACCGTACTTCACGACCTCGTACAGCCCGGCGCGAAATTCGCGTCGCGGCAGCGTCGACAGCAGGGAAGGATCGACCACGACCGCTGCCGGCGGATGAAACGCGCCGATGAGATTCTTGCCCATCGGGTGGTTCACGCCAACTTTTCCGCCGACGGCACTGTCGACCTGCGCCAGCAGTGTCGTTGGCACCTGGACGACGGGAATTCCGCGCAAGTAGGTCGCGGCGGCGAATCCGGCGACATCACCGACAACGCCGCCACCGATCGCGACGATGGCACTCGATCGATCGGCGTTCGCGCGAATCAGCGCATCGTAGATCCGTCCGACAGTGGCGAGTTGTTTGTAGCGCTCACCGTCGGGGATGAGGATCGCCTCCTCGTCAACCGCGTTCTGCAGGTCGTCGCCATGAAAGCGCCAGACGGTCTGGCTCGAGACGATAAAGCGGCGCGCCGGAAGCCGGGCGGCATCCATGGTGGCGCGCAGTTGGCCTGCGAGACCGGAGGCAATCTCAATGGTGTAGCTGCCGCTCGAAGTCCTGACCGACAGGCGCATCGGTTCATTGCGCGGCTGTTTGGAACCCATCACTTTTGGGATGGTAGGATAACAGCATCAGGAGCGGCTTGGAGCTTCGCTCGGACTTTCTCATCATCGGCAGCGGCATCGCCGCGCTCCGCGCGGCTCCCGAAGTCGCCGGGCACGGCGACGTTCTCATCCTTACAAAAGGCGGACCGGGGGAAGGCAATACCGGCCACGCGCAAGGTGGTATTGCGGCTGCCGTCGGGCCGACCGATACCCCTGAGCTGCATGGCGCCGATACGATCGCTGCCGGCGACGGTCTCTGCGATCCACACGCAGTCGCCGTACTCGTGCAAGATGGTCCGCGATTTGTCCGCGAACTAATCTCATGGGGCGTGCAGTTCGATCGCGCATCAAGTGGGGAACTCGCGCTCGCAATGGAAGCGGCGCACAGCGCCCGCCGTGTTCTTCATGCCCGTGATGCAACCGGTCGAGAGATCGGCCGCGTGCTGTGGGAACGCGCGTCACAGTTGCCGCAGGTGAAAACCCACGATCACGCGCGGGTGGTCGACCTCGTCGTCGAAGATGGCCGCTGTGTCGGCGCGCGATTCCTGACGAGTGACGGAACGCTCGCGATCGCACTCGCACCGGCGGTGCTGCTGGCAACGGGCGGAGCCGGGCAGGTGTATCACGAAACAACCAACCCGCAGGTCGCGACCGGCGATGGTGTCGCGATGGCGTACCGCGCGGGTGCGGCGGTGATCGACCTCGAGTTCGTCCAGTTTCATCCAACCGCGTTGATGGTGGAGGGACAACCGCGATTTCTCTTGTCGGAAGCGCTTCGTGGAGAGGGTGCGCAACTGGTGAACGCGTCGGGTGAAGCGTTCATGGGCCGATATGAGCCCGCTGGTGATCTCGCCCCCCGTGATCGCGTCTCGCGGGCCATCGTGCGTGAGAGTCGGCGTACCAATCAGCCGGTCTATCTGTCGCTCGAACGATTGGACCCTCATTTCGTCCACCGGCGATTTCCATTGATCTCCGACATGTGCCGCCGCGCGGGTCTTGATCTTGCGCGCGATCGGATTCCGGTTGGTCCTGCGGCGCACTACGTCATGGGAGGCGTGCAGACCGACCTCGATGGACGCACGACGATCCCCGGATTGTTCGCTGCCGGAGAAGTGGCGTGCACTGGTGTTCATGGCGCGAATCGACTGGCGAGCAACTCACTGCTCGAAGGGCTCGTTTTCGGCGCCAGGGCTGGCTGCGCGATGCGAGAAGACAAGTCGAGCGGTATCGGCCTGCCTTCGAGAGTCCCCACGTCGTTGCGAGCGGCGACAGTGGCGCGAGTCCTTTCCGATCCGGTCGAGCTGACGCGCATGATGTGGCTCGACGTTGGTCTGTTTCGCGATCGAGAAGGGCTAACACGAGCCCTCACCGCCCTCGAGCCGGCCTGGAAAGAAATGGATGACATGCTCGCTGGCGGCGGTGTGTTGCACCCTGAGGATTGGCGGACCGCCAGCATACTGACCGTCGGGCGGCTGATTGCGCTGGCGGCACTGCGACGCGAGGAAAGCCGCGGCGGCCACTACCGCGCAGATTTCCCCGATCGTGACGATGTACACTGGAAGAGGCGTGTTTTAGACAGGAAATCGTAAAAAGGACGCGATCGATGGTGGAGCAGGTGGCGGCAAAGGGCAAAGAAAAAGAGAAGGCGGATGCGCTGGTGACCGAGATCACGCCGCAATCGGAGGACTTTTCTCGGTGGTATCTCGACGTTGTTCGTCGCGCCGAGCTGGCGGACTACACACCCGTCAAGGGCTGTATGGCGATCCGTCCGTACGGTTATGCCATCTGGGAACTGATTCAGCAGGGTCTCGATCGCCGGTTCAAGGAAACGGGACACGTCAACGCCTACTTCCCGCTGTTCATTCCCAAGTCGCTTCTCATGCGCGAGGCTGAACACGTCGAAGGCTTCGCGCCACAGGTGGCGTGGGTCACACGGGGCGGAGAGGAAGATCTCGAGGAGCCGCTGATCATCCGCCCGACCTCAGAAGTCATCATCGGGACGATGTATTCGAAGTGGATCAAGTCGTGGCGCGACTTGCCTGTGCTGATCAATCAGTGGGCGAACGTCGTGCGGTGGGAAAAAGTCACGCGTCCGTTTCTTCGGACGACGGAGTTTCTCTGGCAGGAAGGGCACACGGCGCACGAGACCGAAGCCGAAGCGCAGGACGAGACCATGCGCATCCTGTCGATCTACAAGGATTTCGTCGAGACCCAGCTGGCGATGCCCGTTATCGACGGGCAGAAGAGCGACAGCGAAAAATTCGCGGGTGCTTCCCGGACGTATTCCATCGAGGCGTTGATGGGAGACGGTCGCGCGCTTCAGGCCGGGACCTCGCACAACCTTGGCCAGAACTTCGCGAAAGCGTTCGAGATCCAGTTCCAGGGACGTGACAAGAATCTCCAGCACGCCTGGACGACATCGTGGGGAGTGTCGACGCGCCTCATTGGCGGCGTGATCATGACCCACGGCGACGACAGCGGATTGATTCTTCCCCCACGCGTGGCCCCCTATCAGGTCGTCATTGTGCCGATTGCGCGTGGCAACTGGCAGGAGACGGTGTTGCCACGCGCTCGCGATATTCAGAGCGAACTGATGCGCCACGGCGTCCGTGTGATGCTCGACGATCGCGATGCCTACACGCCCGGCTGGAAGTTCGCCGAGTGGGAAATGCGTGGTGTGCCACTTCGCCTGGAGATCGGACCAAAGGACATCGAGAAGTCGCAGGTGCTCCTGGCGCGTCGTGACACGCGTGAGAAATTGCCCACTCCGATCGACGGACTGGCGACGACGATCGTGTCGCTGCTGGAGACGATTCAGAACAACCTGTTCGAGCGCGCGGTCAAGTTCCGCGAGGAACACACGCAGAGAGTGTCGAGTTACGATGAGTTCAAGTCGGTCATGGAAGGGCGGCCTGGATTCGTCATCGCCGGATGGTGCGGCAGCGCTGAATGCGAAGCGGAGATCAAGGCCGAGACGCAGGCGACTCTTCGCAACATTCCTCTGGCGAGTGGCGCGGCAGCAGGATCGTGCGTGAAATGCGGCCGGGCAGCCGCAGCTGAGGCTTGGTTCGCCAAGGCGTACTGAGTGTGCGGTCCCGCTGGCTCCCGCTTGCCGCAGCGGTGCTCGCGTGTGCCGCCTATTTCAACGCGCTCGATAGTCCGTTCGTCTACGACGATCACGACACGGTGATCGGCAATCGATCGCTGATCGATCTCTCCAACGTCCGTTTCATCCTGGTTTACACGCCCTTTCGTCCCCTGGTGAATGCGTCGTATGCATTCGATCGGTGGCTCTGGGACTATCGTCCGGCCGGATATCACCTCACGAACGTCTTGCTGCACGTGATTTCAGTCGTGCTGCTCTATGCCTGGCTGCGGCGGTTGATTGAGGACAATGACGCCAGCATCGAGTCCAGCGGTCCTGCGTTCGTCGGGGCTGCGTGTTTCGCCGTTCACCCTCTACAGACAGAAGCGGTCGCTTACGTGTCCGGCCGATCCGAGGTGATGTGCGCGGTATTCTTCATCAGTGCCCTGCTGCTCGGGCGTCGCGCCATTCTGTCAGGGAGCTGGATCCACGCCGGCTTTGCAATCGCGTCCGGCGTTCTTGCATTGGCGTCGAAAGAGACTGCGCTGGCGCTGCCCGTAGTCTTGCTCGCGTACGACTGGCTTCTTCGACCCGGTGCGGACGATGCCCGTGTTCGTCGCCTGTGGCAGGTGTGTGTGCCAGCCGTCGTGCTGTTTGCTCTCGCCGGCTTGTATCGACTATCGATGCTCAAGATCTCGTTCGCGGGACTGTCATCGGCGGTCCTGAATGCAGAAACGCAGGCTATCGTGATCTGGCGCTACGTGAGGTTGCTCGTGTGGCCTTTCGGGCAGTCGATCATGCATTCCGTGCATCGCGTGACGAGCCTGATCGATCCGCTCGCCGCGATTGCCGCCGTTGGCATCGCACTCCTGATCGCGTTGGCGCTGCGGATTCGACGATCGCATCCACTCGTCGCGTTCGGTGTCGTGTGGTTCCTTGCCGTGCTCGCCCCGTCCTCCAGCTTCGTGCCGTTAAGGGAGGGGATGGCGGAACATCGCGTATACCTTGCGAGCGCCGGCTTCTTTACCGCCGTCGCAGGAATTCTTCAGATGTGGTGGGGAGGTTGGTTGGTGCGGTCGCTGGTTCCGCGCGTGACAATCGCACTTGCGATTGGTGTGCTGTGCGTCCTCACCATCCGGCGGAACCAGGTGTGGTCGGATCCTGTGACGCTGTGGACCGAGGCGACTCTGCACGCTGAAGGTATGTGGGAACCGCATTACGCGCTCGCGGATTCGTTGCGCGAGCAGGGGCAGTGCGACCGGGCCATCTCCGAATATCGGCGGGCGGTGGCGCTTCGTCCCGCTCATCGCGATGCCCACACCAATCTCGGAATCTGCCTCGCACAGGTTGGTCAGCCGGAAGAAGCCGAGCGTGCGTTCCGCCAGGCCTTGGCGATTGATCCTCGATTTGCCCGCGGCTACACGAATCTCGGCGCGCTGGCGCTTCTTTCCGGCGATAGCGTGCGGGCGCGCGATTTCTACCTGCAAACGCTCGTCGTCGATCACGACAACGTCCTGGCGCGGATGCAGCTCGCCAGCCTGTACGAGAACACGTTCCACGATTACCATGCGGCGGCGCGAATGTGCGGCGAGGCGCGGCTATTGGCACCGGCCACGCCAGGCGTCGTTGAGTGCGTCGAGCGGAACCAGCGGTTGGCGTCTGGGCAGGGCCGGTAACCAATGCGGGTGCTCCACGCGATTCATGATTTTCTGCCGCGCCACCGGGCCGGCTCAGAGATTTACGCCTTCGAGCTGGCGCAGGAGTTGAGCAAGCGGGCGGACGTGTTCGTGCTGGCAGCCGAGTACGACCCGTCGGTCCCCCACGGAACCATCCGGTGGCGATCGCACGAAGGTCTGGTCGTCGTTGAGATCGTCAATAACTGGGAATTTCGCAACTTTCACGAAACGTATAAGTCGGACAGGATGAACGCGCAGCTTCGGCATGTGCTCGACGCGACCTGTCCCGACGTCCTGCACGTCCACAATCTGCTGAATCTTTCGTTCGATCTTCCCTGGATTGCGAAGCAGCGTGGCATCGCCAGCGTTGCGACTCTTCACGACTACACGCTCGTGTGTCCCTCCGGAGGGCAGCGCGTTCATGTGGCGGAGTCGCACGTCTGCCACTCGATCGACGCGGATCGGTGTGCGCGATGCTTCGGCCAATCGTTTCTCTCGCGGCAGATGCGCGCCGCGAAGATGACTCGAGGATTTGCTGGAGGGCTGGCCGGTCGCGCCGGTCGGGCAATATTCAGAATGGCACCGGTTCTGGCAACGTCCATGCTGAACATGACGGAGGCCGCAGAGGTCAGCAGCGCCGACGTTCGGCGGCGGCTCGCGTATGCAAGACAGGTGTTCGAGTCCATCGATCTCTTCGTCGCGCCCTCGCGGTCCATGGCGGAGGAGTTCTGCCGGCTCGGACTCTCAGCGGATCGCGTCGAAGTTTCCGATTATGGGTTCCCCCCTTCGCGACAGCGCGCGACAGAGGCGACAAGCGCAGAGGCCCGGCCGTTACGGATTGGTTTTGTCGGCACGCTTGTCTGGCACAAAGGTGTTCACGTCCTGGTCGAGGCCGCGCGAAAGCTTCGCGGCAAGTACGAGCTGCACATTCACGGTGACACGGCGATCTTTCCGGACTATGCAGCCACGCTCCGGAAGTCTGCGGCGGGCCTGCCGGTGGTTTTTCAGGACGGGTTCGATCGGGAGCGAGTAAGTGACGTCTACAACAATCTCGATGTCCTGGTCGTGCCTTCGTTATGGCCGGAGAACTCGCCGCTGGTGATTCACGAAGCGTTCATGCACCACGTTGCGGTCGTCGGGGCTCGTGTTGGTGGCATCCCTGAGCTGGTGACCGAGGAAATCAACGGCTTCCTCTACGACCCATTTGACAGCGACTCGCTGGCGGCATCATTGCAGCGCCTGATCGATGATCGCGAACTGGTCGAGACATTAGCCAGGCGTGTTCCCGCGGTCAAGTCAATCGAGCAGGACGCACGTGAATGGGAGCAGCGGTACCGCCGAGTACTCCAAC
>Ga0207701_10000437_pt1 | contig 42962 bp, 45 predicted proteins | sample KBSSwiSSwithPhiX_FD_184294 | JGI IMG/M metagenome (GOLD analysis project Ga0207701, IMG submission 184294) | Switchgrass rhizosphere bulk soil microbial communities from Kellogg Biological Station, Michigan, USA, with PhiX - S5 (SPAdes) (version 2) | ecosystem: Environmental > Terrestrial >... | reverse complement strand
GACGAACACGGATAACGATGGACCACGGATGAACACGGACGAACACGGATAACGACGAACCACGGATGCCCGCGGATGACCATGAGCCACGGAAGAAAACGGACCGACACGGATAACGATGGACCGCGGATGAACACGGACGAACACGGATAACGACGGACCACGGATGAACACGGACGAACACGGATAACGACGGACCACGGGTGACCGCGGATGACCATGAGCCACGGAAGAACACGGACAAACACGGATAACGATGGACCACGGAAGAACACGGACGAACACGGATAACGATGGACCACGGATGAACACGGACGAACACGGATTAACCGGATCCCGGATCCCGCACAACGGATCCCGGAGCAATTCGACGTAAGGAGTCATCATACGTGCCCAAGCTGACGGTGGAAGGATTCGGAACGTTCGATGTCGAGCACGGCAAGCGACTCGTCCTCGCGCTGGAGCAGGACGCGCACGTCGACCAATTGCATGCCTGTGGCGGCAATGCTCGTTGTACGACTTGTCGGGTGGAATTCATCGAGGGGGAACCCACGAGAATGACGGTCGCGGAGAAACAGGTGCTTCAGGCGAAGGGAGCGATCGGCGTGCGGTTATCGTGTCAAATCGTTTGCGATCACGACATGAAGGTCCGCGCGATCAGCCGTCTCGCCGGCAGCGGACGTCCCGATCCCGGACCGACACCGGAGCCCCACGTCACCCCGCCTGTGGAGTGGAGCGAGCCTCATATAACTGATCGATAGGCTGTTGGCTGTCGGCTTCTGGCTCCTCGAGACGCCACACTCAACCAGCAGCCAGCGCCGGCAGCCAAGAGCTAGCGCGTGGAATACCTCTGACGTATCGTCGGCACCAGATATTCATCGACCGCCCGATCGAAGTCGTAGCGCGGCGCGAATCCCCAGTCGCGGCGCGCGGTCGAGTCGTCGACGTCTGCCGGCCAGGTGTCGACGATTCCCTGGCGCTGTCGATCGACGTCCCACTCGATTTGCGCCGCGGGAAACGCCTCGAGCACACGCGTGCGAAATTCAACGGCTGACGGGTTGAACGCCGCAACGTTGTATTCGGTCCGGGTCAGATGTTCGCGCCGGGCGGCGGCCAGGGTCACCAACGCGTCGACACCGTCGGGCATTGCCATCAATGGGATGCGCGTATCCTCGCGGACGAAACACTCATAGCGCTCCCCTCTTGCGGCCGCATGAATCATCTCCGGCGCATAATCCGACGTCCCGCCCGACGGCATCGTCAGCGCGGAAATCAAACCTGGAAAGCGAACGCTTCGAAAATCCACACGTCCGCTCGCACTCTCGGCAGCCAGCTGTTTGTAGTACCGGGCGTAATATCGTCCGAGCTGTTCACAATACAGCTTGTTGCAGCCGTACATCGTGGTGGGATGCGTCCACTCGTCCTCTTTCACTTTGCCGGCGGCCGCTTTGGTTTGCCGATCGGGAAGACCGTATACGGCGATGGATGAGGGATACATGAAGACGACAGGGCGGCCGTGCGACTCGGCCTCGTGCTGCGCGAATTCGAGCAGATTCAGGGTACCCTCAACGTTGACCTGATGCGCCGTCATCGGCGTGAATTCCGATCGGGTCGAAAGCAAGGCGGCAAGATGAAACACGAGCTCGACGCGGAATTCCGCCAGGACCCGTTCCAGCAGTCCGCGATCGAGAATCGAGCCGGTGATCTCCCGATCGACCTTCGCCGAGATTGATGGATCGAGCCGATTCAGATCGAGCGTCACAATCCCGCGGTCGCCCCGATCGGCCAGGCGATCGATCAGCCCGTGACCGATCTCACCGCCCGCACCGGTGATTAACACGACTGGTTTACGCACCAACGAATTATAGTGCTCTGGTTTCTCTCGTTTCTCTCGTTTCTCCCGTTTCTCCTCTTCGAGGTTTGTTGCCGTGATACGTCTTCTCGCAGTCGTCGCAAGCACATTGCTGGTTTCTGTCACGTGGCAGGACCGTCGTTCTCCGTTCGACGCGTCATTCACTGGCGCCACCATGCGTGTGGACTACTTCCACACCGGCGGACCGACGTCGGGCGAAACCATCGCGCTCGATCGCGTCGTCGATGACGGCGACTGGCCGGGCAGCCGCACGCAACTCGTCGACGCCACCAATCTCGGGAAATATCGATTCGAAGTGCGCAACAAACGGACCCAGGACCTGATGTATTCCCGCGGCTTTGCCTCGATCTACGGGGAATGGGAGACGACTGCCGAGCAGAAAACGCTCCACCGCACGTTTCACGAATCGCTGCGATTCCCCTGGCCGCGAGAGCCGATCGTCGTCACGCTGTCGAAGCGGCAGGCCGACAACAGTTTTGCATCGATATGGACGACCGGGATCGATCCGGGATCGCGCCTGGTCGTCGCCGCGCCGATCAGGCAGCACTCCGGCCGCGTCTGGCCGGTGTTCATCAACGGACCTGCGGCGACGAAGGTCGACCTGCTGGTGATCGGGGAGGGATACACGGCGCGCGAGATGGCGAAATTCCATGCCGACGTGAAGCGGTTGTTGCCGGCGCTCTTCGAACAGGAGCCGTTCAAGGGGCGCCGCGCTGATTTCAACGTACGCGCCCTGGACCTCCCGTCGGCGGAGAGCGGCATCCACCGTCCGAATGCCGGAGTCTTTCGACGAACCCCGTTATCCACCGAGTACAACGTCTTCGACTCCGAGCGGTACGTTCTGACACTCGACAATCGGGCGTTGCGCGACGCGGCGGCGGCGGCGCCGTACGAATTCATCGAGATACTCGTCAACGACAAGACGTACGGTGGGGGCGGTATCTTCAACGATCAAGCGACGGCGTCGGTCGATAGCGCCTTTTCGCCGTACGTGTTCGTTCATGAGTTCGGACATCACTTCGCGGCGCTGGCCGACGAGTACTACACCTCCGACGTCGCGTATGAAACCGGCGCAGCCGTGAAGCCGGAACCGTGGGAGCCGAACATCACCGCGCTTCATGATCCGGCTCAGTTGAAATGGCGAGATCTCGTCACCGCAGGCACGCCTCTCCCCACACCCTGGAACAAGGATGAATTCGAAAAACACACGGCCGGGATTCAGCAGCGACGCCGTGAAATCCGGGCGCGAAATGCGCCGGAATCCGAGATGGACGCCCTTTTCCGCGAACAAGAAGCGTGGGACACGAAATTCCTGTCGTCGATGACGTCTTCGGGACGGGTCGGCGCCTTCGAAGGCGCCGGGTATGAAGCACGCGGACTCTATAGGCCCGAGGCCGACTGCATCATGTTCACGCGCGATCCGGTGGGGTTCTGTCGCGTCTGCCGCCGCGCCATCGAGCGAATCATTGATTTCTATTCGCGATAGACCAAGACGTTACAGCATCCGTACTGTCGAGACGATGCACGCCAGCATCGCGACTGCGGTCGCCACGAGCAGCAGCAGCGCGATCACCATGTGGTTCACACGCTCGGGCTTGAGTGGATCGAGCAGCACGCCCGTGAAATAACCCCCGATGAACCCGCCCAGATGTGCGGAGTTGTCGACGCGCGACATAATCAACCCGGAAATAAAAACCGTGACGGCACAGCTAATCGCGTGCGACCTGATCGTGCTGCTTCCGCCTCGATTGCCGTAATGCAGCAGCGCACCCAGCAGTCCGCAAATACCGGCCGAAGCGCCCAATGTGCGGCCCGCGCCTCCGATAATCGGTATAGCGATGGGCATGTAGCCGAGCACAGAGCTCAAAAGAAACCCGCACGCGGAAGAAACCATGTAGATGATCGCCAGGCGCGCGCCGCCGTAAAGGTCCGCAACCACGGGCCCGAGATCCCGGACCCACATCATGTTGAACACGATGTGCAGGGCACTTCCATGGAGCCAGCCGGCGGTCAGAATCGTCCACCATCGCCGCAGGCCGAAGACAGGGTCCGCTCCACTCATGCCAAACATGAACGCCACCAAATCGGCAGGCGCGAGGAGCGAAAATGGATCGCCTCGTCCCATGACGTTGCCGCCGAGCATCATCGTCACCACGATGGTCAGCATGTACAGGCTCGCGCAGCCGTAGATGACCAACGGCACGAAACCAAAGTCATTGCCCAGCCGCCGCAGCACGCCCGCGTATCCCCAGAGACCGGGATTGCGACGCCCGCACGTGTAGCACTGCTCGTCGTTGACGCCGACCAGCGATCCGCACGACGCGCAGACCACTGATCCGGTTGTCTGACGCTTGAACATTGATCGAAGCATAGCTGAAATTGCTGATTGTTGATTTCTGATGGCTGATTGAGTTTCTTCCGGGATCCGTTTTCCGGGATGCGGGATCCGTTATCGGCGACACCACCGACGCGGAGGGTCTAGTATTCCGAGATCGGGCGGCCGGATCCCGGATCCCGACAGAACCAGGATGAACGTCCTCATCACCGGCGGCACCGGATATCTCGGGCGGGCGATCGTTCGCTCGTTGGTAAGGCGCGGGTACGAGCCGATCGTATTTGCGCGCCACGCGACGACGTCCGGGCTTCCCGGCCGGCTCGTCGATGGCGACATCCGCGATCGCGACGCCGTGCGCCGTGTGGCTCGAGGCGCCGACGCGATCATCCATTCGGCGGCGCTCGTCAGCCTGTGGCAGCGGAATCCGGCCTCGTTTGACGAGATCAACGTGGGCGGTCTCGAAGCCGTCCTCGACGCCGCGAAGTCCCTGGGCACACGCCGCATCATTTACACATCGTCTTTTCTTGCCCTGCCTCCGGCAGGAGCGAACGCGCCGCTTGCGGCAAACGACTATCAACGAACGAAAGCGACTGCACTGGCTGTCGCACGAGCCGCACAATCGACTGGTCAGCCGATTGTGATCCTTATACCGGGTGTGATTTACGGGCCGGGCGTCGCCACCGAAGCCAATCTCGTCGGCCGGTTGGTCGCAGATCAGCGTGCCGGCCGCCTTCCTGGAATCGTCGGTGCCGATCGCACCTGGTCCTACGCGTACGTCGACGATGTTGCCGACGCACATGTCAGCGCCCTGGCGCCGACAGTTCGCGGGACCGAATACGTCGTCGGCGGCGTGAACGTGCCCCAAATAAGAGTCTTCGAAATCCTGCGCGAACTCACCGGCGCCAAGCTGCCTCGGCGTATTCCATTCGCTGTGGCATCGGGGATTGCCTGGGTCGAGGAAGGCCGCGCGACGTTGACGGGCCGGCCACCGCTCATCACCCGTGGTGCAGTCACCATATTTCGTTACGACTGGAGGCTGGACAGTTCTCGTAGTGTTGAAGAACTCAGCTATCGCGTCACGCCGCTCGAATCGGGGTTGAAGTCATTGCTGTCGCCATGCTGACGGGTCAAAACCGTGGAGATAATTTTGCAACGAACCCCGATGACCCTGCGGAAGCGACAATGGAAAACCGAGCCCCGTGGTGACTTCTTGTCCTTTCTGCGGGGCGCGAACCGACCTCCCGCACGAAAGCCAGGAGGCGTGCATCGCAGCCCTGCAGGAAGAAATTGCCCGCACGCGCGAAATCGTCAAACGTGTGAGACCGGTCGCCGAGGTTGTTTCGGCAAATGACCGAAATTCCCCCGAGGACGAACCGGCCGACTGAAGACCCGCTCGCTCGTCGGCTAACCCCGGCCGACAACCCCCGTCTAAGCAATTGGATGCCGCAAACGGACGCCGCCACCGTCGCGCTGGCCCGCGACGGCGATAGCGAAGCCTTTCGGGAACTCGTGGACCGCCATAGCCGCGCTGTCTACAGGCTCGCGTACCGGATGACCGGCTCCGCACAGGACGCCGAAGACGTCGTCCAGGAGACTTTCTTGAAAGCTTACCGGCAGCTGGGCCGTTTCGAATCGAGGGCGAATTTCAGTACATGGCTGCATCGCATCGCCGTGAACTGCTCCATCGATCTCATGCGCGCGAGACCGCACCGCGAAGCCGGACACGACGCAGCCGACCTCGATCAACTTGGCAACGACGACGAGACGCGGCGACAGGCCTCACCGGAACGTTTGATGTTGAGCACTGAAGTCCAGGATCGCGTGGCTGGGGCAATGTCGTCGTTGAGCATGATGGAACGCGCGGCGTTCGCGCTCCGGCACTTTGAAGGTCAATCGATTGAAGAGATCAGCCGGGCGCTTGGTCTCAAGACGAACGCGACCAAGCACAGTATTTTCCGGGCGGTGAAGAAGATGCGCGTCGCGCTGGAACCGTTGGTGTCCGCCGATTGAGAGCTACCCAATGCACCTGACAGAAGACGATCTGGTTCTTCACTACTACGGCGAGCTCGAACAGCCGGCCGCCGCGCGGACCGCGGAGCATCTTCGCGAATGCCCGGCCTGCAACGCCAGCTTCACCACGCTGCAGCGTGTGCTCGCGGCAGTCGATTCGATGCCGCCCCTGGAAGTTGGCGACGGCTTCGAACGGAAGACCTGGGCCAGGCTGCAGCCTGAGCTGGATGGAGGGTCTCGCAAAGGGTGGCGTTCCTGGTTCCTGATTTCACCGGCTCGCCTCGCGTGGGTCGCCGGCATCGCGATTCTCGTCGCCGCGGCATTCTTCGCAGGACGTGTATCTCAGAAAGCCGTCCCATCGACGGTTGCTGAAACGACGGCGGCATCCACTGCGCTCCGCGAACGAATCCTGCTCGCGGATCTGGGTGACCATCTCGATCGTTCGCAGTTGATGCTCACGGAACTCGTGAGTGCCGATCCCGCCGACACGGCGGACTTTGCCGCGCAACGCGAGCGCGCCGAGCAACTCGTCGCCGACAATCGGCTGTATCGGCAGACAGCGGCCGCCAACGGCAACACGGCACTCGCCGCCGTGCTCGACGATCTCGAACAGGTCCTGGTTGACGTGGCGGCCAGTCCAGACAACGTGTCGGCCACGGATTTCGACGATGTCCGGCAGCGAATCGAAAACAAGGGACTGCTGTTGAAAATGCGTGTGCTGTCGCTCGAGGTTCAGAGGCGGCAGAAAGCGCAAATACGGTCGCGAGCGGGCCAGAGTTCGTGACCACGGATTAACACGGGCCACGGATGAACACGGATTAATACGGGCCACGGATTAACACGGATTAACACGGATCAACACGGGCCACGGATGAACACGGATGAACACGGATTAACACGGACTAATACGGACTAATACGGACTAATACGAACGATCGGATCCCGGATCCCCTACCACCGGATCCCGGACCTGGACAGGACAATAAACTATGCGCAACAAGACTTCATGCGTGGCCGTCATCTTTGCCGCCATCCTCGCTGTCGCAGGATCAGTGTCGGCACAACCTCCAGGCCCGGCACCAGTGGGCTCCGCACCGCTTGGTCCGGCCCCGATGGGCCCTCCGCCGATTGGCGCGGGGCCACTTGGTCCAGGTCCGATTCCCCCGGCCGGTCTGATCGCACCGATGATCACCGGGATGCCGGCTATGCGGTTGGCGTCGAGCGAACAGGATCGGCAGGACCGTGAAAAGGAAGCCGAGCAGCGTCAGCGCGAACGCGAGAGCCGGTTATACGACCAGGCACGTGAGGATATCGACAACGGCCGGTACGATCGCGCCATCGGACGATTCAACGACGCGATCGCGATGAAGGGGCCCCACGCCGATGCGGCGCTTTACTTCAAGGCGTGGGCACAGGACAGAGTTGGTCAGCGCGCCGAAGCGTTGACGACGATAGCCACGCTCAATAAGGAGTATCCAAAGAGTCGCTGGCTGCCTCAGGCAAAGCAGCTCGAAGCGCTCGTGCGCCAAAACAGCGGCCAGCCGGCGCGGCCGGACGATCAAACCGACGACGACACGAAGATGTACGCGCTGAATGGCTTGATGAACGCCGATCCTGAAAAAGCCATCCCGATGGTCGAGAAGCTGCTCGAAGGGACGTCGTCGCCGCGCGTCAAGTCCAAGGCGCTATTCGTCCTCGCACAGAACGATTCGCCTCGGGCGCGCGAGGTGTTGAAGAAAGTGGCGATGGGCACGTCGGCACCCGATCTTCAGAACCGCGCCATCGATTATCTCGGCACGCAAGGCGGACGCGACAGCCGCGCCCTGCTCGGCGAAATCTACGGCGCGACCAACGATGTCGATGTGAAGCGTCGCATCCTGCGCGCCTTCATGGTGTCGGGTGAGCGCGATCGTCTCTTGACGGCTGCGCAGACCGAACAGAGCCCGGAGCTGCGCGCTGAAGCGGTGCAACAGCTGGGCGTGATGGGCGCGCATGATGCGCTGTGGCAGCTCTATCAGAAGGAAACCTCTGTCGATGTGAAGAAGCGGATTATCCAGGCGATGTTCGTCGGCGGAGCCGCCGATCGGCTCATCGAGCTTGCGAAAACAGAGAAGACCCCGGAGCTTCGCCGCACGGCAATCCGCAATCTCGGTGTCATGGGCTCCAAGAAGACCGGCGACGCGCTCGTCGAGATCTACAACACTGACCGAGATCCGGAAGTCCGAAAAGCGGTCATCGACGGTCTCTTCGTCCAGGGTAACGGTTCCGGACTGGTCGCCCTCGCTCGCAAAGAGCAAGACGGGGCGATGAAAAGGGAAATCGTCTCGAAGCTGTCGGTGATGGGCTCGAAGGATCCAGCCGTCACTCAATACATGATGGAAATCCTGAGCGGAAAGTAGAGGCGGCCCCATGTCGACTCCGTTCAAAATGATTGCAACCGGGCTCGGGATGGCGGTGATGGTGTCGACGATTGTGGCGGCGCAGCAGCCGCGCATTCAGAACGGTACTGTCACAACTCAACCGGCAGGTTCTCCCTTCACGCAGTCTTTCAGGTCGCTCGTGAATTCGACAACCGACGCCAGTTGGATCGGGTATGCCGTGCCAGTGGCCGATGGTGAACGGGTGATGTGCTGTTTCAACGGCGGCACGTCATTCGTGAACGGCACGGTGTCCGACTCCTCGGGTTGCTGTGGCTTGTGCCGGCTCGAGAACTCGTCGGGAACGAATATGTCGACGCGATCGCAGCCGGCAACAGCTGCCGGAGTCATCAAGCTCGAAGGCTCGGATCAGATGATCGTGTTGCTGCGGATTGCGGATCGCGCCGTCGAGCGGATCCGCGTGTTCTCTGAAGACTGTCAGCTCGATGCCGGGGGACGGCCAGTGCGATGGCTGGAAAACGTCCGGCCGGCCGACAGCATTGCGCTGCTCGAATCTGTGATCGGCGCACAGCCGCAGGGAGATACGAAGAATCGCGTGACCGATGGTGCGATTACTGCCATCGCGATGCATGGCGATCCGGCAGCGGACGCATCCCTCGAGCGCCTCATCAATCGGACCCAGCCTGAGAGCGTGCGCAAGAAAGTGACATTCTGGCTCGGAAACGCACGCGGTCAGCGCGGCTACCAGACACTCCAGCGAGTACTGCGCGATGACCCGAGCGTGGAGGTGCGGAAGAGCGCGATCTTTGGTTTGTCGCAGAGCAAAGTGCCTCAGGCACTCGACACCTTGATTGCAACAGCGCGGAACGACGCCGAGCCGCGGCTGAGGGGCGAAGCGTTGTTCTGGCTCGCCCAGAAAGCCGGGGAAAAAGCGTCCGCGACTATCGTCGATCGGATCGATCAGGATCCGGATACAGAAGTGAAGAAGAAAGCCGTCTTCGCGCTCAGCCAGCTTCCAAAGGACGAGGGCGTGCCGCTCTTGATCAAGGTCGCGCGGACGAATACGAACCCGGAAGTCCGCAAGCAGGCGATGTTCTGGCTGGGTCAGTCCAAGGATCCGCGCGCCACGGACTTTTTTGCCGAGGTCCTGGGGAAATAGGCCACGGAAGAACCCGGATCAACGCGAACCACGGAAAACCGCGGATCAACGAGAACCACGGAAAAACACGGATGAACACGGAAAAATCCGTTGTCACCGGGAGTGTCAGGTCTTTTGTGTGTAGGGCGCATTGACGATGATGCGCGTGGGCGGTGTGGGAAACCGCGTTTTGTGCGGTCTTCCAAGTCCCTGGGGCGCGTTTTTGGCGTCCGCGGGGACGGCAGCGTCCATGCGCGGCATTTTATCTGGAACGAACAACAAACAAGATGTCACGCGTGCCATCGGGCAGAATCGCCAAGGCCAGATAAACGGCCTTGCGCATCACCGTCGCTTCATCGCGAATCTTGACGCGCAACGCGTCGAAGAAGACGACCGGATACATCGACTCCAGTCGTCGCTGCTGCCACGCCGTTGCCTCCGCGATCACCGCGTCGGTGACGGCGCTGATCAAGTCGGGCGACACCTCGAGGGCATACATCTTGGCCAGGAGGGCCCGGATCTCCCGCACCGTCATCCCTCGACGGTTTTGCCGCTGGTCCCAGTGCGATGATTTGTCGCGTCGTCCGGCTTGGTACCGCCGGGGGGATAACCCAGTGGTGCGTCAGCTCGCCGCCGAGCGCACGCTCCACGATCGCTTTCTTGAAGCGACGGACAGCGGCATCGAACTCCTCGACGGACAAGGGCCCTTGCCCCACAAACTGATCGAGAATCTCCGAGGGAACAGGGGCAGCGGCGCATCAGGCGCCAGGCTCTTTCGTTTCCGGGGCGGCATAGGCTCTCCTCATGCTATGCCTCAGACACAGAATTCCTGACACTCTCGGAAAAATCCGTGTCAACCCGTGTTCATCCGTGGCCCGTTTTATCCGTGTCAATCCGTGTTCATCCGTGGCCCGTTTTTATCCGTGTCAATCCGTGTTCATCCGTGGTCCGTTTTATCCGTGTCAATCCGTGTCCATCCGTGGCCCGTTTTTATCCCCGTGTCAATCCGTGTCCATCCGTGGCCCGTTTTTGTCCGTGTCAATCCGTGTCCATCCGTGGCCCGTTCTATCCGTGTCAACCCGTGTTCATCCGTGGCCCGTTTTTATCCGTGTCAATCCGTGTCCATCCGTGGCCCGTTTTGTCCGTGTCAATCCGTGGCCCCGATGCTTCCGTGGCTCAATGAACGCCGTGGCTCGTCTGCAGCGCCGACGGATCCGCGCCAAGTTTCCGAATCGCCGTCTCCCACATCTGCGACGGCTCCGTATCGAAGACCAGGCTCACATCGACGTCGCACATCAACCACGCCGACTGCGACAACTCGTGGTCGAGTTGTCCGGGTCCCCATCCAGCGTAACCGGCAAGCACGAGCGCACGCGGCGCAGGACGTGTCTCCAGCACGCGGCGCAGCAGAATTGGCGAGGTTGAAAGAAACAGCCCCGGCACGATCGTTCGGTGCTCGACGTCAGCGGGTTCTTCTCCACTGAGGATCCAGCCTCGATCCGGCTCGACCGGTCCGCCGGTGTGGAGCAGCAGGTCGTTTCCATGCTCGACTGGCGGATCGAGCCGCACCATTCCCGTGGCAGCTTCGTCGGTCGGCCGATTCAATACCAGACCGAATGCTCCCTCGGGAACGAAATCGCACAGCAGCACAACCGTCCGCGCGAAGTTCGGATCCTGCAGCTGCGGCATGGACAAAAGCAGCGTGGGCTGAAACCGTTCCGTCATAGCTCTATTGTCTCGCGATCTTCCCTTCCCGTGTAGGGCATGGCCGCTGCAGCGCCACCGGCGCTCAGGCCCTGCCTTTTCCGAGTTGCCGCGCCAGCTTCTTGAGATCGGCGACGAAGCGCTCCATCTCGGTCCGCCGTGACTCATCGTCAGTTGCGCGAAGAATGGATGAGGGATGAACCGTCGCCATGACGAGCGGGGCCAGGGAAGACTCGACGAATTCGCCGCGTTGTTTGGACACCTTGAAACTCTTTCCAAGCAGCGCCTGCGCCGCTGTCGCACCGAGGCAAACGAGCGCGTGCGGTCGAACGAGGGCGATCTCGGTCTCGAGCCAGGGACGGCACGCGCTGATTTCACCCGCATTAGGTTTCGCGTGTATCCGCCGCTTACCGCGAGGCTCCCATTTGAAGTGCTTTACTACGTTGGTCACGTAAACCGATTGGCGATCGATGCCGGCCTCCTCCAGGGCGCGATCGAGCAGCTTCCCTGCCGGTCCGACGAACGGATGGCCGGCGAGATCCTCGGCGTCGCCAGGCTGCTCGCCGACGAGCATGAGGCGCGCGGTTCCCGGCCCTTCGCCGAAGACTGTCTGCGTCCCTCGTTTGTAGAGATCGCAGGCCTTACACCCTGCGGCGGTCTCAGCGACACTGTCTAACGTCGGCCGATCAGGGAGCAGGTCCGGTACCGGCTCGCCGGGCTTCGGCGGTGCCGATCGTCCGCGCTTTCTAGCCACTCGTCGATTCGCTTTCTGGTTCGCTCGCTCGGGACCGGCGGAGTTTGTCGACGGCCCACGCCACGTGCTCCGCAACGAGCGGATCGCGAGCGGTGTCTTCGTGGCTCGCAACAAGCGCGCCGGCTGCGGCGGGATCGCCGCTGTTGCCAAGCGCGACTGCAAGGTTTCGCCGGAGCCGCTTCACGCCCGCGCGCTTCATCGCGCTGCCTTTCAACAGCAATCGCAGCTCATCGTCCGAGCGATTCCACAAGTCGAGCAATTCGGCAGCGTCGAGACCTGGACGTGGCTGCCACTCGTGATCGGGACTCTTTCCGATTCCGGGAGCGATGTTCCACGGACACACTTCCTGGCAAATGTCGCACCCGTATGCGTGTTTGCCGACCGCGTCGCGGTGTTCGCCGGGAATCGGCCCCTTTAACTCGATCGTGAGATAGGAGAGACAGCGCGTCGCGTCGAGCACGCCGGCATCGAGGAGCGCACCGGTTGGGCACGCCTCGAGGCATCGTGCGCACGAACCGCATTGATCGACGGCAGGCGCGTCAGGCTCCAACTCCAGACTGCAGATGATCTCGGACAAAAAAATCCAGGACCCGAGATCCTCGTTGATGAGGCAGGTATTCTTCCCAATCCATCCAAGGCCCGCATGTTGCGCGTAGACGCGTTCCTGGACCGGTCCGGTATCGACGTAGGCGCGCGCCTCAAACTCCTCTTTCGAGATCTCGCGCAGACGGGTGATCAACTGTGCGAGCCGTTTCTCAATGACGAGATGGTAGTCGTCACCCCACGCGTACCGCGCGATCGCGGCTCGTGTCGAATTGTGATCTTCATTTGAGTATGGGCGATCGGTGTTGTAGACAACGCCGAGTGAGATGACACACCGCGCGGAAGGCATCACCGCGCGCACGTCGGCTCGGCGCTCGGCCGTTCGATGCATGTACTGCATCTCGCCCGCATAGCCTCGCGCCAGCCACTCGTGAAGGAAGGAGAGTTCCCGGTGGCTCTGCACTGGCGCGATGCCGCAGAGATCAAATCCAGCAGCCGTTGCCTCCGATTTGACGTCTGCCGTCGTCAACCGCCGCGCCCCCGGCACAGACTCCATCGGATCGATTATAGGCAGCTAAGAGTAAGGTCACCGCACGGCGCGGCTACATGAGGTGACCAGCCGTTACGACTTCACCAGTTGCCTGACCACGTAAGGCAGGATTCCGCCGTTACGGAATGCGACGAGCTCTTCTGGAGTATCGATACGCGCCGTCGCGGTGATGTCCTGGATGGAACCATCCGAGCAGGTCACGCGCACGGTCACGACGCCGCGCGGTGTGAGCGTCGCGCCCATGCCGAGCACATCGAAACGCTCGCGCCCCGTGATCTTCAGCGACGCCGCGTTCTCGCCGGCACGGAACTCGAGCGGCAGTACGCCCATGTTCACGAGATTGCTCCGATGGATGCGCTCGAAGCTTTCAGCGATGACCGCCTTGACGCCGAGCAGCACCGTACCCTTTGCCGCCCAATCGCGCGACGAGCCCGACCCGTACTCCTTGCCGGCAATGACAACGAGCGGCACGCCGGCGGCGCGATAGCGAACAGAAGCGTCGTAGATCGTCGTCACCTCGCCATCCGGTAGCAGCGTCGTCCATCCACCTTCTGTCCCGGGGGCGAGTTGATTGCGCAGCCGGATGTTCGCGAACGTGCCTCGCATCATCACTTCATGATTGCCGCGGCGCGCGCCGTATGAGTTGAAGTCTGCCGGCCTGACTCCCTTCGCGATGAGGTACTTGCCCGCAGGACTGTCGGCCGGAATCGATCCCGCCGGCGAAATGTGATCGGTCGTCACGCTATCACCAAGAACCGCGAGGGCGCGGGCGCCGACGATGTCGGACGGCGGCGTCGGTTCGAGCGTGAAGTTTTCGAAGAATGGCGGATTCCGGATGTACGTGGAACTGTCGTCCCAGGCAAACCGCTCGCCGGTCGGGCTTGGCAGCGATCGCCATCGTTCATCGCCGTCGAAGACCGTCGCATATTTCGTGCGGAACATCTCCGACTTCACGGCTTTCAGCATCGTTTCCTGGATCTCGCGCTCAGACGGCCAGATGTCTTTCAGGTGGACCGGCTGGCCCGCAGAATCGGTTCCAAGAGGCTCGGTCGTCAAATCGATTTGCATCCGACCGGCCAGAGCGTATGCGACCACGAGCGGAGGCGAGGCGAGATAATTCGCCCGCACCTGTGACTGAATCCGTCCCTCGAAGTTGCGATTACCACTCAGAACCGAGGCGACGATCAGGTTTCGATCCTTGACGATCCCGGAAACCGGTTCCGGAAGCGGACCGCTGTTGCCGATGCATGTCGTGCACCCGTAACCGACGATATTGAAGCCGAGCTCGGCAAGGTATTCGAGAAGTCCGGACGCTTTGTAGTATTCGGTGACGATGAGCGAACCGGGAGCGAGACTCGTTTTCACCCACGGCTTCACCTTGAGTCCGCGGTTGACGGCATTGCGCGCCAGCAGACCGGCCCCGATCATCACGCTCGGGTTCGACGTGTTCGTGCAGCTCGTGATCGCGGCGACGACCACCGAGCCGTGGTCGAGTCCCTCCATCCCGGGAACCACTTCGGTCGCGACTGCGGCCGCGGCTGGCTGCGCCGCAGGCGAGCCGATCTCTCCGGGCTTTTCGGCTGCGGATTTCGGCTTGCGTTCGGTCAACATCACGTCGAGCGCCTGCTGGAACTTGGTTTTCGACTGACGCAACGACACGCGGTCCTGCGGCCGCTTCGGTCCCGCGAGGCTGGGTTCGATGGTTGAAAGATCCAGTTCCAGCGTCGAGGTGTAAATCGGGTCGACTGAATGCGACGTTCGGAACAGTCCCTGTTCCTTGGCGTACGCCTCGACCATCTGCACGTGCGGCTCGTCGCGCCCGGTGAGACGCAGATAATCCAGCGTCATGTCATCGATCGGACAGATCGCAATCGTGGCGCCGTACTCGGGCGACATGTTGCCGAGCGTCGCGCGGTCGGCGATGGTGAGGAACTCGAGACCCGGCCCGTAGAACTCGACGAACTTTCCGACCACGCCAAATTTCCGCAGACGTTCGGTGATCGTCAGCACGAGGTCGGTCGCGGTCGCCCCCTCGGGGAGACGATCGACCAGCCGGAAGCCGACAACATCGGGAATCAGCATCGAGATTGGCTGGCCGAGCATCGCGGCCTCTGCTTCGATGCCCCCGACACCCCATCCGACGACACCCAGCCCGTTGACCATCGTCGTATGTGAGTCGGTGCCGACGAGCGTGTCGGGATACGCGAGCGCCGTGCCTCCCGATTTGTCCTCGAAGACGACGCGCGCGAGGTACTCGAGGTTGACCTGGTGCACAATGCCGGTATCGGGCGGGACGACACGGAAATTCTGGAATGCTTCCTGGCCCCAACGAAGGAATGTGTACCGCTCCTTGTTGCGGGCGAACTCCAGCGCGGCGTTTAGATCGGCGGCGTTTCGCTCCGAGTAGTGGTCCACCTGCACCGAGTGATCGATCACGAGTTCGACCGGCTGCAGCGGGTTCACCTTTTTCGGATCGCCGCCAAGCCGGACGATGCCATCGCGCATCGCCGCGAGGTCGACAACGGCAGGAACGCCGGTGAAGTCCTGCAACAGCACGCGCGCCGGTGTAAATGCAATCTCCTTCTGCTCGCCCGATGTGACGTTCCAGCCCGCCAGCGTCTGAATGTGATCGGCGTGAACGAATCGGCCGTCCTCGCACCGTAAGAGATTCTCGAGCAGAATCTTGAGGGAATACGGCAGCCTTGCGACGCCGCCGTATCCGGCGCGCTCGAGTGCCGGCAGGCTGAAAAAATCGAAAGCCGAACCACCGGCCGATTGCCGGGTCCGTGTGATGAACGAATTCTGGGAGGCCATCACCTGATCATCCTCCAGCCTGCGCGGGGAGTGCAACTCTAACGGGCTGCTGGCTATTGGCTACTGGCTCGCGGCTGAGAGTTTCTCCCCACGACGAATTCTCTCGCCACATCCGCAGCATCACGATGCTCCGCATCCACCGCACGATTCATGCGACGCATGTCGGCCACCGTGATGCGTCCCGACAAGCTCGCGAGCGCATCCTTGACCTCCGGGTGCGCGATCAGCACCGACGAGCGCGCGACGACTGCCGCATCGTAGGGAGGAAAGTAGTGACGGTCGTCCTCGAGCATCGTCAAGCCGTAGACATCGATCAGACCACTTGTCGCGTCGCCCGCAATCAGATCCACCTGCCGTTCCGCGAGCGCACGATAAATCAAGGAGAGATCCATGGCCTTTGGCGGCCGCGCGAAGTGGAATCCGTAGGTTCGCGTGAGCCCGGGATAACCGTCCGAGCGCTGCAGGAATTCGTACCCGAACCCCGCAAGCCAAGAGGGCGCCATGGCCGCAGCCTGCGATAGCGTGCGCAAGCCCAAACGCCTCGCGTCCTCGCCCCTGATCAGCATCGCGAACGTGTTCTCGAATCCCAGCGAATCCAGCAACGTCAGCCCGCCGGCCGCATACCGCGCCTTGACGGCGTCGAACACGCGACGAGAGTCGGTGTCGGCCGGCTGATGAAAGATCGCCGTTTGTGCAGTTCCGGTGTACTCGACGTAGACGTCGATGTCGCCTGAACGGATGGCGCGATCGCAGATGAACGTGCCACCAAGATTCAGGCGCCGCTCTACGCGACGTCCGGTCCGCGTCTCGATCGTCTGAGCGACAATCTCCCCGAGAATGATCTGCTCGGTGAAGTTCTTCGAGCCAACGCGGATGACGTCAGTGGATGTCCGAGCCGAAATGGCCAGCGCAGCGGCGGTGGCAAGCGCGATGACGATCATCAGTGCGGCTGCGACACGCAGGCCGCGGACGCGCGCGCCGCTGAAGTCCCTCAGCCCCCGCTCGACCAGCGTCAAAGCCCCGTCAATGGTGAGCGCGAGCAATGCCGAGGGAATGGCGCCGGCAAGAATGACGGTGGAATCGACCATGGACAGGCCGCGAAAGATGTACTCGCCAAGCCCACCAGCACCGACGGCTGCCGCGATCGTCGCTGTACCGACGCCAATGACGGCGGCGACGCGGATGCCGGCAACGATTGACGGTAACGCCAGTGGCAATTCGACCTGGCGCATCAACTGACCCGGCTTCATTCCCATCGCCGTGCCCGCTTCAATGAGGACTCGATCGATGGATCGCAATCCCGCCGTCGTCGTTCGAACGATGGGCAGGAGCGCGTAGAGAATCAGCACGAAGATCGCCACGCGCGCACCCAGGCCGCCGACGAGCGGAAGCGGCAAAAGAAAGCCGAACATCGCAAGGCTCGGAATCGTCTGCACGACGTTGGCAAACCAGACGACTGGCGCGCCGATGCGCGGCCGGCGCGCGGCAAGAATGCCGATCGGGACACCCAGCGCAATTGCCACAAAGGTTGACGCGCAGACGAGGAGCAGATGCTGACCGAGGAGCGTCAGGAACTCGTTGGCGTGTCCGCGCCAGAACTCAAGCACTCTCATCGTTGCGTTCCAAGTACTGCGGTCGCCTCGATGAGGGGGTCGAGAAGCGGGCGCACCCGCGAATCCGTTGAGCGAGCGACCGTTGCGGGTTCACCCACGACTGCAAGCACACCATCTGACAGCACGCCGACGTGCGTCGCGAGCGCGAACGCCTCGGCCATGTCGTGGGTGACGAGCACGACCGTCTTCCGGACACGGTCCTGGATCCTGCGAAACTCGCGATGCATCTCTGCTCGCGTGACCGGATCGAGCGCTCCGAACGGCTCGTCCATTAGAAGGATTGGCGGATCGGCGGCGAGCGCCCGCGCGACGCCCACTCGTTGTCGTTGTCCTCCCGACAACTGATCAGGCCGCCGGTTCGCGTGGTCTTTCGCGTCGAGTCCGACCAGTTCGAGAAGTTCGGTGACCCGGCGTTCGACGCGGGCACTCTCCCAGCCCAGCAATCGAGGCACTGTCGCGATGTTCTGTTCGACGGTGAGATGTGGGAAAAGACCGACCTCCTGCATCACATAACCAGCGCGCCGTCTCAGCTCGAACGGATCCCACGCCTGCGTCGGCCGCGATTCAACGATCACCTCACCCGAATCCGGCACGAGCAGACGGTTGATCAATTTGAGGATTGTGCTCTTGCCCGCGCCGCTTCTGCCGACGAGCGCGAGCGTGTCTCCGGCGGCAATCTCGAGCGAGAAGCCGCGCAAAACCGGCTGAGCGCCGCGCGAGAAGTGGACGTCGCGAAAAGCAATCGCGCTGGCTCGACTGGAATCGTTCACGGCTCGACTGTACTTCATCTCGGTACACGGTTTGCCACGAGGTCACCGGAGGGCAAACATGGCAGATAAAGACACACCCAATCGCGCCGCCAACAAGGACAAAGCCGAAGGTGAACGGTGGCAGTCGGAGGAAGGTGTGATACCGAATTCCGAGAGCAGCACCGAGCGGCGATATAGCGATGAGAACGGCGACAACGCCGGCGGCATCACCAACCGTGCGATTGGTGAAGAGATCGACAATCAAAACGCGCTGCCGGAGCGCGGACGTTCGCAGAGCGACGAGCAGGTTCGCAACAACGAGGATGTCGAGCGATGACTGATCAAGCTGGCCGGCGCAGAAACCCGCCCGACGACCCCACAGAAGAACCGGTGTCGGATCCGGTTCCAACCGGCGAAGACGTCGTGAACCGTCAGCGGCGTGGACACGAGACGCCGCGGCGGTACGAGGAGGCTGCAGAGGAATCGGGATCGGATCAGAAGTCAGAATAGATACGCTATCGACCCCGCCACCATTGGCATCGTGCGGGTCGTGTCTACACCGTCGGCGCCGCCGGTTCTCCATGAAACCGCGGCGTCGGCGCGGACACCCACACGGTGTTTCCCCTGCCCGAACCAGTAATGCAGGCCGCCACCAACATGCACCTCGTGACCGGTTTCGATCACTTCGTTTTTCTCGTGGGCGTCGCGAAGGTAACCACCGCCGCCGAGAACAAACGGCACGCCCCTCCCCTGCCCGAACGATGCGCCCGTGAGATGAAATAACACCGAGCCGTCGATGACCAGCCGGGTCAAGGTTTCGGTCGCGGTAAGGTCCGGCGCGGATTCGGCATCGCCGCTGAGTCGCGTCGAAATGTCCGGACGCGCAACGTAGACGCCACCCTCGATCGACACTGAGCTCGCCAGGAACACACCGAGCCGGCCCTGCAGCCCTACCGAGGGCTCAGCCTCCGAATCTGTAGAGAAGAGCACGAACGGGCCGGTACCGGTTCCGGTGTTCCGGGTTTCTTCCGCCGAGGCGGATCCGAGGTCGTAACCCCCGGACCATGCGGCCCCACCGCTGATTTCCAGATTCCCCCGGTGGGGGATGTCTCGCCCGATGTAGACCTGCGCCGTGGCAACTGCTGGGAAGAAACTCCACAGCAGGACAAGAAACGACGCAACATCGAGCCATCGAACCATCCGAGTGTGACGAATCATTTCGCCACCACTTTGAGTTCCACACCGGATGTGCCTCCTCCTTTGGGCACAACAACGATCTTGTCGTAGAACTGCGCGCGGAAGTTCACATCGACATTCAAGGTGGCATCAAAAAAGCTCTCGATGTCTCCATCGTCGAGCGGCTCGACGCGCACGGCGTAGGGACCGGGATCAAGCCCCGCGATGACGAAGCTGCCATCGTCAGTCAGCGAAAATCCTCCGACCAGCTTTTCGGTGCGCAGGTCAAACGCGATCACGTGGGCCCCGAGCACGCCCGTGCCGCTCTTGGTCACCTTGCCGCTGATGCTTCCCGTGTTTCTGGTATAGGTCGCGTTCGGATAGATGTCCCCGATTCCAGCGATGTCGTCCGCTCTCAAGCTGCGGCCCAGGATCGTCCCGGCAGAGAACGCAATCGGGAACATTACTGCCTCAGCGGCGATCACACGGCGTCCGCCGGCGCGGAGTTCGGTCTCCCCCATCGCGGAATGCGCGAGGCCAAGCAGATGACCGATCTCGTGCAGTGCAATCGACTGCAGATCGAAGAAACCGGTGTCTCCCTGAGCCGAGACAGACCACGGGAACGCGGTGTTGAAGAAGATGTCGGATTCGATGACCGCTCCCGTCGTCGAATCGATGATGAATGACGTGGCGCCAAGTGTCCGCTCCAGATCGGGACGGCTTTGAAAACCGAGCACCGTTGCTCCATCCCCCCGAACCGGGTTCGCGAGCGTAAAACCGACAAACTGGGACGACATCGTCGCGCTCGGCACTGCCTCCCATGTGCTGAACGCCGCCTGCACGGCCTGTTGAACCTGCGTCGAGGTCACCCCGGTCGTTCCGCGATCGGTTACGAAGTAACGAATCGGAAACTGCGTCCACTTCAGCGTCACGGTGCGGGTGCCGACTCGCGTGCCGAGCTTGAGATACGCCGCGGTTGGCGCTGAAGACACCGCAACCAGCGCCGCCGTCAGAAGCACTGCAGCGCCGCGCTTCATCGGGCCCCTCCCGACATCGCTCGACGGACGGTCGCCGCGAACTCGTCGAGCGAGAGTTGGCGCCGATTCGTATCGCCACGCACAATCGTCTGCGGGTCGTCGCCGCTCGCGGCGAGCACTGGCGGGATCACCGTTCGCTGCCCGGTGCGTGCGTCCACTCTCACGCGATACAGCCCTTGACTCAGGCCAAAAATGTGCGCGATCGACGGACCTGATGCACTGAGGAACAAGACAGCCTCTTCTCCGGGCTGCAACTGCGGCGCTCCGATCATCACATTGCGGTAACGACCGACTTGTCCGCCCGGCACACGGAACGTGACGGTCGTGCCCGGTCCGCCCTTGAGATAGGAGCCGGCCATCACCGTCACGATCGTATCGATGCGGCTGCGATCGGTGGACCATTCAGCCCGTACGGAGGTGACGCGTCCGTAGACGATGATCTGCGAGTTCGCGACAACTTCGTGGAACTCAGCGGGAACAAGAACCGTGGCGCGCAGGTCGCGCGCGCAGCACAACAACATGAGGATCAAAATGAATCGGCGCATCTCCGCAGTCTAACAGCCCTTCTTATCTTTTGCCCGCGACGTCGAGGACCGATTGCGCGGCACGCTGGCTTGCGCCACGAGTGCCAAGTCGCGTGCGGACATCGCGGAGGTCGCGCTTCACTGCGGCAGCCTTCGCCGGATCGGTGAGGACGCGAAGGGCTTCATCGGCGACACGCTCGGGCGTGAAGTCTTGCTGAATCAACTCCGGTACGACGCGCCGGCCAGCAACAAGATTGGCCATCGCATACGTGTCGACATGCACAAACGGTTTACCCAGCCGATACGTCACCGGAGAGAGACGATACACGACCACCATCGGACATTCATGCAGAGCCGCTTGAACGGTGACCGTCCCTGACGCCACCACCGCCATGTCCGCAGTTGCCAGCACGTCGTCGGTGCGCCCTTCCACAATCGCCATCGTTCCCGCGAAACTGTCGAGTGGCGCGAAGAGCGAGTCGTTCAGATGCGGAGCACGCGCGACGATGAATTGAACGCCGGGAAGCCTCTGACGGATTAAGGCGGCGGCACGAACGAGATCCAGCAGAATTGCGTCGACTTCATTCCGGCGGCTTCCTGGGAGGAGCGCGACTACCGGACGCGCGGGATCAAGTCCCAGGCGCGGGAGGAACTCCGTCGGCGGAGCCGTGGCCGGCGTGATGTCGAGCAGTGGATGGCCCACCCACTGAACGGGGACGCCCGCCTCGCGATAGATCGCTTCTTCAAACGGAAAGATCACGAGCACGCGGTCGGCAATCCGCCGCATCGTCTTCATCCGGCCGCGCCGCCAGGCCCAAAGCTGGGGGCTGATGTAGTAAACGACCGGCACGCCGAGCCTGCGAATGGCACGAGCAAGCACGAAATTGAAGTCAGGAAAGTCGATGGCCACGAAGACGTCCGGCCGATGTGCCTTCGCTTCGCGGACGAGCGTGCGATAGGTGGCGTAGGTACGAGGCAGGAGGCGGGCGACTTCGAGAAGACCAGTGACGGAAAGTCCGCTGAAGTCGGCCGTGAGATGCGCGCCGGCGTCGCGAAGACGACGGCCGCCGAGTCCGACGATTGTCGTGCCCGGATCGAGGCGGCGAATCTCGGTCGCGAGCGCACCGGCGTAAAGGTCGCCTGAGGGCTCGCCGCACGAGATCATCACGCGCACGGACAGATCAACTTGGCTTGTTGAAGAGCGCGGGATCGACCGGCACGTTGAACTCGAAGGTTCGCAACGTCCTCTGCACCGCCGGCGCGCCGTCGCGGCGAACCTCGGTCGTGAACGGCACCTTGAGGCCCTTCACGTCGCGATAGTTCGAGTAGATCTCTTCAACGCTGACGTCGCCAGTGGGACCGGCCATCCGGTATTTCGATTTGGCCAGCAGCGCAGTGACCGGATCGAAGATCAGTGTCAGTAACGTGCTGCCGGGAAGCGCCACTTCGAGGGCGGGCATCTTGCGTTCGTTCTCCGCAACTTCAGCCAGCGAGGCAGAGATCTTTCCGTCCTGCAACGCGAGCAACAGTGGAACCGTATCACGCTGCACGTTACCGCGAATCACGGCCGCCATGCTTTCGGGTGCGTCGTGAACGCCGCCCGGATCCTGCACCCAGTATTTGCCGGCACTGAACACCTGGATCAAACGCCCTGCCGGCGTCATCGCGTCGATCCTGAATGCGCCGGGATAGCGAATGGTCGTCGTGCTCGGCAGATCCGCGTTGATGCCGTTGGATTGCACTGTCGCAACTGATTCGACCCGCACTGTTTGGATCGAGCGCAGCAGATCCAGTCCGCCCTTGGCCGCGACGGCACGAGCGATCAACGCGCGCACGCGATCATCACTCGTATTCGCGGTGCCGGCAGTGGTTGGCGGTGTGGTTTGTCGGTACGCGACGGGCTCGAGACGGCCAGGGCGCGTCGCCACGCGGTGCTTCAGATCCGGTGCCGCCAGATCCAGCTCGGAAATCGGTATGCGTTCCACCTGGTCGAACCCCACGCCGGCGAGATCTTTGGCGAAGATGGCGGCGTCGCCGACCAGCACAATCGAGAGTTTATCCGGGTGCAGGTATTGCTGGGCGACCCTCTGGATGTCGTCGACGCTGATCGTGTTCACCCGTTCGCGATACGTCTGCAGCTCGTTGAGATCGAGACCGTAGAACACCGCGTTCAGCACCTGCAGGGCGATCGCGCTCGGCGTTTCCACCGTCAACGGAAAACTGCCCGTCAAGTACTCCTGTGCGTCGGAAAGTTCACGCTGCTGGACGCGTTGGCGCTGGAGCCGCACGATCTCCTCGACGATGATGCGCAGGGCTTCTGCCGTCTTCTCCGAGCGGGTATCGGTCTCGGCGACGATGTCCCCCGTGTCTTTGAGCGCATTCAGGTCCGCAGACGCACCATACGTCAGGCCGCGTTCCGAACGCAGCACCCGGTGCAGCCGATTGCCACCTTCACCACCCAGGATCTTGGTCGCGATGTCGAGCGCAAGATAGTCGGGATGCCGGCGTGGGAGCGAAGTGTTGCCGACCCGGATTTCCGTCTGCGCCGCGCCGGGACGATCGATGATCACCACCCGCCGCGTGGCAGGCGGAGGTTGCTCTGTCTTGATCGTCGGCAGTTCGACTCGCTCCCACGATCCAAACGCGCGCTGAGCCCCGTCGAACGCCTCGTCCGGCGTGACGTCCCCCACGACAGCGAGGATGGCGTTGTTTGCACCGAACCAGCGCCGGTGAAACGCCAGCAAATCGTCGCGCGTGATTGCCGCAATGGAATCGGGCGTGCCCGAGTCAGGCTTCCCGTAGGGATGAAACCCGTATACGAGGCGATCGAATACGACACCGGCAAGATAGTCAGGATCGTCGTAGCTCACCTTCAGCCCTGACACGATCTGCTGCCGCTGACGATCGATCTCTTCGTTGGCAAACGCCGGATGACGGGCAAGATCGGAGACGAGATCCAACGCCACGCCGAGGCTGTCTTTCATCACCGCGGCATTGATAAAGGTGATGTCGCTTCCAGCTCCGGCGCCAATCGCGCCGCCAATCGAATCAATGGTGCTGGCAACTTGCTCGGCGTTCTTGCTCGTCGTGCCCTGGTCGAGGAGCGAGGCCGCCAGATACGCGACGCCCGGCTTGTTCGGTGGATCCTGCGCGCCGCCGGCTCGCACCAGCAGCCGCAAGCTGACGGCCGGCTGTTCGTGATGCGACACGGCGACCACTTGTAAGCCGTTGGGCAGCGTTCGGATCTGATACGGAGGGAAACTGCTCGAACGCGCAGGTAATGGCCGTGGCGGACGTTCCGTCGGCCAGTCGATTGCCTGGGCAGCCACCGACCTCGCCATCGTCAGCGCCAGAATCGCCGCACAGAATGAAATCGTCGACCGGGAACGCATCAGCGAGGCTCCCCGCTGCCGCTGCCCTTCGGCAGCACCGTCATGACGAGGCGATTTTCCGGCGTGAAGTATTTCCGGGCGACGCGCTGGACGTCGGCCGTCGTGATGTTCATGAAGATGTCGAACTCGCCGTCAGCGGTCTTGATGTCGTTGTGAATGACTGCCGCATGTCCGAGCTGCATCGCTTTGTCTTTGTTCGACTCGCGACTGAAGATATAGTCGCGGGCAAACTGATTCTTGGCCTGCTGCAGTTCTGCGGCGGTAATCGGTTCATTGCGCAGCCGATCGAGCTCCGCGATCAGCCCATCGGTCGCTTCCTCCGGCGTATGACCGGGTTGGACGATCGCCACAGCGTAGAAAAGATTCGGATCCTCGATGATGTTGCCGCCGCCGAATGCGGCCAGCGCGATCTGTTTCTCGTACACGAGCCTCCGGTAAATCCTCGAGCTCTGACCATCCGACAACACCTTTGAGGCAATGTGCAGTGGATACGAGTCCGGATCGCCATCGAAGGTGATGTGGTGCGCAACCACCACGGCCGGGAGCGGCCACGACTCTTCCACCTTGACCCGTCGCTCTTTGATCTGTGCCGGCTCCTTGGGAATGTCACGCGGGACCGGCCGACTGGATTTCGGAACACGGCCAAGGTATCTCGTGACCAGGTCCTGCGCTTCTTTTGTCGTGAAGTCCCCGACCAGCACGAGCGTGGCGTTGTTCGGCACGTAAAAGGTGCGGAAGAAATCGCGGACGTCGTTGATCGATGCAGCCTCGAGATCCTTCATGCTGCCAATCGTCGGGTGTTTGTAGGGATGGACAGTGAAGGCCTGGTCGTAGATGAGTTCGTTCAACCGGCCGTACGGCTGGTTGTCGATCCGCATCCGTCGTTCTTCTTTGACGACCTCGCGTTCGGTCTTGAACACATCTTCGTCGATGCGCAACGTCGCCAGCCGATCCGCTTCCAACCAAAGCACCAGCGGCAGGTATTGCGCCGGCACTGTCTCCCAGAAAACCGTCGCGTCCTCAGTTGTGTAGGCGTTGCTCTGACCGCCGATGCTGGAGATCCAGGAGGGATGCCCTTCGGGCTCGACGTTTTTCGACCCCTTGAACATCATGTGTTCGAACAAATGCGCGAACCCGGTACGACCCGGACGTTCGTTCTTGGAGCCGACGTGATACCAGATTTCGGCGTGCACGATCGGCGTCGAATGATCTTCGAGGAAGACGATCTGCATGCCATTGGCAAGCGTCGTCATCGTGTAGTCGAGACGGGCCGGCCGCGTGGCGGCCCGGGCGGCCGGATCGAGTGTCGCCAGGGCGAGCGCCGACACCAGCAGCGCACCGATCGTACGAAGCAGGGCATGTCGCATGAAAAATAGACGCGTTTCTCGCGCCCTCGATTATGGCATGCCCTTCGGCTGGCGCGGTCTGGACTGGCCGTTCGACTCGCTATCGCTCGCTCAGGGCAGGCTACTTCAGGCGGGCTTCCACCTCGGCCAGCCGGGCATCGAGATCGGCAATTGCTTTGCGCAGCTCGGGGAGCTTTCGAAAAACCGCCGACGACTTGAGCCAGTCGCGATTGGTGATGGCGGGATATCCGGAAATGAACGCGCCCGGTTCGACCGAACTTGGAATTCCCGTCTGTGCCGTGGCAATCGTGCCCTTGCCGATCGTGATGTGGCCCGAGACGCCAACTTGTCCGGCGAGCGTGACGCTGTCTTCGATCGTTGTGCTGCCCGCGATCCCGACCTGCGCGGCAAGCAGCGCATTGCGTCCGATCGTGACGCCATGAGCGATCTGGACGAGGTTGTCGATCTTTGTTCCGGCGCCGATGCGCGTCTCTCCCACCGCGGGACGATCGATTGCCGCATTGGCGCCAATCTCGACATCATCTTCAATGACTACCGCACCAATCTGCGGGATCTTGTGGTGAGTGCCGTCTGGTTTTGTCGCAAAACCAAATCCGTCGCTGCCAATGACGGCGCCGTCCTGCACAACCACCCGATTGCCAATCTGCACGCGCTCGCGGATCGAGACGTGCGTGTGGACGATGCAGTCGTCGCCAATCTGCGCGCCCGCACCAATGGTCACGTGCGGATGCACGAGCGTGCGCGCGCCCACGCGTGCGCCGTCGCCAACGACCGTAAACGCGCCGATGGCGGCGTCAGCCGCGATCGTCGCCGTGGCGGCAACGTCGGCGAGGCGGTGAACGCCCGCCGGGGGACGAATGCTGGGCGCGAATAGCTCTACCGCTTTCGCAAAGGCCAGATACGGATGAGCGACGCGCAGCATCGCACACGGCGCCGGCTCCGCCTTCTCCGACAGAATCACCGCTGAGGCCCGCGTCGCTCTCAACGCGCGCGCGTATTTTGGATTGGTGAAGAACGTGAGATCGCCAGGCCCTGCGTCGTCGATGGCGTTGACGCGCTGGATCTCGATCTCTCCGTCGCCTTCAAGACGGCATTGAAGTCGCTCGGCGATGTCGCGGAGTTTCAACGTTCGCAGTATATGTCCCTTCGAGTCGCGTTCGAAATGCGCTCGCTCAGGGCGGGCCGCGAATCAGCCGGGAATCGCCGTTCGTTCGAAGAATTTGACGAGGTGCTCCAGCTTCAGCGCATCGGCAACACCCTGCACGCGACGGTCGCGCTCGTCGGCGTCGAGATCGATCGCGCGCCGCAGTTCGGCCAGGGGCGCGCTCCGCTCGCTAGTCCAGTGAACTGCGTCAAGTCCCTGGCGCGCCCCGCGCATCGACAAATAATGACCAACTATCCGGAAGGCGAAATAGTAGGCCACGATATTTGGACCCGGCAGGAAGAAGAACACGCCGGACCCGATGAACCCGAGGGAATCGACGATCAGCCAGAACCGGTGCTTTTCGAAATCACGTCCGAGCTGGCGGCGAAGCAGATTGACCGCTCGGTGCTCTTCGAGGTCGTCAGGAAAGAATAGGCAGGCCGACTCCTGACGGCGGAGATGCCAGAGAAGACGTTGTTCCGCGATGCTCTCGGCGATATAGCGCAACGTGCGCGACTTGAGGCGCCCGAGTGTTCCGCGTGGCGGCTGATCCGCGTTCGTCCTTCGCCGTTCGCGCTCCGCCTCCGCCAGCATCGCGGAAAAGCGCTGCTTCATGCGCCGGAAGAAACCTGCCGGCGCGTCCTCGGGCTGAGGCTCCGGATCGTCGGGGACCTCGCAGTAAAGCTCGTAACGATCCTGGCCGATCGGCACCAGGTACACGTCCATCACATCCTCGTCGTGCGTTGTCGCCGCGGAAGCGATGCTACCGCGTCACGGTTCCTGGTGCCGTGCTAACGACGGCGTTTCGGTCAAACTCTTCTGCCGGTCAGCAAGCGCATCACGATCACGACCAGCGCGACCACCAACAGGATGTGAATCAACCCACCGGCAACGTGCATGGTGAATCCAAGAAGCCACAGAATCAGCAACACGACGACAATCGTCCAGAGCATGGGTAACCCTCCCGCCGCCTTGTGGCGGCAAAACTCAGCTGTGCAAGTGGAGTGCCACGCCTACCTACCTGCGCACCCGGCGCGGCGACGTTATGACCGTCACCGGCAGAGCCGGACGACCCGCCTCAACCCATGCGTCGCGAATGACCGCTGCCACGGCGCCAATCGAATCCGACAAGCGCTTTTCGAGGATCGGCTTCACGCCGGCGAAAAACCGATCGAAGTACTCATCGTCGTAAAACTCGCGGCTGCCCACGGCGGTCTTGTCCGCATCGAGAATGGGCTGGACGAGCGAAAAACTGGTCCCCAGGGCGGCAAACACAAACTCCCGCGGCTGACCGACGGGGCCCGGGGCGCTCGGCGACAGATGCACCTTCTCTTCATATCGCGCGAAGAGTTCAGACTCAAACCTGGAATGGATGCCGGATTGCCCGGTCAGCTGTCCGTCGTAATTCAGCGCTGCGTGAAAAGGTTGGTGCGCATCGGCAACGTAATGCGAGAGAACAGACGCAAACAACCGGATGTTCTCGCGCGAGTACGGAGCGTTCTGCGTGAACGCTTCGACCAGCTTCTTGTACATCTCCTCGGAGCGCCACGGCAGCGTCCCGTTCTTCAACACGAACTCGACTCCATACCGTTTGACCGCCTCGTCGTACTCGTGCGGCAGTTCCTTGAACGGGTAAGGACCGTATGCATCCATGTCGACGAAGTGACGCGGAGGCTCCTCGATCCAGCCGACCGTGCGCCAGAGATCGGGGTCGCCGGCGTGCTCGACGATGCCGGCTTGATACTTCTGGAAGTACGGGCGAATCTCGCTCGGCAGCAGCGCGATCGCACGCGCCATGATGAACTTGTGCACCTCGATGCCCCATGCGGCGGCAGGGCGAGGGGCGACAAGAACCGCCAGCAGCGTCACTCCGACGATCAAACGTGTGCGCATGATCTTTAACTATACCGTTCCGATCAGTTTTCGAAGCGTTCGCAGATTGCGCGCATCCCAGGGGTCGACATCGCTTCGCCGCTTGCTCGCAGGCGTTTCCAGTTTCGGGGTTTCAAGCAGCATCGGCAAACGTGTGAACCGCGGATCGTTCAACAGCCGCCGGAACGGCTCGAGACCGAGGCACCCCTTGCCGATGTGTTCATGACGATCGACACGGCTGCCACAGGGCTTCTTCGAGTCGTTCAGGTGAAACACCTCGAGCCGATCGAGACCGACGATGCGGTCGAAGTCGCGGAAGGTGGAGGCATAGCCGTCTTCGGTGCACAGGTCGTAGCCGGCCGTGAGGAGATGACAGGTATCGAGACACACGCCGACCTTCGGTGATCCGTCGACTTCGTCGAGAATCGTCGCCAGGTGCTCGAACCGGTGTCCGAGGTTCGTGCCTTGCCCGGCGGTGTGTTCGAGCAGCACTTTGACCCGGTGCCGTCGCCGTGCTTTCAGTAATTGCCTGATCGCACGGCCAATCGCCCGCAGTCCATCGTCTTCAGTCCCGGTCGTGTACGAGCCTGGATGCATCACCAGTCCATGGAGCCCCAGGCGCTCGGCGCGATCCAACTCCTCGCCGAGGGCGACAATCGACTGCTCTCGCAGCGCTGGGGCCGCCGATGCCACGTTAATCAGATAGCTGTTATGAGCAACGACGGGTGAAATCCGAGTCTCTTCCACGCGTCGGCGGAACAACGCCACTTCATCCTGTGGCAGTTCGCGGGCACGCCATTGTCCGGCCGACTTCGTGAAGATCTGCAACGCTTCGCAGCGAGTGGCTTTTGCGCGATCCACGGCGCGGGGCAAGCCGCCGGCAATGGACATGTGGGCACCTAGGAGTGGCATCGGGAATTGCTGATTGCGGATTCTGCTGATTGTCGATCGTGGATGGTCACTGCTGATTGACGATTGCTAGTCGCCAATCACCTCGGCTTCGAATCGCGACATGCGGGCATCGCGCTGCCAGGCATCCGGCTCGAGGCCTGCTTTGAGACATGTTTGCCTGAGGAACTGCTCGACGGTCCAGCCCCATTCAGTCGCGACCTGCGGGAGCAAGAGACCGCGACGAACACCTCGTTCGGCAACAAGACCATGACGCCCAATGACGATTGCGCCGGGGGCACGCGGATCGATTGGCTCGAGAGGACCGAGCACCGACACTTCAACGGCGAGCTCGGGCAATTCGTCGGCCGATACCGGCGGAAACCTCGGGTCTTCAGTTGCCGCATCGGCGGCGCATCGCACGACCTCCCCCGCCAGACCACGATCGCATTGCAGCGTGCCGAGACAACCGCGCAGCTCGCCGCGGTGCTTGATCGTGACGAAAACGCCCGATGCCTCCGGCACCGGAACGGCGAACGACGGAGGTGCCGACCGGGTCACGGTCGCGACCACCGCGCGGCGCGCCAGATCGACGAGCGCCTCTTTTTGCGCATCAGTGAGCATCAGAAAACGTCCCGAACGCGGCCGCAAGATAACCGACGACACCGTCGTAATCGCCGGAGACTTCTCCCGAATGTGCGTACTTCAGCACGCGACCATGCTTTGCCCCGAGCGCACGGGCTGCCTTCATCACCGAAATGGCCGCGCCACCACCGCACGCGACGTAACGTCCGCGCTCGTGCTCGGGATATTGCTCGAACAGATCCAGGAGCCCTTCCGGATCGAACGCGGCGACACACTCCTTGACCCGTCCATCGAGCGAGGCCGCAGTTTTCGCGTCGAAGTAGTGCGACAGGTCGGTACTGGCGACGAGCAGCGCCCGGCGTCCCACCGTCGCGCCGACAATCGCTTCGGCGAGCGCGTCGATTGTTTCGCGATGCTGGAAGCCGATGAGCACCGGCACGATCGAGAGCCCGGGATGCAGGCGCCGCAGAAACGGCAACTGCATCTCGAGCGAGTGTTCGCGCTGATGCGCGGAAGACATCGGCTTCACGATCGCGTGTTCCGCCAGTGCGCGAGCGACGGCGTCGTCGATGGGCGCCACGCCAAGCGGCGAGTCGAAGCCGCCATCAGGCCACAAGGCCGCTCCTTCGAAGGCGACGAAATGCGAGGGACCTACCAGAACAGCGACGTCAAACTGCCGCGACGCAGTGGCTTTGTACGAGTAGGCACCGACGGGTCCGGAAAACATCATGCCTGCATGCGGCGCGATGATCGCGGTGAGTTCACCGCGAGGCCCGTCCGAGGCAGCCTTGAGATAGTCGTCAACCTCGCGGGTCAGCGCACCAGCTGTGCCCGGATACCATGTGCCCGCAACCGCTGTAGGACGAATCATGGGTGAATCCTGAAACTGCTGATTGCTGAATGCTGATCGCCGATTGATCTGCTTTGGCGCTCTCAATCAGCAATTCTTTAGTGCTACCATCGCCCCGATGTCGAATACATTTTCGCGTGGCGACGTCGAACGCGTCGCGCGCCTTGCCCGCCTGGAACTGACGGGCGACGAAAAAGATCTATTCGCCCGTCAGCTGGCGGGGATCCTGGCCTACGCCGAGCAGATTCAGCGCGTCCCCACCGAGGGCGTCGAACCCACGTCGCACGCGGGGGATGCGGCCGCGCTTCGCGAGGACACTGTCGTGCCGTCACTGCCACGGGAAGAGTCCCTGGCCGCTGCTCCCGATGCCGATCCGTCCGCCGGCCTCTTCAAAGTACCACGGGTGCTCGCCTGATGGACGTGCCAATCGATGTCCAGTCGATTCGCGATGCTGTCGCACGCCGGGAGCTCTCCGCGTCCGATGTGTGTCGCGCGACGCTGGATCGGATCGCGGCGTTAGACCCGCCGCTGAACGCGTTCCGAACGGTCGCGCGCGACCAGGCATTGGCCCGTGCGGCCGAGCTGGACGGCCGACGCGACGGCGCGAACCTGCCGCTCCTTGGCGTGCCCATCGCGCTCAAAGACAACATGTGCACGCGTGGGGTCCCGACAACGGCGTCGTCGCGGATCCTCGAGCATTACATTCCACCGTACAACGCGACCGTGGTCGCACGGCTCGAAGCTGCGGGCGCCGTCATCGTGGGAAAAACGAATTGCGACGAGTTCGCGATGGGCTCGTCAACGGAAAACTCCGCCTACGGGCCGACGCGAAATCCCTGGGCGCCCGACCGGACGCCGGGCGGCTCGAGCGGCGGATCGGCGGCCGCCGTCGCAGCCGGAATGGTTCCGGTCGCGCTCGGTTCCGACACTGGCGGATCCATTCGTCAGCCCGCCGCACTCTGCGGCGTCGTCGGATTCAAACCGTCCTACGGGCGCGTGTCGCGATACGGACTGCTCGCATTTGCCTCCTCACTCGATCAGATTGGACCGTTCGGGTCTTCGGTGAAAGATGTCGCGTTGGTGTTGAATGTGATTGCCGGCCACGATGCGGCCGACTCGACCTCATCGCAGGTCGCCGTTCCGGATTTCTGCGCGGCGGTCGAGGGAGATGGAGATCTACGCGGCGTTCGAATCGGCGTGCCGCGCCATCTATTCGGCGACGGCGTTGACGCGGAAGTCATGGCGGCCTATGACGCGGCCATCGAGGTATCCCGCAATCGCGGCGCCGAGATCGTCGAGGTCCGCCTCGATCACAGCCCGGAAGCCATTCCCGTCTACTACGTCATTGCCACGGCAGAAGCCAGTGCAAACCTGGCGCGATACGACGGAGTCCGGTACGGCTACCGCGCCAAGGACGCGACGACACTTGGCGAGATGTACGACCGCACGCGGGGTCAGGGATTTGGCCGCGAAGTGAAGCGACGGATCATCCTCGGCACGTATGTGCTCAGTGCCGGGTACTACGATGCGTACTACCGAAAGGCACAGCAGGTTCGCACGTTGATCCGAAACGATTACGATCGCGCGTTCGCGAGCGCCGACGTGATCGCGATGCCAACCAGCCCCACTGCGGCATTCAAGTTGGGCGAGCGCACTGAAGATCCCGTCCAAATGTATCTCTCAGACGTCTTCACCGTCGGCGCCAATCTCGCCGGGCTTCCTGGCATCAGCGTGCCGTGCGGATTCACGAGCGCGCGACTGCCGATCGGTTTGCAGTTCACCGGCCGCGCCATGGAAGATGCCACCGTCCTGCGGGTCGCCGACGCGTACGAACGTGCGACCTCATGGTCCAAGGAGAAACCGCGAGTTGCATCGGAGCTCTCGCGCTGATCTCAATCAACATCTTTCCCACACGCCGCCTCCATGTGTTAGAGACGAACTTATTTGTTCCTCCCTTCCCCTTCTCCTGTGATCTCTTGGGATCTGATCGCAGCGCGATTCTTCTTCTACTTCCGCGTCAGAGCGCGCTCCCACGCTTCGTGAGTCTTGGCATCGAATTCACTGGCGCGCAACGGCGTAATTGACGCAAACCCGTGATCGGTCGCCCAGACGTCGGTCCCTTCGACGTCGCCGGTGGGATCTCTCCAGATGCTCCAGAACATCCGGCGGCCCGTCGGCGATCGTTGTTCCTCGAACCGCTCTTCCCCGGACTGGGCACTCTGTCTGGTGACCCGAAGACCTTTGATTGCCGTCTGCGGACCGGGCGGCACGTTCACATTCAAGAGCACACCCGCGTCGAGACCACGCTGCCGCACCAGCTCGGCGACCTGTCGCACGATCTCCGCCGCGGCCGCGTAGTTCGTCTCATCGACGGACAAGGACGATGCGATCGCCGGAATCCCCATGAGTGCGGCTTCCCGCGCCGCGCCGACGGTGCCGGACACATACGTCACCATGCCCAGGTTGTAACCGCGATTGATGCCGGACACGACGAGATCAGGGCGCGAGGACATCAGCGCGCGAACACCAACCTTCACGCACGTTGCCGGTGTCGCAATGATTGAAAAACCACGAAGGCCACCGGTCAGCGTGACCTGGTCGACGAAGATCGGATCGGAGGTCACGATCGAGTGGCCTTTGCCGCTCTGGTTTTCCGACGGCGCCGCGATGGTGATCTCGCCCATTGACTGAAGCGCCTCCGCCACGGCCAGGATCCCCGGCGCGCGCACACCGTCATCGTTCGTGAGCAGGATCCGGAAAGGCCGCTGCGACGTGGTCGCGGGCGCGCTGGCAGTAACACCCGACGAGGGTGCCGGCGCAGCCGGCGTCGCGGGGACGGAATGCACACACGCGCAAGCCGCGACGAAGTAGAGGACGAGCGACCGTACGTAGAATGAGCGGTTCATCGGCCGATGCTAGCACGCCGAATGAACCGCTCCGTGCGCGCCGCTCAGCGCGCGATCGCCGTCGTTGTGGAACCAGCGCGCAGCACCAGCCACACGACGAAAGCGACCAACAGCACGGGCAGAAGCGGAACGGCGATGGCAACGATTGTCGTAATCGCTGCAATCGCGAGCCCAATCACGAGTATCGGGCTGAGGACGATGACGAGCAGACCGCCGATGAGGGCCTTGAGGAACAGCAGCGGCAGCAGCAACACGGAGAGCACGAGTCGAAGCGGCAGCAGTACGAGCCACAACAGCGTTTTGAACACGGCAACCAGGACCATCACGACCGCGAAGACCACGAAGGCGACGGCAGCCAACAGACCCAGTTCGATCACGTGGCGTCCCTCCCGCGAAGTGGTGAATCGGTGAATTGGCGCAATTCACCAATTCACCGATTCACCAATTCAGAGTTACGCGCCTGATATTAGGGAAGTTCCGATCGGGAGACGCTATTCCTTCGGGACACCACGCGGCGACCCCTCGTAGTTTGTCGGGAGCGTGTACGCGATGAGACCCGATCGCACTTCCTCCATCGCGGTCCGCTCGAGCTTGTGCGGCCCGTGGAAGAGCGCGCGATCGAGTCGAGGAAGAGCACCGCGCCGGAGCTGCTTGGCGCGCTGCGCCGCGACATCGACAAAAAGAAATCGACTCGTGATCGGGGCGGCGCGTTCAGTCTCGCCAGTCGAAGACTTGTCGGTCTGAAGATCCTCGTCAGCCATGGCAAGTGGAGCGTACTTGAAAGCACGGTATCGCTCAAGTTTGCCCGCCTTCCGAGGAGAGCACGATGAAAAAGACGAGGGCCGGCGGGAGGCCGGCCCCACGCAAGACGACAGTGTCCGCTATGAACGGACTGTGCTGTTATTCACCCACCGCGATCTGCTTCGGCTTCGCTTCCGCACGCTGCGGAAGTCGGACCGTAAGCACACCATCCTTGTAGTTGGCGCTGATGTTGGCCGGATCGACCGTCGCGGGCAACGTGAACGAACGGCTGAACGCGCCACGGAAGCGCTCGAGACGGTGGAAGCGATCGCGGGCGACCTCTTCATTCTTCCGCTCACCCTTCAGCGTGAGCACGTTGTTCTCGAACGTGACCGTGATGTCTTCGCGCTTCATGTCCGGCAACTCGGCCTTGATCACGAGCTCGTGCTCGGCGCCTTCGTAAATATCCACCGCCGGCACCCAGCCGCGCGACAAGCCTTCGCCGTAGAAGTTGGAAAACATGTTGTTGAGCCGATCGATCTCCATCGTCGCCAGCTCATGAAGCGGATCCCATCGAACGAGAGCCATTGCAAGAACCTCCTGAAATCTCTAAACGGCTGCACCCTCGTCAGCCATGAGGATACTGTAGGCTAAATATTAGTGCTTGTCAAGCATTTTATATTAGTGTGTATGACTCATATTTTTCCTAGTTCCTGGCTGTTGGCTGCTGGGCCTATTCCTCGAGTAGAAGCGCAGCCAAGAGCCAATAGCCAGAAACCAACAGAGCGAAGCCGAGAGCGTTAGAATGTTTTCGTGGCTCGAATCTTTCTCGAACGGCACGAACTGGACGATGACCTGAGGCGTTTGTTCGAACAGTTGACCGGAAATGAGGCGCCAGCCCATGCCGCGGAATGTCGGGTGCCGATCGATGTGGTGGAGACACCGAAAGGCATCGAGGTGGTGACAGATCTCGTTGGCGTGGGAGCTGACGATGTGCAGGTGGTGATCGCGCGCGACACGCTGTTAATCAGCGGCATGAAGCGGCCAGCCGGATGTGAACATCATGGCGACGCCACGTTCCATGTTGCCGAGCGCGTGTTTGGACGATTCACGCGCGCCGTGCGATTGACCGGCGCGTTGGACGTGTCACGAGCGGAGGCGACGCTCCGCGCCGGCGAACTGCGCGTCACGGTGCCCCGAATTGAAGAACGGCGCGGCCGGGAGCATCGCATTCTCGTACGAGCCGACTGACGTGCGGATCCTGTTCATCGGCGACATCTTCGGCAAGTCCGGCCGCGACATCGCCAAGCGCGCCATTCCCGCCATCGTTGAACACCGTCAAATCGATTTCGTCATTGCCAACGTCGAGAACTCCGCGGCCGGCTTTGGCGTGACCGGCGACATTGCCGAGACGATTCTCGAATTCGGCGTCGATGTCATGACGTCGGGCAATCACATCTGGGACAAGAAGGAAGTCCTCGACTATCTTCCGCGCCAGGTGAAGCTGCTGCGACCGGCGAACTTCCCGGCTGGCGTTCCTGGACGGGGAAGTTTTGTCGGCCGAACCCGGACGGGCGAGCCTGTCGGCGTGCTCAACCTGATGGGACGAATTTTCATGACGCCGCTCGACGATCCGTTTGCGCTGGCCGCGCGCGAGATCGAAGCGATGCGTGCGAAGACGCGCGTCATCATCGTTGATTTCCATGCTGAAGCGACGTCGGAAAAGATCGCCATGGCGTGGCATCTCGACGGTCGCGCCACCGCCGTGTTCGGAACCCACACGCACGTGCAAACCGCCGACGAGCGGATTCTCCCAAAGGGCACGGCATGCCTGACCGATGTCGGCATGACCGGTCCTCACGATTCGATCATCGGCGTCACGGTGGAAGCGGCCCTCGGGCGCTTCCTCACCGGGATGCCGGCGAAGTTCGAGGCCGCGACTGGTCCCGCGCGGTTGAACGCAGTGGTGGTGACCGCTGACCCGGCTACCGGCAAAGCGACCGCGATCGAGCGGCTGAACATGTCGACCCAGGACGTCGATGCGCTCGCCGGCGCATCCGTTCCTGCGCGATAGATCAGATGTCCGACTTGTTCTCGCTCCCCTTCGAAGAGGACGCCGCGCGCGGCGGCGGTCCAATGAAACGCGAGCGTCGCATCTTTTCCGTCGCGGAGTTGACGGCGGCGATTCGCGGTGTGCTCGAGACCGGCTTCGGCGAAATCTGGGTCGAAGGCGAACTGTCGAACTGTCGAACGTGGAACACGGGCCACGTCTACTTCACCTTGAAGGACGGCGAGGCGCAAATCAAGGCGGTGATGTTCCGCTCCGTGGTTCGCTACCTCAAGTTCAAGCCGGAAGACGGCATGCACGTCGTCGTGCGTGGCCAGTTAGGCGTCTACGAACCAAAAGGGGAATATCAGATCGTCTGCGAGCACCTGGAGCCGCGCGGACTCGGTGCGCTCCAGATGGCCGTCGAACAACTGAAAAAGAAGCTGCAGGCGGAAGGGCTGTTCGACCCTGCGCGCAAGCGACCACTGCCGTCGCTGCCACGGACCATTGGGATCGTGACCTCCCTCGACGGCGCCGCGTTGCGCGACATCATCAAGGTCCTTCGCCGCCGCCATCCGAACGCGCATCTTTTGATCCGCCCGACACGGGTGCAAGGCGACGGTGCCGCCGCGGAGATCGCCGAAGCCCTGCGCGCCATCGTCAAGATTCCCGGCGTCGATGTGGTGATCGTGGGACGCGGCGGTGGGTCTTTTGAAGATTTGCTCGCCTTCAACCAGGAGCCCGTGGCCCGCGCGATTGCGTCGTCGCCAGTGCCGGTGGTCTCTGCGGTGGGGCACGAAGTGGACGTGACCATTGCCGACTTCGTCGCCGATCTTCGCGCGCCGACGCCGTCGGCGGCGGCCGAACTCGTCGTCACCGCGAAAGATGAATTCTGCGCCCGCGTCTCCCGCCTCGGCGAGCGGCTCGGATCCGTCGTGCGAGCGAGCATCCAGCGGCGTCGCGCCGGCGTCCACGCGTTGAGCAGCCGGCGTGGACTTGCCGGATGGCACGCGCGGCTGGCCATGCGAGGGCGTCACGCCGCGGAACTCACCTATCAGCTGCGACGCCATGCTGGCGGGCACGTGGCCCGCCGTGAGCGCGCGTTTCGTACTCTGCGCCTCCGGCTTGAAGCTCGCGATCTGCGGCGGCAGGTCTCGCTGATGCGGTCGCGACTCTCTGGCGCTCACGGCCGCCTCGGTACCGCGACCGCAGCCGCGCAGCACCGCGCCGAGTCGCGGATGGCGTCGCTGGCAGGGCGACTGGAAAACCTCAGTCCTCTGGGGGTGCTTGCACGAGGATACGCAGTCTGCTGGAATGCGGAGCGCACTACCATCATCCGGAGTGCTGCCGCCGTGGCGCCCGGCGATCGCGTTCATGTGACGCTGCAGGAAGGGGAACTTCACTGCGACGTGCGTAGCAAGGACTGACATGGATCCGACAATCAAAGATTTCGAGTCGGCGATCGCCGAGCTCGAAACCATCGTCAAGCGTCTCGAGGATGGCGATCTCGCGCTCGAGAAGTCGCTCGAGCTGTTCGAACGTGGCGTCCAGCTTTCCCGCTTCTGTCATTCGAAGCTGGAAGAGGCGGAGCGACGGGTCGAGATTCTCACCGAGCGCGGCGAGGTCAAGCCCGCGCCGTCATCACTCGGCGCCGACGCCGGCGAGCACGATCGATCGCGGTGACCACGCCGCCGACCGAGCTGCACGCGTGGCTCGCCTCGCGGCGGGACGCCGTCGAACGGGCACTCGAGCGCTACCTTCCCGCACCGGCTCCGGCGCGCTCGAATCCGCGGTTCGTCCCCGCGTCGGGGCGCGCGCCGGCACGCGTGGCTGAATCCATGCGATACAGCGTCTTCGCCGGCGGCAAGCGGCTTCGTCCCCTGCTCGTGCTCGCCTCCGCCGAGGCGGTCGCCGCGCACACCGGTGCGTCCGTCGCAGAGGCTGAAGAACTCGCCATGCCTGTCGCGTGCGCGCTGGAAATGATTCACACCTACTCGCTCGTGCACGATGATCTCCCGGCGATGGACAACGACACCCTGCGTCGCGGACGACCGACAGCGCACGTCGTGTTTGGCGAGGGGCTGGCAATCCTGGCAGGAGACGGTCTGTTGACCGAGGCGTTCGCCCTCTTGTCGCGCGAACCAGCGCAAGCGGAACGCGTCTCCGCCGAGGATCTGCAGCGCCGCAAGCTTCAGACTATCGCCATCGTCGCCGACGCAGCGGGGGCCGCGGGAATGGTCGGCGGTCAAGCCATCGATCTCGATGCCGCAGGCCCTGGCGCGACACCGCTCGACGCCGGGGCGCTTCGCGAAATGCACATGCGCAAAACCGGTGCGATCATTGTCGCCTCCGCGCTGAGCGGCGCCCTCATGGCTGGCGCCACCGAATCGATGGCCGAGACGATTGGACGCTACGGCGTTGAAATCGGCCTCGCGTTTCAAATCGTTGACGACATCCTTGATGTCGAAGGGGCGTCAGCCGAACTCGGCAAGACGGCGGGGAAAGACGCCGCCGCAGGCAAACCGACATATCCGGCGCTTTACGGACTGGACGCCTCACGCAAGCTCGCGTCCGAGTGCATCGAGCGGGCGACCAGCGTCCTGCACCACGCCGGGATCGGAGGACAGCTGCCGGCGATCGCTCACTGGGTGGTGGGCCGAACCCATTGAAGAACACCGTACGTTTGGACACTCTGCTCGTCGATCGCGGGCTCGCGGCATCGCGTGAACGGGCGCGCGCGCTCATTCTGGCTGGCAATGTTCGCGTGAATGGCCAGCCGGCATCCAAGGCAGGGACCGCCGTCGCCACCGATGCTGACGTCAACGTCCTCACCCCCGATCATCCCTACGTCGGTCGCGGTGGTGTCAAGCTCGCGCATGCGCTCGAGACCTTTTCGATTCCGGTTGCCGGACGCGTCGCGCTCGACATTGGCGCATCGACTGGCGGATTCACCGATGCGCTGCTTCAGCGCGGCGCCTCACGGGTGGTGGCGCTCGATGTTGGGCACGGCCAGCTCGATTGGAAACTCCGCACCGATCCGCGCGTCGACGTCATCGAGCGCGTGAACGCGCGAACGTTGACGAGTGCGGATCTGCCAGCCGGCCAAACCCGCTTCGACATCGTCACGATCGACGTGTCGTTTATCTCACTCAAGCTCATTCTGCCCGTCGTTCCGCCACTGCTCGCTGACACAGGTGATGCGGTTGCCCTGGTCAAGCCGCAGTTCGAAGCCGGACGTGGTGAAATCGGCAAGGGCGGCATCGTGCGCGACGAGCAGATCCATGCTCGTGTGCTCGAGGAAGTGACCAACGCGGCGGATGCGCTAGGATTGGGGCGCGAAGGGGTGACCGAGTCTCCCATTTCGGGCATGGAAGGCAATCGCGAGTTTCTCCTTCACCTTCGGCGCCGCACATGACCGTTTCACGACCAATCACACGCGTCGGGCTCGTTGCCAAAACCGGTCTCACCGCCGCCGCCGGCGCGCTGGCGGAACTCGCTGGCTGGCTCGAAGCACGCAGCGTACACGCCGTATTCGAAACCGAGACCGCGACGGTGGCGGGCCTGCCGCCAGGACGGCGGACGGTCAATCGCGATGACCTGCCGCGCGCCTGCGATTTGATCGTCGTCCTCGGTGGCGACGGGACGCTGATAGGAATGGCCGATCGGATCGCGAAATCAGCCGCCGAGGTTCCCATACTCGGCGTCAACTTTGGCAGTCTTGGGTTCCTCACCGAGATCACACTGCCCGAGTTGTACCCGTCGCTCGAGTCCGTGTTGCGCGGTACGGCACAGATTGACGAACGGATGATGCTCCGTTCGCGGACGTTGCGCACCGGCAACGTCCACGCCGATCATCTCGCGCTCAACGATGTCGTGATCACCAAGGGTGCGCTGTCGCGAATCATCGATCTCGAAGTCGAAATCGGCGATCGACCCATCATGCGCGTCCGCGCCGACGGCCTGATCGTGGCGAGCCCGACCGGATCGACCGCGTATAACCTGGCAGCCGGCGGTCCGATTCTTCATCCGGAAGTCGATGCCGTGCTACTGACGCCGATCGCGCCTCACATGCTCACCAATCGCCCGGTCGTCGTGCCCGCATCATTTCAAATCCACGTGCGACCGGTGTTCGACGGATCGAATGAAGAGGTCTACATCACGATCGACGGTCAGTCCGGACACGCGCTCCAGGCCGACGACGAGATCTGTATCACGCGCGCCGAGCGCCCGCTGCGGCTCGTGCGAGCCTCGACGCGAACGTACTTCGACGTGTTACGGCAGAAGCTGAAGTGGAGCGAGAGGTGATTCAGACATCTCAGTGTCTTCGTCTCTGATACTGATCGACGTTGCGATTGTGCTCTTCCAGCGTCGCCGCAAACGCATGCGATCCATCACCGCGGGCGACAAAGTAGAGATACGGCACGTCGGCCGGGCGTGCGGCAGCGTCGAGTGACGCGCGGCCCGGATTCGCGATCGGTCCCGGCGGGAGCCCCGGATACCGGTAGGTGTTATAGGGCGAATCGATTTGCATGTTCTCGCGCGTGAGGTTGCCGTTGTACCGGTTGGCGCGCTCTAACGCATAGATGACCGTCGGATCGCACTGGAGCGCCATCCCGATCTTCAGTCTGTTGCTGTAAACCGCGGCGACCAGAGGTCTCTCCTCGGGCTTCCCCGTTTCCTTCTCAACAATTGATGCGAGCGTCACGAGCTCGCGCACGGAGAGTCCTCGTCCATCGGCCGCCGACAAGGTCTCTGGCGTGAGCGCTTTCTCGAAGCCCTCAACCATTCGCGGCACGAGCTGAGCCGCCGTCGTGTGCCGCGTCATCGCGTAGGTGTCCGGGAACAAATAACCCTCGAGATCCTTTGCCGCCGGATCCAGATTGCGAATGAGCTTCACATCCGAGGCCTGCGTCGAAAATTCCTTCGCAGAGCCGAGCCCTTTGGACTCGAACAACTGCGCCATCTCGCGCATCGTGAGCCCCTCGCGAAAGGTGACCGGCACGAGATAAACGTCGCCGCGCGCGATCTTGTCGACAACCTCCTTGACCGTCATTGGTCGGTCGAACCGGTACTCGCCCGCTTGCAGGCGCCGCCCCAGACCCGAACGAAGAATCTCGAAACGAAACCCGAGTCGGTCGCGAATCACTCCCGCGTCCGCGAGTCGTCGTCCGATGGACGTTGGGCCCGACCCTTCAGGAATCTCGACGAACTGTTCCGGTCCGTCGTACCCTTTGAACGGTGACATTTCGGCGAGAACAATCCGCCACCCGGCAAACCCGGCGACCATCAGGACGATGACGAGGATCCAGATCGCAAGCCGCCTCACGCGTTCTCGCTTTCTACGCGCTCGGCATGGCGCGCGCGTTCATCAAGGTAATCCTGAAGGATGATGGCCGCCGACCGCGCGTCGAGCAACGGCTTGCGTTTCCGCCAGTCCTTCTCGCGGCGCGCGAGTTCGCTTTCTGCTTCGACGCTCGTGAGCCGCTCGTCCTGCAGGACGACTGGAATATCAATCGCGGTCCGCAGCGCCGCGGCAACCGTTTCGACGGCGGCCGTCTGTGCGGTCGGCTCGCCGTTGAGCCGGCGCGGATAGCCGAGCGCGATCGCACCAAGTCCGTCAGGTTCGGCGACGAGAGCCGCGGCTTCTTGTGCCAGCACAGCCGCAACACGCTCGGGCCCGCCGTCTACCGCAAGCGTTTTCCACGGCCGCGCGAGAAGGCCGGTCGCATCCGACAACGCAAGCCCTATCCGGCGTGTGCCGTAGTCGATGCCGAGCGCTCGCACTCCGAAAGGGTACACCATCGCCGTTTCCCATCCGTGTAATCCGTGTTCATCCGTGTTCATCCGTGTTCATCCGTGTTCATCCGTGTTCATCCGTGTTGATCCGTGGCCCGTGTTCATCCGTGTTGATCCGTGGCCCGTGTTCATCCGTGTTGATCCGTGGCCCGTGTTGTCTGTGTTCATCCGTGGCT